>Ga0210400_10002282_pt1 | contig 17991 bp, 8 predicted proteins | sample IncBWH26MmetaG_FD_155456 | JGI IMG/M metagenome (GOLD analysis project Ga0210400, IMG submission 155456) | Forest soil microbial communities from Barre Woods Harvard Forest LTER site, Petersham, Massachusetts, United States - Inc-BW-H-26-M | ecosystem: Environmental > Terrestrial > Soil >...
AATAGGAGTTGCCGCCGTCGATGAGGATGTCGTCCTTGCTGAGTTTCGGAACCAGGTCGGCGATGGTGGCGTCAACGACGGCAGCGGGGACCATCAGCCAGATGGCACGCGGCTTCTGAAGCTTGCCGATGAAATCGTCGAGGGAAGTGGAGCCGGTGGCGCCTTCACCAGCAAGTTGCTTCACCGATTCCGGGCTGCGATCGAAGACGACACACTGGTGGCCGTTTTTCTGGAGGCGCCGCACCATGTTGGCGCCCATTCTGCCCAGTCCGATCATACCGAGTTGCATTGCGAGTCCCTCCGCGAGAAATTGAGAACGAAAAATATCAATTAAGACAGCGCCTGCTTGACGGCTTTCGCGAGCTTCGCGAGATCGCCTTTCACGTTTTTGCCGAGATGGATGCGAAGCGCGCGGCGATCGCGATCGGAGAGCACGGCGAAGTCGCCGCGCGCCTGGGCTGCCTTCACGATGCCAAAGGTGAATTTCTGCCCAGGGACAGGTATATCGACGGCGTCATCGCAGGTGAGTTGGAGAAATACGCCTGAGTTCGGGCCGCCTTTGTAAGCCTGGCCGGTGGAGTGGAGAAAACGCGGGCCGAAGCCGAGGCAAGTGGCGGATTTTTTGACGTCGCGCACCTGGTGACGGATGGCCTGCAAGGATTTTTCGTGGGCGTCGTTCATCTGGATGTAGCCGAGGAGGGCGAAGTAATCGCCGGCGCCGATGCGGCCAAGATGCGCGCGAAGTACTTCGGCGAGAGTGGAATTGTTCTTGAGGACGGCGGCGTTTTTCTGGTCGGCGAAGAGCTTCAGGCCCTGGTCCTCGAAGAACGGAGCTTCGGAGGGGAGACTGCCGGTGGCTTCGTATTCGCCGGTGAGTTTGCGGGTTTCGATTTTGCTTGCTTCGACATCGGGCTGGTTGAAGGTGTTGATGCCGATGATGGAGCCCGCGGTGGCTGTGGCGATCTCCCAGCGAAAGAATTCCTGGCCGAGGTCTAACTTGGCGCCGAGAACGATTCGGACGACGGGATGCCCGGCTCTCTCGAGAGCGGTGACGGCGGCATCCATGGCCCGGTTGTTTTCTTTGGCAAGACGAAGATAGGCGAAGACCCGGTCGTTGCCGTAGACGGCGGGCTTGCCGATTTTTTCGCGGTCGACGGGGATGATGCCCTTGCCGACTTTGCCGGTGGATTCGGCGATGAGCTGTTCGAGCCAGGCGCCGAGATCGGAAATGCCAGGAGAAGTGAAGATGGTGATTTTGTCGCGACCCTGATTGGCAGCGACGCCGAGAATGGTGCCAAGGATCACACCAGGATTTTTTTCGGGAGCGGGGGCGGGGCCGCAGGCTTTGGCCATTTTCTGGGTAATCTTCAGGAATTTCGAAAGATCGAGGCCCATGATGGCGCCGGGAACCGTGCCGAAGTGAGAGAGCGCGGAATAGCGGCCGCCAATGCTGGGGACGCCGGCGAAGATGTGCCGGAAGCCGCCATCCTTCGCGACCTGCTCCATCTTGGAGCCGGGATCGGTGACAGCGATGAAATGGCTGCCAACTTCCTTGTCGCCGACTTTTTGGCGGATGCGCTCGTAGAAATACTGCTTGAAGATGTTGGGCTCGAGAGTGCTGCCGGATTTCGAAGAGACGATGCAGAGGGTTTTCTTCAGGTCGAGTTTTTTCTCGACGGCCTTGACCTGGGCGGGATCGGTGGAATCGAGGACGTGCAGCTCGGGATAGCCACCGAATTTGCCAAAGGTGAGGCGCAGGACTTCCACGCAAAGGCTGGAGCCGCCCATGCCGAGAAGGACGGCGTGGCGAAATTTGGCTTTCTTGATTTCCGCCGCGAGTTTTTTGAGGTTGGCGACCTCTTTCAACTGCTCTTCGACGATAGTGAGCCAGCCGAGCCACTTGCCTTCGTCAGCGCCGGTCCAGAGAGTGGGGTCCTTCTGCCAAAGGCGCGCGACCTTATTATTGGTCTTCCAGTCGGCGAGCGAGGATTTCACTCCTTCGGCCAGGGCTGGGGGCAGCTTGTAGGAGAGTTTGTTCAGACTCACGCTTTCACTCCGGCACTCTTACCCGTGGCCTCGAGAAGAGTCTTGAAGGCTTCTGCGAAAAGTCTTACGCCGTCGACGACGAGCTGTTCGGTGACTTCTTTCATGGAGATTCCGGCCTTGGCGAGATTTTCCATGTGGCGAGCGGCGCCGGCGACATCTTCGGTGAGACTGGGGCGGAGCTTGCCGTGATCGCGGAAAGCGTCGAAGGTCGCGGGTGGAATCGTGTCCACGGTGTCCGCGCCGATGAGTTCCTCGACGTAAAGGACGTCGCGGTATTTGGGATTCTTGGTGCTGGTGCTGGCCCAGAGCAGACGCTGAGTCTGTGCGCCCTTTGCAGCGAGGGCCTTCCAGCGTGGGCCGCCGAAGAGTTCCTGATATTTCTCGTAGGTGAGCTTGGCGTTGGCGATGGCGATGGTGCCGTGGAGGCTTTCAAGCAGAGTTTTGGCGTCGCCGGCGGCGGTCTTGAGCAACGCGTCAATCTTGGAATCGATGAGGGTGTCAATGCGGCTGACGAAGAAGCTGGCGACGCTGGCAATCTGGTTGATGGGCTGGCCTTTGGCGGCGCGGGCTTCGAGAGCGGCGATGAAAGCCTCGGCTACTTTTTCGTACGCGGATTGCGCGAAGAGCAGGGTGATGTTGATGTTCAAGCCTTCTTCGAGAAGCTGGCGGATGGCGGGGATGCCTTCGGGAGTTGCGGGGACTTTGACCATGAGGTTGGGACGGTTGACGGCTTTCCAGAGACGGCGGGCTTCCTCGATGGTGCCGGTGGTGTTGTTGGCGAGAAGCGGAGAGACTTCGAGGCTGACGTAGCCGTCGCGATGCTTGGTCTCGTCGTAGACGGGACGGAAGATATCGCAGGCGTCTTGAACGTCGCGGATGGCGATTTTTTCGAACAGTTGCTTGGCGTTGAGGGATTTGGCTTCGGGAGAATTGAGGAAGTCGTTGTAAAGAGTGCTGCCGTTGATGGCTTTTTCAAAGATGGTGGGGTTGGAGGTCATGCCGCGCAAGCCGTCTTCGGCGATGAATTTTTTCAAGCCGCCCCCGGTGAGAAGGTCGCGGCGGATGTAGTCCATCCAGGGAGATTGCCCGTAGGCGAGGAGGCCTTTGAGGGGATTGGCGGCGGACTGAGTGCCGGTATTCGGAATGGTCGCTGAGGTGGTCATAACACTTCTCCTTATAGTTTCAAAAGGGCCTTACTTACAATTCTACGCCCCTGCCAGGCAGGGGGATTAAGATTTCAGACTTTGCACATCTTGTCCTCGAGGGCCTTCACCTTGGCGAGGCGGCGGACATGCCGCTCCTCGTTGGTGAATTTGGCGCCCATGTAAGAGCGCACAAGTTCTTCGGCGAGCTTTTCGCCGGTGATGCGGGAGCCCAGAACGAGGACATTAATATTGTCGTGCTCGACGCCCTGGTGCGCGGAATAGGTGTCGGTACACATGCCGGCGCGGATGCCGCGAATTTTGTTGGCGGCGACGCTCGCGCCGACGCCGCTGCCGCAGATGAGCACGCCGCGTTCGGCGCGACCGTCGAGGACGGCCTTGCCGACGGCTTCCGCGAAGTCGGGATAATCGGAGGGATCTTCGTTGTAGGCGCCGACGTCGAGGACTTCGTGGCCGAGCGAGGTCAGCAAAGCGCCCATGGCGTTTTTCAGTTGAAAGCCTGCGTGATCCGAACCGATGACAACTTTCATAGTCAGGTTACCTTCCCAGAAGTTGCTTTGCGGCAGTGACGACGAAGTCCGGCCCGAACCCGAATTTTGGCAAGAGATCCTTTAGAGGTGCGGAAGCGCCGAAGGAGTGCATGCCGATCATTTTACCCTTGGGACCGACGTACCGGTCCCATCCAAGCGTGGCGCCCATTTCGATGGACACGCGCGCGGAGACGGCGGCGGGCAACACACTTTCCTTGTAGGCGGTGTCCTGCTGATCGAAAATTTCCCAGCAAGGCATGCTGACAACGCGGGCTTTGACGCCTTCGGCTTTCAGTTTTTCGTAGGCGGCGACGCAGTGCTGAAGTTCGGTGCCGGTGCCCATGAGAACCACTTCGGGCTTGCCGCCATCGGCGTCGGCGAGAACGTAGGCGCCTTTGGAGACGCCGGAAGCGGGTGCATATTTTGTGCGGTCGAAGGTGGGTATGGCCTGGCGGCTGAAGACGAGGGTGGACGGGCCGTGGGCGTGCTGGACGGCGAGTTTGTACGCTTCGGTGACTTCGTTGGCGTCGCCGGGGCGAATCACCAGCATGTTGGGCATGGCGCGAAGAGAGGCGAGTTGTTCGACGGGCTGGTGCGTGGGGCCGTCTTCGCCGACGCCGATGGAATCGTGCGTGAAGATAAAGAGAACGGGGATTTCCATTAGCGCGGCAAGGCGCATGCTGGCGCGCATGTAGTCGCTGAAATTGAAGAAGGTGGCGGAGAAGCCGCGCAGGCCGGTGAGCGTGAGGCCGTTGACGGCGGCGCCCATGCCGTGTTCGCGGACGCCGAAGTGAATATTGCGGCCCTTGTACTCATTTGTGAAGAAATCGCCGGCGCCTTCGAAGACGAGATTCGTCTTGTTGGACTTGGCGAGGTCCGCGGAACCGCCAACAATCCAGGGAATATTCTGCGCAAGGGTGTTGAGGACTTTGCCGGAGCTTTCGCGGGTAGCCATGCCCTTGGGGTCGGCGGGGAAGCTGGGGAGGTTTTTGTCCCAGCCGTCGGGAAGAGCGCGGCTCTTCATTTTGGCGAGGCGAGCAGCGAGTTCGGGATATTTCTTCGAATAGTCGGCGAAGAGGGAGTTCCATTTGGTGCGTTCGTCATTGCCGCGGGCGCCGACGCCGTTCTGGAACTGCTGGTAGACACCGTCAGGCACGAGAAACTTGGCGTCCTCGGGCCAGCCGTAATTCTGCTTCACGAGCTTCACTTCGGCTTCTCCGAGGGGCTCGCCGTGGGCTTCGTAGGAATCCTGCTTGTGCGGGGAGCCGTAACCGATGTGGCTGTCGACGACGATCAGGGTGGGCTTGTCGGTGGTGTTGAGAAACGTCTTGTAGCCGCGGGAGAGTTGGAGGAGGTCGTTGGCGTCGCTGACGCGGGTGACGTTCCAGCCGTAACCGACGAAGCGAGTCATCATATCTTCGCTGAACGACCAGCTTGCCGGGCCGTCGAGGGTGACGCGGTTGTTGTCGTAGATCAAGCAGAGATTGGAAAGGGCAAGATGGCCGGCGAGAGAAGCGGCTTCACCGGCTACACCTTCCATCAAGTCGCCGTCGCCGCAAACACAATAGACGCGGAAATTGAAAAGATCGAAGCCGGGCTGATTGAAATTCGCCGCGAGCCATTTTCCGGCAATAGCCATGCCGACGCTGTTGGCGACGCCCTGGCCGAGCGGGCCGGTGGTAGTTTCAACGCCGGTCGTGATGTGCGATTCCGGATGACCCGGAGTGCGGCTGCCAAGCTGGCGGAAGCGCTTGATTTCGTCCATCGGGACGGAGAGTTCTTTTTGCACTTCGCCTTTTGCATTTACGGCGCGGACGCCGGCGAGGTGCAGCGTGGAATAGAGAAGCATGGAGGCATGGCCGGCGGAGAGAACGAAACGATCTCGATTGGGCCAGAGCGGATCAGCAGGATCGTACCTAAGGAAATTCTGCCACAAGGAGTAAACCACGGGAGCCAGACCCATGGGAGCGCCGGGATGACCGGAGTTTGCCTGCTGTACTGCATCAATCGAAAGTGTACGGATGGTATTGATACAGAGCTGGTCTAATGTTTGCTGGGGTACAGCGGTTTGCTGGCTCACAAAGACTCCTTCGAAGGTTGACAAGGATGCCCAGGGAAGAGGGACGATTGCCGGGGACATCGCTCGGCAGGAAGCGAGTTATTGTACTGCAAAAACCGGCGAGCTCGCGTACCTCTTCGTTCGACTACCTGGGCGGGTAGCACCGTTCCGAAACTTTATCATAAGACGAAAATTGAGATGAACCAGCGGGAGAAAAGTTACGTTCCGCAGGCAGGTAGTTTACGGGGAGGCTACATTGCGGAGGGAGACGAGATCGGTCTCGACGGGCACGCCTTTGGCGATCTTTACGTGAAGCAGGGCTTCAAAGGGTTTAAGTTCACCGGTATCAGAGACGGAGAGACGCAAGAGCAATTCTTGCACCGATTTTTCGTGGCAGGCGTATTCGACGGCTCCCTGGGTGCCGAACGTGGTGGTGCCGGCGATTATCATGACGAAACGCGAGGGGTTGAGTCCTGGCATGAGAGCCACCAGGGCGTAATCTTCGGTGAGGGGCGCGTTCGACGGGGAGGCGAGATAAGATTTCTGCTCCCCGGGTTGAGGATGGACGTTAAAAACTGCGAGATCACCTCTGCGAGGGCCGTCGGTCATGCGCTGGAACACAAATTCGCGAGTGCCAGGTATTTCGAGAAGATTGAGATTTTCAGAGGGAGAACCAACGAAGATCAGGTCAGTATTCTGGGCATCATCGAGGGAGAAGAGGCTGCCGCGCTTGACGCGAAGATTGCGGTGCAGCAGGCTGAAGACCTGGTCGAGATTGTGGACGGCAATCACTTCGCCGACGCCGGTGTAGTGGTCCCAAATGGCGTCTTTTGGATCGTGCCCGGAATTGTAATATCGCATGCCGGTTTCGGGGCGGCCAACGAACGCGGCATTGCTGAAGACGACCCAGGGTTCTTCGGGTCCAGAAAGAAAGGGCTTCCAAAAAGTCTGGAAGGCGGCCGGAGCGGGCTTGGCATCCCCAGCAAACGTGCTCGGAGTGATCTTTCGAGTAAGAAAAAGGGCGAGCAGCGAGCCTGCCAGAAGAATAGAAAGGACGACGACAGAGAGGAGCCAAACGCGTGGAATCTGCCCATTAATGGGCTGGGATTGCTCGAGAGAAGGCTGGGGGCGACGATCGGATTTCGAGGCGGAATCCTTTTTATGGAAAGCGAGTGTATAGGTGCCTTTGGGGAGTTCGATTCGGACGGGATCGGCGGAGCCTTCGCTTGCGTAATATTCCGCTAGCTTCGAGCGAAGGCGGCCGGCCTGGACGCGAACCATGGAATCGACGGCGGGATCGAAATCCGGTGGGCGCCCGAACTCCTCTGTGGCAATCTGGTATTCCTTAACGGGAGTGCCCGGGTGATCGATCGATTTGTGGGCGAGATAACGCAGGAGCTTACACAGAGATTCGGAGCCATGCAGAACGGAACTGGCTGCAACCTTCTCCACCTGGCGTAGGTGTAGCTCCTTATCCGACATCCGGCCTTTGTAACCCCACAGAAATCTCTTTGTAACAACGTAACAAACGGTGGAACTCACTGCAAGAGCGGAGGTTTTGCGTGTAACAGTATCAAACCTGGCGAGACTTCTTTCTATGGCAAGCATCTGAAAAAGTGATGCACAACAAGGGTGCTTTTTCTCATTACTGGTAATCAATTTCAGCTGCTTTAGCGGGATATATTAATTTTTGGATTCCGAGGACTCGGAGTCCAATTCCAACGCAAGTCGAGAGGCGTTAGGGGACAGCACTGTAAGGTGCCAGAGTGTGTTCGGGTGTGAACAAAAGTATCTCGAGAGATGAAAAGGGGCATGGCATGAAGATGAAACAGGTACGGAGTTGGGCCTTGGCTCTGCTGATCGCGGTCTTGACGACGACGGTATGCGTGGCGCAGAGCGACACGGCACGGTTGCAGGGAACGGTGACCGATGCCCAAGGGAACGCGGTAGCGGGCGCACCTGTAAATGTGACCAGCGTGGAAACGGGACGGCTATCCACGACGCTGACGAATGAGTTCGGGTATTACACGGTGTCTGCGCTGCCGCCGGGGAATTACCGGGTTGATATCGCGCAAAAGGGATTCAAGAAGGTGACGAGGACTCTGGAGTTGCAGGTGGCGCAGTTGGGCGTGGCCGATTTTCAACTCGCGGTAGGAGATGTCACAGAGACAATTATGGTGGAAGCGGGATCGCCGGTGATCGATTTGCAAGACTCGGCGATGGGCGAAGTGGTGGAAGGGCGGCAGATCACGGAACTTCCGCTGAATGGGCGCAATTTCACACAATTAGCGCTGCTGGTGCCGGGCGTAACTCGCGGCCAGCCGAACGGCGCGGCGACAGGTTCAAACAACAACGCCGAGACGTTCCGGTTCGGGCAAGAGGGCGGCGCATCGCTCGCGGTCAATGGACTGCGGCCGCAAGCGAATAATTTCATTCTGGACGGAATCGATAACAATGAAGCGCTGGTGAATACGATTGTGTTTTTTCCGCCGGCGGACGCGATCGATGAATTCCGCGTGCAGACAAGCGTTGCTCCGGCTCAATTTGGCCGAGCGGGCGGCGCGTTAGTGGTGAGCACCATCAAGTCCGGCACGAACGAATATCACGGCAGCGCGTTCGAGTTCAATCGGAACACCAACCTGAACGCCGAAAGCTTTTTCACCTCTCCGCACACGCCGACTCCCAAGTTCAATCGGAATCAATTTGGCGGCACGGTCGGAGGACCGATCATCAAGAACAAACTATTCCTCTTTGGCGATTATGAAGGGTTACGGCAGCAGATTCCCGGAAGCCCGGAATACGCCACGGTGCCAACGGACAACATGCGCCAAGGCAACTTTTCAGAGTTGCTCAATATTCCTTGCGGCGGCGGGAACCTTACGGGGTTGAATCCACTTCCGGATCCCACAGACCCCACTGGCAAAAAGAATCTCTGCAGTTCCGGCCAAGCCACATTTTCGATTCCCGTTTATGATCCCACGACCAACGGCACTCAGGCGACGAATTCAAACAACCCCAACGGAGCGACACCCTTCCCCGGCAACGTGATTTCCGCGGGCCGCATCAACACGGTTGGCCAGAACTACATCAATGCTTTCCCGGAACCCAATTGCAACCAGTCCGTCGATACAGCTTGTTTTTCCGTTTACCACAATTATAAGAACACTCGAAAGCTCATCGAGAATTGGAACGACTTTGACATCCGCGGGGATTACATCCTGAACGCCAAGAATTCGTTATTCGTGCGGTTCAGCCGCGGGCGCGCGGATCAGACGGACACGACGCGCCTGACCACGCTGCCTTCCGGATTCGGTTCGGGCACGAACTTCAATCATCCGTGGGGCACCTCGGTGGGTTTCACCTCCACCATCAGCCAAACGATGATTAACGAGTTTCGCGGGGGCTTTGTCCGCACGACTTTCGGATACCTGCCTCCCTCCAATGGCACAGACATTTGCGTGCAACTGGGAATCGTGAACTGCAACACGCCGCTGCTGGGAGGCATCGCCCTGATCGGCGGATACAACAATCAACTTGAATACACAGGGGACTATGGCACGTACAAGATTCCGCAAACCGGTTTCAACTATAACGACACGGTGACCTGGACCAAAGGCCGCCATACAGTAAAGGCCGGCGGAAGTATTCTCCGTCGCGAACTAAATCTCTACCGCCCGCTCGCCGGCAAGGGCTATTTTGCGATTGCGGGCAACGGTACAAGTGGATGTTGCGGCGCGGCGCCCGGAACGGGGCACGTGAGCACTGGCTACGAGGTCTCCGATTTGCTGGCGGGTTTTGTCGACGGCTACGCCCATGGCACGTCCTTCGGCATGGTGGGCACGCGCAGTTGGGAAAACGGCTTCTTCGCTCAGGACGACTTCAGAGTGACTCAACGCCTCACCCTGAACCTGGGTATCCGGTGGGACATTTTGACTTGGCCGACCGAAGTAGAAAACCGCCAGGCCAACTTCGATCTGGTGACCGGCGCCCTGATTGTCGCGGGCAGCAATGGAGCCTCGCGGACGTTGATTCCAAACGATTACCACAATTTCGGTCCGCGACTTGGTTTTGCCTATCAACTTACCGGAGACGGCAAGACGGTTGTGCGCGGAGGCTACGGCCTCTTCTACTTCGTTGACCGGGGTGGCATCAGCAACCAACTTTCGCAGAACCCTCCCTTTGGCGGCACGAACGGTGTCAGCTATGCGCAGGGTGCTCGGATCACCCTCTCCGGATCCTTGCCTTGCTCGAACACGGTCGCTGGTTGCACGAACGCCGAGCTCAATTCGACGCTGGCAACCGGCCCTCTGCCGAGCGGGAATTTCACGAACCTGAATCTAGCTGCGCCGACGGGGGTCAGCGTAATCGCGTTGCTGCCCTCGAACGTGACGCCGATGGTCTCTCAGTGGAACCTTCAGCTTCAAAGACAGATCGCCACTAACCAGTCGGTGAGCCTTGCATACGTCGGCACGCATGGCGCGCACCTGGTGCGTAACTACAATGCGAACCAGCAACTGTATGACGCCCCTTCCGGCCCCGGTCTGTATCCGAACTTGGGCAGCATCCAAGTCCAGGACACTCGTGGAAAGTCGGACTATCACGCCTTGCAGGCGCAGTACGAAAGGCGCTTCACGAATGGTCTGCAGATGACCGGTGCGTTCACGTGGTCCAAAACGCTTGATGATTCTTGCGGCAACCTGGATGGTGGTGGCGTTTGTTCTCCACAGCTCTACACGGACTATGCGTTGGAACGCGGCCTGTCTACGCAGGACGTGGACTATGTCATGTCCATCAGCGCACTGTATGAGTTGCCGTTCGGTCGCGGCAAGAAGTTTGGGAGCGACGTGCCGCGCTGGATGGACTATGCGATCGGAGGCTGGCAGTTGAACGCCATCTACGCGCTGCAGGGAGGTACTCCCTTCAGCATTACGGTCAGCGGCAATCCCAGTTCCACGCGCGCAAACCTTGTCGGCCCAATCGTCGTGCATCCCGGCAACATTAACAACTACGTGGATGCCGCCGCCTTTGCGGTGCCCGTCGCGAATGCCGCGGGTATTTACCTCGCTCCTGGCACTGCGGGACGCGACATCGTGCGGGGACCAGGATTCTCGAATATGGATTTCGCCCTGTTCAAGAACATTCCCATTACCGAGCGCATAAAAAGCCAATTCCGAGTCCAGGCGTATAACCTGACCAACACCCCGCACTTTGCCAACCCGGCGGACACCAACTTGAGCGATGGTCACATTGGCTTGATCAACAATGTGCTGACCAATAGCTGGCGTCAGATTGAACTGGGCCTGCGCGTCACTTTCTAACCCCGAACACCCCGGGAGGGAGGCGGAGAAAATCTCCGCCTCTCATCCCTTTTAATATTTGAATTCTTCGCGAAAGGGTACGTCCTTGCCTCCTAGAAAACGGTTGCTCGCTATTGCTGTGCTTGTGTTGGGCTTTACCGCGCAGGGTTCGGCGCAGAATGCGCCCGGGGCGCCGGGTACGGTGCCAACTTGGACGGCGGGGAGCAAGGAGGCCGTTGGCACGGCAACCGCTACTCAATCGCATGTGTGGTTCACGCTGGAAGGCGGAATTTTGACCGAGGTTTATTACCCGCGGCTGGATACGGCGAATCTGCGGACGCTGGAATTTGCGGTGAGCGATGGAAAGGCGACATGGGCGGAGTCGAAGAACATGGTGCACTCGCTGGAGCGGGTAAACAGTGACGCGTTGCTGTACCGGCAGACGAGCAGCGAGCCGGGCGGAAAATTCAAAATTGAGAAAACGTACGCGAGCGATCCGCAGCGGGATGCGGTGTTGATTGAGGTCGCGTTCACGGCGCCCGCGGGTTATGAACTTTACGTGTTGGTGGACCCGGCTTTGAAAAACAGCGGGTACGGCGACACAGGGTTCACGCAGGACGGTGCGTTGGTGACGCAGAAAGAGGATGTGGCCTGCGCGCTGATGAGTTCGCCGGGATTTTCGGAGGCTAGCAGCGGATTTGCGGGGAAAAGCGACGGATACACGGACCTGCTGCTGCACCACAAATTGACGTGGAAATATGATCGCGCGGAGAACGGAAACGTTTTTCAAGCGGCGAAACTGGGCGGGGCTGGGCGCTACACGGTGGCGCTGGGATTTGGAGCCAACGCGGCGGCGGCGATCGACGTGGTGAAAAAATCATTGGGGCGGAAGTTCGCGGACGTGAGCGCGGAGTATGTGGCGGGCTGGAAGGATTATGTGAAGGGCTTGCGCAAAGTGGACGCGCGTTACGAGAACGAGTTCCAGTTGGCGGCGATGGTGTTGAAGGCGCACGAGGACAAAACTTATCGCGGGGCGATGATCGCTTCGATGACAATTCCATGGGGGTTCACGGCGAAATCCGATACCGCGGGCATCGGCGGCTATCACCTGGTGTGGGCGCGGGACCTTTATGAGGTGGCGACCGGGCTGATGGCGGCGGGAGATCGCGCGGCGGCGGACCGCGCGCTGACGTATTTGTATACCGTACAGCAGAAGCCGGACGGGGGCTTCCCGCAGAACAGCTGGCTGGATGGACGCGCTTACTGGACGGCGCTGCAGATGGATGAAGTTTCGTACCCTATGGTGCTGGCGTGGCAGTTGGGGCGCACCGACGCGGAGACGTGGACGAAGCACGTGCGGCCGGAAGCGGAGTTTGTGGTGTCGCACGGGCCGGTGACGCAGCAGGAGCGCTGGGAAGAGATTGGTGGATATTCGCCTTCGACGATCGCGGCGGAGATCGCGGGGCTGGTGTGCGCTGCGGATATCGCGCGGAAGAATGGCGCGACCCAGGATGCGGAGCGCTATATGAAGACCGCGGATGATTGGGCGGCGCACATCGAATCGTGGATGGTGACGACGACGGGGCATCTGGGCAAGGGCGCCGGAGAGCCGGGCTACTACATGCGCATTGACAACAACACGGACCCCAACGACGGATTCACGCTGGACGTGCGGAATGGCGGCGGCGTTTGGGACGAGCGCGACGTGGTGGACGCGGGCTTCCTGGAATTTGTGCGGCTGGGAATCCGGCCGGCGAACGATCCGATCATCCGGCACTCGGTGGAAATTGTGGACGGGGCGATTCGCGTGGAGACGCCGAACGGGCCGTCGTTTTACCGGTACAGCCATGACGGCTACGGTGAGACGTATTTTGGCGGGCCGTGGCAGGGAGAAGGCATCGGGCGGACCTGGCCGATTTTTACCGGGGAGCGCGGTGAGTATGAAATTGCCGCGGGGCACGACGCGACGCCCTATGTAAACGCGATGCTGCATTTCGCGAATAAAGGTGGAATGATTCCGGAGCAGGTGTGGGAGCAGGCGGAGCCGACGCGGGCGGGATTTGTGTTCGGGCAGGGAACGGGCAGCGCAACGCCCTTGGCCTGGAGCATGGCGCAATTCCTGCGGCTGGCGGTTTGCGCGGAGGAAAAGCGCATTGTGGAGACGCCGGGCATAGTGGCGGAGCATTTCTTGAAGAATCGGAAGTAGTTCGAGTCTTAGCTGCCGGGAAAGCCCGCATGACGAATGGGGACCATTCGGAGCGTGTTGCAGGAATCGGGCGCGTTGGTTAAATTTGTAGTGCCAGCGCCCGGGTGGCGGAATGGCAGACGCTGAGGACTTAAAATCCTCCGGGGATTTTTCCTCATGTGGGTTCGACTCCCACCCCGGGCACCATTTCACATTGCCTGCGGTCCCGGTTGCACCGGGATTTCGGCTGTGGGCTCGGACGCCCGCAAAGCGCCTCAAGTTCGACTCCTACCCCGGGCACCAATTCTTTCGCCGCCATCAAAATCGTCATTAGCCAACGACTACAGCTCGAAGTGCATCTCACTCTTTGCCACATAGGCCGGGAACTGACAGTTTTCCGCGCAGTATTCAAAATTTGACTGGGGCCGAGCAATATTATTGATTGCCTGGAAGTATCCAGATACGGCAGACCAGCGAAACGCGTTAGTTAGACAAGTATCTAACTCTCGAACCCCGGCATCCAAACAAAATGGGATTTTTCCGAGAGCGCGGAAGTGGCGCGCACTTGGCGCAGGATATGTCAGAAAGAAAAATCTTCCGGGGGACCCAGGGGTATGTACAGGCCAAAGTACGGATTCGGTTCGAGCAACAATTCGCGTCGCGGGGCATTCCGGTTTGCAGATGCGGCTGTGGTTGCAACGCTGCTTGCCTGGACAATGCTATTCACAAATGGATGTGACACGAAGTCCGCGCCGGTGGCGAGGCCGCCGGCGCCGCAAGTTTCGGTAGCGAAGGTGGAGTGCAAGACGGTAGTCGAGACAGACGAGTTTACGGGCCGCCTGGAGGCGGTGGATCACGTGGAGATCCGGCCGCGGGTTTCGGGGCAGCTAGATAGCGTGCATTTCCAGGAAGGCGCAATCGTACACAAGGGCGACTTGCTGTTCACGATTGACCCGCGGCCGTTTCAGGCGGAAGTGGACCGTTTGAAGGCGGAGCTACAACGTGCACAGGCGCAGTTAGCGCGCAGCCAGAGCGATTTTGCGCGCGCGGAGCGACTGCACAACAACAATGGCATGTCGGTGGAGGAGTACGACCGGCGCAATTCGGCGCGGGCGGAGGCCGAGGCTCAAGTGGCGTCGGTGGAGGCATCGCTGCGCGGGGCGGAGTTGAACCTGGAATTTACACACATCGTTTCGCCGATTACGGGTCGAGTGAGCCGCGCGGAAGTGACGCGAGGAAACCTGGTGACGAGCGGTGGAGGGGGGCCGGCAACTTTGCTGACGACGGTGGTCTCGCTGGATCCGGTTTATGCATATTTTGACGCGGACGAGCAGACCTACCTGAAATACGGGAAGCAGGCGCGCGCCGGGAAGAAAGGAACGAACGGCGAGGCCAGCGGCCCGATATACCTGGGATTGGCGGGCGAAGAAGATTTTCCACACAAAGGTGTGGTGAATTTTATTGATAACCAGGTGAATCCGACGACGGGAACGATTCGGGCGCGCGGGGTCTTCAACAACAAGGATTTGTCGCTGACGCCGGGATTGTTTGCACGGTTGAAGCTGGCAGGAGGCCAAACGATTCGCGGCTGCCAGATTGACGACGCGGCGGTGGGAACGGACCTGAACCAGAAATTTGTGCTGGTGGTGGACGTGAATAACGCTGTTGCGTATCGCCCAGTGACGCTGGGACCCATTGTGAATGGCCTGCGCGTGGTGCGCGACGGTCTTCACGAAGGGGACGTCGTGGTGGTGAATGGTTTGCAGCGCGTGCGGCCGGGAATGAACGTGACGCCAAAACAAGTGCCGATGGGGAGCGCGCAGTTGTCCGCTCCCACTGGACCCAAAGGCGCGAATGAAGATGCGAACGCAAAGAGGCAAAGCGCCTCTGGCAAGTGATGCAGCGCAACTAAGACCAAAAGGTATCCCATGAAAATCGCAGATTTCTTTATCGATCGCCCTATCTTTGCGGCTGTGGTCTCGATTGTGATCACGATCATCGGGGCGCTGGCGTTTTTGAAGCTGCCCATCAGTGAATATCCGGAGGTTGTGCCGCCAACGGTGGTGGTACGGACGTCATATCCCGGCGCGAACCCTACCGTGATCGCGGACACGGTTGCTTCGCCGTTGGAGCAATCCATCACGGGTGTCGAAGACATGCTGTACATGTTTTCGCAGGCGACTGCGGACGGCGTAATGACGCTGACGATTACCTTCCGCATCGGGACGGATCTGGACAAGGCGCAAGTCCAAGTGCAAAACCGCGTGGCGCAGACGCTGCCTCGCTTGCCGCAGGAGGTGCAGCGGCTGGGCGTGACGACGGAGAAAACTTCGCCGGACCTGCTGATGGTTGTGCACCTGATTTCGCCGGACAAACGCTACAACATGCTGTACCTGGCGAATTACGCGGTGCTGCAGGTAAAGGATGAGCTTTCGCGCCTGCCCGGCGTTGGCAATGTGCAGATTTTCGGAGCGGGCGATTTCAGCATGCGGGTGTGGCTGGATCCGAATAAACTGGCGTCGCACAACCTGACGACGACGGATGTGGTCAGGGCGATCCGCGAACAGAATGTGCAGGTGGCGGCGGGCGTGCTTGGTGCGCCCCCCGTTGCGAACCCGCAAAACGCATTTCAGCTGCTGGTGAATACGCAGGGGCGGCTGACGACGGAGGAGGAGTTCGGAAACATCATTGTGCGGGCGGCGCCGCAGATTACCCGGGTCCGCGATGTCGGGCGGGTGGAGCTGGGAGCAAGCACCTACGCGCTGCGGAGTTTGCTGAACAACGAGCCGGCAGTGGCGATTCCGGTTTCGCAGCGGCCCGGTTCGAACGCGCTGGAGACATCGAAGCAAGTCCGCGAAACGATGGCGCGGCTGAAGACGCAGTTTCCCGAGGGGCTGGATTACAAGATCGTTTACGACCCGACGGTATTCGTGAGGCAGTCGATCGAAGCGGTGGGCCACACGTTTGTGGAAGCGCTGATCCTGGTGGTCCTGGTAGTGCTGGTGTTTTTGCAGACGTGGCGCGCGTCGATTATTCCGTTGCTCGCGCTGCCAGTGTCGCTGGTGGGCACGTTTGCGATCATGCTGGCGCTGGGCTTCACGCTCAATACGCTTTCGCTGTTTGGACTGGTGCTGGCGATCGGCATCGTTGTGGACGACGCGATCGTGGTGGTGGAAAACGTCGAACGCAACCTGGAGCTGGGTTTGCAGCCGCGGGAGGCGACGCAGCGCGCGATGGCGGAAGTCAGCGGGCCGATTATCGCGATCGCACTAGTGTTGTGCGCGGTGTTTGTGCCGACGGCGTTCATCGTCGGGCTTTCGGGGCAGTTTTACAAACAGTTCGCGCTGACGATTGCGATTTCAACGGTGATTTCGGCGTTTAATTCGCTGAGCTTGAGCCCGGCGCTGGCCGCGCTGCTCTTGCAATCGCGCGATGCGAAGAAAGACCGGTTTTCGCGCGTGCTGGATTTCGCGTTTGGCTGGTTTTTCCGGGGCTTCAACAAGTTTTTTGCGTGGGCGTCAGGCAAGTACGGGACATTTGTGGGGCATGCGATTCGTTCAACGGGAATTGCCCTGGTGATCTATGCGGGCTTGATCACGCTGACCGGCATCGGGTTCAGCAAAGTGCCGAGCGGGTTTGTGCCGACGCAGGACAAGCAATATCTGGTCGCATTTGCCCAACTGCCGAACGGAGCGACGCTGGACCGCACGGAAGCGGTGATACGCCAACTTTCCGACATCGCCCTGGCGCATCCCGGTGTGCAGGATGCCATCGAATTTCCGGGGCTTTCGATCAACGGGTTCACAAACAGCCCGAACTCCGGAATCGTGTTTGTCGGATTGAAACCGTTTGAGAAGCGAACCAGCAAGGATCTCTCCGGCCTGGCGATTACTCAACAGTTGAACCAGAGATTTTCGGGAATCCAGGAAGCGTTTGTGGCGATTTTCCCGCCGCCACCCGTCCAGGGGCTTGGAACCGTGGGCGGTTTCAAGCTTTACGTGGAAGACCGCTCGGGGCTTGGGCTGGAACCCTTATATAAGGAGACGACGGCGGCGATTGGCAAGGGTTACCAGACGCCCGCACTGACGGGATTGTTTTCGAGCTTTGACGTAAACGTGCCGCAGATTGACGCGCACGTGGACCGCGAGAAAGCAAAGACGTTCGGGATCAGTCTCGATGACGTGTTCGAGACGATGCAGGTGTACCTCGGCGCGCTGTATGTGAACGACTTCAACCGGTTCGGGCGGACATATCAGGTGAACGCGCAGGCGGAATCGAGTTACCGGTTGCAGCCAGAAGATATCGTCAAGTTGAAAACCAGAAACGCGGCGGGAGAGATGATTCCGCTGGGGTCGGTGGTGACGGTGCGCTCGACCTACGGGCCGGACCGCGTGATGCATTACAACGGATTCCCGGCGGCGGAAATCAATGGCGCAGCGGGGCCTGGTTACAGTTCCGGACAATCCGAAACCGCGATTACGAATATTTTGAATCAGAACCTGCCGAACGGGATGCGTTTCGAATGGACGGAGCTGACGTTCCAGCGAATTCTGGCGGGCAACACGATGGCTTACATTTTCCCGCTGTCGGTGCTGCTGGTGTACCTGGTGCTGGCAGCGCAATACGAAAGCTGGTCGCTGCCGCTGGTGGTGATTTTGATTGTGCCGATGACGCTGCTCTCCGCGATCGTCGGTGTGTGGCTGCTGAAGGG
>Ga0210400_10002283_pt1 | contig 17979 bp, 12 predicted proteins | sample IncBWH26MmetaG_FD_155456 | JGI IMG/M metagenome (GOLD analysis project Ga0210400, IMG submission 155456) | Forest soil microbial communities from Barre Woods Harvard Forest LTER site, Petersham, Massachusetts, United States - Inc-BW-H-26-M | ecosystem: Environmental > Terrestrial > Soil >...
CATACCCTATGGTATCGTGGCAATTGTGGTTGGTTTTGTAATTTTTCCGCGTCTGCTGTAACCAACAGTATCTCCTTCCTTCAATTGTTTTATTTGCGAGATGGTTGTTTTAAGCGAACTTACATTCAATAAAAGTTTTTGTTCTTCTTCGCTTGCGCCAACTCCGTACAGCCCGATTCCCAAACGCACCAGGTTAAAATGCCCTTCCGGAAAACGGGAAATTCCTCCCGAATTACAAATGTGGCGCAATACAGGATAATCAAGCATATTAATTATTTGTTTACTCAACCTATCAAATAAATTTATTTGCAGGCGTGTAAATTCGTCAAAAGCGGGGTCATCACCGGCAACGAGGTGAGAGAAAATGCTTTTTACTTTTAAAAAAGGATATTGCTTTAATTTTTCGATCAGTTGCGGAATATCTTTTTCTTCAAAACCCAAACGGTGCATGCCCGTATCAATTTTTATGTGAACCGGGAATGAAATTTTATTTTGAACAAGGTGCCCGGCAAATTGTTCCAACAAAGAGAAGGAAAAAATTTCGGGTTCCAGGTTGTATTGCAAAACCTGGTCGAGGCTCTGTAATTCCGGGTTCATGACCATTATCGGGGTGGTAATTCCGTTTTTTCGTAATTCAACTCCCTCATCGGCATAAGCCACGGCAAAATAATTTACCCGATTGTGTTGCAAAGCGTTCGCAATTTCAAAACTTCCGCTCCCGTATGAAAAAGCTTTTACCATTGGCATAATTCCCGTTCCCGGTTTTAGTTTACCCCGGTAATAATTTAAATTATGAACTAAATTATTGAGGTTAATTTCTAAAACCGTATCGTGACTTTTTTCCTGTAATAATTTTTGTACACGTTCAAATTCAAAACTACGGGCGCCCTTTATGAGAATATCTGAATCGGAAAAAGAAATTCTATTTTTTTTAAAGGCATCAATAAATTTTTCAGTAGTGAAGAAAAAATACTTTTTTCCTTCTATTAAATGCTGGTTCGCCGATAATTCTTTTCCGATTCCGATGAACTCAGTAACTTTTTTATTTTTCAGTAATTTATTTACTTCGGTGTACAGTTCGGCGCTGTTTTTTCCTGATTGCAAAATATCGCTGAGTATTACAATTTTACTTTCGTGCTGCTTTTGTTGCTTTAAAAAATCCAAAGCAATAGAAAGCGAATGAATATCATTACTGTATGAATCGTTAATTAACGTACATTGATTTACACCTTGTTTCATTTCCAATCGCATTCCTAAATGAGTCAGTTCTGAGATACGGTGTTGTATAACTTCATTCTTATAATTCAAATGAAGCATAAACAACCAGCAGTGAATGCAGTTTTCTACGGAGGCTTTGTCAGAGAAAGGTAGTGTAAGTAAAATTTCTTTTTTACTGTATTTCGCTTTTAATTGTGTTTGCCCGTTTTTTTCTTTAGCCGAAATAATCTGTAAATCAGCTTTGGTTTTAAACGACCAGGATATTTTTTTCTTTTTACTGAATTCTTTCGATAGAATTTCTTTCTCTATTGTTTTATAATCCTTGCAGTAGAAAATCGTTTTGCAGTTTTTAAAGAGCATTAATTTTTCTTTTGTTTTTTCTTGACGCGATTTAAAATTCTCGTCGTGTGCACTGCCGATGTTAGTAATAATTCCCATAGAGGGTTTAATAATCGGCTCAAGCTTTTGCATCTCTCCCGGCAAAGAAATTCCCGCCTCAAACAAAGCAAAATTATGTTCGGTGTTTAGCTGCCAAACCGAAAGCGGGACACCAATTTGTGAATTGTAACTTTTCGGGTTTTTACAAATATTGAAATCCGGTTCGAGTAATTGCCAAAGCCACTCTTTTACAATTGTTTTTCCGTTGCTCCCGGTAATGCCTGTAACAGGAAGAGTAAATAAATTTCTTTTGTAAGCCGCTAATTGTTGTAAAGCATGCAAAGTGTCTTTTACCAGTATAAAACCCGCCTCCTTTAAGTCGTTATAATAAACATGTTCTTCGCTCACCAAAAAATTACGGCAGCCTTGTGCGTATAATTCTTTAATATAAACATGGCCGTTATGCCTCTCCCCTTTAATGCAAACAAATAAAATAGCGGAAATATTCCCGGCGGTGCGGCTATCTGTACTGATTTCCGAAAAGGAATTTTCAGCGGGACCGCTTAATTTAGCGTTGAGAATTTTCGAGGTTTGGGCAGCTGTAAATTCCATGCACTTATTCGCCTTTCAAAAAATTTACATTGTAGCATTCGCGACAAAGCGGTTTATACGAATCGGTTTCGCCCAGCATAACCAACGATTGTTCCGCGGTCTTTCTGTAACTGTAATTGGCAATTGCGCCACACTCAACACAAATAGCGTGTACCTTGGTAACATGCTCGGCAACGGCCATCAATCCGGGTACAGGTCCGAAAGGATTTCCTGCGAAATCCATATCAAGTCCTGCAGCTATAACTCGGGTGCCGTTATTGGCAAGTTCGTTACAAACATGAATCAGGTCCATATCAAAAAACTGTGCCTCATCAATGGCAACCACATCTACATCATTGGCTAATAAAAGTATATTTGAACTTGAGGGTACCGGAGTGCTTCGTATCGCGTTTGCATCGTGAGAAACCACATCCTGCTCATGATAACGCGTATCAATTTTGGGTTTAAAAATTTCTACTTTTTGTTTGGCAAACTGGGCGCGTTTCAACCGGCGTATCAATTCTTCGGTCTTGCCCGAGAACATGCTTCCGCAAATCACTTCGATACTCCCTCTTTTATTGGTTCCGTGCCTGTGTGTTTCTAAAAACATGCTGCCTTATGCGCTGATAAATATTTTTCGAATAATATACTAAACAAAGCAAAAATACGTTATTTTTAGACAGGAAAACCAAAGTGTTTTATGCAAAACGAAGTTGTTTTAGCGCATGTAAAGGAAGAAGCCGAAAAGCTTAAAAAGTATTTTCTTCAATTGGAGAATGAGCAACATTTAACAGCAGTTGAGGCGCAGCAAATGCTGGAACATATCGAAAAAATTTACCGCAACCTTTGTGTGTATACCTACTCTTTAAAAACTCACGAATTAGCCGGCGACTTGCAGGTACATATGAAAATTATGCAGACCGTTTCGGGTATGGAAAATAATGTGGCGGCCGAAAAAATGATTGACCCTGTAAACGAAATAAAAGAAGAAGAGAAAACCGTGCCCTTATCTGATAGTGTAATTTTACGAAAAATTGAACTCAGCATCAATAATAAATTCCGTATTGCAAACGAATTGTTTAACCAGAATCAATTGGAGTTTAATGCCGCGTTTCAGCAATTAAATTCGATGAATACCTCCGAAGAAGCGATGCGTTACCTGGAATCTTTAAGGCAGATATATAAGTGGAAAGATGAAAACCCTTTAGTAAAGAACTTTTATGCGCTTGTGCAAAAACGCTTTTCGTAAACTATCTCTGCTCCTGGTTCTTTGCTCTTGTTTCCTGGCTGTTCCCGCTCAGGATTCCCTCTACACCAAACAAATAATTAAAAAACTCACTTCAAAAGAATTTTTGGGCAGGGGTTATTTAAATAACGGCCTTGATAAAGCTTCCAAATACATTGCGAGTGAATTAAAACGATGGGAAGCTCAACCACTTTTCGGAACAGGTTATTTTCAATGGTTTGATTTTAACGTAAATACTTTTCCGGGTAAAATGGAAGTAAAAATTAACGGAAAAAAATTAAAACCAGGCGAAGACTTTATTGTAAGCCCGGAAAGCGGAAGTTTAAAAGGAAGTTTCCTTCCGGGCAAAAAAGACAGTATTACTTATACATCGCGGCAGGGAGAAATTCCTTTAGTAATTTCACTTCAGAGAAAACTGACTTTTTCGGTGGCCCACTCGGCTGAGCCGTATTGCGCGATTGAGCTGCTTAACAAAAACCAATACGTCGATATCAAAACGGCGGATGTAAACATCGAGAATAAAGTTCTTACCAAATACATCAATAAGAACATTTGCGCTTTTATTCCGGGAAAAATAAATAATGATTCGGTAATTGTTTTTACCGCGCATTACGATCATCTCGGCGGAATGGGCAAAACAACTTATTTTCCGGGAGCCAATGATAATGCAAGCGGCGTAAGCATGTTGCTCAACCTGGTAAAGTATTACGGTAAAAATCCTCCAAAGTACAAAACCATATTTGTTTTTTTCGCCGGAGAAGAGGCGGGATTATTGGGTTCAAAATATTTTGTGGAACAAAATACCATAGACTTAACCAAAATTAAATTTTTACTTAACCTGGATTTATTGGGCACAGGCGATGAAGGCATAACCGTGGTGAACGCCACTGAGTTTAAATCACAATTCGACCTTATTAAAAAAATAAACGACGAAAAGCATTATTTGCCTCTCGTAAAACCCCGTGGTAAAGCACAAAACAGTGATCATTATTGGTTTACGGAAAAAGGAGTTCCATGCTTCTTTATTTATACCATGGGGGGTATTAAAGCTTATCATGATATATATGACAAAGCTGAAACCCTTCCGTTAACAAAATATAAACAGATCTTTAAGTTGATAACTGACTTCATAGAATCGGTATAAAGACGTATTGACTTTCCTACCTTTTTCTCTATCTTAGCCCTCTTAAAAAACAAACACAGAGATGAAAAAATTATTACTTACCGTTACTTTATTTGCAGGAGTCCTTACACACAATGCCCAGGAAAACTGGGTAAATATTGAAAATATGGGTTTTGCAAGCCAGGCAACTTTTCACATATCAGAGGTTTTTCAAAATAAATTATACGTTGGTGGTGATTCCACAGGCCATATTCAACTCTTTTCTTCTCCCAGCGGCAATGTGGGTTCATTTACCCGTCAAACAGGTTTGCAGGCAGTTTTGCAACCTACAAAAGAATACAGCGTTACAAGCGTAGGTTCAAATTCCACTTACATGTTTTTAGGATCTGGAACCAGTTATGATACAACGGGCGGCGCAACCGGTATTACGCCTCAGGTTTATCGTTTTGACGGAACCACTTATACGAAACACGGAACAATAAACTTTAATAGCCTGCCCGCGAATAATCATTTTATTTCGGGATATAGCCCCTTTGTAAGTGCTTTGGCTTTATTTTCTCCTACCGGAAGTAATGATACGGTGTACGCTTTTGTTACGCCTGGTTCCACCAACAATATTTCTGTTTGGAAGGCACCCGCAAGTCAGGCTAACCCCACCTGGATTAACTCAAATAATTTTTCTTCCGGTTCTGGCGTTACCAAAATTTATGATACTAAAGTATGGCATAAAAAATTATATATTTCTGTAAGTAATTCCGCTAAAGGAGGAATGATTATGAGAACTGCCGACGGAGTGAATTGGGATACCGTAACAACAGGACTTTCGCTTGCGCCTATCTTAGGAGTTAACTCTTTCAATGATTATTTTACAGCACTTGAAGTATATAAAGATACCCTTATTGCGGGAGTAACTAATTCTGCAAAAGGTATTGGCTTTATTTATACACCCGATAGCCTTGCAACTACTCAAAACTGGAAGGCTTTAATAGACAGCGCCGGTTGCGCGGGTTTCCCCTCGGCTATTGTAAATATCAGCGATTTTGTAGTCGGAGACGGAAAATTATGGATTGAAACAACCAAACCGGTTTCTTTCTCACCTAAGGTTTATTTAATAACTAAAAACTCACATAATAAAGACACACTTCTCACTTCATCCTATCCTACCGGGTTAGAAAGCGTAATGAATTATGGAGATGATTACAGGCTTTGCTATTTTAATAATTCCGTTTATGCAACAGGCCACAGTGCTCCTGCTGCTTTTATGCGCTCTTCAGGCCCGCATAACACGCCTGCCACTTCTATGTATTTAGGAAATATTTGGAGATTTACCACTATAAATCCCACTCCTAATTTTATAGATTCCGTATCTTCAAACACCGGTTTTTGCCAAAACAATACGATTTATCTGGTAAATACTTCTACAAATGCTTCTTCCTATAAATGGAATGTCAACGGGGCACATTACAGCTATGCTAAGGATACTACCTTTTATACTTCAGTGGCAGGCACTTTTACCGTAGAAATGATAGCTTATAATGGTAACTATCAGAGTTTATATAAAGACAGTATAACTAAAACTATTCTTATCCATCAAAACCCAATGGTGACTGGGGCAACGGCCTCTTCTTATACTATTTGCCAAGGACAATCGGATTCTTTATTTACAAGTGTTTCGGGCGGAAAACCTCCTTATACCTACACCTGGCATAATACGAATGACGGATCAACATATAATGGCCACAATACAACGGTAATTACACTTTATACAGTACCGTCTTTCTCTCCGTATATTTATTTTTACTTAAGCGTTATCGATTCTAATAAGTGCCAGGCAGCTAACTCGCCCAATTTAAATATTTATGTAAACAAAGCCGATTCACTTTCCGGAACAATAAGAGATACCATGCTTAATCCTGTTGTTACAGGTAAAGTTTATCTTTTCAAACTGAATCCGCTCAACCCGCATCCGGGCGATACTACCTGTATATTTACTTTGGGAGCAGGTGGGAGCTATTATTTTCCATCCGTTCTTTACGGAAGTTATATTGCAAAAGCCGTTGCCGATACAAGCAATCCATTGTACAAAACCGCTGTAGGAACTTATTTCAGTAATAAAACTTATCCGTTCCAGTGGGATTCTGCTAAAGTAATCCAGCATCATACCTGTACGGCGGGAAATATTGGCGGTAATAATATTAAGATACTTCAAATGCCTCCGCCAATAACGGGACCCGGAACAATAAGTGGAAAAATCACCCATGATTCTTCTTACACAGGCGCGAGATATATAGGTTCCGGGTATGCTCCGTTAGGCGCCCCACTAAAAGGAGTGGATGTGAAACTGGGTAAAAACCCGGGTGGAAACCCTGCTGCACGTACTACAACCGACAACAGTGGGAATTATATTTTTCATAATGTGCCTTTAGGTAATTATAAAATTTATGTAGATATACCTAATTACGGCCTGGATAGCGCAAAAACGGTTACAGTTAATTCGGTTACTCCCACAAGCGTGGGCAATAATTACTATGTTGATTCTTCCAGGATACACCTGGTATCTGTAACCAATTTGATCGCGGCTATTTGCCAGGGAGACAGTATCAAGTTAGGCGGCGCGTATCAAATGATTGCGGGTGTTTATAAAGACACTTTGAATATACACGGGCATGACAGTATTTTAGTAACAACTCTGAGTGTAAAACCACTTCCTACTTTAACGGTTACTACAAATGCCGATACAATTTGTGTGGGAGGCAGCGCATTGTTGAGTGCAACCGGAAACTCCGCGTCTTATTTGTGGAGCGCCAATGCCGGAAGTGTGACCACTGCAACCGTTTCAGTTTCTCCCGGTACAACAACTATCTATACTGTAACGGGTACTTTAGCAAGTTGTCCTTATTCTAAAACTATTAAAGTGGCTGTAAAAAGCTGTGTGGGAATACAAACGGTAAATCAAAATGGTTTTGCCGTTTATCCGAACCCGGCGGTTGACAAGCTCTACATACAATCGCAAAAAAGCGGAAGTATGCGCTTGCTTAATATAACCGGGCAGGTTGTTTTAGAGCAAATTATTTCTTTAGGGCAAAACGAAATAAATATTAGCTCTTTACCTGCGGGTGCTTACGGGATAAGTATTAACTCAAACGGGCAAATTACCAATAGCAAATTGATGATCAGTAAATAGAATTAATAATGTAAATTTAATCCCTCTGCTAAAACGGAGGGATTTTTTTATGCGCAAAATTCTTCTTCTTTCAGACACGCACGGGCATTTTAACGAAAAACTGGTTAAATACATTAACACGGTAGATGAGGTATGGCATGCCGGAGATATTGGTGTGGTTGATGTATGTAAGCAGATAGAAAAATTAAAACCATTAAAAGCAGTTTACGGAAATATTGACGGGCAGGATGTGCGGATTGAATATCCGGAGCATCAGATTTTTTTATGTGAACAGGTAAAAGTTTTTATAACACATATTGGCGGATACCCGGGTAAATACAACCCTGCGGCAAGAAAAATTATTCAGGAAGAAAAGCCGAAACTTTTTATCTGCGGGCACTCACACATTTTAAAAATCATGTTTGATAAAAAAAATGATTTACTACACCTCAATCCCGGTGCTGCCGGCGTTCACGGATTTCATAATGTAAAAACAGTTTTGCGTTTTTGTATTGATGGAAGCGAGATAAAAAATATGGAGATTATTGAATTGGGGAAGCGGGCTTAATTGGAACAGCGTTCTCCCCTGTGAGGGAGATGCCGAAGGCAGAGGGGGAATTAATTTGTGTTATGCAAAGATGCAGAGTAGTTGGTAGAGTAAAGGTTTGCAGAGTTTGCAAAGTAGCTATGAGTTATTTCACGCAAAGACGCGGAAACGCAAAAGGGTTTGGTTGCCTGAGTATGAAAATAAGCGCGTAGTTTTTAGTAGTTTAATACTGTAATAAGAAGTTTACTTCTTCACATCAATCTTCAATTTTTCAGTTCTGTTCGCAATTTCCCAGGCGGTAAAAAATACCAGGCGGGTGATGTTTTCCATTTTGGCAAAATCAATTTTACTTACCTCGTCGGTTTCCTGGTGGTAATCGGCATGCACGCCGTTAAAATAAAAAATAACAGGAACGCCGTTCTTTGCAAAATTATAATGGTCACTGCGGTAATAATAACGGTTCGGGTCGTTCTCATCATTGTAACGATAGTCTAACTCAATGTTGGTATAGGTTTTATTTGCCTGTTCCGATACATTGTGCAAATCTTTACTCAGTTTATCCGCGCCGATTAAATAAATATAATTTGAATTTGTTTTATGGTCTTCATCCAAACGCCCGATCATATCAATGTTCAGATCGCAAATAGTTTTGTCCAATGGAAAAACGGGATGCTCCGAATAATATTCACTCCCTAATAAACCTTTTTCTTCGCCCGATACATTTAAAAACAACATGCTGCGGCGCGGGCCTTTGCCTTGTTTTTTTGCTTCGGAAAAAGCCTTTGCTAATTGCATAATAGCAACGGTTCCGCTTCCGTCATCATCAGCGCCGTTATAAACTTTTCCATCGTGAATTCCTAAATGATCGTAGTGAGCCGATAAAACAATCACTTCTTCTTTCAAATCGCTTCCTTCAATATAAGCCATCACATTCTCAGCACTTATTCCGAATTTTTTTTGTGAAATTCCGAGTGTAACCGGATTTTTAATTTCAAAATGTACGGGCTTTCCGTTCTTTAATGTTTTTTCAGTAATTTCTGTTACGTTATTTTTTGTTCCTGCAATTATTTCATTCGCCATTTCGGCCGAGATGTAAATAATGAGCGGGTAATTCGGTTCGCTTTTCGCATCAATGCTCATTCGTGCAGAAGTGATCCTGTGTTCAAACTTAGCATAGCTGGCAGTAATGTTTTTGTCGACAATAAATAAATATTTTATGCCTTGTTTTTTTGCTTCGGCTTGTTTAGTCCTGAAATTACTTGCCCAAACACTAGGTTCCGTACTTTGCGATATCATGGATTTGCCATCAGCTTTGTAAGGCTCGCCGTCTAAGATCATTACGGCTTTGTTTTTTACATTTTGTTTGTCAAAATCATTGTATACAACAGTGTTAATTCCGTAGCCGCAAAATTCTATTTTATCAACGGTTAAAGTTGTATCACCAATGGTGTTTGCCCAACTGAAATAATCGGTGTTGGGTGTAAAAGTTTTTTTACCTGCGGTTATTTTTACTTCCTGCGGATTAAAAACTGCCAATGGAAAAGACTGCATGAAACCATCTTTTAATTGCGGAGAAGTGTATGGCTTAAACCCTAAATCCTGGTAATATTTTTTTATATACTCGGCGCTCATCTTTTGTCCTTTTTGCCCCGTTTCTCTTCCTTCATATTCGTCAGAAGCTAAAACCAAAAGATTTTTTTTCATTCCATCGGCTGTTACAAATTTCGAAAAACGCACAGCAATTGTATCGGGTTGTTGAGCGAATGCAATGACCGGTAATAAGAACAAAAATTTAAGGCGCATAAAAATGATTTGTACAAATATACGTGCAAAAAGAGTACTAATTATCCCCTTTATCGGGGGAGGAATGAAAAATGAAATAGAACGCTGATGACGTAGAAAAATGGTATAAGCGCAGATTTTTTAATGTTGTTGTATTATAAGCTCTTTACGGACTAAAAACCCGAAGAATGATCATAAGTAATATGCGTTCCCGAAACTTCGTAACAGCGTTCCTTTTCATAAGCTAATCTTTACGGAAATAATTGTTATTTTTGTTGCACTAAAACAAATGGCATGTCAAACAACCTGTTAAAGGGAAAACGCGGTATCATTACCGGAGCTTTAGACGAAAATTCAATTGCGTGGAAAGTTGCTTTAAAAGCACACGAACAAGGTGCTCAGATAGTTTTAACCAACGCGCCGATTGCAATGCGTATGGGAGAAATAAAAAAATTAGCCGAGGCTACTTCTTCTAAAATTATTCCGGCCGACGCAACGAGTGTGCCTGAGATTGAAAAATTGTATACAGAATCTATGCAAGAACTCGGTGGCAAGATTGATTTTGTATTACATTCAATCGGAATGAGTGTTAACATTCGCAAAAATATTCCGTATACCGAATCCAATTACGAGTATTTTCAAAAAGGAATCGATGTTTCTGCCTTATCATTTCATAAAATGCTTTCGGTAGCCTATAAACTTGATGCACTTAACGAACATGCTTCGGTTGTTGCATTAAGTTACATCGCCGCACAACGCGCTTATCCTTTTTATACCGACATGGCCGATATAAAAGCAATGCTTGAAAGTATTGCCCGCACATTCGGTTATCATTACGGTAAAGCAAAAAAGGTGAGGGTAAATACAGTTTCTCAGTCGCCCACACGCACAACGGCGGGTAGCGGCATCAAAGGTTTTAACGAGTTTTATGATTTGGCAAACCTGCAATCTCCATTAGGAAATGCAAGTGCTGAAGACTGCGCTAATTATTGCGTGACTTTGTTCAGCGATTTAACCCGCATGGTTACTATGCAAAATCTTTTCCACGATGGCGGCTACAGCAATACCGGCGTAAGTACGGAGATGATTGAGAAGATGTAGTAAATTGATTTACGATTTTAGAATTTAGCCGGTTTTATAGTTTAGTGTCATTCCGGTACCCGTAGTTGGTAAATTTTTTTTGGCGTGTTCCCACATTTTAATTTTCTTTCAATTTATTATTTTTGGCGGGATTGGACTTGGAGTTTATCCTGATAAAACGGGTTACAAGTCCTCTTTCTCAATGGCTCGCTATGGACTTTCCGATGCAATTTCTCTTGTTATATTTTAAATAGTATAAAGTTGTATTTCGGGCAGGGATTGAACAACGGTGTTGGAGCTCTTTTTGCAAAAAATATTTTTTAGAAGTCTTAATTTAAGTTTTGTATTATACCTGAATGAGAAGAATGCAAAAAAGCGACTTGTGAAAGCCCGGCAGCCCGTCAAAAAATAATCAATTAAACTTAAAAAAGAAAAACACCACAGCGGCCCATTCTTTTTGCACTCCTTTTGCATAACCAATTGTGCTGTAAGAACTGTTTTGCACAGTGCCGTCTTCTTTTACATAACCAATGGTTGAATAACTGCTGTTTTGTACGGTTCCGTCTTTTTTAACATAACCTACCGTGCTGTAGCTGCTGTTTTGTATGGTCCCGTCACTCTTGATGTAGCCAATAGTACTGTAGGAACTGTTTTGTATCGTACCATCACTTTTTATGTAACCCGCAGTGCTGTAACTGCTGTTTTGTATAGTGCCATCGGCTTTAATATAGCCCGTTGTACTGTAACTGCCGTTTTGAATGGTTTGAGCACCCACATTCAGTGTAAAAAGGGCACTAATTATTAAGAAAACGCGTTTCATAACTCTAAGTTTAAATCAAATGTAAAAAAATAAATCCAAGTATATTCGTATGGTGCAAAACAAATACAAAATATTCGTCATTGGTCCCGCTTATCCGCTACGCGGCGGTTTGGCCACATTTGATGAATTATTCTGCCGCTCTTTAAATGAACTTGGCCACAATGCGCAAATTATTTCTTATTCGTTGCAATATCCCGATTTTCTTTTTCCGGGTTCTACGCAATATGATCAAAGCGGTATTGCACCTTCAGGAATAAAAATTCATACGCTTATTAATTCGGTTAACCCGTTAAACTGGATTAAAGTTGCCGGGTTCATCAAAAAAGAAAAACCTGATTTTGTAGTGGTGCGTTATTGGATTCCTTTTATGGGCCCGGCACTCGGCACAATTTGTAAAAGCATTGCAAAAAAAGGAATTAAGGTGATTGCGGTTACGGATAACGTAATTCCCCACGAAAAAAGAGCCGGGGATACTGCCTTTACAAAATATTTCATCAGGCATTGTCAAGGTTTTGTAACGATGAGCAAAGCAGTGTTGAACGATTTGCAAAAATTTACTTCTTCAACACACAAAAAGTTTTTGCTGCATCCGCTATACACCGCGTTCGGAGAAAAACTGGATAAACAAGAGGCGCGAAAGAAATTAAATATTTCTGTTACAGATAAAACAATTTTGTTTTTCGGATTGATTCGTCAGTACAAAGGATTGGATTTATTATTGGAAGCCATGGGTGATGCAAGAATAAAACAACAGAATATAAAATTATTAGTTGCGGGTGAGTTTTACGAGGATAAAAAATTGTATAGGGATATTATTGAAAAGTATAATTTGCAAAGCAATGTTGTTTTGTTCGATAAATTTATTCCGAATGAAGAGGTAAAACAATATTTTTCTGCAGCCGATTTATTAACGCTTCCATATCGTAGTGCTACACAAAGCGGGGTTACACAAGTTGCTTTTCAGTTCGAAAAACCAACTTTGGTAACCAATGTTGGTGGTTTATCAGAAATTATTCCACACAACAAATGCGGGTATGTGGTTGAACCTAACGCTACTGCCATTGCCGATTCAATCATTGATTATTTTTTAAATAACCGGGAAACTGCCATGAGTGCCGCTATGAAAGAAGAAAAAAAGAAGTACGATTGGAGCATTTTCTCAAATGAAATCGTAAATTTATACGAAGATTTAATTAAATAGTTTATCCTCACCCGTGGAGGAATAATTAAAGGTAAAAGAAATTGACAAAATGGATAAAGCACAGAGAAGTGATGATAATAAGAAGTAAAGCACCTTTAAGAATCGGTTTGGCAGGCGGTGGCACCGACGTATCTCCCTATTCGGATATTTACGGTGGCGCTATTTTAAACGCCACAATCGATTTATACGCATACGCATCACTTGAGCCGTTAGAAAACGGTAAAATAGAATTTTGCATAGATGGCACCGACAAGTGTATTACTTTAAAGTCTGCCAAAGAATTGGAATTAGTTGAAGGCTTTGAATTATTTACCGGCGTTTACAATCGGGTTATAAAACAATTTAATCTAAACGCGCTTTCGTTCCGGCTGACTTCCTATATCGAAGCTCCGCAAGGCTCCGGACTCGGAACATCATCCACCATTGTGGTTTCTCTGCTCGGCGCTTTTGTTGAGTGGCTTAATCTTCCATTGGGAAAATATGATATTGCGCACCTCGCTTACGAGATTGAACGTGTTGATTTAAATATGTCGGGTGGCAAGCAGGACCAATACGCCGCAACTTTTGGAGGAATAAATTATATTGAGTTTATGGGGGATAAAGTGATTGTAAACCCGCTTCAATTAAAAACAAAAATTTTATACGAACTGGAATTTAATTTGCTTTTATATTTCACGGCAACACAAAGAATGTCTGCTGCAATTATCGATGAGCAGGTGAAAAATGTAAAAGAAAAAAATGAAAAATCGGTGGAGGCTATGCACAACTTAAAAGAGCAGGCGCACCAGATGAAGGATAGTTTGCTTAAGGGGGAATTGAATAAAATAGGAGAGATTTTGCATTTCGGATGGCAAAATAAAAAGCAAATGGCACATTCCATCTCTAATACTTTAATTGATGATATTTATACTGCTGCTTTAAAATCGGGCGCCAACGGAGGAAAAATTTCAGGTGCGGGTGGTGGTGGCTTTATGTTTTTCTTTTGCCCCGGCATTACAAAAATAAAAGTGGCAAGAGCTATTGAGAGTTTTGGCGGCAAAGTGCAGCCCTTTAAATTTACACAACAAGGATTAACTACCTGGACGATCAATTGAACTCAACGCTAAATACAAAGCCTTTGCAATCGTCTCTTTTTAGGGGAACAATTTGGTTCGCCTTCAGGTGGGTTAGATGGTGGGCCGGGTTTTGTATCCTGTTATTCTTAAGTAATCAGGTATATTCTCAAAGAATTGGCCTCGTACTAAGCGGCGGCGGTGCGGGCGGTGCTTGTCACGTTGGAGTTTTGCGTGCGTTGGAAGAAAATAATATTCCCATTGATTATATTGTAGGAACATCGGTTGGCGGATTGATAGGCGCTTTGTATACTTCCGGCTATAGTCCGGATGAAATCGAAAAAATTGTTACTTCTGAAAAATTTACCAATTTGCTGAAGGGTGAGATGGAAAAAAAATACCAGTATTATTATTTTCAAAAAGATGACAATGCGGCATGGGTTACGCTTAAAGTGAGTTTTGATTCTTCTTTAACAACCAATATTCCAACAAGTCTGGTTAATTCGGCACCGGTAGATTTTAACATGACTGAATTTTTTTCGAAACCATTTTCCGTTTCTAAGGGCAATTTCGATAGTTTGTTTGTTCCATTCAGGTGTGTTGCTTCTGATGTAGAGAATAAAAAAACGTATGTTTTTAATTCGGGTGCTTTAAACGAAGCTGTTCGCGCATCGATGACGTATCCTTTTTATTACAAACCCATAAGTGTTAACGGAAAAATTTTATTTGACGGGGGATTGTACGATAATTTTCCTGCCGATGTAATGCGTGCAGATTTTAAACCCGATATTATTATCGGTAGTGTGGTAACTGGCTCTAATCCTAAAATAAACGAAGAGGATTTTTACGCGCAGATAAGAAATATGCTTGTAAAAAACCCCGACTTCAGCTTACAAGGTACCAAGGGGCTTATTATCACTCCGTGGAGCAACGTAGGGACCTTTGATTTTAATTCGGCAAAAAGATTAATTGACAGTGGCTATGTGGCAACTATAAAACAAATTGATTCACTGAAAAAACTTTCAGGGCGAATAAGAACAAAAGAAGAAATTACCCAACGCCGGGAAGTGTTTAAAGCGCGTATGAAAGATCAGATTATTATTGAGGATATAAGCACGGAAGGGCTTACAAAAAACCAACAGATATATGTAAAACGTATGCTGAGTAACGGGCTGAAAGAATTTACCTTAGAAAGTATAAAGCCGCGCTATTTCCGTTTAACGGAGGATGATAAAATAAAAAGTGTTTTTCCTACTCTTACCTTTAATCCGCAATCGGGTAAATACAAACTGAACTTAAAAGTAAAACGTGAAAAGGATATGTTTTTGCAGGTAGGCGGAAACGTATCGTCACGCCCCATAAGTATGGGTTTTATTTCGTTGCAATATAACCTGCTTTCTAAAATTGCCACTTCAATTTACGGTAATGGTTATTTCGGAAGGTTGAATAACTCTTTCAGCGGGCGCATTCGTTTTGATATACCCGGAAGATGGCCGATGTATATAGAGCCAAATCTTACCATTTCGCGTTGGGATTATTACCGCAGCAGTAATTTATTTTACAGCTTGCAAAAACCTGCTTACTTAACACAGCGTGATCGCTATGCGGAAATAATGTTTGGCCATCCCGCAGGGCCGCGCGCCAAAGTAATGTACGGAGGCGGAGTGGCTGAGCTTTCAAATATTTATTACCAGACACCAACCTTTAATGATAAAGATACTGCTGACCAAACCAATTTTACTTTTATACATGGCACTGCTGAGTATGAGTATAATACGCAAAACAGAAAGTTGTATGCATCAGAAGGTACTTTTATAAATATAAGAGCAAAATACGTAAACGGTCTGGAAACTTTAATTCCCGGAAATACTACCATTCAAAAACCGGACAGTAACATTGTACATCAATGGGTAATCTTTAAAGCGAAGTTTGATCATTACTTTAAGCCTTTTCAGTTTTTTAAAATCGGCGTTCTGTTAGAGGGAGTTTATTCTACCCAACAATTATTTGCCAATTACACTTCATCTGTTTTATCTGCCCCCGCTTTTATGCCAACACCCGAGAGTAAAACATTATTCCTTCCCAACTTCAGGGCGTTTCAATACGGTGCCGGTGGTATAAAAATGATTTTCCATCCGGTAAAAAAATTAGACTTGCGCTTTGAAGGATACCTGTTTCAGCCGTATCAGTCTATCGAAAAAAATACGGACTTAACAGCAAGTTTAAGTAAAGCTTTTTTACATCAGTATATAGTGGGAATGGCAGCTCTTGTTTACCATACTCCGTTGGGACCAATAAGTATGAGTGTAAATTATTACCACAAAGAACCGCAGCCCTTTACTTTCCTGTTCCATTTCGGGTATACTATTTTTAATAGGAAGTCTATCGAGTAAGCTTCCATCGCAAAGGCACAAAGTCGTAAAGAAAAAGTGGAACAGAAAAAAATTAATTTAACCCTTGAACTTCGTTTAAACGAAACAAAATGAAAACCTTTGCGCCTTAACATCTTGGCGGTGCAAAAATTTACTTCTGCATCAAACTTTCAATCTCCTCTGCCTCAATGGGAATAGTTCCCATTAAATTTGTTGGCGCGCCTTTGGCATTAATCACCAAATCATCTTCAATACGTATGCCTAAATTTTCGGCAGGAATGTATATGCCCGGTTCGCAGGTAAACACCATGCCCGCTTCAAATTTACGATAGCGGTTTCCTAAGTCGTGTACATCCAAACCTAAATGATGCGAAGTGCCGTGCATAAAATATTTTTTGTATAGCGGCGCATCAGGATTTTGTTTTTTAACGTCTTCGGCTTTCAACAATCCGAGTTTAATCAATTCTTCTTCCATTAAAGCACCTACTTCTCGGTGATAGTCGTTAATGGTATTGCCAACAACCAATAATTTTTCGGCGCCATGTTTTACACGCAATACGGCATTGTAAACATCTTTCTGCCGTGATGTAAATTTGCCGTTTACAGGTAAGCAACGGGTCAAATCAGAATTGTAATTAGCGTACTCGGCGGCAACGTCTAATAATAAAATATCGCCGTCTTTACATTGTAAATCGTTTGAAATATAATGCAACACACAAGAGTTTAATCCGCTGGCAATAATAGGCGTGTAAGCAAAACCGTTTGAGCGGTTTCTTACAAACTCATGTAATAATTCCGCTTCGATTTCATATTCCCACACACCGGGTTTTACAAAACTTAATAACCGGCGGAAACCTTTCTCGGTAATATCACAGGCGTGTTTAATTAAATCAATTTCCGGTTGCGATTTAATTGCGCGTAAATGATGCATGATTGGAGCAGAGCGTTCGTATTTATGTACGGGGTAATTGCTCATGCACCATTTTACAAAACGAGCTTCGCGTGTTTCGGTTTCTACCACGGCACGCACGTGTTCGTTGGTATTTAAATAAATATGTTCGGCTTCTACCACTAAAGAACGGAAAATGGTATTAAACTCGCTGAGCCAGTAAATACGTTGCACGCCGCTTACTTCGGCAGCTTCTTTTTTGGTGAGTTTATGCCCTTCCCAAATGGCAATGAGTTCGCTGGTTTCTTTTAAAAATAAAACTTCTTTATGCAATTCATCTTTGGCACCGGGATAAATTAATAAAATGCTTTCTTCCTGATCAACGCCGCTCAGGTAAAACAAATCGGTGTTTTGTAAAAATTTTTGATGGCCATCGGCATTGGTAGGTAAGACGTCATTGGCATTAAAAACCGCGATGGAGCCTGGTTTTAAACTTGCCTCAAAACGTTTGCGGTTA
>Ga0210400_10002287_pt1 | contig 17975 bp, 15 predicted proteins | sample IncBWH26MmetaG_FD_155456 | JGI IMG/M metagenome (GOLD analysis project Ga0210400, IMG submission 155456) | Forest soil microbial communities from Barre Woods Harvard Forest LTER site, Petersham, Massachusetts, United States - Inc-BW-H-26-M | ecosystem: Environmental > Terrestrial > Soil >...
CCTCGAGCATGGTGTAGGCCTCGGTGCTCGCGAAGGAGTCGTCCGCGACCTTGCCGATCAGCCAGGTTCCCAGGACCAGCGATGCGGCCGGAATGGCATCGCGCGTGCTGTTCTTATCGGTGCCGGTCAACCCGGCGGCCCCAAGCGGCGCGAAGTGATCGCGCACCCGCGTGTCGAAGTCGTGCGCCACCGCAACGGCGGTGATTGAGCCGCCGAAGAACAGCCAGTCGGATTCGTCCCAGCGCAGCGGCGCCGTGAAGTACAACTTGGCATCGCTCAGCACATCCCCGAGGCTGAAATCATCTGCCCGGCTCACGCAAGGGTGCCCGGCCAGCACCGCCAGGCAGCCCAGCAGCGCCGCCATCGTCCATTTTGATTGCTTCACGGAAATCCTGACCCGCACTTTGCAGCGTAAAGTAATTGGCGCGATCGGCCGTGGCAAGCAGTTTCGACACCGTCAGGCTAGAATCAACGCAGCTTGGCAGGCCGCTGATGGCATCGGGATAACGCGTGAGCACAGTCCACAAGAATCGATCCTTTCCGCAGCGTCTGGGGTTTGCCGTGGCGGGCCTGCGCCATGCGCTGCGCGGCGAGCGCAGCTTCCGGACGCAGTTGGGCATGCTGGCGGTGCTGGTCGTGGTGCTGGCCTGGGTGCGGCCGCCGGCGCTGTGGTGGGCGTTGCTCAGTTTGTGCAGCGCCGGGGTGCTCGCGGCCGAGCTGTTCAATACGGCCATCGAGCACTTGGCGGACCATGTCCACCCGGATCTGCATCCGCAGGTGCGCATCGTCAAGGACTGCGCCGCCGCCGCGGTGCTGTGCGCGGCGTTGGGGTCCGTTGGCGTGGCCGTCGCCTTCGTGGTGGAGCTCGCCGGGCATTGGCGCTAGAGTCCGCTCATCGTGGCTGACCTTTACAAAGCCCTTGCGCAGATTCACGCGATCCGGGGTCAGGTGGCGCGCGGCACCGAATTTCGCGGCTATGGCGCGGAAACCGTGGCGGCGACGGGTGTGCTGGCGGGCGCCGCGGCGCTGTTGCAATCGATCTGGCTGAAGCGTCCCGATGAGCACCTCACGGCCTATCTGGGGATCTGGATTGCGACCGCCGCCCTGGCGGCGCTGCTCACCGGCCTGCAGACCATCAACCGGACCCGGCGCGTTCATTCCGGCCTCGCCCGGCAGATGATCCTGTCGGCGGCGGAGTCATTCCTGCCGGCGATCCTGGCGGGCGCACTGGTCACCCTGGCCCTGGCGCGCGCCGCGCCGCAGGCGCTGTGGACGCTGCCGGGCCTGTGGCAGATTTTCTATGGTCTGGGCATTTTTGCGTCCTGCCGTTTCATGCCACGGCAGATGTTGGCGGTCGGGGTGTGGTTTCTGGCCACCGGCGCCCTGTGTCTGAGCGCCGGCAAGGGGGCGGGGGCGCTGTCGCCCTGGGAGATGGGCTTCCCGTTTGGCATTGGCCAGCTGCTGATCGCCCTGGTGCTCAAATTTGGATTTCGGGAGGCCGATGACGATGCGTAGCCGCAAGCCGACACGGCCGGGCTTGGCCTACGATGCCCTGGACAGCGTCATCCACGAGCGCGCCCGCCTGAGCGTGCTCACGTCACTGGTCACCCACCCCAAGGGCCTGGGGTTCGCAGAGCTGAAGGCCATGTGCGCGCTGACGGATGGGAATCTCAGTCGCCATCTGCAGGTGCTCAAGGCCGCCAGGCTCATCGAGATTACCAAGGACACCGACCGCCACCGTCCGCTGACTTTCTGCCGCATGACTGCCGCCGGCCGCAAGCGGTATCTGGAGTACCTCGCCGTGCTGGAGCAGCTGATCCGCGAGGTCGTCGCCGGAGAAAAGACCGACCCGAACGGTGAAACGGCGCAACTTCCGGCCTGAGCCTTGGGCTTTCAGCCCGTTCCCAGTTTCATGCCGTTCAGGTGCTCGCGCACGCCGTCGCGGTGTCCTTCGCTGCTGGTCACGGTGGTGCCGCAGGCCAGCACGAAAATGAAGTCACCACGCGGCGTGCGGCTCAGTTCCCGGATGTAATTGACGTTGATGAGGCAGGACCGGCTGATCCGCAGCATCGGCTGGCTGGAGAGTGAGAGTTCGGCCTGCTGCAGGGTGCTGCGGGCATGGTACTGCTCGCGGCCGACCGTGAATTTGACGTAGTTGCGGTCCCCTTCGACCAGCTGGATGTCGGCGATATTGAGGATGTGCATGCTGCTGCCGGACTCGGCAATGATGCGCGGACTGCAATCCGCGAGTGCTTTGACTTCGCGCTCCAGTCTCGAGACCACGGACACCAGGGCGTTGCGCCGGTCGTCGGCCGGCGCCTCGCCGCGCTTGCGGCGCACCCGCGCGACGGTGGCCTGGAAGCGCTGATAGTCAAAGGGCTTCAGCAGATAATCGCTGGCGCAGACCTCGAAGGCTTCCAGTGCATAGCGGTCATAGGCGGTCACGAACACGATGTCCGGCAGCTGGCGCTGGTCCAGTGAGCGCGCCAGGGCGATGCCGTTGACGCTTTCAATCTGAATGTCCAGGAACAGCAGGTCCGGTGGCTTCTCCAGGATTGCCGTCAGGGCGCTGCGACCGTCGCCGTACTCGCCGGCGATCTGCAGATCCGGTTCACGGGCGCAGCACTCGCGCAAGGTGCGGCGGGCCATGGGTTCATCATCGACGATGACCACCTGCATCATGTCGCAGCGCTCGCCGGGCTGGCCGCTGCGGCGACCGGCTCGCGCAACAGCGGCAGCTGCACGATGCTGGTCCAGACCGCGGGCAGATCGGTGCGCACGAGCAGGGCGCCGCGCTCTGCGAAATGGACCGCGAGGCGTTCGCGGACATTGCGCAGGCCGATGCCGTCGCGTCCCGGGTGCGCCGTGCCCGTGGTATTGCGGACGATCAGTCGCAATTGCTCGCCGTCGGTTTGCACCTCGATAGCGACATTCACCGCGCCGGTGTGGTTGGCCAGGCCATGGACCACGGCGTTCTCGATGAGCGGCTGCAGGATCAGACTGGGTATCCAGGCCTGCGGCAAGGTGTCCGGATCGGGCAACGACAGGGTCAGGCGGTCCGCAAAGCGCTGTTGTTGCAGGGCCAGATACAGGCTTGCGAATTCGATCTCGGCGCTGAGCGGGGTGAACTCGGTCTCCCCGGCCGCCAGCAGCCGCCGCAGCAGCGAGCCCAACTGAATGATCATGTTCTGTGCGGCCTGGGGGTCCCAGCCAATCTGGCCGCGAATGGTGTGCAGCAGGTTGAAAAGCGTATGCGGGGAGAGCTGCATGCGCAGCGCGGCCAGACGTGCCGCATTCCAGGCGCGTTCCAGCGCCGCACGCCGCAATTCCGAATCCCGGAATCGCTGATACAGCGAGAAGCCGCTGACCAGCGCCAGGGCGAATCCATAGGTGAGCAGGAAGCTCGTGGCGCTGGCGACGCGCAGCGGCAGCTCCGAATGCGGCCCCTGCCACGGCATGCCCATGCTGTCATCGGGCCGGGTCATTTCCATTGAGTCGCCCAACAGGTGTTCGGACACCCCCAGGAGCGGCGAGGCCAGCAGTGCGAACACCAGCGCCAGAATGGCCTGCAGCGGCGCGCGCCGTGCCAGCGGCCGCCAGCCGATGCGCAGCGCCAGCTGCACACACATCAGCAGGACCGGATACAGCAGCAGATGTTGCAGCGAGCGCGCCGGCCAGGCCGCGAACAGATGCTGCCGACCGCCCGGATCCAGGGACAGGGACATGTTGTGGGCGTACAGGACATTGGAGGCGGTCACATAGACCCAGAACGCCGTCAGCACGCCCAGCTGGGCCAGGGTGCCGGGACTGACACGCTCCCGTCGTTCGGTTGCCGGGGTCGCCCGGGGCGCGGTATCCGCCGCGTCCGCAGGGGCCCGTTCCAGGGACCCGCTCATCTCGCCTCTCTCTTTAGCCTTCTGCCGCCAAGCCCGGCCACTAGCGTACACGGAATCGGCCGTGGATCGGGCCGGCTGGTACCAACCCGTTAGATGCGGGGACGAGTGCGCTCGGCGAGCGCAGACCCGGTGGTGCTCGGGGGCGTTAGATGACTACCAGCAGTCACGACAGGAGAGCGACCATGAAGACGGGAAACAGGGCGGGCATTGCGGCGGCAGTCATGGGCCTGATGGTCCTCGCAGCGGCTGCGGCGCCGGCGTCGGCGGAGCAGCGGGTCGGAGCGGACGTGGCCGTTCATTACGCCGATCTGGACATCACCACCGTGGCCGGGGCCGAGGCGCTGTATGAACGCATCCAGCAGGCTGCAGCGCATGTCTGTCCCCTGGCCGACAACCAGTTGCTGGTCGAGAGAACCGCGGCCATGCGCTGTCGGAACGAGGTGGTGGCGCATGCGGTGAGCAGCGTCAGCAGTCCGCAAGTGACGGCGGTCTTCGCCGCACGGACGCATCATGGGGTGCACAGCCCGGTTTAGATGGGGGCCGGATCGGCGGTGATCCTTCTGTAGGGGCTGAGCCTAATACCCCGCCGCCGATCCGGCCGCTCTGCGATCATCGCTGGCGCCGTACATCATGCCGGCCCGCAGCCGCCCGCCCAGCGCCGCATCATTCCCGGAGGAGGGACGGTCGGGGCCGGAGTTGACCTGGGGAATGACGATCAGCTCGGCGGCGCCCCAGGAGGATTGCTCGACTATCGTATAGCCACGGGCTTGCAGGGTCTGGACGGTGTCGGCCGAGAGCGCGAACGGCTCGGCGAACACCACATCGGGCAACCACTGATGGTGCAGGCGGGTGGCATTCACGGCTTCCTGGGGCTCCATGCCATAGTCGATGAGGTTCAGCAGCACCTGCAGCGTGATGGTAATGATGCGCGCCCCGCCGGGGCTGCCCACCACCATCGACACATGGCCGTTGCGCAGCACCAGGGTCGGTGCCATGGACGACAGCGGCCGCTTGCCCGGCGCAATCGCATTGGCGGTGCCCTGCACCAGCCCGAACAGATTCGGCACGCCGGGCTTGATGGTGAAGTCATCCATCTCATCATTCAGCATGAAGCCGGTGCCCGGCGCCATGACACCGGCGCCGAACAAGCCGTTGATGGTGTAGGTCACGGACACGGCATTGCCCTGTTGATCCGCGACGGAGTAATGGGTGGTCTCCGGTTTGTCATGCGGAGCGGTTCCCGGTCTGATCAGCGCGGAGGAGCCGGCCCGCAGCGGATCGATCTGGGTCCGCAGCAGCGCCGCATACTCCGGCGTCAGCAGCTTCTCCACCGGATTGCGCACGAACACCGGATCGCCCAGCAGCGAATTGCGATCGACATAGGCATGACGCATGGCTTCGACCAGTACATGCACCGCCGCGGCCGAATGAAACCCCATGGCCTTCAGATCAAAGCCCTCCAGGATCTGCAGGATTTCGCAGGTGGTGGTGCCGCCGGATGAGGGCGGGGGGGCCGAGGCGATCTGATAGCCCCGATAGCTGCAGTACACCGGAGCACTGGTCGTGACGGTGTAGGCGGCCAGATCCTGGGTGGTGATGATGCCGCCATGTGCCTGCATCGCCCGCCCCAGTGCTGCCGCGTTGCTGTCCGGACCGCCGGCCTTGTAGAAGGCATCACTGCCGCGACGGGCAATGGCTTCCAGGGTGCGGGCGAGCGCGGGCTGTACCAGGCGCTCGCCCGGCTGGTAGGCCGAGCCGTCGGCGTGCAGAAACACCCGGGATGCTTCCGGATCATTGCGGAACCGGCGGGCGCCGGCATCGATGATGTCGGTATCGCCGCGGGTCAGGATGAATCCCTCGCGCGCCAGGCGGATGGCAGGCGCCATGACCCGGGCGCGCGGCAGGGTGCCGTAACGCTTAAGGGCGGTCTCGAGCCCGAGCACGGTTCCGGGCACCGCCACCGCGCGGTAGCCGTCGATGCTGGCGCCGCGCACCGGATTGCCGTCGGCGCCCAGATACATATCGGCGGTGGCCGCCCCCGGTGCGGTTTCGCGGAAATTCAGGAACACATCGGACTGGCTCTTGGCCAGGTGAATCACCATGAAGCCGCCGCCGCCGATGTTGCCGCAGCAAGGATTGGTGACCGCTTCGGCATAGCCGACTGCGACCGCGGCGTCGACGGCATTGCCGCCCTGTTTCAGAATCTCAACGCCGACATCCGAGGCCAGATGCTGCGCCGAAACGACCATGCCATGAGCGGCTTCCAGCGCGGGCTTTGAGGCGGCCGAAGCCGTGCCTGCGGCCAGGAGGGCGAGAAGAAACAGACGCACAGTGCTTGAAACCAACGGGGTGCCTGAGAAGATGCCATGACCTTATCACAAGGCCATTCGCGGCGGCGCTGCCCGCCGCTGCAGGGCCAGCGCGGCGATCAGACTGACCAGACCCGCGGCACTCAGGTAGTACCCCACCCACGCCAGCCCATGGGCGCCGGCCAGCCAGCGCGCCACATACGGCGCCAGGGATGCCCCCACGACACCGGCCAGATTGAAAGTCAGCGAGGCGCCGGTGTAGCGCACTTCGGTGGGAAACAGCGCGGCCAATGCCGTACCCAGCGGACCGTACGTGAGGCCCATCAGGGCCAGCCCCAGACACAGATAGGCCAGTGTGCCGGCGGTGGTGCCCGAGCCAAACAGGGGCGCCGTGCTGGCGCCGAACAGGACGATGCCGGCGGATGCCAGAATCAGCACCGGCATGGCGCCGTGGCGTCGCGCCAGGAATGCAGACGCTGGAATCAGCGCAGCGAAACACAGCACGCCGATCATCTGCAGCACCAGGAAACGCGGCCGCGAGAAGCCCAGCTCCTGCGTGCCCCAACTCAGCGTGAACACCGTCATCAGATAAAAAATGACGAAGGTGGCGGTGGCCGCAAAAGTCCCCAGCACCACGGCAGCCGAATGTCGGGACAGCAGCCGCAGCAGCGGCACGCGCACCCGTTCGTGACGCTGGATGGCACGGCGGAAGGCGGGCGTCTCGGTGAGCGTGAGGCGCACATACAGTCCCACGAACACCAGCAGGGCGCTGGCGATGAAGGGCAGGCGCCATCCCCAGCTGAACAACTGCCGGTCCGAGAGGGTCGCGGCCAGCGCTAGAAATATGCCGGTGGAGCAAAGGAATCCAATGGGTGCGCCCAGCTGCGGAAACATGCCGTAGATCGCAGCCTGGCCCGGCGGCGCATTCTCCGTAGCCAGCAATACCGCGCCGCCCCATTCCCCGCCCAGCCCAAACCCTTGACCGAAACGCAGCAGCGCCAGCAATGCCGGCGCCCAGAGGCCGATGACGGCATAAGTCGGCAGCAAACCGATGCCGACCGTTGAGACGCCCATGGTCAGCAAGGCTGCCACCAGCGTGGCCTTCCGGCCGATGCGATCACCGAAATGCCCGAACACGGCCGAACCGATGGGGCGGGCCAGGAAGGCCAGCGCGAAGGTGGCCAGTGATTGCAGTGCCGCGGTGGTCTTGTCCGCCGCGGGGAAGAAGAGCGTCGGGAACACCAGCACGGCGGCGGTGGCGTAGATATAGAAGTCGAAGAACTCGATGGTGGTGCCGGCGAGACTGGCAATGAGCACCCGAGCGATTGAGTTCGGTGTAGGCGCCGACGCTACATCGTTGTCGGCGGACGCTGCTTCCGTACGCCTTAAGGAAAAGTAAGACTTGGTCATTTCAACTTGGGACCACTCGCTGCGTTATTACAAGTAGTCAACCACAGTCAAAGGAGACTGCAATGACCCGTTACCAACGTCCACTTCCTTTTATCGCCACGCTGGCCCTGGTCTTGGGGGCAATGGCAGGCCTGCACACCGGCACGGCACACGCCGCGATTGGCATTGATATCGATGTCGCGCCGCCGGCGCCTCGGGTGATCGTCGCACCGGCCCCGCGGGTCGGTTTTGTGTGGGCCCCCGGCTACTGGCGCTGGGATGGCGGCCGGCATGTCTGGCATGAGGGCTACTGGGTGCACGAACGCAAGGGCTATCATTGGGTGCCGGACAACTGGGAATCGCGCGGTGGCCACTACCACTACAACCGCGGCCACTGGGAGCGTTGAGTTGTGCGGGACTGGCCCGGGGGCGCTTCCCCGGGCCGGCTTGCGATCAGGCCGGCGGGACGATCGCCTCGCCGTAACTGCGGGAGCCTAGACCCTCGGGCGTGAAAATTCCGTGGCCTGCGATCCAGTCGCGTGACTGGTCGAAGGCTTCCTGCGTGTAGGGTTCAAATACCAGCCGCTCCCCGGGTCCCCAGCGGCGGGTGTCCATGGTGGCGTGATACTGCAGCGGGAATTCGCGCTTGTAGTAGTGCGTATACCGGTCGGGGCGCAGATCGATATCCCGCTGGGCGCGCCGCAGCGCGCGGAAGAACTTCGCCAGATCCTCCGGATCCGGGGTGCCGGTGATCATGGTGGCGATCATGAACGTGGTATCGATGATCTTGCGGAAACCGAGCTGCTCGGCGAAGTAGTACGGCCCGCTGAACAGCGACGCCGCCGCGAGCTGGCCGGTCAGCAGCAGCTCCATGCGTTTGAACAGCATGCCGTCGTTGAATGAGAGTTTGATCTGGTCGGACGAGATGTACTGCTCGAGGGCCTGGATGCTCGAGTAGTGACTGCCCGACTGGTAGCCCACGGAAATCGGCACACCGGCGAGATCCTGCGGCTCACGGACCGGCGAGTCGGCCGGGACGAAGACCGCCGCCGGGGTCACCGAATAGGCCCCCGCATACAGCTTGCCGTGACCGGCGGAGGCCGCGACATTCACGGTCCAGTGGCAGGCGCAGCTCACATCCGAGGCGCGCCCGGACTCCAGGGACTGGTACGCGCCCACCTTGGCGCCCTTGTCATGGATCTGGCCGGCCGTCTTCTGCACTTCCTCGTGGAAGGTGTAGTCCAGGCCTTCGTCGCGAAAATATCCCTTCTCTTCGGCCACCCATTCCTGCAGCCGGAAGTGCGGCTGGATGATGAATTTTTCCGACATCTTCAGGTCATGGACCGATTCGGACTCTGGTAGCCGGCCTCGAAGGTCGAATACGTCTTCACCTTGGTGGTGATGAATTCCAGCAGCGCCGGACGACCTTCCTGGGTGGCCGCGATGGCGGTCTTGAGTGCGTGGGCCACCTGGTCCGGCTCGGTCACCCGCTCGCTGTGGCCGCCCAGTGCCTTGGCCCAATCGGCGTAGTTGCCGGAAATATCGGTCGAATGATACTTCTCGGTCGAAACGGCCATGGGCTTCAGTTCCATCGCCATCGAGTAGTTGTTGAAGAGGATGGAGAGGATGGGAATGCGATTGCGCACCGCCGTCTCGAAGTCCATGCCGGTCATGCCGATGGCCGCGTCACCCCACATGTTGATGCACAGCTTGTTCGGATTGGCGAGCTTCGCGCCCATCGCGAGCCCCAGGCCGTAGCCCAGCTGCGTGGTCTTGCCCCAGCCGATGAAGCTGTTGGGCGTGGTCGGTTTCCAGAAGGGCGAGAGCTCATCGCGCGGGCTGCCGGCATCGTGGGTGATGACGGTGTTGGGCACATCGGCGATGGACATGAGATCGGCAATCACCCGGTACGGGGAGAGCGGCTTGTCCTCGCTGGTCAGGTACGGCCGCCATTTCGCCATCCACGGGTCATTGAGCGCACGGATACGCTGGTTGACGGCCTGGGTCAGGCCGCGCGGCTTGCCCTTCAGGCGGTCATGCAACGCCGCATGCAGCATGGTCAGCATCAGCTTCGAATCACCCAGCAACGCGTAATCCGTCGGGATGTTCTTGTTGATGTCCATCGGGTCCAGGGTGTTATGGATGAACACCTTGTTCTTGGTCGGGAAGCGGATGCCGAAGCCGGTCGCCGTGAAGCTGGCGCCGATGCCGAACACCACATCGGCGTCCTGCACGTGCTGGTAGACGGCCTCGGGCATGGCGACGCCGCCGGATCCCAGCGACAGCGGATGAGTCTCGGGGAAGGCGCTCTTGCCTTCGAGGCTGGTGGTGACCGGTGCCTCGAGCAACTCCGCCACCTTGAGCAATTCGGCCCAGGCCTTCGAGTAATGCACGCCCTGGCCCACGTACAGCAGCGGCCGCTTGGCGGCAATCAGCGCGGCAGCGGCCCGGTCGATTGCCTCCGGATCCGGCGCCGAGCGATAGCGCTTGACCGGCACGTAGTCGATGGTGCCCGGGACTTCCTGATTCCACATGTCGCCGGGGATTTCGATGAGGCAGGGTCCCGGACGACCGTTGCGCGCCTGCGTATACGCACGCCGCAGCGCCGGAACCAGCTGGTTAGGCGTAGTGATCATCTCCGCCGACTTGGTGATGTGCTGGTAGTTGAGGGTCGCATTGAAACCGGGCTTTACCCAGGCTTCGGCACGCGAGGAGCCGGCGGGAATCACCAGCAGCGGCACGCACTCCGACCAGGCCTGTGCCACGGCGCCGAAGGAATTCTCGACGCCCGGGCCGGCCTGCTGGCAGAACACGCCGACTTTCTCGCCGGAGGTCTGGCGGCTGATCGCATCGGCCATGTGAATGCCGGTGCGCTCCTGGCGCACGATGATCGGCCGGATGCCGGCGGCGGCGCAGGACTCGGTCAGAGGGTTCAGGGGATACGCGAGCAGGTAGTCGGTTCCCTCGCGCTTCATGATTTCAGCAGTCACTTGAGCTACGTTCATCATCCCTCTCCGATTGGCTGGTCAACTCGCCGGCGCCCGGCAGTCTGTCACGGCGTGGCGCGACCGTGGAGTATAAACACCTTGTCCGGATACGCCCGAATCCTTTGATTTGTCATCACTTCGTGGCCCCGGACACCGCATTATGGTCAAGTTGAAGTTTAAGGGCGCGAGCCTGTTCTCCGACATAGGCGCGGATGGCTTCGGCCTGGACCGGGGTCACGAACTGTTTCCAGCTGATCATGCCGCGCGGCGCCAGCGCGCCGCCCAGCACCACCGCCCGCCAGCCCTCCGGGCTGGTCAGGAAGCCGGAGCGACGCAGGTCCGGCACGATATTGCCCGACACCGCGTTGAACCCGTGACACAGGCCGCAGCGCTTGCCGTAGACCGCCTCGCCCAGGGCAACCTGGGTGGCGCGGGCGAGCTGCGCCGGGGGATTGGGCGGCGGGGCGAGTGGCGGGTCCGGCGGGGAGACGCCGGCGCCATGGAGCTTGAACGCCAGCAGGCGGCCGTTGTGGCGCACCCGCGGCGTCGCCGTGCCGGAATAGAACAGGGCGCCGGAAATGACGGCCACGTACTGCTCGCCATGGACCCGGTAGGTCACCGGTCCCCCGGCCATGGCATCCGGAGTGTTCCAGGACCACAGTTGTTTGCCGTCGGTCGCCCGCAAGGCCACGAAGCTCCCGAGCACCCCCTCGCGCGGCCGGCCCTGAAAGATCAGGTTGCCGGCCGTGGTCAGCACGCCGCCGCCCGCGCCGGGCACGGCGAACGCCGCCTTGCGGGTGACGGGGTTCCACGCCAGCAGATAGTCCTTGCGCGGGGGCAGGTGCGGGCGGGCGCTGGCGGCGCCATGGGTCGCCGCGTCCAGATCAACGCCGATCGCCTCGGTCCCGAAGTCGTACTGGTAGTCCTTGGTGGGCGCGTAGAGCGTCGAACTTTCCGCGGCCGGCAGATACAGCAGGCCGGTGCCGGGATTGAAGGCCACGGGGTGCCAGCTGTGCGCGCCGCCGCCGCCCGGCACGCCCAGGAAGGGCGCGTCCTTGTACAGCGCCGCCGGCACGATCTGCGGCCGGCCGGTGGCCAGGTCCACGCCCGTGGCCCAATTGATTCCCGGTACAAAGGCATCCGCCGACAGCAGCTTCCCGGTCTGCCGATCGAGCACATAGAAGAAGCCGTTCTTCGGCGCGTGCAGTAACACCTTGCGCGCGCCGCCGGCCAGCGGCAGGTCCACCAGGGTCATGTCCGCGATGGCATCGAAGTCCCAGCGGTCCCCGGGAGTTTCCTGGTAGTGCCAGTGGTACTGACCGGTGTCCGCGTCGACCGCGATGATGGAGGAAATGAACAGGTTGTCGCCGCCGCCGTTGGAGCGGTAATTCTGGTTCCAGGGAAAGCCATTGCCGGTGGCCATGTAGATCTGGTTGAAGTCCGGGTCATAGACCAGCGCATTCCAGACCTGACCGCCGCCGCCGTATTTCAGCCAGTCGCCCGACCAGGTCTTGAGCGCTTTGCTTCTCAGCACCGCATCGGAGACTTCGCCATCGGGGGGGCCGGCGGGGTCTGCCGGGACCGTATAGAAGCGCCACACGCGCCGGCCGGTGCGCGCATCGTAGGCGGAGACGAAACCCCGGCCGCCAAAATCCGCACCGGCATTGCCGATGAAGATCTTGCCGCGCGCCGCGCGCGGTGCACCGGTGCTGGTGTAGCGCAGGCTCGCCGCCTCAAACATGCGCACGCTCCACGCCGGCTTCCCGGTCGCGGCGTCGAGTGCAACGAGACGGCCGTCGAGGGTCGCGAGGTACACCTTGCCCTCGTAGACCGCCACGCCGCGGTTGACGACATCGCAGCAGGCATGCGCCCCGGTGGGTCCGGGAACCTTGGGGTCGTAGTACCAGAGCTGACGCCCGGTTGCGGTATCCAGCGCGTACAGCTTGCTCCAGGCGGTGCTCACATACATCACGCCATCCACCACGATCGGCGTGGCCTCCTGGCCGCGCCCGGTGTCGAACTCTGCCGACCATGCGGGCCGCAGCGCCGCGACCGTGTTGGCATTGATGTCATCGAGCCGCGAATAGCGCTGTTCCTGCCAGTCGCCGCCATGGGTCAGCCAGTTGCCGGGGTCCTGATCGGCGTGGCGCAGTCGCTCATCGGTGATATCTCCCGCGCGCGCCTTGGGGGCGTCCGCGGCCGGTGCCGGCGCGACCAGCGGCAGCCCCAGCAGCAGCGTCGTTGCACCTATGACGCCCAGGTGCAGATGGAGTGCTTTTTTCATGCGATTCATTTAGCTAGCTGTGCGACGGTGCGGGTAATCCCGTAAAATTGCGGCATGGGAAAAACTGACTTCGGGACGCGCCGCAACCTGCTGCGGGGCGCGCTGGTGGGCAGCGCGGGGCTGGCGGCCGGCGCCCTCATGCCGCGCCTGACACGGGCCAAGGCGGCGGAAGCGCCGGGCGCGCCCCGGATTGTTCACACGGCCCTGTCCGATACGCTGCACCTGTTCCAGGGCGCCGGCGGCAATGTGGTCGCCTCTGCCGCCGCGGACGCGGTGCTGCTGGTGGATGGCGGCCTCGCGCAGGACAGTCCGGCGCTGCTCGCGCAGGTTGCCGCCGTGAGCGGCGGCGCCAAGGTGGAACTGCTGCTCAACACTCATTGGCATTGGGACCACACCGGTTCCAACGCGGCGCTGGGCAAGGCCGGCGCCAAAATCATTGCGCACGAAAACACCCGGCTGTGGCTCGGAACGCGGGTCGATTCGAAATGGGAGCACCGCATCTATCCCCCTGTGCCGGCTCAGGCACTGCCCACCCGGACATTCTTCTATGGTCCGCAGAAACAAAGCTTCGGCGGCCAGGATGTCGAGTACACGATCATGCCGCAGGCCCACACCGATGGCGATATCTATGTGTTCTTCCCGCGTGAGAATGTCCTGGTGGCCGGTGGGGTGGTCACCGGGGGCAGCTATCCCTTGCCCGACTACTGCACCGGCGGCTGGCTCGGCGGCATGATCGATGGCCTGAAGATGATTCTGGCAAAAGCCGATGCCCAGACACGCATTGTCTCGGGCCTTGGCGCCTCGCGCACCCGCGCTGATGTGCAGGCGCAGCTGGACATGTGCACGGCGGTGCTCTCGAGGATCGGCGCCCACTACTTCAAGGGCGGAACCTGGCAGCAGTTCCAGGATTCAAAACCCACCAGCGAGTTCGATGCGCAGTGGGGCAATCCGGAGCCCTTCCTGCAGATGGCCTATGAAGGCGCCTGGTATCACGTCAATGAGATCCGTCGGTACGGCCGCTGATATGAATCGCATCACCGCTTGCTTCGCACTGCGTTCGCTGGCCATCGCCGTGGCGGCCGGCTTGTGGCTGAGCCGCGGCGCGCAGGCGCAGGCGCCGGTCGCGCCGGCGCATGAGCCCGCCTTCAAAGGCGACTGGCACATGCTGCAGACCTACTGCACGAAGTGCCATAACTCCGAGGACTGGGCCGGCGGTGTGGCGTTCGACACCATGAGCGCGGCGGGCGCCGGTGAGGATGCGAAGATTTGGGAAGAGGCGGTGATCAAACTGCGCGGCGGGCTGATGCCGCCACCCGGCAAGGTGCAGCCGGACCTGGCGGCACGCCAGGCCTTCATCCGCTCCACGGAGGAATTTCTCGATCAATACGGGTCCGGGCACCCTGATCCGGGTCACATGGTGCTGCATCGCCTGAATCGCAATGAATATGCCAATGCGATCCAGGATCTGCTCGGGGTGTCCGTGGATCCCAATGCGCTGCTACCTCGCGATGACAAGAGCGGCAACTTCGATGACATCGCCGAAGTGCTCAAGGTCTCTCCGACCTTCCTGGATCAGTATTTTTCCGCCGCCCGTCAGGTGACGGTGGCGGCGGTCGGCAGCCCCCATGCCCGCACCCAGGATGTCTTCTTCAACGGCCCGCCCGAGCCCCAGGAATACCAGTACATGCATGTCGATGGGCTGCCGCTGGGCACCCGCGGCGGCATGCTGTTCAGTCATGATTTTCCGGCCGACGGCGAATACCGCTTCACCATCAACGGCCTGGTGGGCGCCGGCTACCTGTGGGGCGAGCTGGATCCCAACACCCTGATCATCACCGTGGATGGCAAGCGGGTCTTCCAGAATCAGCTTGGCGGACCCAAGGACCTGGACGCGGTGGATCTGCAGCAGGCAGCGGGCCTCACCCTCATCAACGACCGCTTCAAGAACGTCCCGGTGTCCATCCGCGCCGGCGTACATCGCATCGGCATCACCTTCGTGCAGACCAGCGCCGCGGAAACCAATGAGATCCTGCACGCCTTTGTGCCGGTGGCGGGCATGGGGCAGCCGGTCAACGGCAATTCCAACGGCCCGCGGCTGGCGAATGTGGAGATCAAGGGCCCGACCGTGGCGCAGGGGGTGAGTGAAACCTCCAGCCGCCGCAAGATCTTCACCTGCCATCCGAAAAGCGCGGACCAGGAGACGCCCTGCGCCCATGAAATTTTTGCGACCATCGCCCAGCGCGCCTTCCGCCGGCCGCTCACCGAGGCGGACCTGAAGGGCGCGATGGACTTCTATGCGCTGGGGCGCAAGCAGGGCGCTGACTTCGATAGCGGCATCCAGAAGGGGCTGCTGGCGATACTGGTCAGTCCGAAATTCCTGTTCCGCATGCATGAGCCGCCGCCGGGTGCGGTTCCGGGCAAGCCCTTCCCGATCAACGATATCGACCTGGCGTCGCGTCTGTCGTTCTTCCTCTGGGCAGGTCCGCCGGATGAGACGCTGATCAAGGTCGCGGCCTCCGGCGCGCTGCATGATCCGCCGGTGCTGGATGCGCAGGTGCGGCGCATGCTCAAGGATCCGCGCTCCCACTCCCTGGTCACGGATTTCGCCTTCGAATGGCTGAATATCCACGGTCTGGAACTGGTCGACCCGGACACGAATCTGTTCCCCGACTACACCTCGGATCTGGAGCCGGCCTTCGAGAAGGAAGTGGAACTGTTCGTGGGCAGTGTGTTTGATTCGGACAGCAGCGTGATGGACCTGATGACCTCCAATCGCAGCTACCTGAATGAACGGCTGGCCCTGCATTACCACCTCCCGAATGTGCGCGGCGGCGAGTTCCGCGCGGTGACGGTGCCGGATTATCGACGGGGACTGCTGGGCAAGGGGGCCGTGCTGATGACCACCTCGTACGCGAATCGGACCTCGGTGGTGCTGCGGGGTGCATATGTCCTGGACAAATTCCTCGGCACCCCGCCGGTCGCGCCGCCGCCCGGCATTCCGCCGTTCGCCGAGAGCCAGGAAGGCACCGATCAGCTGACCGTGCGCGCGCGCATGGAGTCGCATCGTGCCCAGCCTTCCTGCAATGCCTGCCACGCCATCATCGATCCGATCGGACTGGCGATGGAGAATTTCAACGCACTGGGGCAGTGGCGCGACAAGGATATCGATGCCGGCACCCCGATTGACGCCAATGGCAGGCTCGGGGACGGTACCTCCGTGCATGGCATCGGCGACCTGCGCAATCACCTGGTCGCCCACGCGCCGCAGTTCATGGAAACCTTTACCGAGAATCTGATGTCGTATGGACTGGGGCGCGGCCTGGATTACTACGACATGCCCACCGTGCGGGCCATCGTGCGCGACACCGCCAAGGACCATTACCGCTTCTCCGCCATCGTGCTGGGCATCGTCAACAGCCCGGCCTTTCGCGAAGATGAAATTCCCTTGAAGGCGCCCGGCGAGCCCTCAGTGTCCAGCAGTCACACCGTGGCCAATCGGTAAGGGCTCAACCCATGTTCATCACGAAAAAGCATCTCAATCGGCGCACCGTGCTGCGCGGACTCGGCGCGAGCGTCGGCCTGCCATTGCTGGATGCCATGATTCCGGCCGCCACCGCGCTCGCCGCTACGGCAGCCGCCGCGAAGCCCCGGGTGGGCTTCATCTACTTTCCGCACGGCGCCGTCATGGACAAGTGGACGCCCAAGGCCGATGGGGCGAATTTCGACTGTCCCGACATCATCGCCTCCCTGAAGCCCTACCAAAAGCACCTGACCGTGATCACGGGGCTGGAGAACAAGTCGGCGATCGCCGCCCCCGTGCATGCCATCACCCCGGGGACCTGGCTGTCCTGCGTGCCGCCGCGGATCAGCCATGACCCCTATGGCGGGGTGACCCTCGACCAGATTGCGGCCCAGAAGATCGGCCAGGACACGACCATGCCCTCGCTGGAAGTGGCCACCGAGGAGCGCGGCGGGGAGGGCTCCTGCGACCGCAACTACGGCTGCAGTTACGGCAAGACCATCGCCTTCAGCACCCCGTCCACGCCGCTGCCCATGGAGCACAACCCGCGCAAGGTGTTCCAGCAGATGTTCGGCCAGGGTGACACCGCGCAGGAGCGCTCCGCGCTGCTGCGCGAGAATGCCAGCATCATCGACCTGGTGCGCACGGATGCCTCGGATCTGTCCCGCACGCTGGGCGCCCGTGATAAGGCCCTGTTGTCCGACTATCTGGACCAGGTGCAGGAAATCCAGCGCCGGCTGGAGAAGATGGAGCATCGCGACCTGTCGCAGATGCAATTGCCTGATGCCCCCGCGGGCATCCCGGCGGCGTTCGATGAACACATGCACATCATGTTCGAGCTGATGGCGCTTGGCTTTCAGGCGAACCTGACGCGCGTGGCCAGCATGATGATGGCTGCGGAAGTCAGCAACCAGCCCTACACCTTCATCGGCATCAACGACGCCTTCCATCCGCTCTCGCATCATGCCAATGACCCGGCGAAGCTGGTGCGGCTGGCCAAGGTGCAGGCCTTCAACACCTCCGTGTTTGCGAGGTTCATCAAGCGCCTGGCGGAACTGCCGGATGGCGAGGGCACCATGCTCGACAATTCGATCATTCTGTTCGGCAGCAACATGAGCAACAGCAATCTGCATGATCACTACCCGCTGCCGACCGCGCTGCTGGGACTGGGCGGCGGCAGGCTCAAGGGCAATCAGCACCTGCGGTATCCGGATCGCACCCCGATCGCGAATCTGCATGTGGCGCTGCTGAACAAGATCGGTATCCCGACCGAGAAGTTCGGCGACAGCACCGGGCAGCTCACGGAGATCTGAAGCCAGTGCATTGGCCAGCAAGGCTTTCCCGACATTGCAGCCTGCGGGCTGGCGCAGCGCTGCTGGCGCTGTACGGCGCGGTCGCCGTCGCGCACGCCGCCGACTCCCTGCTGGAGGTGGCCGAGGGCGGCAACTCCGCGGCCGCCCTGGGGCTGGTGGCCGGCAACGCTGATGTCAATGCGCGCCAGGATGACGGCACCACCGCGCTGCACTGGGCCGCCTATCACGATGATCTGCCTCTGCTCCGGCAATTGCTCAAGGCGGGCGCCAAAGTCAA
>Ga0210400_10002288_pt1 | contig 17972 bp, 11 predicted proteins | sample IncBWH26MmetaG_FD_155456 | JGI IMG/M metagenome (GOLD analysis project Ga0210400, IMG submission 155456) | Forest soil microbial communities from Barre Woods Harvard Forest LTER site, Petersham, Massachusetts, United States - Inc-BW-H-26-M | ecosystem: Environmental > Terrestrial > Soil >...
GTTGAAGTCGCGCATCTTGTAGACGACGCGAATGCGGCAATTGGAGAGCTTGCCTCCGGTCCAGTAGAGCAGGCCCATGCCGCCGTGTGTTCGAATGAGGCCGTCTTCGACGGTCATGTTGCCGGGGCCGACGTGCTTCCAGCCGGTGAGATCCTTGCCGTTGAAGAGCGGCTTCCATGCCGGAGCCTGCGGCGACGCGGCGGCGATAGCGAAGAGAGTTGACGCGGTTGCCAGCAGAAGAAGCGGGATCCATTTTCGCGGACTCATGGCTTGGTGCCCCTGAGAATCATCTAGCCTTGTAGTGGCGCAGCATGCTGCGCCACTACAAGGAAATATTCAAAACTGGAGTTTGGCCAGGTAGTCGTAGCTGATCTTGATGTCGTCGAAGGCTGATTTTGGTTTGTCGTTTTCCACGAAATAGTGTTGGATGCCGGCTTTTCCGGCGTGCGCGAAAATATTTTTCCAGTTAATGGAACCCTGGCCGACGTCGGCCAATCGGCCCCCGATTTTCACGGAAGAGCCGGTGGCGCCCTCGTAGGAGTCCGTGGCCATGGGATCCTTGATCCAGTCTTTTACATGAACTAGGGGGAAGCGGCCGGGGAATTTGTCAAAGTAGGCGATGGGATCCTTGCCTGCGACGTTGATCCAGCAGAGATCCAATTCCATGGCGACGAGCTTTGGATCCGTTTCGGCAAGCAGGAAATCGTAGGGGAGTTTGCCGCCGAGCGGTTCGGAAGGCATGAATTCAAAGGAGTGATTGTGGTAGCCGAACTGGATGCCGGCTTTTTTGCTGGCTTCGCCGGCTTTGTTGAAGAGTTCGGCGGCGCGCTTCCATCCGTCCGGCTGCGCACGCTGCTTTTCGTCAACCCAGGGGCAAATGATGTAACTGTGGCCGACGATCTTAGCGGCTTCGAGAGCCTCGGGCCACCTTTTTTCGACGACGTCGTAGCCCGCGTGACAGGAAGGCGCGGCCAATCCATTCCTGTCGAGGATGGCGCGGACTTCTTTCGGAGAGCGGCCGTAATAGCCGGCGTTGTCAGCAAAAATGCCAGCGAACTCGACTTCCTTGTAACCAGTAGCGGCAACTTTGGCGATAGTGCCTTCGAAGTCGGTTTTCATGGCGTCGCGTACGGTGTAGAGCTGGAGGCCGACGGGGCCAATGTGATGTGCGGTTTCCGCTGCCCAGGTTGGCCGGGAGGCCACCACGGATGCGGCGATGGATGTGCTGATGAATGTGCGTCGATTCATGCGCTGCATTTTACTCCTTCTGGGAGGGAAGGGAACAGGGATTCGGTGAAAAAAAAAGAGGGCGGCGCCTCGAAAAGGCGCCTCTATTGTTTCAGAGCATTTGCTTAAGGCCGAACTGCAGCGCCTGAGCGTGGTGGGTGGCAAGACGGATGCTGGAAGCGGCTTCCGACGATGTCGTTGTTGATGCTGACACCGCCGTTCACGCAACATCAAAGGGAGGCGCTAGCCAGGGGCCGCGGGCCTGCTCGATGGCTTCCGCGACGGCGAGGACCAGTCCGTCTTCAAATGGCCGGCCGATGACTTGGACGCCAATGGGCAATCCCTCATTCGAAACGCCGACGGGGACGGATGCGCCGGGAAAGCCGGTCAAGTTCAGCCATTGCGAAAACCGCATGGTGTCGCGGTACCCCGTCCCGGGATGGTAATTTCCCTGGCCGTGGCGAAACGCGGAACTGGCGGAAACCGGGGAGAGCAGAACCGGCGTGTCCCGCATCTGGCGCAGAATATCGGCACGGAGAAGATCCCGATCCGCGCAGGTTTTGGTGAATTGATCGAGGGTGATTGAATTTCCAGAGGTCGCGTAAGCGAGATACTCGCGCAACATCGGGCTGATTTGAGCTTCGTGGCCGGCGACGCTTTGGCGGAGCAAATTGCCGATCACCGGGCCAAAGAAAAACCACCAGAGATCAAGGGCGCGATCGAGTCCATCCAGCCGAAAAGGCTCGACGGTGAAGCCTCGCTCGCCGAGTGATCTTGCGGCTCGCTCGACAGTGGCGCGCGTCTCCGCAGTCGCGATACCAAGCGCTTCGCTCTCCAGAATTCCGATGCGCATTCCGCGCAGCTCACCCTCCCGGTACGAGCGTAACGGAACCGGCGCGGAGAGTGCATCGCCTGCGTCCGGTCCAGCCATCACTTCGAAGAGCAAGCGCACATCCGCGATGGTTCGAGCCATGGGGCCGACAACGCCGAGCCAGGAAAAAGCGCCGGCGCCGGGCGGAAAATGTCCCGTAGCAGGAATGCGGCCGGGCGTGGGCTTCAATCCGCAAATTCCGCAAAAATGAGCGGGCACGCGAATCGAGCCGCCGCCGTCGCTGCCAACTCCGCCCGCCGAGCATCCCGCGGCAATCGCCGCCGCTTCACCTCCGCTCGAGCCGCCCGCAGAGTGCGCCAAGTTCCAAGGGTTGCTCGTTTTTCCGGTGAGCAGATTATCGGTTTCATAGGCCATCAAAAATTCGGGAGTGTTGGTATTTCCCAGGAGGATGGCGCCTGCTGCTTTCCATCGCGCAACAAGGGGAGCATCCAGATTGGCGACATATGTTTTGCGGAGCAGAGAACCGGCCGGACAGGACCAACCGGCGACATCGATGCAACTCTTAATTGTGAGCGGCACGCCGTGGAGAGGCCCGAGTTGCGCGCCGCGCAGTACAAGATTTTCCGCAGCGCGCGCCTGTTCGCGGGCGCCCTCGGGGTCCAGATGGACAAACGCATTTAGTTTCGGCTGCAGCGCCTCGATGCGTTTAAGATGGAGTTCGACGATTTCGACGGGAGCAATCTTCTTGGATCGGATTGCCTGCGCGATTTCCGCTAAGGTGCCGTAAGGGAAGAAGCTCATGGCTCGATGCGCGAGAGTAAGCGTACACGCGGTGCAGGTCAAGCGCGCGGAGAAATGTGTAATCCGGCGGGCATAAAAACGGTTGACGATACGCAGGGCAGCCGGGAGAATTCCAATTGCGCCCGTATGCGTCGTACACGGAATTCGGGCATCCCGCGCGGATAGGAAGAAATATTTTCATGCTTTCAACTCAGCGGCGTGCCGTGGGTGGGATTTTCGCTTGTTCAATCTTGATTTGCGGTGCCGCGATATTGATGCGTTCCAACGCGCCTTCCGCACAGGAGAAGGCTGCGGCGGCAAAGAAGTCCGGGTCATCCGGCGGCGGGATTGCGGACGCCTATCGTTTCAATACGCTGGGCGTCGCCTATATGAACCAGCAGCGCCCCGCGGACGCACAGAAATATTTCGAACAGGCCCTTGAGGCCGACCCAAAATTTGCCGTGGCCCGGCTGAACCTGGGCGTTTCTCTGCTCGCCCAGCAGAAGCTGGAGCCGGCGCGTGCGGCACTCGAAGCGGCGACGCAGCAGCTTCCGAAGGATGCTTACGGCTGGTACAACCTCGGGCTTGTCTACAAAGATCTCGGGGAGACGGAGAAAGGCATCGCCGCTTTTCAGCACGTCACACAGATCGCGCCCAACGAGCCGGACGCCTATTATTTTATCGGCTACCTGAACGCGCAGCGGCAGAAGTATGAAGAGGCCATCGCGGCGTTTCAGAAGGGGCTGGCCCTTTCTCCGTTTCACGCTTCGTCGGAATTCGGCCTGGCGCGCGCGTTTCAGAGGAAAGGAGATTCTGCTGCGGCGCGCGAACACCTGGCGCGCTTCCAGAAAATCACGACGGAGCATCTCGGAGCGCCGTTTGGTGCGGGCTACGGCGATCAAGGGCGTTATTCCCTTGCCGAGTTGCCGCTGAACTCGGTTGTCAATGTGCCTCCCGCAATTCCAGTGCGATTTACTGCGGAGGTGAATGCGTTCGTGCCGAAAAGTACGGGGGGAAGCCGCATCGAGATTGGGCCGAGCACCGGCGCGTGCTTCTTCGACTATGATGGCGATGGCAAGCCCGATCTTTTCCTGGTGAGCGGAGCGGTGGACGGCACGAGCCGGTTACTGCGCGGCGTAGGCGATGGACGATTCGAGGATGTGACGAAGGAAGCAGGCATCCAGTTTGCCCGGAGCGGCTTCGGATGTGCGGCTGGGGATTTCGACAATGACGGGAAGACCGATCTGGCAGTTTGCTTGAGCGATGGGGTGAAGCTCTTCCATAACAAAGGTGAAGGCAAGTTCGAGGACGTGACCCAAGCGGTGGGAATCCGCAGGGAAAAAGGGTGTGTGGGCTTGACGTTCGTGGATTACGACCACGACGGCGACCTCGATCTGTATATCACGACGGCGCCGGATGCGGCTGCGGCGGGCGCGCCTCCGCGCAATGTTCTTTGGCGCAACAATGGCAATAGCACCTTCACGGATGTGTCCGCGGAAACGGCGCTCGGTTTTGCAGCCACGGGCGCCGGCGTTGTCACCACCGATTTCAACAATGATCGCGCGGTTGACTTCGTCATCGCGGGCGGACAAGCGGGAGCTTCGATCTATCTCAATCCGCGCGAAGGGAAATTCACACCGCTCGACGGCATCGATTTCAGCAAAGAAAAGCTGCCGCCGGCGGTGGGCGTGGTGGTATTTGATTTTGACAAGGACGGATGGATGGATCTGGCGTTCACGCATGTCGGCGCGCCCGGTATCAGCCTGTGGCGGAACGTCGAAGGGAAACGGCTGGAACGCGTTCCACTCCCGGATTTCGGCTGGCAGAAGGGATGGGGACTCGCGGCGCTGGACTACGACAATGATGGATGGCTCGATCTCGTGGCGGCGGGAGAATCGAGCGGCGGCGGGGAATTGCGACTGCTGAGAAATTTGGGGAGCAAGGGCTGGGCCGACGTCACCAAGGAGGTGTACCTCGATGCGGTCAAACTGAATCAGCCGCGCGCGATTGCCGTTGCAGATATCGATGGGAACGGCGACGCGGACTTGGTCGTGACGCAACTCGGCGGTGCGCCACTCGTTCTGCGCAATGAGGGCGGCAATCAGCACAACTGGATGAGCATCGACCTCAAGGCGCTCAACGACAACAAGAGTGGGATCGGGACGAAGGTCGAACTCTACGCGGGGACGCTGTACCAAAAGTGGGAAGTGGCCAGTGCTTCGGGCTATCTGGGGCAGAACGCGGCGCCGATTCTTGCCGGGCTCGGCTCGGAGCGCAACGCCGAAGTCGTTCGGTTGCTGTGGCCAACGGGCGTGCCGCAGGACGAAATAAATCTGGCCGCCAAGAAAGCGCAAAGCGTTACGGAGCTAGATCGGCGCGGGAGTTCGTGCCCCGTTTTGTTTTCGTGGAATGGCCGCGAGTATGAATTCATCGCGGACATGATCGGACCTGGCGTGGTCGGTCACTGGGTCGCGCCAGGGGAGAGAGACGTTCCCGATCCCGACGAGTACTTGAAGGTGCCTGCGCGCAGCGTGAAGGTTCGGAGCGGCCTGCTCAGCTTCCGCTTCATGGAGCCGATGGAAGAAACGGTATATCTCGACCAGGTGCGGCTGGTGGCCATCGATCATCCGGCGGCGTACGAAGTTTTTCCGAACGAGCGATTCGTCAGCGCGCCGCCTTTTCCAGAGTTCCGGGTAATCGCGAGCCGCGACGCCCAGACGCCCATCGGCGCGTGGGACGACCGCGGAAATGATGTGCTGGCGCTGATCTCCAAGCGCGACCGCAAGTACGTCACGAGTTTCGAGGAGTTGCCGTTCATGGGATTCGCGAAGCTGCACTGGATCGAGCTCGACCTCGGTGAATGGGATGCGCAAAAGCCATTGCGATTGATCATCGATGGGTACACGGATTACTTCACGGCGACTTCGATGTACGCAGCGGATCAAGCGGGAATCAAAGTGATTCCGCCGTATGTGGAAGCCCTCGATGCGCAAGGCAAGTGGGCGCGCGTTGTGGAAGACATGGGTTTTCCGGCCGGGCTCGAACGGACCATGGTTGCGGACTTGACCGGCAAGTTGCCCGCGGGAACGCGGCGGATTCGCGTCGTCAACAATCTGAAAATTTATTGGGACGCGATTCGAATCGACCAGACGGCGGCCGCACAGGATGTGCGCGTGGCGCAAGTGCCACTCGCAAAAGCGGCGTTGGATTTCGTAGGCTATCCGCGCGAGATCCGGCTAAAGCCGGCAAGCGACACCACCTATTCGTATTCGCAGCGGAGCATGACCGGTCCTTACGCGCGCGCGTCAGGAAATTACACGCGCTACGGCGATGTGTTCGATTTGTTGCGCGCCTCCGACGATCGCTTTGTCGTTTTCGGCTCCGGCGAGGGATTGAAGCTTGATTTTGATCCGAAGGAGCTCCCTGCGCTGCCAGCGGGATGGGTTCGCGATTATTTCTTTTATGCCGACGGCTTCGAAAAGGATCTTGATTTCTACGCGGCCCACGCGTTCACCGTCGAGCCCCTACCGCGGCATTCGCTGCTGTCGTATCCGTATCCCGAGGGTCGAGATTATCCCGCCGATGCGGAACACTTGGGCTACCAGCTGGAGTACAACACACGGTCGCGTTCGGAACGCATGCCGCCGAGCCTGCGCTATCAGTATTCTTCGCCGCCCTGAGGCGGCGCACTTAATTCCAAAGCACCGGCAAGCCCGCGCGCTCCCGCGGGCCTTTTGCGATCGCCTCGCAGAGCAGCAACTGGTGGTCCCATTTGCAAATGTCCGCGGGAACGCCGGTTGCCAGCTAGCTGCTTTCGGGGGTCCACAATTGGAATTTAAAGAAACCAAAATTTGGATATATCCGGCCACAAGAGTAGGATGCTCGGCAAGGAGATACGCGTGTCCACCCCGAAAAGGAAGGTTTGGCATATCGTTATTGTACTGGCTGTTTGCACTATCGCGGCAATTCCGTCCGGCGCGGATGACGCTGCTTCAAGCATCGTGGACAGCCAGACATTCTTGAAGAGAAATATGACACCCGCGGGTCCACCTGCAAGCGCTTCGGCCGCAGCCGTCGAGAAACTCCTAGGCCAAATGACGCTGAAGGAAAAAATTGGCCAGATGACGCAACTGGATATCGGCATGGTCACCGACGGAATGGACCAGTCCATTCAAATCAATTCCGAGAAATTGCACAAAGCCGTCGCCGAATACGGTGTGGGTTCCATCCTCAACGTGCATGACCAAGCCTTGTCCGTGGAGACGTGGCATGAGATTATCCGCGCCATCCAGGAAGAGGCCAAGAAAACCCGGCTGCACGTCCCGGTGCTCTACGGCATCGATACCATCCACGGGCCGAATTACATTGTTGGGAGCACTCTTTTTCCCCAGCCGCTCGCGATGGCCGCAACGTGGAATCCGGAGCTGATGCTGCGCGGCAGCCAAATCGCCGCTGCGGAAACGCGCAAGGCCGGAATTCCATGGGTGTTTTCGCCCGTGCTCGACGCTGGGCGGCAGCCGCTGTGGCCGCGCTTGTGGGAGACGTTCGGGGAGGATACTTATCTCGCGACGGTGATGGGTGTGGCCACGGTTCGCGGTTATGAAGGCAGCGATCTTTCGAGCCCCGGCAGCGTTTCTGCTTCGCTGAAACATTATGTTGGTTACAGCTATCCCACAACGGGCGGGGACCGCAGCCCTGCGCTAATTCCGGAGAATACTTTGCGCGAATATTTTCTGCCGACGTTTGCCGCCGCTTTGAAAGCGGGCGCCCACACGGTGATGGTGAATTCGAGCGAAGTGAACGGAATTCCCGGCCATGCCAACGGTTATTTGCTCAAAGACGTTTTGCGAGGCGAACTCGGCTTGCAGGGATTCGTTGTTTCCGACTGGGTGGACATTAAGAAGCTTGTTGGCGTGCACCACATTGCGCCAAATGAGAAGGAAGCGACGCGCATCGCTGTGCTTGCGGGGATCGACATGAGCATGGTGCCGAGCGACTACAGCTTCAGCAATTTGTTGCTCGAGCTGGCGCAGGAAGGGAAGGTGCCCACGAGCCGTATCGATGAAGCGGTGCGGAGGATTCTGACGGTGAAGTACCAACTCGGGCTATTCGACGATCCGCTGCGCGGGATGGATTCGAAGACGGTAATCGGTTCGCCGGAATCACGGCAGGTCAGCCTGGAAGCCGCGCGCGAGTCCATCACGCTTCTGAAAAACGAAAGCCACACGCTGCCACTCGCAAAGACCGCGCACGTTCTCGTGACCGGGCCGGACGCCGACTCGTTGATTCCGCTGAATAACGGGTGGAGTTATACATGGCAGGGTGACCGCGCGAGCGCGTATCCCACGAATCGCGCGACGATCCTCAAAGCCATCCAGGAAAAAATCGGCGCTGCTAATGTCACCTACGTGCCCGGCGCCACCTACAGCAAGGAGATGGATATTGCCAAGGCCGCGGATGCCGTCGTGATTTGCCTCGGAGAGTGGGCTTATGCGGAAACGCCGGGCAACATTCCTGATCTCACCCTACCCGACGCGCAGCTCGATCTCGCTCTGAAAATCATGGAAAAGAAAAAGCCCGTGATCCTGGTGCTCACCGAGGGCCGCCCGCGCATTATCAGCCGAATCGCGGATCCAGCAGGAGCGATCGTGATGGCCTATAACCCCAGCAATGAGGGCGGCCAGGCCATTGCCGATGTTCTTTTCGGCGATGTGAATCCTAGCGGCAAGCTGCCTATCACGTATCCCCGCTCGACGAACCGCCTCTTCGCCTACGACCACAAAGTATTTGAAGGGGAAGATTCTGGAGAAGGGAAAATGCTGAGCACGCCGCAATTCGAATTTGGTTCGGGGTTGAGCTACACGAGTTTCTCGTATTCGGACTTGCACGTTGCTCCGGCCACGGGTTCGGCGAGCCAGACGGTGCGCGTGGACGTAACGGTGAAAAACAGCGGCGGCCGCGCTGGCAAGGAAGTCGTTCAACTGTACCTGAGCGAACGCTTTGCGAGCGTGACGCCGCCATGGAAGCGGCTCAAGAGATTCGCTAAAGTGTTGCTCCAGGCGGGGGAGAGCCGCCAAGTCTCTTTCGAATTGACGTCCGACGATTTGTCCTTTGTCGGAGCCGATAATAAGCGCGTCGTCGAGCCCGGAGTCTTCGACGTGAGAATCGGCGGACTCCAGCGAAGTTTCGAATGGAAGTGAATACCGCGAATCCCGCCGCTGAACGGCCAGTTGTCCTGCGCTAAGGCTTGCTGGATTCCTGGAACGCCTCCAGCGGATCGCGGTAGCACTGCTTCCAGAAGTTTTCGGGAGAAAGTGTGCCGGCGCTAAACTGTTTTAAGGTCGCGAGCGTGGTTCCCACGATGCCGCCGTCCGCCGAATCGAAGACTACAACGACGCCCTCAACCGCCGAAGGGGATGCGGCGTTCTCCGTCGCGTATTTCTGAAAAAGGGAACTAGCAAAGGCGAGTTTAGCGCGCGCGCCCGATTCCTTGGGGTCCTGCGAAACGGGCTGTGCGGTGAAAATTTTCACTGCCTTTCCCTTCAAGGGCTCCCAATCTCCGGGAAATGGACTATTTTCTTCGCGGACGATGCGGAACGCCGCTACTTTTTCTGCCGGAGCGGTAGCGCCCTGCGAATTGAGCCGCGCGGCGATGAATTCCGATAACTCGAGATTGTTTCGGCGGATATATCCGCGCGAAGGCCCGGAGATCTGCACGTGAATCCACTCGCCTTCCGCGCCGATGAATTCAAACTCGTCCTCGGCGGCGGCGTTGAACAGCACGTGTGCTCCTTCCGCAGGCTTCGTGAGCACCGGCGCACCCGCCTTTTTCACGACCACCAGGTTCTGTGGGTGCGCCTGATTCTTCCTGATTTCCTGCAAGCTTTGAAGTTCTGCGTTCAATTCCCTCATGTGTTTTTCTTCGGCTTCCCGATTGGACCGCAGTGAGCCCAATTCATCGGCCGTGCTTCCCGACTTTGCCGCCGGATTTGCGGCCGCGGGAATTTGAATGCCCGGGACGCCACCAAGATCGAGCTTCGGTTTTGGAGCGGAGATCGTGGAATTCGAAAGCGCGCGCGCCATGGAGGACGCCGGCTTGCCGCCAAACTTTTCTTCCAACCGGTCCAAAAGATCAAGCTCCAAGCGCCCATTGGACGGCAGCACCTGATAACCGGACTTTGCGGGATCTTTGTCCGCGTACCACGCCGTGATTTTAGCGGTGACGCGTACGATCGTACCGCCGGCTGTTCCCGGGAGCACGTCGATGGAGAATTGATAAAAGGCGCGTTCGTATTGATTGAGCGGCTTGTCTCCGGTCGCCACAAAGCCGTCCACAATCGGGAGCTTTTGGCCTGAATACGCCTGCAGGTCCTTCAGCGCGCTTTCGACTTCTTCCGCGGACTTCGCAAAGGCGCGAGCGTAAGGCACAGCTTGAGGAAGAATCGCCGCCGTCAACAACAGGCTGAGGACTCCGCCAAGTCCTCCCATTCGAATGATTGCATTGAGGAATTTCCGTCCAGGTCTTTTCACGGAAGAGTTTCCAATTGATCCGCGCGCATCCAACCGCGCTGGCCGTCTGGTGTTTCCACGCCGTACCAGTGCGGCGTGACGATCATGATGACCACTTCCGTATACGCCGCGAGAGTCTTCACGTTAGCAGCCGCGCGGAAGGGAGCGGCCTTCAGGTCCGCGCCTGGCGCCTTCGCTCGGCGCTCCACTTCATGCCGCATCGCATTGATGCGCTGCTCCAGATCTTGCACGGAAGACTGCGCCGCGGCCAGACGTGTGGTCTCGTCTTCCCGCTGGCGGATCACCGTTTGCCGCACCAGTTCCGCACTCTCCAGGCGGCGCTTCGCGTCGGCGGCCTCCTGTGCGGCAAATTGAATTGCCTGAAGATGTTCTTGAATTACTTTGAATTCGCTGGATTCCACGGTGCCGTCCGACGGGTGCAGTCTGCGATGGGCGGTCTCGACAAAAACCGCATCGATGCGGATTCGAGTGTGAACCTCACCCTCACTAGTCACGACATAGCGAACGGCTATAGTTCCCATATCTTCGCTCTCGCGAAAATGGCGGGGCGCAATCACATCCTTGCGAATCTTATAGAAAACCCGGCCTGGCCCGGTCCACGGCTCGAACATAGGAGTCGACGCCACCGCCGTGGCGCCGGTGAGCGTCGGTTCCTTGTCAAAGACATGAGTTCCGTGAATGATCTGATCCTCCAAGACTTCATTGAGTGCTTGAATAACCTCAGCAGAAGAGCCTGAAAATTCAGCCGAGAAACCAGGACTTGGATTTTGATCGTGGGGTAGGCGGTTGGCACGGGAGGAGACTGCCGCCAGGCATGCAAATACAAGATAACAAATGAAAATCCGCCAATGTCTGTCGTTGCGCTTCCCGCTCTGCAACTTAACCCCAGGCCCTTTCAAACCCGCTCCGTTGGAATCCTCTTGGGATTCTTCTCTGAGTTTGTGGCGCAGCAAACTTTGCGGCAAAGCAAACTTTGTTGTTGGCCCGCTCAGCGAGAGTAGCACTTCTTCTTGCTTCTACCTGCACAAGACTGTCAAATTCAACGCCTCGCACGCTTTTCAAATGGCATGCCCGGCATTCCCATGAAAGAATCAGATAATTCCGTCATTCAAGGACACCTACGGAAGTTCTCGAATTGATTCCCCGCGCTGAGATGACAAGTAAACTCCCATTTTACACGGGCAGTTTGCACCAGAGCAATTAGTTTGAGAAATTGTTGGCATAAGAATAAGAAAGGTCTTGCATTCGAATTTTTGACGGAGTAGCATCCGGCTCGGTTCAGGGACTCGAGGATTAGGCACTCTTTTCTTGACGGAGAAAAGGGAGCGGTTCTCTATGGGCGCAGGGTCTAAAGTTCGTCTTCGTTTGCCGAACGCCATTGGGGCGTTAGACATGCGTGTAGGTGTCAGCGTTTCTGCTCCTCATCCCTTCCAAGCTGTTCGAAGTGGCATCGTCCCGACTACAACAAGTAGCAATCGTCTTGCAGAGGAGGCGGTATGTTCCACTGGGCTTCATCGTCGATGAAGAGGAGGATGCCGTGGCTTGCATCCTTGCTTGTCTGTGGTTTCCTGGTTCTCGCATTCCTGTTGATTGACGGCCGTTCCGCTTCCGCGCTCCCCATTCCGGCAGGCAAGGTTTATGCCATCCCGGCATTCGCGCGGAAGTACGGCATGCCATGTTCGGCCTGTCACGAAGCCTGGCCCAAGCTGAACAACTTTGGCCAGACGTTCAAGGACAACGGCTACCAGATGGGGAACGACCGCGACGCTCCCATTTTCCAACAGCCGGCCTACTGGCCGATTACACTGCGCATCACTCCGAACTGGCACCGCGAGAGCTTCGACCATGCCGATATCACCAATCCCGCGACTGCCACTACCGCGGAAGGCCGGCTGACAACCCACGGGTTCGATGTATCGGGCATGGACATTCTCACTGCCGGAACGCTCGCAAAGAACATCAGCTTTCTGCTCGTGCCTTCGTCGGATAACACCGGAGCCTTCCATTTCGAATCGGCGAACGTCCGCTTCAGCAATCTCCTCCACTCCAGCTGGCTTAACATAAAGGTTGGAAAATTCGAGCTGGATAATATTATTTCCGAAAAAAGCATCCTCGGGCTCTCGAACAACGGCGGCATCTATCAGATTTACCACTTCCAACCGGCCACCGAGGATCCTGCCCAATTCACTTTTGGTCTCGGCGACAACCAACTTGGCGCCGAACTATCTGGCCATTCGAAAAATGACTACACTCGCTTCTCCGTGGCTTTACTCACGAGCAGCGACGGTAATGTTAGCCTGCCGAATGGCCATGGTTACGACACCTACCTCACCTTCAGCCAGGCCTTTGAAGCCGGGAGCTTGGGCCTCCAGCGTGTAGGCGCCTTTGCCTATATCGGTCGTGCTCCGACGTATCTCGCTGGTGGATCGCTCGGCGTGGACGGCTTCGGCCTGAAGTCCTTCTACCGCGCGGGCTTTTACGGCCTGTGGTACCTGAAGAAACTCGACTTCATGACCATGTACACCCATGCCAGCGACAATGGTTTCCTTGGGACTGGGACTCCCTCTTACAATCCGCTGCCCACTGGGGCGCAGAGCCCGATCTGGAATGGCGGAATGATCGAGACGCACGTCACGGTCAATCCGCAATTCATCCTCATCAATCGCTACGAGCTGATTCGCATGTCGCGCCAAGCTCTGCCAGTTGATGCTACAAAGGGCTTCCTGCCCGGCGTGAGCGTGCCGTCTTCAAACTTTGGAGACATTGACGCGCTAACGTTTGGTTATAGGTATTACCCCTTCATCTCCAGCCGTGCTGGATTTGCTTTCCACAATGAATATTCGGTCGTCCGCCAGCGAGGTGTCTCGCCCCTCCTCGGCAGGGACCTAACCAGCAGCAGCCTGTTCCTGGGCTTTGACTTTATCTTCTGAGGATGGTGGACAACGATGCGCGCAAATAAATCAATGCAGTGGATGTTTCTTGCGGCAGCGCTACTTGCCCTGCCGTCTTTGGCGATAGCTCAACAAGGCGAGATTCACATCGGAAAGGTTACGGGACACTCCGATGCGGGGAAGCAATTGTATTACCGCTTCTGCTGGGGTTGCCACGGCTTCCGCGGCGACGGCAACGGAGAAAACGGGCCATACCTGAATATTTTGCCGCGGAATTTCGTCGCGGCGACGTTCAAGTGCCGATCCACGCCTACAGGCACTCTGCCCACGGACGAAGATCTCTACAACTCCATGGGGCGCGGGTTCAACAACTCAAACATGCCGTCATGGATTTCCCTCACCAACCAGCAGCGGGCGGACATGGTCGCCTTCATCAAGACCTTTTCGCCACGGTGGAAGAGCGACAAACCAGGCGACCCGATCGCCGTTCCTGCAGAGCCGGCACTTTCGGTCCAGAGCATCCAGCATGGCAAAGAGCTGTTCACCAAACTCGAATGCTGGAAGTGCCATGGGACCGAAGGACGCGGCGATGGTCCCTCCGCCTCCACGCTTACCGACAGCAACGATCAGCCGATCCGCCCCTATAATTTTGCGGCGGGTTCCCGCTTCAAGTGCGGCGCCACAAACCACGACCTCTACAAGATTTTCATGACTGGCCTCGATGGCACGCCGATGCCTTCGTTTGCCGACGTCATCAAACCGGAAGACGCTTGGGACCTGGTACATTACTTGCGTACCTTACAGATTACCCAGAAGAGTCCGGAGCTCACTCTTTGGATGAGTACCAAAGAGGGAGCTGAGTACGTCAAAGCACAGAAAGTCGGGGGGACCCCGACCGGCTCCGGCATCAAGCAATAGCGTGGGCGTGGGGGAAGCGCGATTCCGGTGGAGCGGGGATGTGAACAAAGCCTATCTTTTTGTCCGCCTGCATCATCAAAGCGGAAGACGTGGGATCTCGTGCATTGCCTGCGCACGCTGCAGGTAATGCACAAGAGTCGACAGCTTGCCCGTTGGCGGGCTTCCAAAGAAGGCACTGAAAGCGTCAACACACAGAAGATCGTGGGGAACCAAAAGGGGGTCCGGTATCAAACAATTTCGTGACAAAAAAATTTTCGGGAGGAGTAAGAGGATGCGAACCAAGCAGGCTTTTATGACGGGAGTCGCTATTCTCGCCGCGGTCACTACGACGTCCGCGGTACCGGGTGGCGGCACGGTGAGCGGCAAGGTGACTTACGAAGGAACGCCGGCGAAGCAGAAACCGATCGACATGTCCAAGGAGCCCAGTTGCGCGAAACAGTACGCGACGCCGACGACGACCGAAACCGTGGTAACCGGCCCGAACAACGCTCTGGAAAATGTAGTGGTGTACATCTCGGCGGGAGCGGCCGATGAACCGCCGCCCTCACAATCCGCGGTATTCACCCAAAAGGGCTGCCGATACATACCGCACGTCCTTGCGTTTCAGGTGAACCAGCCGCTCGAGGTTTTGAACGAAGATCAGACCTCGCATAACATCCATCCTCTTGCCAAGATCAATCGCGAGTGGAATAAGTCTCAGCCGCCGGGCACGCCTCCCATCGTGGATAAGTACGACAAGATGGAATTCATTCCGGTGAAATGCAATGTCCATCCGTGGATGCACGGGACGTTTGCGGTGCTGAAGAACTCCCATTACTCCATTTCAAGCACAGACGGTGGCTTCTCGCTTCCCAACTTGCCGCCAGGCAAGTACACGGTCACCGCTTACCACGAGTCCTACGGCGAGCAGTCGCAGGAAGTGACTATTGCCGGCAGTGAAACGAAAAGCGTAAACTTCGTCTTCAAAGCCAAGCCCTATTGAGCCTTTCTTGAACGACCGGCGGGAGTCGTCTCAGAGTGCAGATTGCTGGCGAAACGAAAAAATCAAGTCCGTATAAACTCAGAGCAGAAGTGAGGCGCCATGGGTAAGCTGTTTGCAGTCGTTCTGGTGATCATTGCGTTGGCGTCTGCGTATCCCATCGTCACGCATATGTACGTCATGCCGGAGGATATCTCCACCCACGGCCACCAGATTGACGAGCAGTTGTCGGACACTATGGCTGAGGCGGGAATCTCTTTTCTTCTCGCCCAGTTCGTCCTGGCGTTTTTCGTCTGGACGTTTGCGGAACGCACAGTTGGCGTGAAGCTGAAGAATTTTCCAGGCGGCGCCAAGGTTATGGTGGCGGCCGCATTCATTCTCGTGGGCACGGAGGTCCTGGCGCTCGGTGTCTTTGGCCAACGAGCGTGGGCCAACGTCTATTTCACACCGCCTAGGCCGGATGCTTTGCAAATCCAGGCCCAGGCGGGCCAATTCGCCTTCTACTTCCGGTATCCAGGCGCCGACGGAAAATTCGGCGCCATCCATCCCGACAAAATTGACGAAGGGAACCAGAATTATTTTGGCCTGGACCCTGCCAACGAGATCGAGTCGCGCGATGACATTGTCTCGGCGGAGTTGGCGATACCCGTCAATCGCGAAATCCACTTGATGATGCACGCGAAAGATGTGGGCCACTCCTTCTACGTCAGGGAGTTGCGCATCCAGCAGGACTTTGTCCCGGGTCTCGATCTTTCCGTGCATTTCACGGCCACCAAAACCGGAAGGTATGAGATTGTTTGTACCCAGCTTTGCGGACTGGGCCACTACAACATGAAGGCGTATCTGAACGTGATGGCCCAGGACGATTTCGAAAAGTGGATGAAACAGAAAGCGTCAGAGCTGTGAACTCGTAATCCCAGCCCGCAGACCGGCGTGCGATTCATCGCACCCGCTCTGCGGCTTTCCCCGAGCGAGGAGAGCAGATGGAAGAGACATCAGCCCAGCAAGCACACGTTCATGCACCGCCGGAAGGATTCCTCCGGAAGTACGTCTTCAGCCTCGATCACAAAGTCATCGGAAAACAATACTATGCCCTCGCCCTCCTGGCTGTATGCATGGGCATGGCGCTTTCCTGGCTGATGCGGTTCCATCTCGTCTGGCCAACGACGCGAATTCCCGGCTTGGAGCTGATTTCGAAAGCCGGCGCTCCGGGCGGCATCATCACGCCGGAATACTATCTCTCGCTGCTCACCATGCATGGCACGCTGATGGTGTTTTTCGTACTTACCAACGCCCCCTTCGCCGCGTTCGGCAATTTTTTTCTCCCCATCCAGATCGGCGCGGAAGACATGGCGTTCCCACGCTTCAATATGATGTCCTTCTGGACGACCCTCGCTGCGTTCCTGGTGCTGATCCTCGCGTTCGTCATTCCTGACGGACCGCCGATCTCCGGCTGGACCTCCTATGCTCCGCTGAGCGCGGTCGGCAAGGATGCTGGGCCTGGCATGGGTTGGGGGATGAACCTCTGGGCCATTTCGATCGCCATTTTCTGCATTGGCTCCCTGCTCGGAGCGCTCAACTTTATCGCCACGACCCTCGACCTGCGCGCCAAGGGCATGACCCTCATGCGCATGCCCATTTGCACCTGGGCGTGGTTCATCACGTCCTGCATAGCTTTACTGGCGTTTGCTGTGCTCCTTCCTGCTTGCATACTCCTGATTCTGGATCGGACTGCTGGGACCAGCTTCTTCATTCCTTCCGGCCTGGTGGTAAGCGATCGCTTGCAGCCGCATTCGGGGGGGTCGCCGCTACTCTGGCAGCACTTGTTCTGGTTCTTCGGCCATCCTGAGGTCTACATTGCGATTTTGCCTTCCATGGGCATTGTTTCGCACATTCTGATCAACAGCATGCGCAAGCCGCTCTTGAGTGCTCGCGTCATCATCTACTCGATGATGTCTATTGGATTCCTGAGCTGGATGGTTTGGGGACACCACATGTTTGTGAGCGGCATGAATCCATTCTCATCGTTGCTGTTCTCGTTCCCCACGCTCACGATTACCATTCCGGCGACGATCATGACGATGATTTGGATGGGCAGCCTCTACGGCGCAAACATTCGAATCAACGCGGCTTCGCTCTTTGCGCTCGGGTTCATCTCCATGTTCGTCAGCGGCGGCGTTAGCGGCTTTTTCCTGGCGCAGCCCTCCATCGACATCGTGTTGCACGCCACGTACTTCGTGGTTGGCCATTTCCACATGGTCATGGGCGTGGCTTCCATTTTCGGCGTCTTTGCCGGCACGTACTTCTGGTTCGGAAAAATGACCGGCCGCATGATGAACGAGACCTTGGGGCAGCTTCATTTCTGGCTCACCTTCATTGGTACCTACTGCATTTTCATGCCGTTCCACTACCTCGGATTGGTGGGCAACGTGCGGCGTTATTCGGCGTTCGTCAATGATTACACCGGACCGCTGCTGCCGCTACACAAGTTCATCACCATCGCGGCTCTGTGCACCGGCGCGGCGCAGCTCATCTTCATCTTCAACCTGATATACAGCCGTTATAAGGGTGCACCTGCTCCGGAAAACCCGTGGAACGGAACGACGCTCGAGTGGAGTATTCCTTCGCCTCCACCCTGGAACAATTTCGGCGGCAAACATCCCGTGATTTACCATGACCCATATCAGTATGATGTGAAGGGTTCGAAAGGCGACTACATCATGCAGGATTCGCCGGAGCCGTCCGCCGGCTGAACGGATGGAACCGATTCAGTGCGGAGACAAAAGAGTCTCCGCTCGCGGTCTTGTGAGAAAAA
>Ga0210400_10002290_pt1 | contig 17966 bp, 16 predicted proteins | sample IncBWH26MmetaG_FD_155456 | JGI IMG/M metagenome (GOLD analysis project Ga0210400, IMG submission 155456) | Forest soil microbial communities from Barre Woods Harvard Forest LTER site, Petersham, Massachusetts, United States - Inc-BW-H-26-M | ecosystem: Environmental > Terrestrial > Soil >...
GGACCTTGTGCGCTCCGCGATCTTTTCCCAGCATCGCGGAGATGGGGGCGCGGGCGGCGCGGGCGACTGGAAACAGTTCTTAGGCCTTAGGCCTTAGGCCTTAGGCCTTAGGTCTTGGGCCTTGCGCATTGCAATTTGCACTTCAGAGTTCACCGGGCTGAGACCTGACACCTTAAGACCTGACACCTCGACCCTGCCTCTCGAATCCGGGAACCCGCCCAAAGTCCTGCGCCGGCCAACCATCCCAAGGTACCGGATAACCAAGAAGTTACTCCCTATTCCACAGGTTGGACGCGTATGCTCCGAGTATGTGTGTGACGGTTTCGATGCTGGCCAGCGGCAGCCGGGGAAATTGTGCGTTTGTGGCCAGCGCGCGGACGAAGATTCTGGTGGATGCCGGCATTTCCTGCCGCGAGACTTTCAAGCGCATGAAGTCGCTGGGCGAAGACCCGCAGTCGCTGGCGGCGATTCTGATCACCCACGAACATTCCGATCATATTTACGGTTTAGCGATGCTGGCGAAGAAGTTGCGCATCCCGGTGTTTATGACGGGGGCGACGCACGCGGCCTGGGCGCGGGCTATGCGGAGCGTGAACGGCGAGCGTCCGCAACTGGAGAAACTGGAGCGCTTCGAGTCAGGACATCGCTTTCAGATCGGCGATATTGAGGTGAAACCCTTCACCATTCCCCACGATGCCGCCGATCCGGTGGGGTTCGCGTTCCGCGTCGAGGGGGCCAAGGTCAGCGTGGCCACCGATCTCGGGTATCTGCCGGCCAATGTGCGCGACCACCTGCGCGGGTCTGACATCCTGATCATGGAGTCCAATCACGACGTGGAAATGTTGCGCGGGGGGTCCTATCCGTGGGCAGTGAAGCAGCGGGTGGCGAGCAATGTGGGGCACCTGTCGAACGAGAAACTCGCGGATTTCTTCACTGGGGACTATGATAATAATGCAGCGTTTGTGGTGCTGGCGCATCTCTCTGAGCAGAACAATCATCCGGAAATAGCACGGAGAGAGGCAGAAAAGGCGCTGGCCGCGCGGGGGGGCTTGTTTCAGAACCGCGTGCTGGTGGCGGTGCAGTCTGAGGTTTTGCCGCCCATTCGGCTGTAGTATGTGTCGGGTTTTGTCGGTCTTGGGTGTTAGGTCATAGGTCTTAGGAATTCCTGCGACCTATGACCTAGTACCCAAGACCCAGTTTCCGTAGTTCCATATGAGTCAGCAGTGCATTGATCCGATTGTGGGCAAGATCCTGGCGGGCTGGAGGTACGATATTTCCGGCCTGGCGCCGGAGATGCGCGGCGACTACGAAGGCCACTTCGCCGCTTGCGAGCACTGCCGTGGCCGCCAGCGCATACACCGCATCATTGACGTAGGCCTGATCGCGCTAGCTTCGGTTTCGGGCGGGGTGTTTCTGCTGGCCTTTGGGGTGATCCGCCACTTTGGTCCGCGGAACGCATTCTGGCTGGAGATTGCGGCGCTGGCGGGCTTTGCGTTGTCGGCGCTGATCTGGCTGGTGGTGGCAGTGGCCACGCCCGCGCCCGTCACAGTGCTGGATGCGGCCAAGGAAGGCGCGCGCCGCGTGCATGACCGCCTGCCTCAGGAAATTCGAGAACGCCTGCCCGAAGAACTCCGGGTGAAGATCACAGGGACGTAACGTGATTCGGCCTAAATCCCAGATAGTCACGGTTGTGCTGTTAGGCACGATGGTTGCCGCAGCCACCGGGATGACGTGTTTGTTGCGTGCCGTGTCTGCGCCTCCACCCATGGCGGGATGTCATCACTCCCCAGCCCCGTCTAATCCGCAAACCGCCGACTACCGGTGCTGCGGGAACCGTCATCCTTCGGCTTTGCTGACAGACGTTTCTTCGCGTCCCGCACAGCATTCGGTGGAAGCGGCTGAAGGGTCCCAACTTTCGGTGCGTGCCACCGATAGCTACGCATCTCCCGCCGCGAATGCGCCTTCCGCCGGACCACCCGGCAGTCGGATCCTCAGAGTTTAGCCCGCCATTCTTTCCTCCAATTCTTCGCCGGAATGCGCTCGTCAAGCGCAGGCTGGGAACGCGGTTCTGTGAACTTTCGATGGGAGACTTTCGTGGTGAAAACCGTTGTGTACTCAATTCTGCTTGGGACGCTGTGTTGCTTGGCTTCGGCGCAGGACAACTCGATTAGCGGAATGCAGATGAAAGGAATGAGCATGGACGAGCACAAGTCTGTGCTGCCCGCGCCGCACGCGGGATCGGGAACGGGTTGGGAACCAGCTTCCGTTCCGGCGCACGAGTGGATGCTGATGCGCGGCGGCTGGGAACTGATGGCGCACGGCGTGATCTTTGCGGACTACAACCAGCAAGGCGGACCGCGCGGCGGGGGCAAAGCGGAATCGGTGAATGTGGGAATGCTGATGGAGCAGCACAAGGTGGGACGCGGAACGATGCTGTTCCGGCAGATGTTTTCAGCGGAATCGCTGACCTCGCCGCATCCCGGTTTTCCGGAGCTGTTTCAGACAGGGGAGACATATCACGGAGCGGCGCTGGTTGACCACCAGCATCCGCACAATGTGTTCGCGGAACTTTCAGCGCTGTACCTATTGCCACTCTCGGAGAAGATCTCGTGGGAATTGTACGGCGGGCCGGCGGCGGAGCCGGCGCTCGGGCCGGTTACCTACATTCACCGGACGTCAGCTTCCGAGCTGCCGCTGGCGCCGCTGAGCCATCACTTGCAGGATTCCACGCACACCAGCTTCGGAGTGGTCACGACAGGATTTCTGATTGACCGCGTCAAGCTTGAGGCTTCAGCGTTCAACGGGCGCGAGCCGAATGAAGAACGCTGGAGCATTCAAGCCGCCGCCTGGGACTCGTGGTCCGGGCGGGTGAGCATCGCACCCACGCGCGACTGGACCGCGCAGTACAGCATTGGGCGGCTGGAGCATCCGGAAGCGCTCGAACCCGGCAGCCAGTGGCGGCAGACGGCATCGGCGGAATATGACAAGCCCCTGGCGTCGGGCAATTGGGCGACTTCGGTGGTGTGGGGACGCGTGCACAAGATCGCAACGGGGGCCAATCTCAACGGGTACCTGCTGGAATCCACGCTGAACTTTCTGCGGCGCGACTACGCGTTTACGCGGCTGGAACTGGTGGACAAGGACGAATTGTTCCCACAAGCGGGGGTGCATCCGGCGTACCGCATCGGAGCCTACACCTTTGGCGGAGTGCGCGATCTGGTGCAGAATCGCGTGTGGCAGCTAGGACTGGGTGCGGATGTGACGGTTTACTCGAAGCCCGCCGCTCTGGATGCGGCCTATGGCAACCATCCCGTATCTTTTCAGGTCTTTCTGCGGGTGCGCCCAGGATTGTACCCAGGCGAACACCATCATTAGTACTCGAAAAGCTGTATTGCCTAGAGGGGTTCCAGCCAAGAAACTGCTGACTACTCCCGGCGAACTGGGGGAGAATGAAACTAAATGAGGGGGACTCTAAGGACACTGCGAGCAGTGCAGTGGACGATGCTGGGCAGCATACTTCTCTGTGCTGTCGTGGGTGAAGTTCTGGCTTCCGGTAGCAAGGCCGCGGATCCCTCCCTTAGTTATATTTTCTCAACCGCCAGTGTGGCGATTGTGGGCGTGATCTTCGTGGTCAGGCGCACTTTGGTTTTGCGCTCCGCCGAAAACCTGGCTTCTCATCCAGACGATCCACCCACCTTGAACCACTGGAAGAGCGGCTACCTTGTGACCTACGGGTTGTGCGAGACGCTGGCGTTATTTGGCCTGGTGCTTCGTCTTATGGGCTTCGGTCTTCAACAGAGCCTGCTCTACTACATCGGCGGGTTTGTGCTGCTCTTCTTCTTCGGACCAAAAGAGCCCGTCAGTTCTTGATGTGGCAGCTCGCCAGGCCACGCTTCTCCAGATACTGCTGGTGATAGTCCTCGGCGGGATAGAACGTCACGGCGGGAACGATTTGGGTCGCAATCGCTTTGGAGTAGCGGTGCGCTTTCTCCAGCGATTCCTTCGAGGCTTGCGCCGCGGTCTGCTGTGCCGGGGTATGAAAGAAGATGGCGGAGCGGTACTGCGTGCCCCAGTCCGGGCCCTGGCGGTTGAGCTGCGTGGGGTCGTGGTTCTCCCAAAAGACCTTCAGCAGATCGCTATAGCGAACCTGGGCAGGATCGAAGTCTACCTCTACTGCTTCCGCGTGGCCGGTGCGGTCGGTGCAAACCTCTTTGTAAGTGGGATTGTCGGTGTTTCCGCCGGTGTAGCCGACGCGCGTGGCGAGCACGCCCGGCATCTGCCGGAAAGTCGCCTCCACTCCCCAGAAACATCCTGCTGCAAATGTGGCTTTTTCCATAGTAAAGATGGCTCCTCATGACAAAATCTGCTCTATTAGATGACGAAAACACCAGAAAGTCACGCGCTGCCACTCACGTCTCCTCAACTGGCCAAGAGTTTCCCGCAGAGTCTCGCAACTTCGTCGCCAGCGTCCCGCGAATTCGCAGCGGGATCGCGAGCTCATGTCCCATCGTGAAGATGACGTACTCGAACACCCATCCCTTCTTCCTTTGCACCTTGATCTCGCTCCACGGGACGAGCAACGGAGGGTGCATGAAACGAAGGAGTAACATGCTGGCCAAATACAAGCCCTGAGGGCTGACTCCAATCGTCAAGACGTTGTTGTAGTTTGCCAGCCACCGCATCTGGCCGCTCTGCATTCCCCATTTCGCTCCATCGAACTCCACTGGCGTGCGATAGACCTTGGCTAGTGAAAACCAGCCGCCAACCAAGCTGATTGTCGCGCTGACCAGAAGCCACAATGAGAGGAAGTAGATCGGGAAGATCACCGCAAACACGGAGGGATGCTGGTCCATCAATCGTTGGAGATTCATGGTTGTCCTTTAAACACAAGGGTAAGGCGCCCTGTGGCCTTACCGGGCAATTGACGCTGTGCAGCGATTCATTATAAAGTTCGTCCAACGCTGTCGCAGGAGTTGTCCCAGGAGAAGTCTGTGGTTCGTAGATCCAGCCGCGCCGGGAGTGTGTCGAAGTTTGCTGTGTGCCTGCTACTGGCGCTGGCAACCGCGCAGGCTGCGCTGGCCGTTCCGAACTTCACGCCGCAGCGTCGCATTGGCTACAACACAGGGGATCAATGGGAGCCCGCGCTGGCCGCGGATGGCCGTGGACACGTCTACATTCTGTTCCCTCAGTATGGCGCGGTCAGCGACTGCCCGGCCTGCACTGCTCCTACGATCTCCCTGCTGGTGAGCAATGACAATGGATTATCGTGGCAGCCGCCGCATGCGCTGGTGCCGTCTTCGAGCGGCCAGTTTGATCCACAGATTGTGGTTGATCCCGTGGACCGCCAGACCGTTTATGCCTCGTGGCTCCAGAACAACAAGCGCGACGTGATGGTAGCAAGGTCGCAGGACTTCGGGCGCAGCTGGTACCTTGCGGTTGCGGAAAGCTCCCGCAACAGCGACGATGCAGACAAACCCGTGCTGGCGGTGCACGGCGCGGATGTATACGTCGGGTTCAATCACGAACAGAAATTCGTGGTGGCCGCATCGCATGACTATGCCCAGACCTTTTCTTCGGTGGCGGTAAATCCGAACGCAGGGCCGGGCTGGTCGCTGGCGGGTGGAGCCTCTGTCGGTCCAACCGGGGATGTCTACTTCTCGTGGACGGCCTACGCGCGGCGGCAGCTCAGCACTCACCCGGTGAGCATTTACGTGAGCCGGTCAGCGGATTCCGGAGGGAGCTGGAGCACAGTTCTGCTGGACGTTTCAAGCGCCCCGCCGGGCTGCGCCGCGCAAGGATGCGAGGCCGAGTATCTGGGCGCCCAAATTGCGTTAGCGTCGGATGCCGCAGGAACTGTCTATGCACTGTGGAACGCCGGCACGGCGCACGGCGCGCCTGAACGCATGTACTTTTCCTCCTCTACCACCGGCGGGGCGAGCTGGTCTACAAAAGCGGAGGTCTCGACCGCCGACGATCAGGTCGAACACTGCTTTCCGGCCATTATTGCCGGGGTTGCCGGCGATGTGCGCATCGCGTGGATGGACACGCGTCACGCTCCTCTGTGGAATGTTTTGCATCGCAGTTCGAGCAACGGCGGCGCCACGTGGTCGCCCGAGACACAGCTCTCCGGCGCAGCACGGGGCTACGATCGCTACGATTATGTGCGGCCAGGCGGTTTCCGCTTCCCCTTCGGCGACTACTTCTCCATGGCCATCGATAACCTCGGAAACACTCACGTGGTATGGGGTGAAGGCCGGAACTACAAGTCTCCGGGTTCGATCTGGTACACTCACGGGCGTTAGCGGACGGCCGCCGAGGGCACGTCTGTTTATTCCAGCCTCATTCATTTCGTTATCCGGCATAAGTGCATTCTTACGGGGCTAAATTGTCCAATCCTCGTTAGTCGGGGGAGGTGTTTCCAATGAAGTTCATGGGAGTGAATCTGTGGGCAGTATTGGTAAGCGCGCTGGCCACAATGGTGGTGGGGTTTGTCTGGTACTCGCCATTGCTCTTTGCGCGTCCCTGGACGATCTTGATGGGCTACGATCCGGATGACAAAGCGAAGATGGCCGAGATGCAGAAGAGCGCGGGGCCGTCTTACATGTTGTCGCTGGTGGCCAGCCTGGTTTCCGCAGCGGTGCTGGGGAAAATCATTGTCGTCGCCACCATCAATTCCCCGCTGTATGGGATGAAGATAGGGTTGGCGGTGTGGCTGGGATTTGTAACTACGGTGCAGTTGACGAATGCACTCTTTAGTCGGCAGCCGGCGAAGCTTTACGCGATTAACACGGGGTATCAGCTTGTTTGCTATCTGGCGATGGGGGCGATTATGGCGGCGTGGCGGTAGGAATCGGAGCCCTCGGGGCGATTGCAGACGGGCGAGAACCTCAGCGGCTAAAGCCCGCAACGCATTGTGGGCCCCGAGCGGCACGACTGAAGTCGTGCTCTTGCCGAAGCCATTCTTGATATGACCGCAGATGCACTCACTCCAAAATCATGCCGCCAGTCAGATCTGCCAGGCGCGTAATGCCGCGATCCTGACACCAACGTTGGAGTTCGTCCACAATCGTCTCAGTGGCACAGGGATCCCAATAGCTGGCCGTACCGATCTGCACGGCGGTTGCGCCTGCGAGCATGAATTCGGCCACATCGGCCGCGGTTGAGATTCCTCCCATGCCGATCACTGGAATGTTCACGGCGTGGGCGGCATCGTAGACCATGCGCAGGGCAATGGGCTTGATCGCCGGGCCGGAGAGTCCTGCGGTCACGTTGGCGATGCGGGGCTTGCGCGTGTCGGCGTCGATGGCCATGGCCACGAAAGTGTTGATCAGCGAGATCGCGTCGGCGCCCGCCTCCTGCGCAATGTGGGCCATCTGCGCGATGCTGGTTACGTTGGGCGAGAGCTTTACGATCAGAGGCCGCCGGGCGGCGCGTTTCGCCGTGGTCACGACCTCGTCGAGGGAGCGGGGATCGCTGCCGAACTGCATTCCGCCCTCGGTGGTGTTGGGGCAGGAAACGTTGAGTTCGTAGGCGGCGATGCCTTCGCCGTCGTTCAGAATCTCGATGGTTCTCTCGTAGTCCTCGCGGGTGTAGCCGAAGACGTTGGCTAACACGACAACGTTCTTCAACTGCCGGAGTTTGGGCAGCTTCTCTTCGAGAAACGCCGCCGCGCCAATGTTCTGCAGACCGATGGCGTTCAGCATGCCGGCCGCGGTTTCCCACAAGCGCGGCGGCGGGTTGCCGATCATCGGTTCCCGGGAAAGCCCCTTAACGACGAATCCTCCCAGTTTGTCGAGGTGGACGACATCCTCGAACTCCACGCCGTAGCCGAAGGTTCCGCTGGCCGCAATGATGGGGTTCTTCAGCTGAATGCCAGCGAAGCTCACGCTGAGATCGACACTGCCACTTGGGGAGGTGGTCATCGCGGTTGTAGTGTACCGCGAGCGGCGAGCGTGGCCAAAGCCTTCCACTGGCAAGTAGGGCCGCGCCTTCCTGGCGCGGCCCTGGACAGCGACAGGATTTGGTCACTTGGGTGCGGTTTGCAGCAGCAGAGTGCTGTTGCCGGTTTGATTCGTGCCGCCACCGCTTATAACGAAATCAAGCAAGCCATCGTTATTGAAATCAGCGACATCAACTGCGGAGAGGAAATAAGCACCGTCGGCCTGGCCTGCGGCAAAGACGATGGGAGATTGAAACGTACCGTCGCCGTTCCCCAACAGGATATTCAACTCCAGGTCTCCCGCGCTGTCCGTCATGGCGGCGGTGACTAGATCGAGCCTGCCATCGCCGTTTACGTCCGCGACCTTGATGTTATTGGCTACTGGCGGAATTGGGATTACTGGCCCGACGACGAATGTGCCATCGCCACGCCCCAACAAGATCGAGCCCCCGGTCGTGACAATGTCGAGCTTGCCATCTCCATTCACATCGGCGACAGCGGCATAGGTCTGGGGGTATTGAAACGGGACTGTGTAGTCGACTTCGTTCTGAAATGTGCCGTCCCCGTTGCCCAGAAAGATAGCCACTGGGTCGGGACCCGTAACCGCTACGTCGAGTTTGCCATCGCCGTTGAAGTCGCCAATCACCGGCAGACCCGAGCTGAAACCACTCTTCAATTGCACGCTAGACTTGAACGTGAAGGTGCCGTCGCCATTGCCCAGATAGACATTCAGGTAGAAAACGCTTCCGTCGTAGGTGACGGTCACCGCGTCCAGAGTGCCATCTCCATTCATGTCCGCCACTGACCCTAGCCCCGAGTAGGACCCGTTCGTTGCCGTCAACCCACCTTTGCCGTCCCCGAGAAAAATACTGCTCCAGGTGATTATGCTGCCATCCGTACCGCCAACCGCCAGGTCAAGATTGCCATCGTTATTGAAATCGGCAACCACATTCCCAGTGAGGTTATACGAGATAAGTCCGGAGCCGGAAACGAGACTGAAATTTCCGCCCCCCTGGTTCAGGAACACATCAACATTCTTGGAGTCGCCAGAGACGGAAATATCTGGTCTGCCGTCGTTGTTAAAGTCGCCCACCGCAACCTGGCCGCTGGCGATCCCTGCCGCATCAATCTTCGTAGAAACACCTGCCGAGGGCTGCCGGACCGGAAGGTAGATCAGATTGGAAGCGATGCTGCCTGGATTGGTCACCGTTACCGATCCTGTGTTGGACCTGGCCACGGCTGCCGCAGGAACCTGGGCCCGGAGCTTGCTGGTGGAAATAAACTGGGTCTTCAGGGCTTTTCCGTTCCAGTGCACCAGCACGCCGGGTACAAAGCCCGTCCCGTGGACACCGAGAACGAAAGCTGCATGGCCAGGCTTGACACTGGCTGGCAACAACGGCTGGTAGATGAGGGGAACCGGATTGGACTGAGCCACAAGAAGGGCGCCAGTGAGAAACACGAGAACCAGAAGAAGAGGAGCAAACCATGCGATCTTCATTGAGGGTACCTCTCAAGGCTGGAGGGTGAACGGACTTACGTGTAAAGTCTCTGTCGGTTGGCAGGCCGTGTCAAGATGCAAGAACTTGCATCTCCGGCGAAGGAGCTATCGGACTTCAACTGGAGGGCCTGCGCTTTCGACATTATGCGTCGGGGTCAGCGCCTCGGTGAGCACTCGTCCCACGGCATGAGTGGGAGCGTTGATGCCCAGCAGCGACGCCAACGTGACGGCCAGATCGACCGGTTCGGAGTGTGTGCGATACGTTCCCGGGCGGAATGGCAGTCCATAGAAAGCAAGGGGAACGTGCGTGTCGTAGGTGTAGGGCGACGCGTGGTCGGTGCCTTTGGACGAACCGACTGTGTAGATTTCAGGAACCCCCATGACGTACCAGCCGCCCTCAGGCGTATAGCTATGCAGGAATTTTTTGCCGACCTCGGTATCGGGGACTGCTCCTTCCGCGAGTTGCGACTTGGTGAAGTAGTCCCGGAGCCCGGCCTGCTTCATGGCCTCACCCACAGCGGTTTCGGCGTCGTGCTCTTTTAGGTGAGCAGCGGCGAAGGCATCCTGATCAAGCCATGCGTCCGGGTAATCGAACTTTATGTAGGAAGCGGCGCGCCCGGGTGAGAACTTTGCCGTCAGCGCTGCGTTGATCTGCGCTTCGAGTTTGCCGGCATCCAAATTTGCTGCCGGGATGCGCAGCTTCTTCGCGGCATCGGGCAAGGCGGAAATGCCGTGGTCGGCTGAGAGCGCAATCCACGTATTTGCGAGACCCACTTGATGTCCGAGGAAGTTGAAGAAGTCGGCGAGTTCCCGATCCAGCGCCAACGCCATGGCGGCCATCTCGGGCGAATCGGGGCCGACCTGGTGGCCGAGAATATCGTTCGGGGAAAGGCTGATGGCGAGCAAGTCGGTCGCCTTTCCGGCGCCCAGATTCTCGTAAACGACTAATTCTTTGGCGAATTCCAGTTCGTACTCGTTGGCAAAAGGAGTAGACCCTATCACCTCGTAGAAACCGGCGTCGGAACCGTCTCTTCCCTTGCGATGCGCGGTCGAACGCATCACGTCTCCGTTAGCATTCTTCCAGTCGCGATCCCAATATTTCGCTGCGCGATTGCCGGCGTTGAAATCCTGCGCCCACTTGGGCAAGTCAGCGCGATAGAACGTTGAAGTAATCCACGCCCCGCTCTTCGGTTCAATCCAGTAGGTGGCGTCAGCCGCGAAGCCGCCTGGCAGGACGGCAGCCCGGTCCTTCAACGAAAGGCTGAAGACCCGCGCCTGCCCTTGCGTAGCCAGCTTGAGTTCGTCGCCCAGCGTGTCGGAGAGCAGGTTGTGCGGCGACGCACCAACCTTTTTTTCTTTTTCGGCGCTCTCTCCAGCAATGCCGACGAGTTTGGTGTCATCGTCTTCGACCGACGTGACCATCTTCTTCCTCTTCGGATCCCACCACTCGTTTGCGGCAATGCCGTGACCGTTGCTGTAGGCGCCAGTGAACAATGTGGCATGACCGGGCGCGGTGCGGGTATTGGCATAGTCGTAGTTACAGTCCGTGAAGTATGCGCCGTGGTCGAGGAGAAGACGGAATCCACCTTCTCCGAACTGATCGCGGTAACGCTCCAGATAGTCGCCGCGAAACTGGTCGATGACAATCACCACAACCAGCTTGGGATGGGCGTTGTAGGCGGAGGCGAAAGCGGGTGAAATGCAAGCAAGGACGAAGGCGAAGATGGCCGCAAGCTGAACACACCAGCCGACAGCAATGGCACGGGGGGGGAATCTCATTGCGAAGGTAGTTTACACAGGGGAGTGGTGTGGGCGAAAGCTTGGGCGAGGGCGGTCGAGCTTGGCTCGACGGACAGCCGAGGGCGGCTGCCCCCACATACTCTCGCGTGCATTCCTCGCCCGCTTTCCGATAAAGTAGTTGATTCCCATGCTTGATCTGAATTTTGTTCGCGACAACCTGCCCCGGGTGGAAGAAATGCTGCGCCAGCGCGGTGCCGATCCGGCTGCGGTGCTCAAGGACTTCCGCGAGGTGGATACGCAGCGGCGGCACGCTATCACCGAGGCGGAGACCATGAAGGCGCGGCGGAATAAAGCCTCCGAAGACATCGCCAAGCTGAAAAAATCAGGTGAGGATGCCACCGCGGCCATCGCCGAAACGAAGGACCTGCGCGAACAGATACAGACCCTGGAGAAGATCGCCGCCGATCTTGATGCCCGCCTGAAGGATATTCTCTCCGGGGTTCCCAACATGCCGCACGCCAGCGTTCCGATAGGCCATAGTGCGGAAGAGAACGTGGAAGTTCGCCGCTGGGGTTCACCCCCAAAATTCGACTTCACTCCTAAGCCCCACTGGGATCTGGGCGCAGAACTCGGCGTGCTCGATCCGGAACGCGCCGTCAAGCTTACGGGCGCGCGCTTCGCGGTTTATTGGGACCTGGGCGCGAAGCTCGAACGTGCATTGGCGAACTTCATGCTCGATCTGCACACCCGCGAGCATAGATACACCGAAGTGCTGCCTCCTTACCTGGTCAATTCCGAGTCCATGTATGGTACGGGGCAGTTGCCCAAGTTCGCTGCTGATTCCTTTCGTGTTCCCCACGGCGAAAAAGACCTCTGGCTGGTTCCGACGGCGGAGGTGCCGGTCACAAATCTCTACCGGGACGAAATTCTCGAAGCGGCACGTCTGCCGATCTCACTTACGGCATATACGCCGTGCTTCCGCAGCGAAGCGGGATCCTACGGCAAAGACGTGCGCGGAATCATCCGGCAGCATCAGTTTCAGAAGGTAGAACTGGTGAAGTTTTCCCGGCCGGAGAACTCGTATGACGAGCACGAGAAGTTGACGCGAAACGCCGAGACCGTGCTGCAGAAGCTCGGCCTGCACTATCGCGTGGTTGCGCTGTGTACGGGCGACATGGGCGCGGCCGCCGCCAAGACGTATGACATTGAAGTCTGGCTGCCGGGGCAGCAGTTGTTTCGCGAGATTTCGTCGTGCTCGAATTTTGAGTCCTATCAAGCCCGGCGCGCGAATATCCGCTATCGTCCGGAAGGCAAGAACAAGCCGGAGTTTGTGCACACGCTGAACGGAAGCGGCTTAGCTGTGGGCCGGACCTGGGTGGCGATCGTCGAGAACTACCAGCAGGCCGACGGGAGCGTAGCAATTCCCGAGGCACTACGGCCTTATATCGGCGCCGAGCGCATCACGCGGAAGAGCTTCTAGCTTCTGGCTGCCGGCTTCTGGCTTGAACCAGGAGCCTTCAGATCATGCTCTGAGGCCAGAAGCTCTCAATCATTGCCAAGAGCGGCAGCGGTCACTAGACTGGCATAGAGGAAAGACTTGCAGAGTGTGGACATCAGCACGGCCTCGACTGACGCGCCTTCCCTACCGATGAACGGCGTCTTCCGCACAATTCGGAGCTACGTCTTGTGGCAGCACGAGCGGGGCACGCTGCACTACGACATCATGGTCACGCTGATCCTGATTTTTGTTTTCTTCTCGCCCCGGGTCATCAACTTTAACGATAAACCGGTACCCCGCACCTTGCATCAGACTGATATCGTGGTCACGCCCGATGCTCCGGGAGGCATTCTTTACCAGGTTTCGGCCAGTGCGATTACGCCGGGAGACGATCAGTCCGTGCGTGATCAGTTGCTGCATATCATCAAGCCGATTTCGGGCGAAGTGTCAATCGTGAAGTACGAAGCGGTTGCCGACAGCAAAGGACACGTGCAGACCTACAAAGTCCTGGTGAAGAGATAGTGGACGAATGAAACTTCCCTCCCGCATGTTTGCCGCTCTGTTCCTTGGAAGTCTCTTGTGTGGCTTCGTGGCGGCAGGTCAACAGACTTCTTCCGACACTTGCGCCCTGGAATGTATCCTCAAGAAAATGGACGATACCGCGGAGAATTTCCACACTGCGCAAGCCGATTTCGTCTGGGATCAGTATCAGAAGGTGGTAGACGAAACCGACACGCAGAAGGGCACCGTCTACTATCACCGGGCGGGAAAAGAAATAGAAATGATGGCCGACATCAAGGAACCCGACCGGAAGTTTGTGCTCTACAAGGACGGCAAGCTTCAGATCTACCAGCCGAAGATTGAGCAGGTGATGGAGTATCCAACGGGAGGCAATCGTAACGAGATCGAGAGCTATCTTGTGCTCGGGTTCGGCGCGAGCGGACAGGATCTGAAAAAGTCCTTCGATCTGAGTTACCTGGGCGAGGCGACCCTCGACGACGGCATCGCCACCGCGAAACTCCAACTGGTTCCGAAAACCGAGAAACTCCGCAACAACTTCTCGAAGATTCTGCTCTGGATAGACTTGAGCCGCGGCATCTCCGTACAACAGCAGTTCTTCCAAACTCAGGGCGACTATCGCCTGGCGAAATATTCCCCGGTACGGGTAAATGCAAAGATCAGCAACGATGTGTTTCGATTGAAGACCACGGCCAAGACGCAATTCGTCTCGCCTCGCGGGTAAGTGATTGAATCTAAAGCACAAGAATGTGTACTGAAAAGTGTAGTTCGGGCGCTATACTGCCCTAGGATTTCCTTTCGAGTTCATTCATGGCTAAAGTTTTTACGATTCCTGTCCCGCCCAAGTTTGGCAGTAAACGAAGAGAGCGTACGTCCGATCCTCGTTACGTCGATGGACAGCGCGTGTTGGTGGAGGCCATGAAGTATCTGGCCCAGACCGACCCCGTAGCCAACCGCCCCGCGATTGAACTCATTTCCGAACACGTGCGGACACGCTTCCGCATGAGCGATTCGCCGCTGGCGTAGGCGGTCCCTGCCCTGAAATCTGGCCTGCCTCGGACGTTATGGCGATCAAGAATGCCGTGACCTCTCTGTACCGATGAAGAGGGCCGCTGCCATGACTATGACCACCGGATAGCACTCCAGAGTGTAGCGTGGCTCCGGATTCTCCAGAGTTCCGAGGAACAGCGACCTCAGTCCCAGAAATAAAACGAATAATCCGATGCCGAAAAATTCGCGGCAGCGGAGCAAGCCGGCAGCGGCCATTCCGACGTAGGCCAGGTTGATGAGGCCGAAGACAACGCTCACCGCGAGCCACGGGACTTCGTCGTCAAATTCCCACCAGCGCGGGTCTGAAGGCAGCAGCTCAGTCCGCGGACGCAGCCACATGTCGGCAATGCGCATGGCCGGTAGCCAGACGTAGTAGCGCAGGGGCGCAGCCTGAATGCGTGCCGCGGCCAGCGCCGCAAAGCGCGCATCGAGTTCCGGAGTTACTTCGCGATCCTGGTTGTACTCAGCGAAGACCTGCTCTGTCTCCTGGCGCTGCCCGGCTGAATCAAAGGCACGCCGTGGCAGGCGCGTGACATCGATGGCGTCCCCCGGCACTCTCCAATAAACCTCCTGCACGGAGGTGTAGTCCGCGATCCAGGTCTTGGTCCAGCGATTAAATCCCGCCATCACGAGTTCATCGGAGTCGTTGGCATAGCGGGGCGCGAGCGGCTCCAAGCGGTGCATGGTGTGGAGGTTGCGGAGCGTCCAGGGGACCAGGGGTGAGAAAGTGCCGATGGCTAGAATCACTCCTACGCGAAGCAGGGGGAGCACGCGGGGCGCGGGGCCAGTTCCTTCTGCCTGCCTCGCGATAATGTGCCGCAGGAAAAACAGCAGCCAATATGCGCCAATAGCGCCGAACAGAATGCCACCGTCCGGCCGCAACAGAATGCATGCTCCAACGGAAAGGCCGCACCCCAGCCATGTTGCTGACGACCGCGTTGAACTTGAGTCAAAGGCTGGGCCATTGTCGGGGCCCAAGTTGCGGTGAAGAACGGCGAATCCGCACACCGCCAAGTCCAGTGCCAGTGCGGTAAAGAAAATTTCCAGCGTCTCGGTGAGAGCCGCTGCCGCGTAGTTGGCCAGGAAGGGACAAAGCGCGGCGAGCAGGAACGCCGCCTTGGCCGCACGCGCAGACAACGTGCGGCGCGCGAGATCCGCCACCAGGAAGCTTGTCCCCAGATCGAACAGAACCTGAATCAGCAGAACGGCGCGGAAATTGTTCGCCCCGAAGATGGCGAAAATCGCTGCCAGAAACGCCGGGTATCCCGGCAGGCGGGAGAGCGTCGGCACAATCTGGCCGGAATCCGTAATGCCGTAAACGCCGTGCTGCAGCCAGTTCGTGGCAATATTGGCATAGAGCCGGGAGTCATCGACGACGCCGGGAAAGCGAAACACAAAGAGCAGCCGCAGCGCCAGCGCCGCCAGGACCGCCCCAAGAAAGAACCGCGCATTCTTCCGCACCAGTTCCAGCACGGTGAGAATATACGCGTTTGCAGCCATCTTCGGTCTGGGAAAGTGCATCTTAAGCGGGAGAAGATTGCCTCGTGTCCCGTTTCTTACCGTGCCTCTTGTCCTGTCCCTCCGGCAATTGACCGTCTGCCGCCCTCGGCATACGATGAACCCTTAGCCCTCCATGGCCGAACCCGTCTTTTACGACCCGCAACGCGCCCGCTGGAAGCGCCTGAGACGTATGGTCGACGCGCTGGTCGCGGCGCTATCGGCATTGATTATTTTCTTTGTGTACACCACTCTGCGGGATGAGCACCTGCCTGAACTGCTCTTTTCGCCGCAGAAGCGCGCCTTTAAAGCCTTGAAGGAGAATGAGAAGGAAAAGGCGCGCGAGCGGCAGAAAAAGCTGGCCAGCCGATCGCATCGCAAGTCGAAGCTGCCGGCTTCGGAGGTCACATTAAACCAGGAGGAAGGCATCCGTGCGGCATTCTATGTTCCCTGGGACGCCGCTAGTTTCTCTTCCCTTCGCGATTTCTCCCGCCAGATCGACATGCTGTATCCCGACTGGTTGCACGTTCTCACCCCCGACGGCCGCCTGCAGGCCGTGGACGATCAGACCAACAAGTTCTTCGACGTGGTGAAAAACAATCACGTCCGTTCGGTCGACGACCGCGTGATGCCCCTTCTCAAAGCAGAAGACAACGCCATGGAAGTCTTCCCCATGGTGAATAACTTCGACGGCACGGAATGGGCGGGAGAGATTACTGAATTTCTGAACAATCCCGCGGCGCGCGCGGTCTTTCGCCAGCAAGTGGGGATGTATCTCTCCTCGGACCATTTCCGTGGCTTGATGGTGGACTTTGAGGCCTTCCCTAAAGTGGGGCAGCCGGGCTACGTTGCCCTGCTGAACGAACTTTCGTCGGACCTGCATGCTCGCGGGATGAAGCTTTACGTGAGCGTGCCCGCGCACAATGAGGAGTTTGACTATGTCGCGATCGAAGCGCCCGCGGACGGCGTAGTGGTCATGAACTACGACGAGCACTATCCCGGCGCTGCCTCCGGCCCGGTGGCCTCCCAGGATTGGTTCGTCGAGAATCTCAAGTTCGCCGTGAACGTCATCCCCCGGAATAAGCTCATCTGTGCGATCGCCAACTACGGCTACGACTGGGTGCTAAAACCAAAAGGGGGAAAGTTGCCTCCCGATGCCAAAGACCACAGCGTCTCGGTGCAGGAAGCCTGGCTGGAGGCGCGCGATTCCGAGGAAGATGTAACCTTCGACGATGATGCGCTGAATCCGCATTTCAGCTACCTGGATGAGAGCAGCCTGCGCCACGACGTCTGGTTTCTCGACGCGGTGACGGCTTTGAACCACATGCGCGCCGCGCAGACGCTGGGGATCCAGACTTTCGCTCTGTGGCGATTGGGGGGCGAGGATCGCACGCTGTGGCGCATATGGGATATCCCCGGCGACGCGGGTGCCGCCGACAAACTGCGCAGCGTGCCTCCCGGACAGGATGTGGACATGGAGGGCCAGGGCGAAATATTGCGCATTGAGGACCGTCCCACTCCTGGAACTCGCGACCTTACGATCGATGCCAAGACGAAGGTGATTACCGACGAAAACTTTCAGTCTCTGCCGGAACCTTACCGTGTGGCGCGCTACGGCTACAGTCCCAACAAAGTGTCGCTTACTTTCGATGATGGTCCCGATCCTGATTGGACACCCAAGATTCTCGATGTCCTCAAGCGCGAGCACGCCCCCGCCACATTCTTCCTCATCGGCATTCAGACCGACAAGTTCTCAGGCTTGGCCCAACGTATTTACGACGAGGGCCATACCATCGGAAACCACACCTTCACGCATCCTGACGTGAGCAACATTTCTTCAACCCAGATGAAAGTGGAACTGAATCTCACCGAACGGCTTTTTGCCAGCCTGGTGGGAGTCCGCACCATGCTGTTGCGTCCGCCCTACGCCATTGACGAGGAACCTGACACGGCCGACCAGGTGCGGCCGCTCGAATTCGCGCAGGATATGGGCTACACCACCGTGGGCAACCGCATCGATCCCAACGATTGGAGCAGCAACCCGCGGCACTCGGCTGAGCAGATCTCGAGCTATGTTTTGGCTCACCTCCCGCCTTGCGGCCCGAATGACCCGCGGTGCGGCAACATCGTCCTGCTGCATGACGGGGGCGGCAATCGAGCCGAAACCGTGCGCGCTCTGCCTATGATCATTGCGGGCATCCGGGCCCGCGGATATGAGATCGCAC
>Ga0210400_10002291_pt1 | contig 17965 bp, 23 predicted proteins | sample IncBWH26MmetaG_FD_155456 | JGI IMG/M metagenome (GOLD analysis project Ga0210400, IMG submission 155456) | Forest soil microbial communities from Barre Woods Harvard Forest LTER site, Petersham, Massachusetts, United States - Inc-BW-H-26-M | ecosystem: Environmental > Terrestrial > Soil >...
CTATCGAAGGTCTAAACGTTCTGCACCTCCGCGCCGCGTATTTCATGGAGAACAATCTGGCGGCGGTCGGCATGATTCATGGGATGGGGATCTTCGGTAATGCGCTGCTACCCGACCTGAAGATTCCGATGGCCGCGACGCGCGACGTTGGTGACTACGCCGCGCAGCGCCTCCTGCACCTGAATTTTTCCGGCAAACAAACGCGCGAGTTGCTTGGGGAGCGCGACCTCTCGATGACGGAAGCTACCGCAGTGATTGCACGCGGCATCGGTAAACCGGATCTGCGTTACGAGCAGTTCCCGTATGGCCAAGTCCAGCAGGCGTTGACGCAATTGGGTGTTCCGCCGAAGGGAGCTGCCATGTACATCGAGATGTACAAAGCCATCAACGCAGGAGTCCTCGTTCCGCTAGAGCCGCGCTCGCGGGAGAACACTACACCGACTTCATTTGAACAATTTGTACAGGACGTTTTTGCGGCTGCGTATCACGGGAAAGCTCCCAGCGCTTAGGCTCAGCCCCCGGGGTGGCAACGGTGCGCCTCATTGCAGGCGAGAGTTCCGGTAACCCTATAAACAATGCGAACTAACTGATGGACAGAAACAGGAGAATACCTATGAAAAACGCCAAGGAACTCATGCTTGAATACACCGCCTTCTCGTTCAGAGATCCGAAGAAAGCGGCGGAGATGTTTGCGGAAGATGGAACCTTTGAGCTGCCGTATCTTGCGACATTCGGACTTCCTACACAGTACACGGGCCGAGACGCGATCGCTGGCTTTTTCCAATCCGTGCTCGACATCTATCCCGGTTTCCAATTCGAGAATACCAAGGTGCTGATCGATACTCCCGACCAAGCCTTTGCTGAATTCGAGGCCACTGCGGTGTCAAGCAAAACGGGACGAACTGTTCATCAACTCTTCTTTTCGCGGCTGGTTGCCGAGAATGGAAAGATCAAGTTGTTTAGAGAAGCTCTGAATACCTTCGAAGTGGCCCGAGCCAATGTTCAGGATAGCGCGGGCTTGTTTTGAAAAGGATCCGTTGGGTCGTTACGGGTGCCTCCATCCCAGCGGATAGAAGAATGATCGCTGAGTGCGAAGGCTCGAATCAAATCGCCACGAATGGATTGCAATGAAGAAGTACAAGACTGCTGTTCCGGACGATTACCAAAATGCGGCGATTGAGAGCACCGATTGGTCGGTACTCGGCCAAGGCCGTGCTCTATCTGGCATCCGACGATTCAAGTTTTGTCACGGCATCGAACTGTTCGTTGGTTAGGAGAAATGTCAATGATTAGCCAACAGCATTTGGCTTCTATCAACCGCGCGCATCGCGATCCATACGCAAGAGAGAAAGTCCTGAATTCCGCCATCATCGCCGCCGACATCAGCAGCGGCTGGGAAGCATATCTTGAGATTTTTGACGCGTTCTACGCCGATCATGTCGAAGTCAGCGACGGCACGGAGAGTGGCTCGGTATTTGGTAGGGAGCAGATTCGCGCACTCCTCTCCAAATTCCTTGTCCCGATTCATGTAATGGCTGAGATTGGCGGCCTGTCGGTACAGATTCGAGAAACCCCGATTCCCGGAGACACCGCCGATGAGACACATTCGGCCTGGTCAGTGGATCTGATCGGAGTGTCAGGCAGGACGTGCCAGATTTCCTGGTGCACACTTCGACGGTGGGCTGATTCTCGCGTCGTATGCGAACACCATTACGACCACCAGCAAACTGGTGGGCCACTAACCTTCGACGATCTTCGTCTGCATCCGTCACCGGCGAGTGTGAGCGATCAACGGCCGTCTTAGCCGCTTCAAAGGAAACGAACCGGACAATTGGGATTAAGAGTGAGACTCCTCCCACCACTGCGCGACTACACCGGGATCGAAACGGACGGCGCTGCCGATAAACCTGCACGGGATGACGTGCGCCTTCGCCTTGCGGTAAACCGTGACCGGATGGAGATGAAGAATCCGAGCGATCTCGCGAGCAGTGAGCGCCCGGTGATAGGAGCGGAGGATCTCGGAGATCAATGCTGGATCTGATGCGGACTTAATTGGCGTTTCACGGATCAGGTGCGGAGATCGCGGTCGAGCAATGACACTGGGCTGGGTTGACATTTTAGTCCTCTGTTGCCCGGGCACGGCGGTTCGGACACGATCACTGCCTTTGTGGGCTGGTCAAGTCCGTGCCGGGCATTGTTTGTCAACCAACTTGCTCCGTTCCTCCCCTCGTGTCCAATAGCCCCTCGTTATAACGTTATTCCTGCAGGTTATAACGAATGGCTCCACGCCGACTCGTCGCGTCAAATTCTCGGTAGCCAAGCCACTGCGCCATGCGGAGCTTATTGACAAGCCGGGACTTACGAAAGAGAGACTCATTCGACAAAAACGCCGGACAATCCTCGAAATGCTAGTAACTCCGACCGTCTCCCTGTGCGATTCACACCCATGGTAGCTGATCGCCCAAACCCTGGGACGCTGTGTGCGGCAACCGAAGGGTTACCGAAGCAACGAGGGCTATGTCCTTGCTTGCAAGGTGAATAAAACTTTCTCATCCTGGCCTCGACGCCGACTTGACCAAGCCGAATCACTCTAACTTCCCGCACTTATAACCGCTAGGAATAACGTTATAACGAGACATTATTGGACATCGCGATCCAGTGGGGTTAGCTTTGCGCCAAAAGCAGACGATTTGAGGTATTGCTGGAGGTGCATATGCTACGTTGGTCCCAAGTTTATCTAATCCTCCAAATCCATCTGCGTCTTCGGTCGAAGTTGGCCCGTCTAACCGCCGCTCTTCTCACCATTCTTCTTCTGATGCCGGTGGCCGCCCTGGCACAGGGTTCACCATTCGACACCGGTTTTAATGCAATCCAAAGTCTTTTCACCGGCACAATCGCGAAAGTTGCAAGTCTGGTCGCAATCGTGATCGGCGGCTACGGCTTCGCGCATGGGGAACCCGGTGCCAAAAAGGCGCTTGCCGGCGTTGCCGCCGGAACGGGCATCGCCGTTCTCGCGGTGAATGTCCTGAGTTGGCTCTGGGGAGTGTAGCGGCTGTTTGTCGCTCTGCCCGCGATCCCGCTGCGTGCCACGCTGAAACGAGAACGATATGCCCGACAAAGCACAACCAAAACGCCGCACAAATCGAGTCTTCAAGAGTCTGCACAAGCCTCTCACCTACTTGGGAGTCGAACGGACGCTGTTCTACTTCGTATGCGTCGGCGCAGTCGGGGCCTTCAACCTCTTCAATTCCATCCTCGCCGGTATCGCCGTATTCATCGGGGGTTTTGCTTTCGGGCATTGGGTAACGAAGAGCGATCCAGCCTTCCTCCGCATCCTCGCGAGATCCGAGCGATACAAGTTGCGCTACGACGCGGCCAAACAGCAAGTCCCACTGGTGGAGGTCGTTTGATGTTGCGCCTCGATAAAGTCATCAAGCCCTGGAAAGAGAGTGCGTCTCTCAACGACCACATCAACCTCTACGGCTTCTGGAACGAGACAGCCTTCCTTACCAAGAGCGGTGATGTCGGTATGATTCTCAGTGTTCCCGGCGTGGACTACGAAAGTCTTGACCGCCCAGAACAGGAGTATGCGGTGAAGCGGTTAGAGGCCGCGCTGAAAGCCTTTGGCCCAGGCTTCCATGTTTACCAATACCTCTTCAAATCGAACCGCCCCGATATACCCTTCGCAAAATATGACGATCCGATTGTGGAAGCCGCGATCGACCAGCGGAGGAAGTTCTTTGAAGCCAAGCTCGACCATCTTTATCAGATTGAAATCTTCTACTGCATCCTGCTCGAAGGTGCCAGGTCAAAGACCGGCGTCGGCACGGCGCTTGCTCGGCTCTTCCGTGATCCAGAAGGCGCGATTGCCGAGCTGAAATCGCAGTTTAGCAACGACAACATCAAGACGCTCTTGCGTACACATATCGAGCGCGATCTTCAACGGCTCGACCAGCACGTGCAGGCATTCGCTCGACAGCTCTCGGATTTCATGCAAATCGAGATCTTGAATCGGCAGGGACAATTCACGTTTTTCCGCCGGTTGCTGAATTATGACGATTGGCGTGTTGCCGGCAGGCCGCAGTCCACCCAGTTTCTCGACTATCAGGTGGTCAACTCCGACATAGAAGCGGAACGCGATCATCTACGGGTAGCCGATCACGTCGTCCGTGTGCTGACCATGAAAGAAGCCATCGCAGAGACGCGCCCCCTCGTGCTCGATGCACTGCTGAAGATTCCGGCCAATTTCTATGTCGTCACCGAGTGGACACCCCTGCCCGCGAACACAGCCCGTAAAGAAGTGAATAAGCGCCGCCGCCACTTCAATATGTCCAAAACAGGGTTTGTCTCCCAGATCGGCAACGATGCCACGAAGACGAACCCACGTGACGTGCTCGTGGACGAATCCAAGCAGGCCGACATTGAAAATCTCGGCGATTGCCTTCGCGCCCTCGGTGACGGTCAATCGCTCGGCGATTTCTCGCTCACGATTGTGCTCTACGGTCGGTCGCGAACGGAACTCGATCAGCTCGGGGCCGAGTTTACCGGCGTCTTCACCAACGCGGACGGCAATCTGTTTGCCGAAACCTACAACCAGCTGAACGCTTACTTCGCCACCGTGCCGGGCAACTATGCGCTCAACCTTCGGAAGCTGTATCTCCTGAACACGAACTACGCCGATCTTTCTTTTCTGTTCACGATCCTGCCGGGCGAAAAGACGAACCCACATCTCGGCACTGAGTATCTGGCCGTGCTCGAAACTGATAACAGCACGCCATACTATCTCAACCTGCATACCGGCGACGTTGCCCACACGCTGATTCTCGGGATGAGCGGGAGTGGCAAATAATGGTGCTTTACGTTCCCTCGGGACTGGTCCAGTTTCACCGCGATTTCTTCAAAGGTGTACCCGTCGAGTAAGTGGAGGGCCAGGGTTTGACGCTGAATCTCGGAGAGGACTCCGAACACCTTGCGTAATCCAACCCTTCCGAGCACTTCTTCAATCGAGCTTTCGTATCCCGTTGCTTTCGAGCCTGGGCCGCTCAGTTCGTTTCCAACGTCTTCCAGATCGACCTGAGCATAGAAGTGTCGTGAATCAAGATAGCGGCGACGGTCGATTGCACGATGGTACGCCATCTGGACGATCCACGAGCGAGGCGAACTTTTAGAGCCATCAAACAACGCGCTCTTCTGATGGATGAAGAGGAAAACGTCTTGGAGCAAATCGTCCGCTTCTGAATCGTCCCTGAGGATCTTGTACCCGACCGCCCGTACCAACCGGGCATAACGGCGAAAGAGGCAACCCAATGCCTCCTTATCCCCATCGACGGTGCGAGCCATCAGGACTTCATCTGGGATATCGAAGCTGGCTGCGGGGCGAGCATCCGCGATTGAATTTCCAGTGGGGGTTGAGATAAGTGACAACCGGGTTGTGATCGACGAACTCAAATCGCCCCCAGTCGCAAGAGGACCCGCGCCGACCCTAAACACAAAATGAGGAATGCATTCCGTAGGAATCTATTCATCATTATGGGACGCTTGTTCCACCTGTGGCAGCCCGCAAAAAACACGTTCAGCCCCTTTCTGGACCTGAAAAGGCGTTTGGGCAAGCTTTCCGCCGAATGAGAAAGAAGCTGGGAGTCTCGCAAGAAAAAGTCGGTTTCGAAGCAGAATGCGACCGAACAACTGTAAGCCTGATAGAACGAGGCCTAGTCAGCCCGAAGCTGGAGACCATAGTAAAGATGTGTCGCGTCATAAAGACAAAACCATCTGAAGTCATGCGCAGAATGGAGGAATCGCGCTTTTATCAAGCCTAGGGGCTTATTTACCCCTAAAAGATCACATTGTCAACAGTAAAGGTACCTAATGGAGCGTTTCCACTCTCGGATTCGACAGGTATCGTCCTCTTCATAGACCCGATGAACGAAGCGGAACTTTTCGGTCGACTCCTCCGAGCAACTCGCAAGGATCGCAAGGTGAGCGTTGCGAAGCTCGCCGAAAAAGTCGGCATTGGGCCCAAACACCTGGGCAGGATCGAACGTGGTGAGAAGGTGCCCTCGTTCGAACTCATCGTCGCTCTCGCTAGGGAATTAGGCGCTTCGCCCTCGGCGTTCTTCCAGTTCGAGAACACCAACCTAGATCCCAAGTTCTTAACGCAGCAACTACAAGCCCTGCTCGCAAAGCGTGACGCTAAGCAACTTCAAAAAGCCTATCGAGTCCTGCAAGCGACACTCGAACCGTAGGTCTCACTACCGAGCCGGCTTCCAGTTTGGCGGTGTTCGACCCGCAACCCCGAGCAAACCTTCCGACAAGCCGACTTGCCATTACTGATCACAACGGGCGAGCCTCGGAGATTCGCTTGGGAATAGTGATATGGACTGCGCGCATCGATTGGCGTTATAGAAAGGTCTTGAGGGCAAAGCTCATTGGAGAAAATTGTTGTCGGATTGGCGAAAAGGCCAGGGCCCAATTCTACGCTCAAATGCGAAAGAGCCGTAGAAGCGATCTAATTCGCTTAGCCGCCCGCTTCAAAGCGCCCCGCGACGTTTCGATCCAAGACGGTCGCCGGTCATGTGACGCATGGCGGGCAATCTGATTACGCATTAAATTGCTCGCCTGCGCTCGGGTAAATGCAGGCAGCCACTCCACCTTTCCGGCGGTGACGAAATAGTGCGACTTACACGGCGCATCGCATACCGCGATTGAGGGCCGGATTGTCGCTAATCCCCCTTCTGAGGATACTTGATGGCTGTCCGGCACCAAAAGTGTAATGCGATGGCCGCATCCGCAGGCACAAAGCAATGCAGCTAACTGGAACTCCTCATTGTGGTAGACAACGCCGTCGCTAAGCAGCTTCGGAATTCGCTCGACAGCTTGATAGTAATAGATCATTTAGTTCTGCCCTCAGAATCGAGTTCAAGAGGGGCAGTTTCAAACACATACCACGCAGCATCATCTAGGCGATCGTAAATTCTGAAATGCTGTTTAAATCTGATGACCGCGAGAGCCGCATTCAGGGCATTTAACTCCGCTATTTGGGCCTGTCGACGGTACTCATCTTCTTTGGCATTTTCAGTCGGGAGGTAGGCTGTGTCTATTGTGCGATCGTACGCAGTGCGATCAACACCGGTGATCCGCACCGTACCATTTAACCCCACAACCGACCGATTAAGCCCCATTCCGCAGTCTATGAATGGAACAGATTTAGAGCTGAGCCAGTCCACGATTAATCGTCTGGCTGGACCATCATCGACCGAGACGAAGACAAAATCGAATTTTAGCAAGCGCTCGATGTTTTCTTGCGTAACGCGCTCATTTATAGGTTCTATCCCGGAATGCCAGTTTCCATACTGGTGTGCCAGCGCTTCAACCTTTGGTTTGCCAATCGCCCGATGAATAAAACCAGGCATTCGAAATATCGTGTGCACGTGGACTTTGTCATCATCAAACAAAGCAATCCGCTCTAGATGTGTCCTCGCCAGCAAATCGAGGATGTATGACCCAGTCCCCCCCAAACCGACAATTGCCACTTTTTTCGATCGCAAAAGTGAGGATATGTCGTTCAAGTTGTAGTTGGCTGATGACGTATCTGGAAAGCGGAGTGGACTATTTTGCGCGGCAGCTTTGACTTCGATACCCTTCAGCGGCGTCGCTTCGGGGTATACAGCCATGGCTGGTGCGGTGATGGCGTCGAGATATGTTTGAACTTTCTCTTCGAAGGAACGGTACGTGCGCATTTGACCGTTCTCGAGTAGCTTCAATGAGAACGAGAGCTCGGCGACCAAGCCGGTGGTGACTTCAAGCCGGTGGTTTCTTGTGCCGATATTTAACTCGCGACCGTCTCGGTTGTACGGCTTATCACCACGAAACCAGGCTTGGTGATTTCCTGGGGGGTCGAGCGCCCCCCCTTCTGTTAAATCGACCGGGCTAATCCAATCGCCATGCTTCAGAGACCCAATTTGATCGAGGTATGGCAGGCCATAAATGACAAAATAGCCATTGATGAAATCCACTTGATATCCCTGCTCATCAAGATCCCGGATGAAGGGATTAAGACTCGCCAGTTCCTGAAACCCTAAAACGCATGCCATCTTTCACCTTAACTTCTTGTCCGGGCGTGAGAGTGCCACTTGGATTTTCCGACGGGCCGTGCGAGTACTTTACGAGGTATTCTTTCGAGGGTGCGCCACCTTCCCCCAGGTAAAGATCAACAACTCGCGCATAGGAGATCTTTTCCGTGTCGATCTCATGCTCGTCTTGGTTAACGAAGATTGTGAGCTTTTTTTCCTTCTCGTCGCCCATGCGCCTCACCTCGAAGATTGAACTCTACGCCAACGGTGCTTGTTTTAGCCTATCGATGCTGATGCTGTTTCCTGATTGTGACGACGGCGAACCGTACGGCCGCTGGATGCCCAACGATAAATCCCTGTAAACGCTCAAGCATCCAGGATGTAGTCTCCACCCTAATGCGCCTCAGACCGCTCGCCAATGATCAGGCTTCTTCTTGTCATTCAGGTGCCGCACGCGAGCAACGTGAGGCGTGTGGCCTTCTGCTTTTGACCAATCAATTGCTTCCTTCTGAGTGCTAAAGGTGCCGAGCACCTGATCGCCTTGGGTTTCGACCACGTAATCATCGATACGGGATCCTTCAGGGCGGCCCTTAGGCCTGGCCTCTACGTAAACATTCGCCATATACGCTTCTCCCTTCGCGGTTTGCAGCAGCCGGTTATCGCGCCTGCTGCGCTTTGTGGACGCAGGAGCTGCGATCTTTCCAATCAGCTAACCTGCGCATATCAGCCTATCGAGAGCTGCTCCCCTTGGCGCTGAATGAGAGTCGAACAGGCACCTTGGTCGGCTTCTCTGCAGTTAAGGAGAACCTTTTCTCCGGACTTCGTGCTTAACGCACCTTTCGTCGCCTTGTTGACCTCTTTGTGCGCATCGAACTCAATGCGCTCTTTCAGCTGTACCTCCGAGACACTTGACCGAAAAGCCCGACCCCTGTACTGTTGGCCTATAGTTGAATGATAGGAAAGTCGAAACTTAAACTATAGTTTAACGATATCAACTAAGCAATGACAAGTCAAGACCCTCTCGAAGAAAACATTGCCATGGGCAAACGAATTGCCCAACGACGCGAAGAAAGGGGTATGACACAGAAACAGCTTGCGGACCGGGCTGGTATCAGCGTCACATTTTTGAGTGAAGTGGAAAACGGAAAGCGGAACATCAGCATGGGCAAGCTTCTGTCGATTGCTGACGAACTAGACACTACCACGGATTATCTCGCCCGCGGCACGCGTTCGGAGAGCCGACCCCGAATGGTTGACAAGTTCCCCCCTGAGCTGTCTGACGCCGCCGAAGAAAGGGGCTGGTCCTACGCCGAAGCAAAGACCCTCCTTCAGGTGAGGGAGTTAGTGCTTGAACGCCGGACACCAAATGGCGTGGAAGTTCCCAAGAACTACGCCAAGCAAGATTGGATGGAGCTACACAAGAGGTTGTTTGAATGACCGACTTGACGCACCACGCCAAGCTGAAACAGCTCGCGAGGAATCTCCACATTCCGGACGACGGTGATTGCCTTCGAGAGCTGCGCGACCACGCAATCGCCAGCGTCCAAAAGATGCTAACGGAATGGAGCGTTGAGACAATCGGTGACCTACGTTCCCTGGTCGCCGACAAGTTGTCGGTGAAAATCGAGTCCATAGGTGAAGATCAGGACACTGAACGCTTGGCGGAAAAATATGGCCAAGTTATGAGCGGCTTTCGCCATCTCCTCAGGGCGGAATTCATTAAGGGCGACACGGAAGGACTCCTGATCGACAACCCGAAGCCTGGCAAGGGAGGGCGTGACTATCTTGTCATCGTCGACGCCCGCGGGCCGCGAAAGACGCGTGCATACTTCACCGCATGGCACGAGTTGGCGCACCTTCTGCTGTATCCGCGAAAACAAGCCGTCTTTGCGGGCTTCCGCCGCACCCCCACTCCAGAAGCTAAGTTGAAGGATCCGGTCGAGTCTGCCGTAGATCATATAGCAGGGCTATTGGCGTTCTGGGAGCCACTCTTCAGACCCGCTCTTCTCGACGCGGCCTCCGGCGACCTCTCTCTACTGGCAATTGAACGAGCCTGCATAGAGGTTGCACCAGGCGCAAGCCTCCAGTCAGCATGTCTCGCTGCGGTCCGCATATGGAAAGAGCCGGCCGCCTTTGTGACTGCTGCAGTTTCCGCGAAAAGCGACGGCACTTCGCCCAGTCTGCGCGTGCAGAGCATAGTCGCCAACGATCCGGCGCGGAAGATCGGCTGCAAAGTGCGGAGACAAATGCGCATACCGCCGGCCTCGGCCATATCGAAAGCATTTGGCGATGTATTTGCGAGACGGTATTGCGGAATGGAGGACCAAGCCGACTGGGAGGTGTCGGGGCAAGGATCACTTACTGCACTTGATTGGCAAGTAGAGGCAGTGCGGCGAGGGCCCATGGTCTACAGCCTATTGAAAAATATGGCAGTATGACCTAACCGCAATGTATTTAGCGGAGAGGATCTACAAAATCTAAACACGGATTAATAACGGGAAACGCACTTCTGTCCACGAATGGAGTAGTTCTCGGTTCGTGTCCGACTCGGAAACTGATATCCACCACTGCTTGGACGCCTTCTTGACCCACTGGATAGGGGCGCGTAGTATCGGCCCAAACTGCGGCGCTTCTGACGGTTTCGGCACGACCGCGCATCCTATTGCTGATCCGCGGTGTTCCGTCCCGGCGAACGCAGCTCCCCGAAAATGCAATGCGTCAAGTTGACACACACCATGGAGGATTCCCCGGCAGATGGATGGCTTATCCTCGCTGGCCCTTCATTTCGATAGTTGCTTGCGCTGTATTGCTCGCTGTAGTTCTAGCAGTATTCAGGACTAGGCTCCGAACGCTCGACGTATTCTCCGCTTTCCTGCTTTTCGGAGCCGCTGTTCTCTCCGTTCTGATTATCCTCTACACCAGATCATTACGGCGCGCCCAACAAATACAGCTCGATACCGAAGAACGGCTCCAAGAGATGGCAGACAACATTCAGGAAATCGTCTGGATGATTGACGCGGAGACCAAGAAGGCCCTCTACGTGAACGCGGCTTACGAGACGATTACCGGGCGCTCGTGCCAGAGTCTGCTGGAGAGTCCGACTTCGTACGAAGATCTCATCCATCCCGAAGATCGAGTTCATGTGCTTACGAAACTGGGTGAGGCAACCCAGACGGGACACTTCGATGAAAGATTTCGGATCGTGCGTGCCGACGGGGAAGTGCGATGGGTGACGGTGCATGGTTTCCCGGCACGGGATGACGCCGGCAGAATCTACCGTCTTGTCGGAACGGCTCAGGACATCACTGCACTCAAGGAAGCAGAGGAAAAGATTGCCAAGCACCTAGCGTCAGCCGAGTCCGCAAGGGCAGAATCCGATGCTCTAAGCAAGGCAACTCTCGCGCTGACCGCAGATCTTCGCATGGACTTCGTTCTGGACAAATTGCTTCAGTCCTTGTTGGAACTTGTCCCGGGTGAGTGCGCACATGTGCTGCTCTTAGAGGGCGACACGAGGCTTATTGTGGCACGAGAAAAACTCCGTCACCACGTTCCCAAAGAAGCACCGGATTATCCGGTGACCCTTGATGCAGCAGACTCCCCGTTCCTCTTGCGCATATTAACGACCCAGAACAGCGTCTTGCTTGCCGACACTAAGCATGAGAAAGAATGGCCGAGCTTCAAGGGTCATACCAATATCCGATCGTGGCTTTGCGTGCCATTGGTTGCGTCCCAGCAAACCTTGGGTCTGCTTTCAGTAGGCCATACTGAGCCAAATACGTTCACTCAAGACCACCTTCGGCGCACGCAATTATTGGCGATACCCGCCGCTGCAGCGATCCAGAATTCTCGTCTTTACGAGCGTGCTGAGATATATGGGTCCGAACTCCAGCGGCGTCTGACGGATCTTCGCCAAACAGAGAACGCTCTGGAACAGTCAGAGGAGGCACGCAGGCTATCCGAAGACAAGTTTCAAAAGGTTTTTCGTTCCAGCCCGATCCCGTTTTCCATCACGACAGTCAATGAGGGGCGATTCGTAGATGTGAATGCCGCATTCGAGCGTCGGTACGGCTACTCCCGTGCCGAAATGATCGGCCGTACAGTTGGCGAACTTGGCATCTGGGAAGACCCCAAGGATCGCGCATTGATGCTCGCGCAACTCCAACAACGGGGACCCATTCGGAACGCAATCACCCGGCTTCGCACCAAGTCGGGCGAGGTCAAGACCACCGCGTATTCCGCAGACAAGATTCAATTCGATGGTCAATCCTGCATTCTAGCCGTTTCAGAAGATCTTCCGGACGACGACAAATCGTTGAATAACTGACCGTCCCGAAGCACCGGTCCTTCATCACGAATCTCCAGTTGCAACTCCTTCCTAGTTGCTGTCCCGAATCCGGGCCACCAAACAGGAAACTAATCATCCCTGTACGGAAATCAATCAGAATATGCACTGCCTCGCGGGACGAAGCGTGAGGATGTCAAACACCTGGGGGTTTGAGCAATGTTCCCCAACCTCGAAGTCCGTCACCTGCACGCAGTCATCGTCTTGGCCGAAGAGCTGAACTTCACGCGGGCCGCGGACAGATTGCACATAACCCAGCCTGCGCTCAGCAAACAGATTACCGACCTCGAAGCAGAGCATCGATTTCACCTGTTCACTCGCGACACACGACGGGTTGTGGAACTCACGGATGCCGGACGTGCCTTCGTCGAAGAGGCTCGCTCTGCGCTCTTCCATACGGAGCGGGCTGTACATCTCGCTCATGCTGCACACGACGGGTCCAATAGCGTTTTGACGATTGGGCACTCACCCTTTGCCAATCACGATTGGATTTCCGCGATGCTTGCGATCCGGCTTCCTTTGTATCCGAGGCTCGGAATTCGGCTAATGACTCAGTTTGCGATGGAGTCGGTCCGGAGCGTTCTTGTAGGCGAAGTGAACCTCGCCCTGGTGACGGCGCCACCGCAACATTCCCAGATCACGGCTGTGCCATTTGCTCCGGCTCAACTCTACGCTGCACTTCCAGAGACCCACCCGGCTGCTCACAACGAACGCCTGGTTCTTCAGGATCTGGCAAAGGACAAGTGGATTCTGTTTCCGAAACGGGTTCATCCACTTCTCTATGAGGTGGTTATGGACACAGCACGACGTGAGTCCATCGCCCCCAAGCACGCTCACAATGTCATTGCACCACAGGAGGCAGTGGACCTAGTATCGGATCACTTGGGAGTCGCTATCCTTACGCAACCTACGGCCCGAGGCGTTCATGCTGACGGTGTGGTCGTAAAGCCGCTCTCCGATACATCGTTGTGCTTCAAAACCTGCGTAATCATGAGAGCCGATAATGACTCCCGGCTCGTAAACGAATACGTTCGAATGTTCCTCCGCAAATATGCGCCCCAGCGTATTCCACCAAAGCAAGCGAAATTGTCGCCGTCCGCCCGAATCTTTGGCTGGAAAAGGGCAAACCCGCCGTCGCGCCCTTAAACAGCACACCGTCACCAATGCGGAGGACCGTGCGACCGACGCTGCCGCCAAGGCAAAGTCTCTCGCCGATGCGGCACCTCAGGATCCCTCAGCCAAGAAATCCACGGCACGAGCGATGGATAGGCACCCCTTTGAACGCCTCTTGACCAACGACGTCAAGCCTCGACTCTCAGGTCTTTCAGCAATTTCAAAAACTAATATCTTCGCGCATTGCTGTACTTCAGGAAGTTGTGCTGTTGCTCCCTGACGGAATCGCCACCAGATCTGCCATGCTCACGAGGCGGCTCAACGACAATCGTCTTTTGCTGCCGTAGTCGATTGTTCTCGTTCTGCAGGCCAGTCACTTGCTCTGTCAGCACTGAAATCTCCCGTTTCAGCCGAAGCACCTCGGGACTGTCCTCCGAAGCAGCAATTTCAGGCTGAACAAGATTCCCTTCCCACCTTTTCCGAGCATTGCGCTCCCGCATCTCTCGCTGCGCCTCTTCGAGGTTCTTCATAGATCCTCCACCCTGGAGATCAAGCTCACAGCACCATAATTGAAAAGCCACGCGGCAAGTCAGAGCGGTTCATATTGAGTCCCGCTGTGTTCTCGCCTCCGGCTACGCGAGGAGCTGTACAGCGTTACAGGTTACGCGGATCCATTGCGTACCAGACAATTGAGCCGGGCATTATGAAATCGTCATCAGTTCAGCCAGGAATATCTCCTCTCCGGGTGGACAAACTCGGCGATGGAATCTGCGAGATCTGAAAGTGGATCAAGAAACTCTGCATATTCGGTTGTCCAGTCCACAACCTGCTGGATGTCACGCTTTTCCTCCTCGGATAGTTCCAGTTTGCCGGTGCATTCGGCCAGCGCCTTTACGAACGCTCGCACGTTCTGGGCTTCTTCCCAATTCCTCATCAGCTCGGTAACGAACTCGGCCTTTCGTTTATGCTCTGCCGCCTTCCGTCTTTGCTCTTCTTGCTGTTTCCGCTCTTCTTCCCACCGCCGCTCCCGTTCTTCGGTCTCTTGCCGGTTCTTTCTGATCGCAGCAGAGGCCACCCTGAGGCCAACGATGAAGTCTCCAATACATTTCTCCAATCGCTGACATTTTCCGTCCGACCATGTTCCTCGCACGCCTGCGGAATAAGGAAGGTTGTCCACACGAAATTGCAACTTGCCGGTTAGCCTGTAATCCCATTTGGGGGCCATCCATGGATGCTTTTGCTCCGCAGGAGTCAGGACGTGGTGCAGGCTTTCTGTAGTCTCCAGCACGCAAAACCTCACCGTCTCCCCGTCTACACCCAGCGTCAAGGTCGCCTGTTCTTCCTTTGGCCAAGAGACCGATTGACCTCTCTCTTCGAGCGCCAGAAAAAGCGCGTTCATGATCCGCAAGGCACGAGACATCTGCTCCCGCGAAACGAGAAGGTGCGACAGAGTTCCGTCCTTGGGCACGATCAGTTTCTTTTCGTTCTCTTTCCCACTTGTCAGCAGCTTTTCCGTTCTCGTGACGAACTGGTGGGAGAGTTCTGCGGGGATTGCGATTTCGGCTGCCGGTTCCGCGGCCAACGCCGCCAGTTCAGGCGGGAGACGATCTCGCACATAGATATCCAGAGTTTCAAGCCCGTTCTTGGCTGGGGGCAATGCAGGTCGAACCACATTGTGACCTGTCTCTGTTTTGCGCCAATATCCAAGTGGAGGAACGGGAATGTCGTGCTTGCGACAAATTTTCGCCAGACCGACATCGGACACGCCAAATTCCTTGGCAAGTGTCCGCACCGGTGTCGCCCACGCCTTTTCGTACAATTCCGCCCGCGTGAGGCGAATTCGCGTTTGGGTCATTGCTTTGTTTTGAGATTAATGTCAGCTCTGATGTTCAAGTCTTGACCCTCAGTCGTCGGAACCTTAGAAATAGCACCATGGATTCCAGACAGATGCGGATCGCGGCCATGGTCAGAGTGGCATTGACCAGCGCTCAGCAGCTTTTCCGCTATCAGAGTCTACGTATGGACCTGCCCAAAAGTACCGGTCGGTTGTTTGCTATCCTCAGCCTCACTGTCCCGGTTCTTCGTGACAAAGGCCCTCGGGTGGCGAGCAGCGAAATGGAACCTAGCGCATTTTCCGGGAGCATCTCTGCACAAGGAACACGTCTTTGACAGAACAAGAAAGAACTTTGACTGAAGACGGTCCGGTATCCAGGCGCACACAGTAATGCGACAAAACTAGCTGCCGAGTACGGGCGGAGGGTTTTTGTTATTGCGGTTTGAATCTATTACTTTTTGAAGGTTGTCGAAAGTTGCCACCAAGACCAAGATGGCTCCGAGCAACTCAGCCAATGTCTTCAACCCGCGTTCTTGGGCCATGCCTCTGATAGCCGAAGCGCACAAGAAAATACCGATCGCTATTTCAATGAACGCGCAAACAATCGGGTATCCGGCCCTGAGGACAAAATAGAAGTAGGTGAGCAGCACCAGAGCCAAGGTCTCAAGCGTTAAAAGCAGCCAGCGCTGGTGAGTCAAGAAGTGGATCACCTTGGGCCAGCTGTCCTTGAGAATCGCTGCCATCAGCGCCCATATGAAGAGCGTATGTAGAACGTCCGGTATCCACTTGGTTTTTAAAGGAAGTGCTTTGCTTATCCATTCAAGCAGGATCAAGCATACGAGCCCGACAAGGATGAAGAAAGAGGGCTGCAGCAGCGACGCAAGCCCCTCGCCATCAAGGATAGCCACTACGACAGTCAGGCAAATTCCAATCACTGCAATCGTCAGGAATATCTTCGCGGGTTTATCCAGTCCTGCCTGATTGGTGGCCATGGGCTGCAATTTTACCCCGTCACGCAAGGCGACACAGTTGGGAATTACGCATGATTAAGTGGACGGTAGAAAACCCGGAAGCTCTCCGAACTGAAGGCGTATGAAAAAAATCCCCGCCGGAGCATTGCTCACTGTTCCACCAGACATCATGGTGTCATTCTTCTCCCGGAAGGACATCGAGAAATTAGTCAGCGCGGAGGGGATGACGCTGAACGGCTTGGAGAAGATTGAGATTCTTTGAGACCGCGACGATTCACGCCTACCAGCCGGACTTCCAGCGCCATCACGAAAAACGAATCGGCAGCACATCTGAAGAGGCTCAAAATCTCGGAACAGGCAAGAGAAGCGATGATGTTGGTCAGGTTCGTGCCGCGCGGCTGCTTGATGGTCGCGACTGTCGTTCTCAAAGTTCGTAAGCCAGGGGTAGACGAACTCGTTCGAATCGACCTCGATATTCTTGCAGGTCTTCATTGACGAACTCCAACGGCCGCTGGTGAGACTGCAGTTATCCAGAAAACGGGCTTGTCGGAAGCCGGCAAGCGAATCTCCTACTAGCGAAGCATCACATCGGTGAAAAGTCTCTCGTGTTTCTCTCGTCTTAGCTCACGACTCAACGGCGACCCGCACGAACACTGAGGCTGAAACACACGTTTCACAAGGTCTCACAAGTGTAAGCTATTGATAATGTGGGAGGATTTGCAAATTACGAATCGGCCGCTCTCGCATCGCCCAAGGTAGGCCTACCCCGATGGTCCGAGGGAAGAGAAGGGCACTAAGCGAAAATCTCGTTCACCTTCTCACGTACATGCTGGCTACGTGAAGGCTTCAGGTAGCGCATCGTGCTCTCCATGTCGGAATGGCCGAGCCACTGCTGCACCGTCCTCAAATCGACTCCTGCCCACAGACACCGCGTCGCGAAGGTCGCTCGAAACTTGTGCAGCCAGAAGTTTTCTGGATCAAGCTCCGCGCGTTCGGCCACAGCTTTCAAGCTGTCGAGGAAATTGAGCTTTGGGTTGCACCCTGACGTAGGGAATAACAGATTGCACTTTTTGTTTGCCTTGGCCTTCCACGCTTTCAGACTCTTAACGAGCCTCGTAGGAATAGGAATCTCGCGTTCCTTGTACGCCTTCGGAGTCCATCCCCTGTCCGGCTTGTGGGTGACGCGAACGATTGATCCAACGAGGTTGATATCCCGCCACTCGGTATACATCACTTCCTGCTCGCGCTCGCCCGTCATCAAAAAGAATTCATACCAGAGCTGTTCTTCCGCGTCGCAAACGGCGAACAGCTCGTCGAGTTCTTCCTGTTCATAAACTTCAGGTTCTTCTTCGGTGTAGCGCGGCCAGTCATTTTTTCCCGCGAGCCCACGAATTCCTTGCGCCTTCAGGAATGTCATCACGTTCGCAAATTTATTCCAGCAGCTTCGCTGGGACTGCTCCTTGTCGTCCCGCAAAAATGCGGCAAACTTCAGCAGATCCTTTCGATCGAGATCCTCCAGACAAAACTTCGCACAGCTCTCCTGGAAATATTCGAGAGCCGTTGAGTATGCGGAATGGGTCTTCGGTTTCTTTGTGAGCTTTATTTCAGAGAGGTAGTCCGCAATAGTCGTCGGAAG
>Ga0210400_10002292_pt1 | contig 17963 bp, 15 predicted proteins | sample IncBWH26MmetaG_FD_155456 | JGI IMG/M metagenome (GOLD analysis project Ga0210400, IMG submission 155456) | Forest soil microbial communities from Barre Woods Harvard Forest LTER site, Petersham, Massachusetts, United States - Inc-BW-H-26-M | ecosystem: Environmental > Terrestrial > Soil >...
AAAAACAATGTGATGGAATGTCCTCAAAAGGACATGCTCACGCTCACTCAATTTGAACAACTTCATCCGCAACAGCGGCCCGCGTGTGAGATCGAACGGCTTCACCCATTCTGCCTGTTCTGCCGCGGTAAGCCGCTCCTGCCGCGAAATATCATCAAGGCCGCTAAGATCTTCCATTGGCAGGTCAATGAGTAGCTCCGGCTTGATGATTTGTACCGGCTGGCCATCTATCACGGCAAAGTGCGTTCGCAAGCTCTCGTGCCGCGCAACGATAGCGTTGATGGTCCGTTGCAGGGCATCGCGGTTCAGTATGCCTTGCATGCGGACCTTCTCAGGCATGTTGTATTCGGTACTTGTACCTTCCAGTTGGTCAATGAGCCATAACCGGCTCTGTGCAAAGGACAAAGGGAGACGCTCAGGCCGGTGTTCTATCGTTAAGGGAGGCGGTGCAAGGTAAGCTGATTCGGGCGATTGGCTGACCCTTGAAGTGCTCGTTGGTTTGACATAGGACCAGCCAATACCGTCCCACCACACGGGCCGTCCGGTCTCGGTATCAATGGCCTCCTGGCCAACAATGGGTGTTGATTCAAGCATGGCCCCTCACACTCTTACTGCCGATGGCTTGGCATAGCGATCGGCTGTATTCAAGGCAACTTTTTGGTTGGAAATCAGGAAACGTGCTAGCTGCGCTACGGTGGGTGCTTCAAATATCATGCGCACAGTTAAGGTTGCACCGAGTGCGGCCTGCACCCGGCTCACAACTTGCATGGCCATGAGTGAGTGTCCGCCCAAGGCGAAGAAGTCATCGTCAATGTGGATTTGCTCCAATGACAAGACCTCGGCAAAAATTCGGCACAACTTCTCCTCTTCCGGGTTGCGCGGTGCGCGGTGCCGTTCCCTATGGGGCCTAGGGATGGGAAGCGCCCTCCGGTCAACCTTGCCATTTGGCGTCAATGGAAGTTGCTCAAGTTCCATGCACAAGCCAGGCACCATATAAGCCGGCAATTTCTGGTAAAGGCCTGCGCGCAAGGAAGAGACATCTATAGGTTCGCTGCCATGTTGAGCCGTGAAATAGGCCACCAGTTGCTTTTCTCCATCGGCTGCCGCCGATATCCCGACTACAGCCTGGGCGACGCCCAGGTGCTCTTGCAACGCAGCTTCGATTTCTCCCAGCTCGATTCGGTGTCCGCGCAGCTTCACCTGATGGTCTTTGCGGCCTGCAAATTCCAGATTGCCGTCGGGCTTCCATCTTGCAATGTCACCGGTACGGTACAGACGCATGCCTTGTTTTCCGGTAAACGGGTCAGGAACAAATTTTTCAGCTGTGAGATCGGGGCGATTTATATATCCCCGTGCCAGGCCCAAACCGCCAACGTACAGTTCGCCGGCTACCCCTATGGGCGTGGGCTGCATGAGTTCATCAAGAACGTACATTTGCGTATTCGCAATAGGCTTTCCTATCAGAGTGATGTTCTCAGCCTCGCGCTTTAGTTCAAACGTGGATGACCACACTGTGGTTTCCGTGGGCCCATACACATTCCACACAGACTTGCTGATTTCCAGCAGGCGCTCAGCAGTGGTCTTTTCTAGTGCTTCCCCACCGCACAGGAGTTTGAGATTTTTTGCGAATGTTCCCCAGGGCTGCCCCGCGAGAATGTTCCATAATGTGGGCGTGCCTTGCAGAATGCTCACCTGCTCGTGCTCAGCTTTCGCGGCCAGATGCGGGATCTCGCCTTGCAGCGGGTCTGCCAACACAAGAACTCCCCCTGTCAGTAATGGCAGATACAATTCCAGAGCCGCAATGTCAAAGGACAAAGTAGTGGTTGCAAGCAGGGAATCGTGCTGGGCGACATTCAGCTTTTCACGGAAAAAATTCAGCACGTTGATCAGGCTCTGGTGCTGAATCATCACTCCCTTGGGTTTGCCGGTAGAACCCGAGGTGTAAATTACATAGACCAAATTTTCCGGATTGCTGGCGCTTTCTAGATTATTTGTTGGCTCTTCCGAAATGCGCTTTCGGTCTTCATCAAGACACACCATCCGAATCATCTCGTCGTTCGGCAAGCTGGCCAGCAGCGCACGGCGAGTCAGCACTAGTGGCGAGTGCGTGTCTTCGAGCATGTAGCTCAGCCGGTGAAGGGGCAAAGCGGGATCGAGAGGCACATAAGCCGCGCCAGTTTTAACGATAGCCAGTAAGCCCGCGACGAGATCAAGGCTGCGCTCCAGACAGATTCCAACCAGAGTTTCCGGCCCTGTGCCTTGTTTCTGCAGATAGCGGGCGATCTGGTTAGCCCTCCGGTTCAACTCTTCATAATTGAGTTGCTTTCCTTCACAGGTTACAGCGATCGCATTCGGAGTCTGTGCCGCCTGCTGCTCAAACAAGAGATGCAGACACTGTTGTGGGCATGGCGCCTCCGTCCGGTTCCAGTCGTAAACAATATGTGCGTATTCTGTTTCATCCAGCAGTTCAAGCTCAGCCAGCCTCTGCTCTGGGTTGAGCGCCACATCGTGCAGCAATTTGAGGTAATGCTTCGCCATCCTCAGGATGGTTTCCCGCTCAAACAGGTCGGTGTTGTATTCCCATAAAAGCTTAGCGCGGGACTCGGGGTCATCCGCCTGCACCGGAATCAAGACCACGTTCAAATCGAATTTCGCTGATCCGTTGCTCACCGCAGGCTCGACCTTAACGATCAGTTCTCCTAGCTGCGCACATTTCACGGGAGAATCGTGGAAACTGAGCATCACCTGGAAGATGGGGTTATAGCTGAGATCGCGCTGAGGATCGACCGCCTGAACAACCTTATCGAAGGGAACGTCCTGATGAGCATATGCTTCGAGGGTGGTTTTCCTCATATGCTCGATGACTTCTGCAAGAGTCGCTGCGCCGTCGATCCGAGCGCGCAAAGCCACGTTATCAACCAGCATTCCAATCAGGTCACTGGTCTCCGCCAAGCGCCGGTTGGCAATTGCCGTCCCGAAGCAAAAGTCTCCCTGTCCGCTGTATCTGAACAGAAGTATCTGAAAAGCGGCTGCAAACAGCACGAACTGCGTTACGTGGCTATTGCGTGCTGCCAAGGATAGGCTGGATTGCAAGGCTTGGCCGATTTCAACGGATTCGACGCTGCCCCGATGTGTCTGCACCGCTGGGCGCGGATGGTCATAAGGCAACGACAACAGCGGAGGCATGTTCTCAAGTGTCTTCCTCCAGTACTCCAACTGGATTTGTGCCGCGTGGCTCTCGGCGAACTCTCTCTGCCACTGCGCAAAGTCGGCAAACTGCAACGGGGCTGCGGTGATTTGTGGAACAGAGCCTGACACAAAGCTTGCATAGAGCTCGGTGAATTCTTTCAGGAAGATGTTGAACGACCATCCGTCGTGAATTACATGATGCTCCGTTATAAAGAGTTCATGCTTGCTCGACCCGAATCTGATAAGTCGCCATCGCGCCAACGGGAGCTGTGTGAGATCGAAGGTTTGCCGGGACTGTAGCTGGAACAGTGCCTCCGCGCGCTCAAGCTGTTTCCCCAATTCCAGTCCCTCAAGATCCGCCACTCCGGGATCAACCTGCCAGGGACTATGTATCTTCTGGAACAAGCGGCCTTCAATTTCCCTGAAGGTCGTGCGATAGATCTCATGGCGTTCGACAATCCCGTTCAGCGCTCGTATTAGTGCGCTAATGTCGAGTTCTCCTGAGAAGATAATTTTCGCGTTCGCGTTATAGGACAGATTGGAAGGATCCATCTGATTCAGGAACCAGACACGCTCCTGTGAGAAAGACGCAGGTGGCAGATCTTGTGTTCTCTTCTTTGGTTTGATCCGTACCAGAGATACTGTGCCCAGAGATTGTTCCAGATCGCCAGCTATCTCTTCCAGAGTTCCGGGCCCCAGCAGGTCATGGAGCGGCGTCTCAATTGAAGCTGCTTCCCGAAGGGCCGCAGCTACCCGCGTTGCATCGAGTGAGCTTCCGCCAAGTTCCGTAAATGTGGAGTTCAGAGATATCCGGGACAAGCGGAGCACGCCGCAGCATGCATCGGCTAGGTTCCTTTCCATGAAAGTTTTCGGTTCCTTGTATGGCAGTTCCGGTTCAGTCCAGGTTGCAGCCAGTGCCTTACGATCAATCTTTCCATTGTTGGTGAGTGGAAATTCCTTCAGCATCACGAACTGGGAAGGGGTCATATACTTGGGAAGGCGGGCATTCAGGTGACTCCGTAACTCGCTGCTCTTTACCTTCTCACCTTCGCGCGTCACTAGATAAGTAACAAGCCGCTTGTCCCCCGTTTCAGGGCCGAGCGCCAGGACTGCTGCGGCCTGCACTTTGGGATGCTGGCGAAGAGCAGTCTCAATTTCACCCAACTCGATACGATGGCCGCGGATTTTGGCCTGCCCGTATTTTCGTCCCACGAAGGTGATAGCTCCATCCGCGCAGCGATACCCTAAATCACCTGTACGGTAGAGTCTGGCGCCTTCTTTACCACTGAATGGATCGGGAATAAATCGTTCTGCCGTGAGATCGGCACGGTTCCAGTATCCCCGCGCAACTCCCGCTCCGCCGATATAGATCTCGCCTACCGCATTCGCAGACCTAGGATTTCCGGTTTCGTCCAGCACATAAAGCTGGGCATTTGTTATTGGTGCTCCAATACTGATCTGCACGTCCTCGGCTCTGCACACCGAAACGCTAGCCCACACTGTCGTCTCCGTTGGCCCATATGCGTTAAAGAATTGCCGCCCTGCACACCATCGCTTGACCAAATTGGTATCAAACGCCTCTCCCGCCACAATAATTTGGCGCAGTTCCGGCAGTGTGGCATCTGGTAAATGCCTCAATACAGAGGGAGGAATAGTTACTTGGGTGATACCATAACGTTCTAATAGCGCGATCATATCTGGACCCGGAAGTAACTTCTCTGGCTCAGCCATCACCAAGGTAGCCCCTGTGCTCAGGGCCATGGCAATTTCAAAAATGGAAGCATCAAAACTCAACGAAGCAAATTGCAGGATCCGGTCCGGGTGCCCCACTCTAAAGACTTTGTTTTGCGCCTGCACAAGATTTGCAAGACTGCGATGCGCGACAGCTATGCCTTTCGGCAAGCCAGTGGAACCTGAGGTATATATAATATAGGCAATATTGTCAGTAACTATACCGCTTATAGGATTATGCCTGCTCTCAGTTTGAATCTCATCTTGTGAGGCCCCAAGCTCTATAAGCGTGCCACGACATAGTGGTAATTCGCCTGATAACGTGCCTACCAACAACATATCGAGGGATGCGTCCCTTGCCAGATAGGCCAACCGTTCTGCAGGATAGCTGGGATCCAAAGGCACATAAGCACCACCAGCCTTTAAAATTGCCAGCACGCTAATTAGCATCTCCGCGGAGCGATCGAGACAAAGTCCTACACGAACTTCCGCTCCGATTCCTCGGCGTCTTAGAAAATGTGCCAACTGGTTGGAGCGCTGGTTCAGCTCCGCGTAAGTAAGCTCTGCTCTATTAAAGACGACCGCCAACGCATCTGGTGTGCGCGCCGCCTGTTCCTCGAATATCTGCACGAAAGTCCGATCCACGTGGGCTCCTGGCGCTCGGGTCATTCTGGTTGCAACGGCATGCTAGAGCCATTGTCGTCGGAACATAAGACATCGGTCATTCGATTATCCTCGTCTGTCGGACGAAAGAGTGCAGACGAAAAATGTGCCGAAGCATAATAGCGTATTTATTTTCAAAGGTCACACTATATGACCAACATTTGATCAGATCGGTGTCGATCTACTTAAATGGTTGACTGAAGGAAGTGTTTATTTAATCTAAACAGACCAACAACATGCACCACGGACCGCAACTTAAGTATTTCTAATGCAGCTTGTATTCGGCAAGTCACCTTAGAGTTCATTAATTATGCCAGCGATATGACTAGTGCATATCTTCATCGCTGTGTCAGGGCACTGCTTAAATCCTTCTGTGAACATTGGTGATCGATTCAGAGCTTCAGCGACTGCTGGAAGAAGACTGTTCAATGAACGAAGCCGTAAGGAAACAGTGTGGTCACCACTGGGCGCAGGTTCAGCGCATTGAAGATCCGCATCACCTCAGGGGATATCGGGAACGCAGGTCACCAGCGGAGATGAGAAGACTACTGAATCGCAAGATTATCCAGCAAAACGGGAGATGCGGGGCATGGGATCGGCGCGCCGCGACGACCATCCAGATAACATCCAGGCGGCTCACCGGAAATGCAATCTTGAAAATGGATCGAAAAGAGCGCGGCGGTCGCGCTGGCCAAATTTCGCCAGCGGCCAGGTCCTTCGTATCGGGGAGTTCGTTCCAATGGTATCGTCTCATGCGATTCCGAAGAAGGTTTCTTCATTGATGACCTCCTACGGTTGATTCGGCGGGAGTGCTCAGCCTGCCACTCTGTTGAGCCACGGATACGGAAATCTGGTCACCAGCGATGTTAACCGCAACCGTGATGTCATGATCCCAGCAGGTACAATAGACGGACTTATTTATCTCCCGATCATCTTTGATCGTGTCTGTGGCATTTCTGTTCTGGGTACCTTTTGTATATGTGTACCCGGTGATTGCTGGCGTGCGAACGATGACACTTCTCTCCAGCAACGCTACAACATCCTCTCGCGGATGGCCAAAAAAGAAGCCGTGGAACTTGCCAGGGTCTCTCGTCTCCTTATGCCCCGCTGAAATCAGCGCAATCTTAGGCGACATTGCAGCCTCAAAATCTTCGTCAGTCGCATTGAACGAACCGTGGTGCCCTACTTTATAAATGTCCGCCTTGAGCAAATCGGACTGCTGGTCGCGCTCCAGAAGGTGTTGCACCTAGCCTTCGTCGCATCCACCGTCGCCGTCTGTCTGCGAATCCCCGGTCAAAAGAGCTACCGTTGCTTTATATTGCACTCGCACTACCAATGAGTTGTTGTTCTGATTCTCGCAATTGCGAGAGCCGGTAAGGAACCTCATGTCCACGCCGGAGGAAGGCTTGAGCACCTTCAGCCCAGGAGGAGTGAGGCCGTTCTTACCGATGCTGTCATCATTGACAGCGCGATAAGCAATCCCATGAGCTTTGGCAAATGTCCGCGCCCTATTGAGCTGCGATACACCGCTTCCGGTCATGTCACCGCCGTCATAAAGATTCTTGACGGTGAAATTCTGAAAGACATCCATGAGCAGCTTCGTATGGTCAATGTGTGGGTGGCTCACGATAACAGCGTGCAGTGTCTTGCTCAGGTTCGGGCGACTTGCAAAGAAGTCGTTGAGCTGCGAAATCAGGTGCTCCTTGTCCCGATCATCGCCGGTCGATTCTCCTCCGGCATCAATCAGCACCGCCGCGCTCTTGAATTCCAAAAGGATCGAATCAGCCTGGCCTACGTCGATGACGTGGATTTTCATTTGGGCCAGGGCTAACGTGGGCACAAACAAGCAGACAGTCAGGAAAGTATGAATCTTCCGCATCGTGGCGCTCCTATAGTCTTTAGTTTTGGGGCCGAAGGGATTGGCCGACAGTGTATCAATATTCATGCAGAAGGCAAGCGAGTTGTTGTTAGAATTTTCTAACGAAACCAGAAAGGAGTCGAGTTAAAGATTTCGTGTGAAAAACAACCATAAGCGTTACAGCTTCTTTAATAAGAAATTTCTAACGACAGCCTCCGATGTCTAGTAAGTCAATTTCCCCACCGTTAAGCGGTGCAATCTGAGAAGACAAAGATTGCAGCTACACTTGGCAGCGACAAGAGTCCATGCTATAAGGATACGCCGTTCATTTAACTGCCAAACTCGCCGCACGGAAGCATGTCAGAAGGTAGCCAACTCGCACTACAACCGGCCGCGGAAGAAAGTACGAAACCGCCTGCCTCTTTCCCTAATTGGGCATTCTCCGCCGTCGACCGCCTTCGGAAAGCAGTCGGTCTGGGCGCCATCTTGGCCACTGCTTGGAGTATTAAAAATCTTCACCCTGAAAGATGGATGACAATGTCAAAGGAGAATCTGAATGAATTTCTAAAGGAGACTGTAAGCCACGAACGTGCAGTTTTGGCATTCATTCAGGCGGCCGCATGCTTTCTATTGGCGCTTCTTACCCCTAAACCCAAGCTGCCTGTCAGAGCTCTCCTCCAAGACGAGAAAGAGAAAGCAAGAGATTTTCAAGCATGCCGAAGAATTCAGCTTTTTCTGATTACTATCTATTTCACGTTCTCCATTTATTACATCGTCACAGGGCTTCAATTGCTAAGTCCGCAATATCACGATGATATCGTTTCCATGACGTTGAACGCAGTTCAGGGCCTACTATTTTTTTGGCTTTATTTGGAGTTGGCAGAAATCACGGTTGACGCACCGCCACTCGCCTTGGCTGAGTCCAACGATGGCTTCTACGGGGCGGCATTCCAACGCGTAGTCTCTTCCGGTGTTTTCGCGATGGTAGTTGTACCAGCTTGGTGCTTCTATTCTCCAGGACGGTCAGTCTCAGGATTCAACATAGCCTCTGCATGCTTGACTGGTGTCTCGCTTGCGCTCGTTGTTGGCCGGCTGGGAAGTAAACGCATTGATCCGGGCGCTCTAGTCTTAGGACTTCTTTATTTTTACTCCGTAATTCAACCGTTGGCAGCAAGATTTCCCGAAGAGCCACTGGCTCAAGTGTTAGCAACTACAGCCGCTTTGCCTCTTAAGGTGTTGCTATGGTTAGTTTGTGTGTGGGCATTTACTACTGGTATTCTTGCGGAATACGTGCATACTCTCAGGCCCCTCCTACAAAGCGAGAGGGGGACGAAGGAGCCTAGTGGTCATTAGTCAGCTTAATATCTTGTAATGGAAATTGTCCTTCCAAGACACAATGGTGCCAGTTACAAACCCAAGAGGCACCGTTGCGCATGTCGATAAATCTTTTAGATCCGGACTCCGTAGCTTCCCCTGCCTGCGGTTGTAAATAACTGTAGGTAATGCCTGTTTCAGAGAAAACGCTAGGAGGTTGGACGAAAGACCGGAATGTGAACAAAAGCAATGTTACGGCGATCACATAAAGCGGAATGTTTATCGGCAGTTTTTCTTTCATCGTGTCCTCCAGATGGGCGCCGCAAGCCTCAGACGGTTTTCTTGGGCTGGTGCACCCGTTATCGTTGAAGTTCAAACATTTTAGCTCCCGGCATTACTATATATCCAGTGATGCGGCTTCATTCAACACTTTATTGGGAGCAGTGCTTTATTGGGCCCATCGATTCGAGCAGGCGATAGAACAGCTCAAGAAAGTGATCGAATTGGATCCGGCATATCCCCTGGCGCACATCTGGGTGGGTTTGTCTTATGCAGAGCTATTACTCGGAGACGACGCTCTCCCTCACATCCAGAGGGCTCTAGAGTTATCCGACCGCCACCCCAGAATGCTCGCTTGGCAAGGATATGTCCAAGCGGTCCGGTATCGAAGCAGCTCTTGGTGAAAGATCTGTGGCCTTTGACACGCTCGATGCCGCTTATCATGAGCGATCATATGCCCTGATATGGTCGAACGTAGATCCTCGTTTCTGTCGGCTCCGTGCCGACCCTCGTTTTAAAGAGGTTCTGGCACGTCTCAAGTTAGCGAAGAGTTAGCGAATGGAACCAACCCAATGTTGACTCACAGTAGCCAAGACCAAATCCTCCGTTAAGCCACCTACACCAAATCTGGAACTCTCGCGACATCCGCGGAACTCATCGAGTTATGTAACTTCCGCTCAGGAAGCAGTGTCCCGCCGCCTTCATTGAAAAAGAATTCGAATTCTTATGCCAGATGCCATATCTTAAAAATAGCGCGTGAGACGTGAAACGTTCTTGATTGAAATCGCACTATCTAATAGGGCCTCAAATTCCCCGAAATGGTCAGAATTGGTCTCAGGGTAACTGGAAACAATCTCAAAAGGTTACGAATCAACTTGGTGCCATCTGAGCGGAAGTGGTAGATTTTGACCCTACTTAGAGCAATCTGCCGTTCGAGAGGGTAGACATGCGAAGACTCGCCTATTTCTTTCTGCTGACTTCGGCGTTCGGGCAAGTCCAGGGGCCGCCCACCGTTCGCGATACATACGTGCTGACTGGAAACCCACGGGTCGTCAGTCTCAAAGATAACCTCATCGTCGTAGTCTGTAAGACTGAATATGATGCCTGGCTGAAGGACCAAAAGCCTCCAGCTCTGTCTTTATATATGAACGGCCTGCTCATGAAGGGCCTTGAAGCAGCCAGGCCAGCGCCGGCGACGGATGAGCAGGTCAACAAAATAACAAACGGGGTCAAGGCGGACTGCACAAAGCAGTCTGACGACACGGTCTCCGCTGCCAAAAAGAGTGCAGACGAAAAGGGGGCTGCCGCAAAGGTGACGGTCGACAAGGTAGCGGTCCCGGAGCCGGACGCTAATCAGAGGGCGACGCTAATGGACGCTAGCGATAAGGCGGACGTCGCGGCAAAGGAGGCGGCGACGAAGGCCGCGGCTCTGAATGCCGCAGCGCAGCAGAAGTACATGACAATGCGCTACTATTTGGATTCTCAGTTCGTTACGAAAGCGGATACGAAGGAACCCTGGATCCGATTGTTGGAGCGGCCGTGGCAAAGTGGAGGGGCCGTCACTGTTTCAGTGGGTCCCGCGGACGGTTCACCTTGGCCGAGTACGGCGACAATCCCATTCGAACGGATAAACCTTGGATGGCTTGTCGGCTGGGCTGCCTTGTTTGTGCTGGCGATTATCCTATTCGTCAAGTATGCGCGAAGATCCGACATCATTCGCGACTCTGGTGAGCTGCCGGCGCCGCCACCGGGTACCCCTGCGCGAATGAAAGCGTATAGCCTGGCGCGAACCCAGATGGCCGTTTGGACGTTCCTGGTCGCCGGCGCGCTCGCATTTCTCTTCCTGGTCACGTGGAACGAAAACACTATTAGCAGCGGAGTCTTGGTGCTGATCGGGATTTCCTTTGGCACCACGCTAATGCCCACATTACTCACCGCCAGCGACGTGCGCCCCTCCTCGATTTCTTCAATGGGTTCCTCGTCTTCCTCGTCGAGGTCGCCTTCCTTATCCAGACGACTCTGCACCTGTTCATGAAGTGCCTTGCGAGCGGCCTTGACCTCTAGCAGGGTGTAGTTTTTGTGTTGGCTCGTCTTGGAATCATAGAGGCTATGGTGAGGCAGACAAAGGAACGCCAGATTGTCTTCCGATGCGTTAGAAGGGTTCTGATCGAGGTGAGCAATCTGCCCTTCTTTTTCAGTGAAATCTCGCTTGAGGTGAAAGCAAAGACAGCACCGGCGCGCGCTTCGAGTGAGAACTCGCGCTTCCACCACTGGGTTGATGTAGCGTTGATCCGGCATCTGTGACGAAAGCTGATTATCGCATCCGGCGATTCGATAGCGAAAACTATTCGATGTCGAAGGCGACATTGGATTTCTGCGGAATGCCTATCAGCCAGCACAACGTTTGTTGATTCGTGAAGCTGGAACGATCGCCCCGTTTTACGACTGCTATCTTGATTCCCTGCTGCCCTGCTCTATCATCTCCGGCTGCAAGACGTTCGATACGTCGCCCGTGTTATTAGGTGTTAGAGTCTGTGTTAAGTAGTGTTACTCTGTGGATAACTGCCTGTAAGCCCCTGCCCCATAATGAAATTTTGATGCGTGATATCTGAAACCCCGAAGTTTCATCGTTGAAACCCCGAATCTTGCCTCAATATCCAAAACTCGAATCTCTTGACAAGATACTCAAAACCCCCAAATATCCCTGCGATGCTATCTGAAACCCCGAATCCCTGCTTCCCGCCAAGCATGGCAAGGGCGATCTGTTTATCTGCGACGTCGCCGATGCGGTGCTTAAGGACCTGATTCTTCAGATGGAGCATCCTTTCTACTCCCTCTCCAAGAAACCGGAAACCGCGATTCGCCGCTCTTGAAGCCCTCGAAAATGTTAAGCAGTAGGTTGACGTTAAACCGAATATCAAAAAAGCAATATTCCTAAGTAGATGATCCTAGCACGGGAGGGCAGTGCTAGAATGAGCCGTGCCTCTTAGCAGCTTTCCATTCTGTACGTTCTCTGCGGCGAACAAATCCGTGCATCGCGAGGAAGGAATAAAGATGCACTGAGCCACGAGTGCTTTGTTTAGAAAGCACCCGTTGCGAAAACCGTATTCAAACAAGGGGCTAGGATTGTTCGGCAGTCCCGAAGATTCCGCTCTGTTTGATGAAAGTTGTCTCCATCGCCCACGAGGAGAGGCGGCGGCCATCTAAGACTGGATATACGTAGACGGTTCCGAACTAGTGCATTTGGTTATAAGCATGCTCATAGCCTAGCCAAAGGGTTTGAGTCTCCCGGCGGTCTAGATTTCTTTGTTTTGAAGTACACAGTTTCATCAAAGATAAGGTACGCCGACATACATGCGTCTCAGAGAGGCAAATGAAAATCTTGAGAAGTGGGACCATGTAATTCACCATGTCACATTGTGGCTTGTCGCCATCGCCTTCGCAACCGAGATCGGCGGGTCTCAGCTTCCGCAGGCCGGGAAAGCCGCAGAATGGGTTCGGCACGCACTCCATTTTTTGCATTACACAGCTTTGGGAGTCGTCATAGTCAATATCTGTCTGTTCCTATTGTTCAGGCGAAATATAGGCGGATACATCGCTTCCATTCTTCAACGCAGGTCAATATCGCCTCACCCATATCTCGTCAATCTGGAGCTGAGACCCTTCAACTATGAAGCATTATCTATATCATCTCAAGATTTCAGATATGTTGCCGACACAACAAGCTTTATGGCTCAGGCGTTATTTCAAATGAATGCCCAATGCTTTGAGGGTACCGCGTTCGAAATGACGCCCGAGGAGATAGTCGAGCGTAACAGTTCATTGATGAGAAAAAATGGAAAGATTTTTATGCTCGTACAAAATCCACTTCGCGAAACGCAAGAGGACGAATTTATTGGTTTTTCTTGCGTTCTCCCACTGAATTCGGTTGGCGCGGACATTTACCTGAACGGATTGATTAAGGATCGGGATATTAGAGCGAGTATGCTCTGCAGAGAGGGTGAGCCATGCGACGTGATTCTCGTATTTGCCATCGCATTGAAGCATGATTATAGAAGAGTTAGGGGGCTTGCCTCCCAGTACTATCCGTTCCTCCTTCGGTGCACTGAGCACCACATAAGAACTATCGCTACTGTTCATCCTGGAGCTCCAAGTGTAACCGTTTGGGTACAGGCCGAACACCCAAAGCTGACGCAACACCTTGAAGAGCGTGGTTTTGTCCGGACTGAAGGCAGGAAGTCAGCAGACAAGTTCGAACTCTACCATCGCAGTCTTGAGATCGTCAGACCAAAGCAAACTCGCAAAAGGAAAAAGGTGGACACAGATCGAGCGATTGTCTAACGTTAAGCAGAAATGTGCTGCTGATTGAGCGAGAAGAGGGCGCAACAAATTGATGGAAATCAGAAATCTTTGGAGGAGGATAAGGCGCGGCTTCGGCGAAAGAGTATTGCGCCATGCATCGCGCGCCAGCGATATAGAAGGTTTCTGTAATGCATTTGAACAGGAGAAGCGCGTGCTAGGCACGGAGCGTCTGAAAGAGAGGTACGAAGAGAGGTTTACCATCTGGACTTTAGATCATCCTTCTCCACAGTAGACACGCCATCGCCGCATGTGAATCCCTACGAATTATAGACCAAGCGATATCAGAACTGCCCACCAAATTGTGGTTCTCCACTGGACGCAACCGGCAATTCAACATCAAGGTGACAGCAGTCGAGAAGTTTTACAAGATCACGGATGAGCGGAGTGTGCCGTTGTACTGGTTGCTCGAATTGGCACTTAATCTCGATAGGGAGGGGAGTCGTGTGTTAGAGGCAACGTTTCAGTGTGTATTGAAATCGTTGAAGCGGGCATTTAAGGCAAGTGTGCAGTAGATTTCGAGCAGAGCCTGGGAATTCTGGTCTGTCTCTTCCACGAAGCGAAAATCCATGTTCCTGATGCGCGCCTTGGCGGTTTTGAAGGCGGTGCTGAACTCAGGATTTTGCATCAGGCCCTTTTCGGCTATCAGCACCGACCTGATAGCTGGCGGTTGTCTTGCCCGCTTCGCGCGCCAACTTGAAAGCGAAAGCGGCCATTCGATGCGTCGCGCCCGGGTTGCAGTGGCGTCCATAGCGCGCGCTCGTCTGCCCGACCGAACCTGGAGCAGTCAAATCGATGATCGTCTGGACTGCGAGATGATCGTTCGTCTTCTTAGCGACCAAGGGCGCACTGTCCTGGCGCTGCGAAATGCAGGGTACGGGTGGAGTGAGATCGGGCAACTGCTTAACGGTTCGGTCGTCACGATCAAAGGCAGTTTTTGCCGCGAAATAGAACAGATTCGAGAAAAGCTCAAGTTGGCAGGGGTCTCCCGTAAGGCGCGTTAGTCGCTTACAGGTGTTCTTCCATGGGCTCCTTCCTACAGGTACCAAGATTCCGTTCCTGTTATCCCAATGAGTTCTTGCCAGATCTCTTGGCCTTTGCCCAACGCGCTTTCATGCGCTCGGAGATTCTCTTCTTTGCGGCCGCTGAGAGCCTGCGTCTACCACGTTTTGGTTTCAGTGTCCCAAAAGGGAACGATGTGGCTGTTCCTCTGGTCGTTCTAGGTCTTGTCCCAGGACGCCGGCCACGTCGTCCGTTCCCGACTGCATGTCCTTCGAGAGCCGCTATAGCTCCCGACAATCGGTCACGTTCCTGCTTTAATGTCGTCACAATTTCGTTAATGTTCATAGCCGGATTGTAAACCTCGACCTTGTCCGAGACAACGACATCGGTAGAGATTCAAATGATCAACCAAGTTCTACTATCAGGAGTTCCTTGCCGCCTCCAGACAGACGGCACGGCGCGCCTCCTGCTCGATACACCGTGGCGCGTTATGTTTCGCCATTGGAAACTCAAATTGTCAGTCCCCCTTAAAGCAAATCGAATCCTCAACTCCTGACGTTATTTAGGTTGCCTTGGCAAGAATAGGCGCGTACGTCGGTATATAGAAATAGATGGTATGGCCAGGGGGAATCCCCCACTTCATCTGAGGCTCTTTTGTGGCAAAGCAGGACTAGAGATATGAATTCGGCTGAGAAATTTGTACTGTGACCGATAATCTGACCGTTCCTCAAATCAAATCGTCTTTAGTGCACCCGGTGACAAAAATTGACTGCTGGAGTCTGTCTCGGGAGCACCATAGATCTCAGTTGCTCACGCGAGCTTTGGACATTGCTGATGGAACGAGATCGCCCAAATGCGCACAATTCGTGACCCCTCCTCTAAGGTCGAAAATGATTTTTAGAATGCTCTCTACTTTTGTGCCGCGGTCTGAGTTGGAAATGTACTTGGAGCATCTGCGGATCAAAACAATTCCGGCTTATGAAGCTGCGGCCGGTCTGATATCGGTGGCTCTGGTTCAGCGTCAATTTGCTGAGTACGTCGAAGTAGCGACGATCTCAACATGGCAATCGGAGGAGACCATGACCCGATTCCTGGGCCAAGCGGCACCGATCGATCCTTCGCAACCTGTCCGCTCGTTGATCGAATGGCAAGCTCACATCTATGAAATGGTAGTGGCGCGGAATGGAATGCAGCCGGATGAACGGCATAATCCCTGTCCTGAGTGCAGGGATGAGTCCAATTGAATTCATTGCGCGCTAATGCATGCCGCATGTCCAGCGGCAGGGTATGCCGGGACCCTAAATATCATCGGTTCTACAGTGTGAACAGCACCAAATGACTATTGGTATCCCCCGGCCATCGAGCACGATAGGTGAAAAGTGACAAGGAGAGTCCGATTTGAGAGCTAACATCCATTGTGTAGGCGCCGCGGTCTTCCTTTTTTCCGTGGTCTGCTTAACATCAGTTTGCAAAGCACAAGATCAGCCCCCTGAAGTTCCATCGACAAAGTGCGCCAAGGAGCCTTCGGATGGATCGGCCGCATGCAACACCAAGAATATTGAACTAAAGAGGGAAGTCGTGGTAGTGACAGGGACATTCGTGCCTCTTCCACTGGGTGAGGTCGACCGCTCGGTTTCGGCTATTCAGCTCCAGGACGCGCCGCTGTTGTACGAGCATTGGGTCGACTACTTGCAATCAGATCCGTCCGTCGACTACCGGCAGTGTGCCCCAAACGATGTCCAGGGCGACATCTCAATTCGTGGAACGTCGTTCGGGCAGACCTTGATCATGTTGAATGGCCTACGAATGGACGATGCGCAGAGTTCGCATCATGATATGGACCTCGCGTTACCCACGGAGTCACTCTCGCGGATAGAAATTCTGAAGGGGCCAGGCTCCACATTTTATGCGTAAAAGACGAACAAAAAGCGAATACACCCCTACTCCTCTTTATATGTCTTCCCCAGCCCTAATTCGCGCCCAAGTAGAAGTACGGCTCGCTGATCGAGTCCCGTCCGCATTTGTGCAGCGGTCGCCAGTTGAGATGCGGACTATGCCGACCGGCGTGGGCACCATTGACGACGCAATTGGCGGAATTCCTTGTGGCGGAATCACCGAAATCGTGGGGCCATCGTTCTGCTCCACCGGCCGCAAGAGCTTGCAAGCGCAATTACTTGCCAGCGCCTCCCGGGAGCAGTTTTGTGCCTTGGTCGACGCGACTGATTCATTCGATCCGCGCTCTGCTCAGACGGCCGGGGTCAGTCTCAAGCGAGTCCTATGGATACGGGGCGGGGGACGCGGCGTGAAAGCCTTGGAGCAGGCATTCAAAGCCTCAGACCTACTGCTGCAGGGGACCGGCGGGTTTGGACTCATCATCGTCGATCTCGCGGGAATATCTGAGCGATTTGTCCGCAAGATACCTTTGACCACTTGGTTTCGTTTCCGCAGTGTAGTGGAGAAACTCGACGCGCCGCTCGTTTTCATAACGCCCTGTCCGGTTTTAGGAACCTGTTCAAGTTGTTGCCAGTGCATTTGCGGCAAGCCTGAAACATGGTATTGCACCGAGGGAAGGTCAGGTGGCCTTTCGGTACGTCCTGGGGTTAAGGGACTTGCCACAGATCATTGTTTCCACCAGTGATTTCCAAGCTGCCATCTTGGAAGCCAAAAGAAGCGAAGTCCTGGGCTCGATAGTGGCGCAATCGGCGAAGCTGCTGCCGGCGCAATCGCTGCATCCGCGACCCGCAATGCAGACCACCTACGCGGCCCCCACGAATGAGCTTGAGAAAAAAATGGTGGAGGTCTGGGGCAGAGTGCTGGGTATCGCCGAAGTTGGCATTCACGACAATTACTTTGACTTGGGCGGTGACTCGGTGCAGGCCATCCAAATTATTGCGCAAACGAACCAGGAGGGCTTCCAGCTTGCCCCGCAACAGCTTTTCCAGCGCCAAACGGTTGCCGAATTGGTCGCGGTCGCAGCAACCTCAATGCCTGCCGTGCAAGAAAGAGCCGAAATGTCAAGATCGACATCTAGTCCCTCGGAGTTTCCACTGGCCGGTTTGGACGAAAAAGGATTGCAGGAACTCGCGGAGTTTCTGGAAGAAACAGCTAGGAGTAGGCAGTGATCGATTGCGATCTTCTTCGTTCATCAAGTACTCCAGGAATAGAAACGGAAACATGCAGCGATGCGACGGAGTGTCTCGACTTGAAACATTGGAAGAGCCACGCAAACGTTTTTCAACCCGTTGAGAGAAAATCTAACTCGTCCGAATTTGGATCATGAGTTAGGACTGGACCTAAAATAGAGAAACCTATGTCAGCGATACAGGAATTCAGGTGTGAAGTCTGCGGCATAACTACCAACAAGCCCATTCACTGACTTGTGATTCAATGTGGGAATTCGGACCTCAAGGTGATCAAGTGGAACCCGGAAGCGGCAAATGCGAAGAGATCAGCTCAGTCGTGGTTGGCAGCCCCACTAGCTTCAAGGCGGAACACTCGGATTCAGAACCAAGACTGGTATTTTTGAAACCAATCACCGCAAAACCCGCCGAGAGCAACGCATTAATCA
>Ga0210400_10002296_pt1 | contig 17947 bp, 14 predicted proteins | sample IncBWH26MmetaG_FD_155456 | JGI IMG/M metagenome (GOLD analysis project Ga0210400, IMG submission 155456) | Forest soil microbial communities from Barre Woods Harvard Forest LTER site, Petersham, Massachusetts, United States - Inc-BW-H-26-M | ecosystem: Environmental > Terrestrial > Soil >...
AATAAAGTGAAGCCAGAAGGTCACGCGGAAGAGGTTCTGGCATTTTTGAAGAGCGCCGCGAAGGGGGCGGCGTAGCTAGAGTTGGCACTTAGCACTCAGTCGCTGAACCAAGTCCAGCCTTCACTAGGAACAAATACAGCTTGGCCGAATGCAGTGGCTGAATGCTAAGTGCTGATGGCTCGACTTTTACTTTAGTGTTGCTGCTGTCGTAATCGCGAAGGTCAGAGCCGATTCGGCGGGAATCGACGCTTCTTCTTTTCCCGTTGCGGCTGCGACTCCGGTTCCGGCACCCGCGCCCGCTGCGGTGCCGATCAGAGCGCCTTTTCCGCCTCCCGCCAGACCCCCGATGAGCGCGCCTGCGGCGGCGCCCCCGCCGATCTTCTCGACGTTGCCCTTGGTGTGGCTCTTACCTTTGGCCCGGTACGCGGTGGTTGAGATCGCGACGGACTTACCATGAATCTCCACGGAGGTTAACCGCAGGGTGAGTTCGCCGGGATCATGCAGGCGTCCACTGGATTTTGCGTGAGTTACTCTGCCTTTGACAGGTGTGCCTGCGTCGGCAACGGTCTTGCCGTTGACCACCAGGTTTCGAGCTAATGTGGCATGAAAGCTTTGGCCAGTTTTGGCGCTGCGGGAATTGATTCCCGAGTCGAGGCGCACAGAAATCCTGGCGCCAGCCGGAATAGTTTCAGCCGCAGCGGCGCTCGCGAGAAGCAAGAGCACAGAAACGATCTTTTTGCCGAGCATAGAATCTCCTAAATGCGTCGATTGAAGGGTGGGCTGCTTTCCATCACAATAGGCGCAGCGAGGCTCGGAGTCTCGTAACGGAAGGGCTATGATCCGATTGGCCTTTGGGACAAGTATGAGTGTGGCAAAATCGCGAAAGCAGGACAGCTCGATTTTGACGGCTCCCGCTCGAATTGTGTTGCCGCGTGAATTCTACGACCGCGATCCGCGCCGGGTTTGCCGCGAACTGCTAGGCAAAGTCCTCGTGCGGAGAGAGCAGCGACGCAGGTTTCTTGTGGCCCGCATAGTGGAGGTTGAGGCTTACCTGGGGGAAGACGATCCCGCGGCGCATTCGTTTGCCGGGCGCACTGCGCGCAATGCAGTGCTCTTCGGGCCTCCCGGCTATGCATACGTTTATTTCATTTATGGCAATCATTACTGTTTAAATGTGTCCTGTTTGCCTGACGGAGTTGCCGGAGGGATTTTGTTTCGCGCGGTCGAGCCGCTGGTGGGGATAGAGCAGATGGCTCTGTCACGCAACGTGTCGATCGATTCAGCTCGCGACTTGCGGAGGTTGACGAGCGGGCCGGGGCGATTGGCTGAGGCGTTTGGCATCACGCGCGAACGGGATAATGGAAAAGATCTGGCCAGCGCGCGGTCTGACTTATTTGTCGCGGATGATGGATATCGCGTTCGAGGGGTCCTGACTACTCCACGAATTGGCATCACCAAGGCGGCTGGGCTGCCTTTGCGATATTTGATTGCGGGGAATGAGTTCGTCTCTGGTTCGAAGATCCGGAATATGAAGCATGTTCGGATGCGGGAGAGCTGAGAAGGATCACGACATGAAAAGACGGGTTGGCCTGGGAAGCGCGGTGGGGGCAGTGATGCTCGGGATCTTGTTGAAGAGATCGTCCGCGCCGCGTTATCGCTACGGATCTTCCGCTTCCGAAACTGCCGGCATGAAGGCTGATGCCGCAAACCGGAGCACATCCGCGGCCACGAGGAACTTTCCGGCGGAACTAGCGGTCAGCGCTACTGCTCTTACTCTGTCTCAAAATCAAGAACCCGGCGTCTCCGCGAGTCATTCAACCAGCCATGAACCTTTGCCCGACGGCCTGTCTGCAAGCATCAGGTCAAATTTCGAGGGCTACCGTGTTCCCGAAGGAAAAGACATCACGAGCGGATGGACCGTTGATAAAGGGCCGGGCGCCTTCTCGTTTCTGTGCCTCGGCGACTTCAACGGAGACGGTGCGGAGGATGCTGCCATCATCCTTATTGGCGAAGAAGGCTGGAAGTTTGTGGTTTTTGAGAAAGACGGCCCCGGACAATACCGGCCGGCCTTTGTTGCCAGGCCGAAAAATAAAGAGGAGCTCGGGAAAGGCTGGGAGGAGGAGATTCTCGCGGCTCCCCAGCATTTGCTTCTGCGGACCGTAAAAAAAGGGGAGACTTGGGCTCCTGAAGCGGATGACGACCCGAACCTGGGACCCATGAAATCCGATGCGATTGAAATAGTAGCCAAGCCGATTCCGAACGCCTATTTTTCCTCTCTGATCCTCTTCAAAGATGGCAAGTATCAGCAAGTCTATCGCGAACCGCTCGTTGCAGTGCCCGTGCACTGACAAGTCCTAGCGTTCTGCGTCTTTCTAAGCATCCAGCAGGATGTTGTCGATAAGCCGGGTGTTTCCCGCAAAGGCTGCGACGGCCACGAGGACATTGTTCGTGAGCTCTCGTACGGGATCGAGCGTCGCGGGATCCACGATCTCGAAGTAATCCAGGCGCACGGCGGGCTCCTGCGCCACCACTTCTTTCCCCGCTTCAATCAGCTTGGCTGTATCGCGCTCACCCTGATCGAATCGATTTCTCACCCGAGTCAAGGAACGCTGCAGGACCAGCGCGGATTTGCGCGCTTGCGGGCTGAGGTAAGCATTGCGGGAACTCATGGCGAGACCATCGGGCTCGCGCATGATCGGGCAGATGACGATCTCGACGGGCAGATTCAAGTCTCGCACCATGCGGCAGATGATGGTGGCCTGAGCCGCATCTTTCTGTCCGAAGAAGGCTAGGTCCGGTTCCACAATGTGGAAGAGCTTGGCCACAACCGTGGTCACGCCACGGAAGTGGCCGGGACGCGACCTGCCGCACAGCTTCTCGCTCAGGCCTTCGACGGTGACATAGGTAACGGCTCCCGCGGGATACATTTCGTCTGGCGTGGGTGCGAAGAGAATATCGACGCCTTCTTTCTCCAGCAACTCAGAGTCGCGGTCGAAGGTGCGCGGATATTTAGCCAAGTCTTCACTCGGTCCGAATTGCAGGGGATTCACGAAGATGGAGACTGCGACGACATCGCATTTCGCCTTGGCGGCTCGCACCAGGGAGAGGTGGCCCTCGTGCAACGCTCCCATGGTCGGAACAAAGCCCAGGCGCTCTTCGTCGCGGCGCACCTGGCGCGAAGCGGCGCGCATTTCGGCGATGGTCTTATAGATTTTCATCGTGCAATGTGGAATTTCGGCGTTCAGGCGGACGGAACCCAGTTTATGAGTACCTTCATGCTTTCCAACGCGCCAGCAGCCAATGCCCGGTTCTTGCGAAGCTTGGCCTTGTCTTCCTCGGAGCTGGTGGCACTGATCTCTTGAATTGCAACTACGCGCCCATAAGGCCAAGCTGACATCGGCAGCTTAGCAAGTGCTTCGGCTAATTTATCCGGGTCGAGGATCTGCTGTTCGTTGTTGCTAACATCCAGTAGTCCGACGCCGTCGACGCGGACGATTAAGTATGGATTCCGCCAGGTCTTCATATCGCGAACGGCAGCATATTTCGAGGAATCCGCTGACGGAATTTGTTGGATCCGAGCCTCTGGGCTAATTGCCGCGGCGGTTTCCTCCGGCGCTCTGGGTGGCTTGGCGCAGGAGGCAAACATGGCAAGGCTGACCGCCACAGCAGCTAAACCCAGATATTTCATGCCAACCGTATTATCTTCTATCGGCGCATCTCCCGCTTGCGTGCCAGCACGGTTTCGAGTGCCTGCTGCGTTTCTTTGGACAAATGGTAGGACTCGTTATCCGATGGATACTGATGGGAGATCACATCTTCGCGGAAGGACTGCACGGCATCCGCAATAAGCTTGCCGGCATCGCCGTAGCGGCGAACGAACTTGGCTGGCGGGGAGAAGGTCAGATTCAGAATGTCGTGGAAGACGAGCACCTGGCCGTCGCAATCCGGTCCCGCGCCAATGCCGATGGTCGGAGTCTCGATTTCGGCGGTGATCATGGCAGCGACTTCGCGAGGGATGCCTTCGAGAACCAGGAAGGCTATGCCCGCTCGATCCAACGCCACGGCATCGCGCATGAGTTGTTCGACTCCCGCCAGCGACTTGCCTTGAACCTTGTAGCCGCCCATGACGTTCACTGACTGCGGCGTCAGGCCGATGTGCCCAGCGACGGGAATTTCGGCGTCGATGACGCGGCGAATCAGGTCGGCGCGTTTTTCGCCGCCTTCGATCTTCACCACTTCGGCGCCAGCTTCTTTCATGAAGCGGGCTGCGTTGCGCACCGCATCGTCGGCGCTGACGTGGTACGAGCCGTAGGGCATGTCGGCCACCAACAGCGCACGCTTCACGCCCCGCCGCACGGCCCGGGTGTGATGAAGCATTTCGTCGACGGTGACCGAGAGCGTGTCCGGATACCCGAGCATGGTCATCGCCAGGGAATCGCCGACGAGAACGATGTCGATGGACGCCTCGTCGACCAGACGCGCGCTGGCGTAGTCGTAGGCAGTTAGGCTGGTAATGGGCTGATGTTGGAGTTTGTTTTCTTGCAGGGAAGCGACAGTAATCTTACGGCGAGATTCGCCAATTGGTGTGACACTCACGATGTCCTCCAGTGCCCCTCCGCCTTGGCGGATAGAGCCCGTACACATCTTTGGATGCTTCTGCGGTTATTGTAGCTCAGAGTCGGCGGTTTGCGGAAGTGGCCGTATAAGGCCTTTGCCATCCGTCGCTTGCACCTGATGAGATCGATTAATCCATACTAACGACAAACCTACTTCTGGCACGTCGGCGAGGCCGGAATGTTGGCCGCTATCGGGAGTGGCGTCAAGTTGTATCTCTGCAAGAGGGTATTCACTGACGAAATCTTCTGCTGATTCAGCTCGCGCCATTGCGTCAGGCGCTTGGAGAGATCCTGGCAGTATTGTTGGACGCTGGCCTCGAGCAAAGCCGCGGGACGGGCGTCTCCACTCTCAATCATGAAGGCCAGGCGGCCAAGTTCGCGGTTCAACGGACCAATTCCCAGATCCTCAGGTTTGCCTTCGCCAATGTCCGCAGCCTGGTCATCCAAAGCCTTCATAGCGTCAACTGCATCTTTCTTGTTGTCATCCGGCTTCGTCGAATCTGGGTTAAGAGATTTCTGCCGGTCAGCGATTGCGTTTCGCAATGCGTGCACCTGATCGTATCCGTCGTAGGTGGCGGCCATTTGATCCGAGATACTGGTCTCGATATCGAGCTGCTTCACCAGATCCGTTTGTGACGCTTGCACGCGCGGATCGAGGGTCACAGTCAGCGGCTGGCGATAGGTTTGCCCGTTCGCGGTCAAGACCAGCCAGTACTGGCCCGGCACGACAAAAGGTCCCGGCTGCAGTTCGCGGGGGAATTTTCCGGGTATAGCATGATCCGAGCCCGTGTACTCGATATAGTCCAGAGTATTGCCATAGTAGCTGTAGCGCATTGTCTTCATCGGAGGATAGCGCAGGTCCCAGGTGAATCGGTTGAGCCCTGCCATCTTGGAAAGCGCGGGTTCCGGCGCGAACCAGTACTCGGGAGCGTTGGGCGGGGCTTGGTCGAAACTGCCAGGCACATCGGTGAACTCGCGCACCAGACGGTTTCGCGCGTCGTAGATGGCAAGCTTGATGTCACCCTCGGGCGCGGATTTTAGAAAGTAGTCGATGATTGCGCCGTCGGGCGGATTGTCTCCCGCTGGAGTTTCCGGAGGTAGTGGAGTGTCCTGCGACACATCCCAGCGGGCGCGTACGACATTGCGAGGGCGCAACAAGTACGCGTCCGACTGCGGCCACTTCGAGTCGACCTGACGCAGCGGCGCGATGTCATCCAGAATCCACAGTGCGCGGCCATAAGTCGATGCCACGAGGTCGTCGCCGTGAACATCGAGATCCGTTACCGTCGCCGTGGGCAGATTCAGTTGCAGGGTTTGCCAGTGATCGCCGTCGTCCAACGAAACGTAAACGCCATTCCAGGTACCGGCATAGAGCAATCCCTTGCGCACTGGATCTTCGCGAACCACTCGGGCATTTCCCGTATCCGGTAAACCCGTGGTGATGAGCTGCCAGCTGTGTCCATAGTCACGAGTGCGATAAATCAGGGGATGCAGGTCCTGAAAGCCATTGACCACGGCATACGCGGCTTCGGCGTCGTAGTGCGAAGCTTCCACCGTTGTCAGGCCACTGCGATCAGGCAAGCCGGGAATGGTTACATTCTCCCAAGTCTTGCCGTTCTTCGTGACTTGAATGATGCCGTTGCCTGTGCCCGCCCAGATCACGCCAGCTTTCACCGGCGATAACGACAGCGTGGAAATCACGGCACGTCGCGGATCCGGTTTCTTATTCTCGACGTCCGCTTTCAAAGTAATATCTGGACTCACCTCCTGCCAATTGAATCCGCCGTCCGTGCTCTTTAAAACGTACTGAGCCGCTGCATAGAGCGTGTGCGGATCCTGAGGGGAAAACGCAATGGGTGCCATCTGAGCGGTGCGGTACCTCGGAGTCCGCACCAGAAGGTGCACAATCTGGCCGGTAGTCTTGTCATAGCGAAGCACCGTGCCATACCAGCCTCCGGCGTAGACGTAATTTGGATTTGCGGGGTCGGGAACGATGTAGCAAAACTCAAATGCCCCGGTCGGCGCCCAATCGCGATACGTGATCTCACCGTAATCGCTGCGGCTCGGTACCGCGGCAGTGCCGCTATCCTGCTGCGCGGAGTAAACGTAATAGGGAAAATGCTGGTCGGTGCTTACGTGATAAAACTGCCCGGTCGCCTGGTTGTACCAGGAGCTCCAGGTGTTGCCGCCATCAACGCTGATGATCGCTCCCTGGTCGACTCCCAGGATCATGTTCTGCGTATTGGCGGGGTTGATCCAGAGAACGTGAAAATCGTCTCCGCTGGGCGCTCCTGCCCAAGCTTCGAAGGTGCGGCCTCCGTCGGTCGAGCGGTACATGGAAGTTTGCGCCACGTAAACCCGGTCGGCATTCTTGGGATCGACAAACACGCGGCTGAAATATCCATTTCCAAGAATGCGGGGATCGGTCGTGCTGCGTTGCCAGGTGGCCCCGCCGTCATCGGACCGAAATAGTCCCTGCTTAGCAATGGCGAAAACGCGCATGCCATTGGTACCGGGTGCGACCGCGACACCGACGCGCCCCATTGGCTCGGTCGGCAGACCCTTGCCCTCAACAGCGTTCCACGTGGAACCTTGGTCGGTGGATTTATAAATCGCGGCATCTTGCTTTTTCTTCTTCTCGGGCTCGTCATTGCTAAACGGATCGTCGGGACGGGTCCAGAACGAAGCAAAGAGAATGCTCGGATTATCGGGAGCGGCCTCGATGTCTGGGACGCCCGTTTCCGCATCTTTGTACAACACTTTCTGCCACGTCTTGCCGCCGTCGGTGGTCTTGTAAATGCCGCGCTCGGCGCCGGACCAATGATCTCCGGCAGCCGCTACCAGAACAACGTCGGGGTTGCGAGGATCAACAACGATGCCGGTGATGATGTGGGTTTCACGCAAGCCGATATTTGTCCAAGTCAAGCCTGCGTCGGTTGATTTGTACACACCATTGCCCTGTGTCTGCTCGCCCGTTCCGACGTAGATGACTTTCGGATCCGATGGCGCAACTACAATGGCGCCGATCGAAGCGACATGCTCCTTATCGAATACCGGTTTCCAGACCTGCCCTCCGTCCTCAGTTTTCCAGACACCTCCGCCGGGGGTTCCGACGTAATAGACTGCAGGCTGGCTGGACACTCCGGCAACCGAGGTGATTCGGCCTCCCCGATGCGGACCGATCAGCCGCCATTGCATGGCCTGCAGCATGTTGGAAGGAATTTCCTGTGCCGCTACCGTGGCGACAACCGATAGGATAAAAAGAGAAGGGGCAATCCGCCTAACAACACACATGACGCGTGTATAGTTCATTCTGCTCTGGTGGCTCCTTCAGGCCACATTCACATCGCTTCGGGAGCGGCAGTATAGCATCCCGGTGTTCCCCGCCTACCCGCCGCATGTAGTGTTCTCACTACTATTTGTGATGCAATAAAGTTGCTGTGGCGCTTTCCCCGCGAACGGACTACCATTTACCTGCCTGACGGGCTGACTCCACGGCTGGCACAGGTTAACGCGATATGCATCCCTTTTCCGGCGCACTTTTCGGGACTCACGTGTCAACCATCCAAGAATCGGGCCGGTCGCGGACAAACTCTTGCTTATGCGATTTGCAACAATTCCTGTCAGTGTTTGTGTTGTCGTTCCTGCTCTTATTCTTCGCAAGAACAGCGGACGCGCAATCGCAACCAGTGCCACCGCAGGCTGAGCCCGCCGGGCAGGCCCATCCCGACCAGAGTGCGGCGGAGATTGCCTCGCACGACGAAGCGACTACTTTCAAAGTCAACGTCAAGTTGGTGATGGTGCGTGTCGTGGTGCGTGATTCTCAAGGCCACGCCATCGGGAATCTCCATAAAGAAGACTTCGAGCTCTTTGACAATCGCAAACCCCAGATCATCTCCCACTTTTCCATGGAACAACCGGGAACTCTGGTTTCCAAGGAGCGGAAAACTTCGGATGAGAACGGAAAGCTGCCCTCAGTTCCCGAGCACTATATCGCCTTCGTTTTTGACGACATCCATCTCACGTTTGGCGATCTGGTGCAGGCGCGGACTGCTGCAGACCATCATCTAGCAACTTTGCAGCCCACGGATCGGGCCGCAATTTTCTCAACCTCCGGCCAAACCACGCTTGATTTTACCGATGATCGGGCGAAATTGCATGAGACCTTGCTTCAACTTCAGCCACGGCCCATCGCTGGAGCGGGCACGAACGAGTGTCCGGACATCAGTTACTACATGGCGGATCTGATCCAGAACAAACACGATAGCCAGGCTGAACAAGCCGCCATTGAGGATGCTTTGGGCTGTATCGAGATTCCGATGCAAACGCCACAGCAACAGCAGGCTGCGCTACAGGCGGCGCAGATGTCAGTGGCGGCAGAGGCTTCGCGACAACTGCAACTGGGAGACCAGGAAAGCCGTGTCGCGCTGACGGTGCTGAAGGATGTGGTCCGCAGGATTTCGGTGATGCCGGGGCAGCGAAGCATGGTCGTGGTGTCCCCCGGATTTCTTACGCCAGAGACCGATATGTTGAAAGATTACACCGATGTTATCGACCACGCGTTACACTCCGACGTGATGATCAGCTCTCTCGATGCGCGCGGTCTTTACACGATCAGCCCTGGCGGCGATATCAGTAAGCGAGGCCCCACGAACGGAGTCTCGTCAAGCGTCGAAAGTCAGTACCAAACCGACAGTGCGTTGGCGGAAGAAGATGTGCTGTCGGACCTGGCGTACGGGACGGGCGGGAATTTCTTTCACAATAACAACGATCTTGACAATGGATTTAAGCAGACTGCTGCCACGCCCGAATATTTCTATACGTTGGGCTTTTCCCCGCAAAATCTGAAACTGGATGGCAGCTATCATCGTTTGAAAGTTTCGCTGAGAGAACCGGCCAAACTGACGCTACAGGCCCGCCGCGGCTACTATTCTCCCAAGCACGTCGCCGATCCCGCCGAAGAGGCGAAGATGGAGATCGAGGACGCGGTCTTTTCTCAGGAAGAATTGCACGATCTGCCCGTGGAACTGCATACCCAGTTTTTCAAGTCCAGCGATGCAGCGGCGAAGCTCGCGGTCCTGGCTCATGTGGATGTAAGACATATTCGCTATCGCAAGGTAGAGGGCCGAAACATAAACGAACTGACCGTGGTTTCCGCGATCTTCAATCGGAACGGAGTCTTTATTCAGGGGCTGCAAAAGAACCTCACCATGCGCTGGAAGGATGCAACCCTGGAGAGCAAGCTGGGGTCCGGAATCACCTTAAAAACAAATTTTGATGTGAAGCCGGGAAGTTATCTGGTTCGGCTGGTGGTACGGGATAAGGAAGGACAGTTGATGTCCGCGGAAAACGGCGCGATCGAAATTCCGTGATCTAAGGAGAAACATATGCAAACTCGCCGGGTGATTCTTGCGATTGGAACGATCTGTATTGCGCTTTGGGCACAGGCCCAGCAGCCGGCTTCCGAGGCGCCCACCGGGGATGCAACCACCATCCACGCTGAGACGCGGCTGGTTCTCGTGGACACGATCGTGACCGACAAGAAGGGCAGCTACGTCCGCGATCTCACGCTTAAGGAGTTCAAACTCTGGGAAGATAACAAGGAACAGCCCATCAAGAGTTTTTCCTTTGAACAAGACACCGCTTCGCCAGACAAAGCGCAGCAGCGGTACCTGGTGCTCTTCTTCGACAACTCGACTATGGACGTGAGCGACCAGATGAGAGCACGGCAGGCAGCCGCCCAATTCATCGACGCCAACGCCGCTCCCAACCGTTTAATCGCGGTGGTTGATTTTGGCGGGTCCGTCCACGTTGCGCAAAACTTTACGGCCGACGCGAGCCGCTTGAAGCAAGTCGTCGCTAGTTTGAAAACCTCGTCTGTGTCGCCAAACGCAGCGCCGGTTCAAGTGGCGTCGCTGGGCACGTCGCCGGTGGGCATGTCTTCTTTCGGTATGCCTGTGTTGGGTAATGCTGAAGCTGATTTTGGGGCGCGAAGCGTACTGCTGGCTTTGCGAAGCTTAGCAAAAAATCTAGGTGCCGTGCCGGGCCGTAAAACGCTCGTGATGCTGACCTCCGGCTTTCCCGTTACGCCGGAAATTCAGTCGGAGCTGACCGCCGCGATTGCGACGTGTAATCGCTACAACGTCGCCGTCTATCCCTTGGACGTTCGCGGTCTGGTTGGTGGCGCAGTGGCGCCGCCCTCGGGCTCGCTCATGCGATCTCCTTCGAGTCCCACGTTGGCGTCAGCGACGCTTACCTACACCGGAACTATGCTCTATCCACTGAAACTTGCCTATTTTGATCCTGCACAGCATGGAGGGGGGGGAGGCGGCGGCCATGGTGGTGGAGGAGGTGGGGGTGGGGGTGGCGGTGGGGGTGGCGGTGGCGGTGGCCACGGCGGGACAGGCGGCGGCGGTGGCGGTGGCCACGGTGGGACAGGCACCAGTGGAGGTGGAAATCGTGGCGGCGGAGGGGGCGCGATCAGTCCGAGCCAGATGTACGGAGCGAATCAATACAGTCAGCCTCGGCAGATCGTTCCCCAGTTTCCCGAGGTTGCTACCAACCAGCAGATTCTCTACGAACTGGCTCAGGGAACCGGCGGGTTTGTCATCGTGAATTCCAATGACTTGCTGGGCGGCATGCAAAGGATCGCGAACGATCAATCCCAGTATTACGTCCTGAGCTATACGCCTCCCGCATCGGAGGAAGGCAGCTGTCACACATTGCGCGTGAAGGTGGAGCGCAGCGGAACCCAGGTCCGCGCCCGCAGCGGATACTGCAATCAAATACCGAAGGACCTGCTTGCGGGAAACCCGATCGAAAAAGAGATGGAAACACGCGCATCCGGCGAGATGGCGGGAAATGTTACGGGCACAATGCAGGCGCCATTCTTCTACACTTCGCCGAACACCGCCCGAGTGAATCTCGCGATCGGCATTCCGTCAAATGCGATGAAGTTTGAAAAAGTGAAGGGCAAGCAGCATTCGGCGGTCAACGTACTGGGCATCGCTTACAAGCCAGACGGCGCAATTGCGGCCCGGTTCAGCGACACCGTAAATCTCGATTTTGACGGTAAGAAGGAACTGGGCGAATTCCAGAAGGAACCATTCCACTATGAGAACCAGTTTGATGTTGCTTCCGGCCAGTACACGCTCAAGGTGGTATTCAGCTGCGGAAATGAAAGTTTTGGCAAGCTGCAGCTACCGCTGGTGATCGACCCCTATGACGGCAAGCAACTCAGCATGAGTGGAGTTGCGCTCAGCAGTCAGATGCAACGAGTTGCCGATCTCTCAGCGGGACTCGACTCGCAATTGCTTGGAGACCGGACACCGCTGGTGGTGCAAGGCGTTCAAATCGTTCCCTCTGCGTCTAATCGATTCAAGAAAACGGACAATGCGGCCGTCTACGCGGAGATTTATGCGCCGCTTCTGGCTGGACCCAACCCTCCGCAAGTTGGAGTCGAACTCACGGTGGTGGACCGCAAGACGGGAGAGAAAAAGGTAGACGTCGCATCCCGGGCCGCGAATCAAGCAGGGAGTTCGGTCGCTCCCGTGGGACTTAAGCTGCCGGTGGCTACGCTCAACCCGGGTTCTTATCGCGTCGAACTGCGAGCGATAGACTCGGTGGGAAATGCCGCGAAGCCTCGCATGGCTGACTTCGAAGTGGAGTAAATGCAGGCACGGGGCGTCGCCATGCACACGCAGCCCCGGACGCCTCGTTCGGGGACCAAGCAAAGCGAGGCAGAATCGTTTCGCTCGTAACCTGTGCCCTTTCTCAAGCCGGGCTTTGCCGAGCTCCCCGGACCGGGCGTCCGGGGCTACATCTGTTTCGCCCAGCGCCTCGCTTGCCGCGCCTCACCGCGGCCTGTAGCATAGGGACAGCAATCCTTCTCCAGCATTCATCCCAGGAGGCTTTATGGCAACCGATCTATTAACCGGGCCAACGATCATGGGCACGGCCACGCGCATTAAGGTCTACCAGAATTTTATCGACGGCGAATGGGTTGAAGCTTCGACCGGACAGACGTTCGAAAATCGCAACCCCGCCGACACTCGCGACGTGGTTGGCATCTTCCAGAGATCGGGCAAGGCGGATGTCGAGGCCGCCATTGGAGCGGCAAAGAGGGCCTTCGCCAAGTGGCGTCTGATCCCCGCTCCCCGCCGCGCCGAAATCATCTATCGCGCCGCCGAGATGCTGTTCGAGCGCAAGGAAGAATACGCCCGCGACATGACCCGCGAGATGGGTAAGATCCTAAAGGAAACTCGCGGCGATGTGCAGGAGGCCGTCGACACTGCCTACTACATGGCCGGCGAAGGTCGTCGCATGTTCGGGCCGACCACGCCCTCGGAACTGCCCAACAAGTTCGCCATGGCAGTGCGCAACCCCATTGGCATTTGTGGAATGATAACTCCGTGGAACTTCCCGATGGCGATTCCGTCGTGGAAGCTTCTGCCCGCACTGGTGTGCGGCAATACGTGCGTGATCAAGCCCGCACAGGATACTCCGCTTTCGACTTTCAATCTGGTACGTGCGCTTTACGACGCCGGCCTGCCTCGGGGCGTGGTAAACATCGTCACCGGCTTCGGCTCCGAGGTCGGTACGCCTCTCAGCGAGCACTCCGACGTGCGCGCGATCTCTTTAACAGGTTCAAGCGCAGTGGGGCGTATCGTGGGAACGACTGCAGCCAAGAGCTTCAAACACTGTTCGCTCGAACTCGGCGGCAAGAATCCCATGATCGTCCTCGATGACGCGAATCTTGACCTCGCGATTGAAGGCGGATTGTGGGGCGGGTTCGGAACCACGGGCCAGCGCTGCACCGCGACCAGCCGAATCATTGTTCAGAAAGGCATCTATGGCCATTTCGTGGAGCGCTACGTGGAGCGCGCCAAGGCGCTGAAAGTTGGCAATGGCCTCGATGAAAATGTCGAGATGGGTCCCGCCATCAACGAAAATCAGCTCAAGACCGATCTCAGCTACGTCGAAATCGGCAAGGCTGAGGGCGCTCGCTTGAAGTGCGGCGGTAACCGCCTCGACAAAGGCGAATTTCAGCATGGCTACTTCATGGAGCCGACTGTGTTCATCGACGTCACTCCCAAAATGCGTATTGCGCAAGAGGAAATTTTTGGGCCGGTCGTATCAATCATTGCCTGCGACGATTTGGAAAACGCCATCGAGATTGCCAACGGCGTCGACTACGGATTGTCTTCCTCGCTCTATACCAAAGACGTGAACCGGGCCTTCACAGCCATGCGCGACCTCGATGCCGGAATTACCTACATCAATGCCCCGACAATTGGCGCGGAAGTGCACCTGCCCTTTGGCGGAGTAAAGCAGACCGGGAACGGTCACCGCGAGGGTGGCCTGGGCGCGATCGAATTCTTCAGCGAGTGGAAATCGATTTATGTAGATTACTCTGACCGCTTGCAGAAGGCGCAGATCGATCGACCGGATTAAAAAAGTTTTTGCCACAGAGTCACAGAGCCACAGAGGAATCTTTTGACTTTGTTTCTTATCTTCTCTGTGACTCCGTGTCTCTGTGGTGCAGATTTCTGGAGCCATTCATGCCCATCACGCAGAGCCGTGAAATTGCCGCAGCTTCCCGCCTCGAGAATGTTCGCTATGCCATTCGTGATCTGGCCTGCATCGCCGACGAGGTCATCAAACAAGGTCACAAAGTCCTGCCGCTCAACGTTGGCGATCCCAATATTTTTGACTTCAAGACTCCGGCTCACTTGATCGAGGCCGTGTACAAGGCCATGCGTGACGGCAAGAACGGCTACGCCCCTTCATCAGGAATCAAAGAGGCGCTGGATGCGATTCGCGGAGAAGCCGGGCGCAAGGGAATTTCTACCGTGCAAGATGTGTTTGTCACGACCGGAGTGAGCGAGACGGTCGATCTTTGCCTGACCGCGCTGCTCAATCCTGGAGACGATTTGCTGACGCCGTGCCCGGATTATCCCCTGTACTCCGCGGTGCTGGCCAAACTTGGGATCGGGCTGAACACTTATTACCTCAACGAGGAAGACGGCTGGCAGCCCGACCTCGACGACATAAGGCGAAAGATTACGCCCCTCACTCGTGGCATTGTGCTCATCAATCCGAATAATCCGACTGGTTCGGTGTGCTCGCGGGCGATGCTGGAACAGATCGCCGAACTGGCGCGGCGCCATAATCTCGTGATCTTTGCGGATGAGATTTATGACAAGCTGATTTTAGAAGACGATGAGCATATCGCGATGGCGGCGGTGGCACCGGATGTTCCCGTGGTTACATTCGGCGGACTGTCGAAAAATTATCTGGCTCCGGGTTGGCGCATCGGCTGGGGAATCGTAAGTGGCGATGTGACGCTAGTGAAGCAATACGACGAAGGCATTCAGCGCCTGCTGCGTTCGCGCTTGTGCGCCAATCATCCGGAGCAGTACGCCATCAAACCCGCTCTCGAAGGATCGCAGGAGCATTTGATTGAAGTCCGAAAGAAACTGCGCAGCCGCCGCGATCTCACTGTCGAGTGGTGCAATTCGACGTCTCGCGTAAGTTGCGTCTCTCCGCGTGGGGCGTTTTACGCGTATCCCCGCATCGATATTCCTGAAGGCGATGACGTGTTTGTGAAGGAACTGATCCTAGAGAAGCACGTAATGGTCGTCCACGGCTCGGGCTTCGGCCAGAAACCCGGGACCAAGCATTTTCGCATTGTCTTCCTGCCGGACGAGAAGACGTTGTCGAAGGCCTACGCGGCGATTGGCGAATTCATCGACAGCAGATACCACTAGCGGTGTTTCACCATCTGTAAGAATGGGTGGAGCAATCAATGAAAGCCGCCGTTCTAACCTCCCCACAAGACGTTTCGAAACGCCCTCTTCAGATCAGCGAGGTTCCACGTCCCGAACTCGGGCCCGGATGCGTTCTGCTGCGGGTGCGTGCTTGTGGGGTTTGCCGGACTGACTTGCACATCGTAGAAGGCGAATTGCCCTTGCGTCGCGAAAAGCTGATCCCCGGTCATCAAATAGTGGGTGAGATCGCCGAAGGTGCTACGAAAGAGTTTCCACTTGGGACTCGGGTAGGCGTCTCCTGGATCGGTGGCATTGACGGCACATGCTGGTATTGTCAAAAGAATCTGGAAAATCTATGCGACGCTCCTACCTTCACTGGATACACGGTTCATGGGGGCTACGCTGAATATGCAGTCGCACGCTCTGATTTCGTATTTTCTCTGCCTTCCGCCCTCGATGATCTGCAAGCCGCCCCACTTCTATGCGCCGGCATCATCGGCTTTCGAAGCCTTCGCGTGGCCGGTGTGGAGAAGGGGGACCGGGTGGGGCTATTCGGTTTCGGAGCCTCAGCGCACCTGACGATCGCCGTCTTACGGGCTTGGAAATGCGAGGTGTACGTCTCGACCCGAGGGGCTTCCCACAGAGAATTGGCAAGCTCACTCGGAGCGACCTGGGTTGGTACCGAGGTAGAAAAACCGCCAGTCAATCTCGATCGAGCGATCACCTTTGCCCCCAGCGGTGATGTGGTTGTCGCCGCCCTGGCGAGTCTACGCAAAGGTGGCGTTGTGGCCATCAACGCAATCCACTTGGATCACATTCCGCAGTTCGACTATGATCGCCTCCTCTGGGGCGAGCGTCAGCTTCGCAGTGTCGCGAATATGACTCGTTCCGACGCTCGCGACTTCCTTCAAATCGCCGCCGCGATAAATCTTCGGCCCAAGATCACAGTCTTTCCGCTCGACCAGGCAAACGAGGCTCTGGCCGCAGTAAAAAGTGATTCCGTCGACGGAGCAGCCGTCATCAAGCCGGTATAGAACTCAATTATTTGTCGTAGCGCAGGAGGGAGTACACATCGTATTCCGCCAGTTTGTTGCGGCCGTTCAGGAAATCGAGCTCCACGACAAATCCCAGGCCCACCACTTCCGCACCCAGCGATTCCGCAAGTTTCGTGGTGGCCTCGGCGGTTCCGCCGGTGGCCAAAAGATCATCGACGATAATGACGCGCTCGCCCTTCTTTATGGCGTCCTTGTGAATCTCAAGCGTGTTCGTACCGTATTCCAACGCGTAATCGTACTTGCTGGTGGCAGCGGGAAGCTTGCCGGGCTTACGCACCGGAACGAAGCCCGCATTGAGCCGGTAGGCCACGGCCGGAGCGAAAATAAATCCGCGAGCCTCCATGCCCAGAACCAAATCGATTTTCTTATTCAGATAATGCTCGGACAGGGCGTCGATAAGAGTTGCGAATCCGACCTGATCTTTCAGCAGCGTAGTGATGTCGTAAAACAGAATCCCTGGTTTCGGAAAATCGGGCACTTCACGAATCAACTTCTTCAGCGGTTCGCAGTTAGCGTTCGCTTTGACAAGTGCGGCGTTGCTCGGCATTCACCAGGCTCCTTCGATGCGAAAGGTGGTAAGACCAGAAACAGGTTTAGCTTCAGACTCCTCGACGTCATCCACGCGGGCGGCGCGAGGGCCTTCCCGCAAACGCGACCGCAGTCCGGCCAGCTGATCGCGCGTGCCCATAGCCAGTACTTCCACGCTGCTGTCGGAGTTATTGCGCACCCATCCGGCAATGCCGAGAATGTGTGCCTCCCGTTCCACAAACCAGCGAAACCCGACGCCTTGTACGCGTCCGCGAACCAGAAAACGGCGAGCCAGAACAGCTTTTTCGGTGGATGTCATCTCCGCTCAAGACTCGAGGCAACGATGCACAAATCAAGGTTTACGCCGATCCCAACAAATATTTCTCTTTTTTCTTAATCCGCGCGATCCGCGTAAATCCGTGGCGAGCAGTACCTACTACGCCCGCGATAGATAAACACCCTCGGCAGTATCCACGCGAATCTTCTCGCCCTCGTTGATGAAAGGAGGCACCTGCACCACCAAGCCGGTTTCGGTCTTTGCTGCCTTGGTCACGCTGGAAGCGGTTGCACTTTTCAACCCCGGTTCGGTCTCAACCACAGTCAATTCGACCGTCTGCGGCAGTTCAATCCCCACCGCCTTGCCATCGAAAAATTCAACTTTGATCTGCAAGTTGGGAATCAGATAGTCCACCGCGTCGCCGAGGATGTCCCGAGTCAGGTGGGTCTGCTCGTAATTCGTGGTGTCCATGAAGTAGTAGCTGTCGCCGTCGGCGTACAGGAACTCCATCTCCTGCTCATCCACATTGATTTTCTCAATCGGATCAGGCGAGCGAAAACGATGCTCGAACATGGCGCCGGTTCGCAGATTGCGCAGTTTCGCCTGAATAAAGGCGCGCAAATTACCCGGAGTGCGATGTTCCACGCTGAAAACCGAGTGCAGATCATTGTTGTGTTTAATGATCATGCCGGGACGTAGCTG
>Ga0210400_10002297_pt1 | contig 17946 bp, 17 predicted proteins | sample IncBWH26MmetaG_FD_155456 | JGI IMG/M metagenome (GOLD analysis project Ga0210400, IMG submission 155456) | Forest soil microbial communities from Barre Woods Harvard Forest LTER site, Petersham, Massachusetts, United States - Inc-BW-H-26-M | ecosystem: Environmental > Terrestrial > Soil >...
CCGCCGACGCCGCCGGGTTTGTGGCGCGTAATCCAACGTGGTGGATACCGGTGTTCCGACAGCCAGCCTGCTTCCTCATGGACGCCTCCTTGGCGGACCATGCTTTACCACGGCTCAAGCTGGTATGCAATTTAACAGACATACAGATGCTCCTTTGTTGACTTTTCATATGTATTTTGCATTTGCATTTCCTTCTACTTGGGATTGCGCAGAATCCGGGAGAACCCGATCATGGGGCAGCACAAAAATCGAGCAGAATCGCGAACGTCTCAAATGCATCTAACGTTTGGCCGTCAGTCCACGCGCTTATGTCCGTCCCGGCATCCGTCGATCAAGCCCGACAAACTCGCGATGACGTTACAACTCTGTTACGCGATTGGCGCGACGGGAACCAGTCAGCCCTGGACCGATTGACCCCCTTGATCTATCAGGATCTAATTCGGCTCGCGCGAGCGCGCCTCAAACGCGAGCGCCGCGAGTTCACGCTTGATCCGACCGCCCTGGTGCACGAATGTTATCTGCGGTTGGCAGATCAGACCAGACTCGACGTCGAGAGCCGGGCTCACTTTTACTCGATCGCGGCCAATGTCATGCGTCGTGTGTTAATCGACAGCGCCCGTAAGCGCAACGCGCAGAAACGGAACGCCGGCCTACGCATTACGTTAAAAACGGGGATAGATTTTGCTGAAGCTCCGAGCTTGGACGCGGTCTTGCTTGACGATGCGCTGCGAAAACTTGCGGATTTTGACGAACGAAAAAGCCGGGCGATTACGCTTAAGTTCTTTGGAGGGATGACCACGGAAGGAATTGCGACGGTTCTAGGCATTTCCGTCGCGACGGTCGGTCGCGAGTTGCGACTTGGGCAAGCCTGGCTACGCAGAGAGTTCTCGACCGCCTCCCTATGAATTCCGCCGCCCACGTGAATCGCTGGAAGCTCGTAGAACATATCTTTCATTCCGCGCTCGAGTTTCCGCTGTGCGATCGAGCTACATACTTGGCTCGCGCTTGCGGAGATGATGCGGAACTCCGATCTGAAGTCACATCCTTGTTGGAGAACGACAGAGACGACACAGCGACGATTCATCGCGCTGTCGGCGGTGACCTGAAACAGCTCGCCGAAGCAGCCGATCGTGGCCAGATCGGCGAAAGGGTCGGTCCATACCGGCTGGTTCGCGAACTGGACGGCGGGGGAATGGGGACCGTTTATCTCGCTGTTCGGTCGGACGATCACTATATTCAGACCGTCGCGCTCAAAATGGTGAGCAAAGGCATGGAGTCGCTTGCGCTGTTCCGGCGCTTTCGAGCCGAGCGCCAGATCCTGGCTACGTTAACACATCCTAATATCGGCGCCATTCTCGACGGCGGTAACACGGAGGACGGGCGTCCGTACCTCGTGATGGAGTACGTCGAGGGCCAGTCGATCACGGCTGCTAGCGAAACCCGCGGCTTGTCGATCCGCGAGCGTATCGAGCTGTTCCGGTCGCTGTGCTCCGCTGTCCATTACGCACACCAGAAGCTGGTCATCCATCGTGATATCAAGCCGAACAATGTAATGGTGACTCCGGAAGGAATCGTAAAGCTCATCGATTTCGGAATATCAAAACCGCTTGCGCCGGAGCTCATTCCGGGTGAGCTCGCTCGAACCGAGGACGGGCAACGACTGATGACTCCGGACTACGCAAGTCCGGAGCAGATGCTTGGCCAACCTGTGAGCAGAGCGAGCGATATCTATTCTTTAGGCGTCCTGCTTTTCGAACTCCTGACCGGCTCCCGTCCGTACACGCTCAGCAGTCTAGCTCCGGCCGCGGCAGCGAGAGTTGTGTGCGAGCAGGAAAATAGAAAGCCGAGTTCGGTTCCCGAGCTATCAAAGCAGACAAAACGGGAGCTGGCGGGAGATCTGGACACAGTCGTTCTGAAGGCAATGGAGAAAGATCCATCCAGGCGCTATCTGACAGCAGGAGATCTGGATGAGGATTTACACCGCGTTCTTCAAGGAAAGCCGATTCTAGCCAAGCCGGCAAAACCGATTTACCGGCTGACGAAGTTTCTTAAGCGGCACATGACAGCATCGCTGATTGCTGCTGCGGCTTCGGCAGTGGTCGTGGGGTCCCTCGTTATTGTATCGGCGCAGCGTCATGCGTCGGATGCGCGTCTGAAGCAGGTTCAAGCGCTGGCGGACTCCGCGGTGTCCGATATGACGGAGAAGCTTCAGCGCTCCTCCGCATCTGTGGAGTTGCAGGCGGCCGTTTTTCATAGCACTGTCGATTACCTGAATAGGCTCAGGCAAGCCTCCGGGGACGAACCCCGGCTCCTCCTTAGGCTTTCGAAGGCGTACGGACGCGTCGGAGACATCGAGGGTTCGCCGTTCATGGCAAGCTTGGGCAATTCGGACAACGCGATCGCGAGTTATAGGGAGGCTCTGCGCACAGCACTCACGGCACGAGCGCGAATGCCCGGCGAGGAGAGCACTCGAACAGTAATTGGCGCCTATCAGCAACTCGGTCAGCTCGAAACTTTTTCCGGCGACCTCGAAGGCGCGCGCGATCTTTACCAGCGTTGCCTGCTCGTGGCACGCGAATTCGTCCGGCAGAAACCGGACGACCCAGTTCGCAACCAGCTTCTAGCAGCGACCTACGTGGGCCTCGGATGGGTCCATCTCAACAACCTGGAAATGGATAAAGACGTTCAGAGTCTTCGTGCGGCCCTTCAGGTCTTCGGGACCGAACCAAATGGGAACGAAGATCACGATCAGATGCTCATGCTTATTTATTCGCGCACGGGATTCGGTCTAAATGAGCTTGGATCGAATCCCCAGGCGATCCGTAGTTTTGAAAAGGCGATCGCCATCGCTGAAGACCTCGCCCGAAAGTTTCCCTCAGTTCGCACGAAACGAGCGGTCGAGACTCTATATATGGATATTGTCGTCCCGTTGGCCGGAAAGGAGACGCTCAACGCTGGCCTTGCGCCTCAGGCGGAAATCTACGCCCGGAAGGCTTTAGCGATGGCAGAAGAAGCCATCCGGAGTGATCCCACGAATAAGCTAGCAGGTTACGACTTGGGTTTTGCGTATACCAGGATGGGGGAGGCCGTCTCTGCCACCCATCCGGATGAGGCCGCGGCATGGTACCGAAAATCGATCGAGTTGACGAAGCAACTCGGCGCGCGGACCGAGGCTGGGAGCGAACTCGCGTTTCGGTACGAGACACTGGCATCCGTATTGATCAGTCGAAAGCACGCGGCCGAGCGTCTTCGTCTTTTGCGAGAAGCCAACCTGATCCGGCAGGAGAAAGCCAAAACAGGACCGAATCCGTTCTACCGCATGCGTTTGATGAGGTCGTACTGCAGATTAAGCGACGCCGAATTGGCGATGAATCATATCGCGGACGCCCGTAGCCATGCTGCTGCGGCGCTGCCATTCCTCGCTGCGTTTAAAGTGACCTCACCCAGCCTGATGGTCCTGCGCGACATGGGCTTCTGCTACGAGAGTCTGGGCAATGTTCAACGTTCGCTCGCAGCGGACCGCTCGGGGTCCTTGGCCGAACGGCGCGCTGCGCAAGCCCAGGCTCGTGAATGGTATCAGAAGAGCTCTGGTGTGTGGAACGAATGGTTGAGGCGCGGAGCTGCCACCCCCGAAAGCGAGGCAGCGCGGCACAAAATCGAACGGCTGCTCCAAACCAAATGATCGAAATCGGTGAGGGATTCCGCATCTCACAATAGGGAGGCTCCAAGATTGCTCGATTCGTCGCCGCCGATGCAATTGTCGGCCGCCCAAGTCACAGTTGAGCAACGGAACGGGGCTCTCATTCTCGATACGCGTCCCGCCGAACAATTCGTATCCCTTCACATTCGAGGATCCATTCAAATCGGGCTTCTCGGCTATTTCGCCAGTTGGGCGGCGATTCTCATTGAGCCGACACAAAGAATTGTCTTGATTGCCGAGGACCTTCAACGGGCTCAGGAAGCATCCACGCGATTGATCCGAGTAGGTGTTCGACACGTGATCGGGTACTCACTCCCAAATGAGTCGGAATGGCGAAGAGAAGGGTTGGAACTCGCCAAAATCTCAGTCCAGCGCTGCGAGCAGCTTGTCCGAACTATCGAGTGCGGCACACCGTTGCAGCTCATCGATGTCCGTAGCCGGGCCGAATGGCTGAAAGGTCACCTTCCGGGCGCGATCTCGCTTCCACTGCAGGACCTGAATCCAGACACAAATCCACTCGACCTCTCCAAGCCGAGCTTGATTTACTGCCACGAAGGATTTCGCGCAACGACTGCTGCCAGCATCCTGCTCCAGGAAGGCGGTGCCGCTGTCGCAATTTTGATGGATGGCATTGAGGGCTGGTCGGCACTCGGGCTGCCCTTGGAAACGCAGGACGAGTCGTCCTCGAATTGACGCTAAAGATCTGGTGCTTTCTTGAGAAATTGATGATCGAATTCGGGACGGGACTGCGCAAACTCCAGTAGAAAGGACAACGCTTCATGAAACGTGTTGAATATTTCCCAAAGAAGATGGCCGAGGGAAGCAGCCTTGGTCGCAAGTCCGGCTTCCGGCCAGGACTGGGGCCGCCCGACAACTCCGGGCCAATTCCTGTTCCAGACATATCCGGTATCTGGTCATGACGGTTTTGTTAAAGGCCAGTCGCGGTTCTGAACAAGACCAATCGATGAATTCACGGATGGCGTGATCGTACGATCGTGGCGAACTCCGCGAGGTGAGGCTGTTCAGTACTGCTGATTTCGATTGTTCGAGATAGGGCAGTTTCAAGATGCTGGCGCGTTTCTCGTTATTGATCTGCAACGAATGGTTGACACCGTGGCACGGAGAGAAATCTGAATCTTATTCTGGACAATATAATCCAATAAGACAGGTTGGACCCACTCTGGAGGATGGACATGACGGAAAGATCATTTGCAGGCAAGGTTGCTCTCGTGACAGGTGGCTCAAGAGGGATTGGCGAAGGAATCGTGAGGCGGCTCGCTTCAGATGGCGCTGCCGTCGCATTTACCTATTTCAATTCGGAAGAGAACGCAAAGCGACTCGCGAGCGAGATAGATGCTGCGGGAGGCAAGGCACTCCCGATTAAGGCTGATAGTGCCTCTGCTGAGGACATTCGCGCAACCGTGAATCAAGTCGTGAAAGAGTTGGGGAAAATAGATATTTTCGTCAACAACGCCGGAATTTTGATCCGGGGAACCATCGACAGCTACAGCCTTGAAAACTTCGACCGCATGTTGGCCGTTAATGTCCGCGCAGCATTTGTAGGTATACAAGCGGCTTCACAAGCCATGAAGGATGGAGGACGGATCATCCTGATCGGCAGCAACACTGCCGTCCGGACAGCATTTCCAGGAGCTAGCGTTTACAGTATGACCAAAGCGGCCCTTACCGGATTGGTGCGGGGGGCCGCTATCGATCTCGCTCCTCGGACTATTACGGTCAATAATATTCAGCCTGGTCCGACGGCGACTGACATGAGTGCGCCTCACGCTGAAGCTGTGAAGACTTTGATTCCACTGGCGCGAATGGCAGATGTGTCGGAGATTGCGGGTTTTGTCTCGTATCTAGCATCCGAAGAGGCCGGATTCATTACAGGGGCCAGCCTCACAATCGATGGGGGATACATCGCATAATTGAGAACGAGGAGAGATGGATGTGGCCCGACCGAAGGAATTTGATCTAGACAGAGCCCTTCATCGTGCCATTTCCGCCTTCTCTCAAAAAGGCTTTGCCGCCACGTCGACCGAGGAGCTGATGCGTGCAATGGAGGTAGGTCGGCAAAGCATGTATGACACTTTCGGCGACAAACGCGCCCTCTTCTTGAAGGCTCTCGAAGTCTACGTTTCGGAAAACGTTCGAGCCATTAATGTCGAACTCCGAGCTCCAGGGTCACCGCTTGCTGCTATCCGGAGCGCATTGGTTCATTTTTCTGAACGCAAAGACCTTTCCAGTACAGATGGTTGCATGGGGATTAATGCTATCTGTGAGTTCGGGATGCGAGATGAAGAGGTGACGCGAATTACACGCCGTGCTGCCAACGCACAGCGTCACACGCTCATGGACACATTGAGACGAGCTCAGAAGCAAGGCGAACTTGATGCTCGGACGGACATTGAGAGTCTTGCCGATTTCTTCGAAAGCACGCTGGCAGGAATAAGGATTGCTGCGAAAGCGGGAAAGACCCGGCCAGCCCTAAGACGAATCGCTGAGGTTGCGTCTGGCGCGTTTGCTGATGTTAAATCATCGGTCCGGTGAAGTCGGCTTGTGACCGCTAACCTGTCGCTTCGTCCGTATCACGCGCCACTCGGACGACGCGCGGATTCAGTCGTTTCGAAGGATGGCTCCTGGTAAGCGCCGTTCATGGATGCTGGCAGGATACGCGACCACGTCAGGCTACTCGTGTGCGTCCACCACGTCTCTTTCACTCTCACGTTTCCGCTTGCGCTCGCGTCGTACTCGCGCGTGAATCGCGTTCCAAAGGGCTCGTGCTTCGTACCGACGCCGATAGTTGTTTTGTTTCTCCCAACCGCGGATGTGCTTCTGATGGAACTCTGGGCCGTGCATCCCTGCTTTCCAATCTAGGAGAGCTGCGCTCACATTTTCCCTCAGGGGGCGTCCGGGTGTGCGCGGCGGGATCAGTTTCCGATGGAAGACCGCCAGCAACTTGATCCGCTCGCGCCGATCGAGTGCGGCGCCGAACTTCGCTAGTATGTTTGCTCCTGCGGTGTCGGCGATTCGCGCTGGCTATATCTATCGCTGTCGCCGGTGTGCCACAAACATCCGGTTGTGGCACATGTCCGGGCGCGACAGGTTCCTGTTTGTCTTCAGCGCCTTCGTGCGTGCGTTCGCCAGAGGGTTCCGGTACATCTCGCGGCATCGATATGAGCTCTCCTTGCGGGAATGACGACGGAAGCGTCATGGTGGTTACTGATCCGCAAGACGGCAGTTGGACAATGTCCATGTGCGCGCGGCAGAAAATCTGAGAAAGTTGCGAAAATAGTGGCGAACCCTGCCAAGTTCTCCGCCAGGTACCAATTCCCATTGGCATGCCTTCGGGATGAGGCAGCAGGCGGCCGGTCAAGATCGATCAAAGAGCATGGATGGAGACCAAGAGACTCTCGCGCGAAGGGGCAACCGAGGCGGTTCGGAAGACGCGCATGCGACGCCCCTAAGATCCCAAGCGGATCTGGTTGCTGAACTGAAGGACTTCATCGCACACAACCCTGCGATTTTTGGCGGCGTCGATATCTTTAACATCGATTGGTCCGATCCGTTTGAGCGGGCCGGGATCCTCGCCGCAGTTCTGACCGGTCTTGTGACGGCCGACCACCGTCCGGTTGTGCGCGCGATAGTCATTGTCGCAACCCCGGAAGCGGATCTTGCGGCGGCTCAAGCGGCGGCTTGGGGCGCTTTGCTAACCGCATTCCAGCAGCTCGCTGGCCGGGAGATGTCTGCCGACGCTCAGGAATGGTTTAAAGCCCGCTTCAAGGTGAACTCGGCTCCGGATTTGAGAACTCGATCGCTGCTTGGCTTGATCTCGGGACGAGTGGAACATGCTGCGGTCATCGTGACGGATGCAGCAAAGTACAGAGATGAAAAGGTCGAGCCTTACATCGCCCCTGGTGCAGCAACGCCGCTGCTTCCGCAGGACATCTGGGTGCCTCAGGTCCACGCGCTTGCGACCTCTGCAGTCGAGATTGCGCGCGAGCGAAAACTGTACGTCGCGATTGACACAAGCCAATTAAGTCCAACTCGTGCGGCTCTGTGCGACGTGTTGCTTTCGCTCGAGGGTTGCGGGGTGATGGGATCGGGCCATGACCGGGATCTCTCGCGTATTCTCGCCGATCGCGTGGGTTACTGGGACCAGTGGGTTCGCGAGGGCTATCTCGGCCGGGCGCTCCGCGAGATCCAAGATCTGCCTCGGGTTTTTGATGTCCATAAGGCGTTTCTTCGCATTCAGATGCTTCATAAAGCGGGGCACTTCAACGAATCATTGCGAGCTATCCGGGAAGAGCTAACAAGTGGGCGTAAAATAGACGCCTCGTCGAGGGTGAAGCTCTCGCGGATCGCCCAGGATGCGAACGCCTCCATCTTGGCCGCGGAGGTGCTGAGCCCAGCGGTCGACGAACTTGACAGCATGGAAGATCTCGAACTCGCTCTGGCGACGGCACGCAACAGCGGAAATGGGGAGCTCGAAGAGCGAATCGCGTCACGGCTGGCCATCGTGTTTCCGAATAGTCCAGGAATCCGAGCGCGGAAACGGCATATGATGGCCTCGGTCCGGGATTATAGTGGGATCGCTGAGATGTTGACCGATCAAGGGGACGATCAGGCCGGTGCTGATTTCTTTCACGAGCTTGCAAGGTTCCTCTCAGGAGCCGAGACACCCGACTATCTCGGCCTAATCGCGTCCGCGGGTGCCGATACTGTGCGTGCGGAGGCTTTCCGTATTGCGTGCGTTCAAGACGCGCTTCGGCGCCACTTGATTGTGCATGCCTTCGAACTCGCGCTTCCACTTCCTGAGAGTCCTCAGCACTCGAAGCGCGGAGAGATCTTGCTGGTGGAAGTGGTGGAGGCCATCTTCTTGTCGGCAACGAAAGGTGCTCTGCCGGTTTCTGACGAGCAAATCGAAACGGCTGTCCTCGCCCTTGTCGAACGACTTGCGGCCAACCCGACCAATCAAAGATTAAGAGTGAGACTTGCAGGTCTTGTCCAGTTTTCTGTCTCCGGTAGCACCGGTCTCGCATTGATGGCCGCTCTTGTGCTAAGACTCGCTTCGAGGCCGATTGCACTTGCGAAGCGGGAGCTTACTTCCGTGGCGCATGCGGACTGGCTCCTTCAGCACAAGGATTTCCTAGAGGCTTCTTTTGCTTGGCTCAAGGACCAGCAGCCAGTGGTGATCGGACGCGTGGTGATGCCAGGCGAGTTGCTCACGGAACCGGCCGACGAGGTACTTTCAGCCGTGACGGACTACCTCAGCCATGCTCCGGTCACCACTGAGGAAGACGTTCTTGCACTTCAAACATTCCTCGCTTTGGGAGCATCTGTAACGCCGCGCGGTACCGATCCAGATTTGGACCTTCTGCTAAATGCGATTGGTTGGGGGCAAGCTCGCGAGTTCGGGCTACGCTCAGGTGGCGCGCGACCTGGCGGAGCAGACGGTTCTAAACAGCGCGGGATCGCCTCGAAGGCGACGACTCGGATGGTTCGCTGTGGCCGACATATATCACCGTTGCCACAATTACCTCGAAGGTTTGATTGCGCTCGCGTGCGCGCTTGCAGCCGACGACAATGTCGAGGAGGAGCAAGCTTGGCACGAGGCCAACGCGCTCGTGCGCTTCTTTCGCGATTGCGGGCTGTATAGTCTCGCGCGGGCCGCACTCGACCAATCTCGCCAACACCTCGCCCGGATGGGTTTTTCGGACACCTATGGTCATCGCCTCGACACCATTGATCTGCAGATCCGTCAACGTGAGTTCGAAGGGCACGGGGGCAGCAACGCCGAACTGGAAGTGCTAATCGAGGATGCTGTACGCAATGGCGCTGCCGTACTTGAGCGCCATGACGAGACCGCGCCCGCGGCTCTCGTAGTCGGGCAGTTGCTCAACCTCGGGAAGAAGCGAGATACGAAGATCCCATCGCGTGCCGACGCCATTCTCGCGCAGCTCTGCGAACATGCTGGAGGGAACCTTGGCTCATTTGCCAAAACTAATTCTGCGGACTCCGTCTCTGCTACCGAACTGTTTAATCTCGTCAAGGTGAGGGCGGCGGCGCGCTACTCGGATGACGTCGGCTACGACATGCGCGATGTGGCTGTGCTGGCGAGCCGAGCGCTCGCCAATGACCAATACATCCAACACGCCATCGAAACCTCCTTTGCCTTGGAATTGCTCGGCTGACCAGGGTGTGGCCATCCCGGGCTGGGACGAAGCAGCCAAGCCTCCTTCTGCGCCTGAGAGCTTCGAGCAACCGGCCGAGATCGCCTGCGCTGTGTCTCGCGAGAAGTTAAGCGTGGTGCAGCTCGGCTTTGATTCGTCTGGTCGGCTTGTGCGGCTCAGCGCTGTTGGAGGGCAACTGAAAGCGCCAGTGCGAGAGCCTGATGAGATCATCCATGAGGCTCGGTTTAGGAGTTGGGCCGTCGAGTATCCATATAGGTACGGCATCGACGAATAGGTACGGCATCGACGACAGTTCGGCGAATCTGTTCTATACAACGACCGCCGACCTGAGGCTGTCGGACTTGCCGGATGGCCCTGTCGTGATCGCGGCGGATGCCACTTTACAGCCTTTTCCACCGAATCTCTTTTTCTTGGGAGATGATTTTGCTGGACGGACGCGCCCGATAGCGGCAGTGCCATCACTTGCTTGGCTCAAAGCAGCGCAAGAAAAAGCCCCGCTCGGCGATGGCCGGCTTTGCGCCTGGATTTCCACGGCGGAGGGCAGTTCGGAAAGCAAGACGCTCCCGATGATCGCCGAGCGGCTCGCGCCAACGTTAACCGAACACGGCTTCACCATAGACAACGGCCCGACCCTACCGGAGGCGTTCGCGCGCGCAACGATGGCAGTGATCGCGGCGCACGGAGGCATTCACGACAGAGACGATTTTTTCCAGGTTGTATCGGACGAGGGAATCCTTCGGGTAGCGCCTAGCGACCTGGCCGCGGCTCTACGAAACGTCGGTACCGCCGTTCTCTTCGTGTGTAGCGGCGGTCGCGCCGACAAACATCCGGGTGCTCACACGACGTTAGGGCTGGCAAGGCAGATCCTGGACCGAGGTTCTCAGGCCGTAATCGCATCCCCGTGGCCTCTCGACTCCCGCGTACCCTCCCATTGGCTTCCCGTATTCTTAGCGCATTGGTCAAGGGGTGAACCGATTATCCAGGCAAACTTTGCCGCAAACAAAGCTGTCGACGCGTACTTCGCGCTAGACCCGGCAAGGGGACTCGCTATGACCGTCTTCGGCAACCCGATGGTCCGGCGAGTATAAGCACACGCATTGCCGACGTGCCGGTTTCAGTTAGGTGGGCGGGTGGAATTGTCACGCGTGACAACTCACGTCGTTTCCAGTTTTTCCTCCCAGAACCCATTTTCTTTACACCGGGCGCCATCAGAATCGTGATCGCCAGAGCGGAATCGCTCCGAAGAAGAAAGCTGTACCGTTCCCTTGCGGCCGCCGTTCGATTATTCCTCTGGAAGCTTCGTCAGGCGAACAGTAGTCCTCTTTTGTTCGCCCTCAGTGACGATGATCAAAGGTGCAAGATTGCGGTATTTTTCCAACAATACGTCGGGACGAAAGAGCCATGTAAAGTTCGAGACATCAAGCAGAAAGACGCGATACGAGCCGGGCGGAACACTATGGAACACGAAGTTAGCCGATAGGTCTGCGCCCCGCTGAGCAGCCAGCATCGAGTTCACGTCGACGATTCCGTCCTCCGGAAGAAGGGCACACATTGCAGGTTCACTGGCTCCAGGATCTGTGCGTTCCGGGAAGATCTCCACGCGGCCGCCTTTTGGACTGAGTGTAAACAGCACGTCGGATTCGCCCGGAGCGAGTTCCAGATTCCTGCCCGCGATGCTACGGCCGAGGACGCGAACATCTTTGACGTACCAATCCTCTGGAAGCCCCTGGATAATGTAGCGCACCTTGCTGTCAGGAGCTGTCGTGTGAAATGTACCGCTCGAGTCGATTTTCACCGGCTCGCTCATGAAATTCAGGATGACTTTTGAAAAATCCTGGCGCGTTGGTCCGTCGACAACAATGCGGCCGCTGATCTGGTAGCCGGGACCAAGCGCCAGCTCGACTCCCGTTATATTCTTATCGCGAGCGTCTACAGTCAAACTCGGCGAGATCTTTCCGGAACGATCAGAAGCTTTAAGCGTGTACTCTCCCGGCAGCACCTCGATGTTGAAACTCCCATCGGCAGCAATGTGGGTGCTCATCGCGCCAGGTTGATGACGATTTATCCTCGGGCCAGCGCGCTGGGCTGAGATCATTGCACCATCTGTCTTCCCAGGTTTCAAGTGGCCGCTGATGGTGACCGAGCGCTCTATCGGCAAGCGCCCGTCGGCTAATCGAACGGTTTCGCCAGAGCCGACTTTAACTTGTTGCGCGTGAGAAAAATCAGAGGCGTCCGGAAAGAGGATCAATCCGCCGAATTCAGGCCATTGATAGCGCGATTGCCGTGTGTAGTTATGTTCGTCTCTCGAGGTGTACTCTACGGCTAAGTGGTAGGATCCTGGCTCGACATCTGCGATTCGATATTCTCCGAGATCGTCGGTCGTCGCCGCAAAGAGACTTCGATATGGCTCCGCGTCGTTCCCCGTTTGCAATGTGCTCACGATCGCGTGGCGTACCGGATCTCCATATTGATCGAGCACCCGGCCTGCCAGCACGCCAAGCGGAAGCATCTCCACAGTAGTCTCGCTGGGCTTCCCGTTTTGAATCTCCGCGATCTTTCCCATCATTCCGCCGCCTATCATCCGAAAGCCATGGATCCGCACGGTGATCAGGGCGGAGCCGAAGAACGGTGAATTTTTCTCTAAGACTCCGTTGTCACCAGTGCGACCTGTAATCTTGGCGGAGTTTTGCAGACCTGCGCTATCGACCGTTACGCTCGCGCCGGCTAAAGGTGCTTTCGTCAAACTATTTATGACCTGGATTCTGACCGGCGTCGCCGGCTGCGCGACGGCGACCGCCAAGCTCACCAGCGCCGCCAGTATGTTCCTCATTGCTGCGCCTCTGGCTGCACGACTAGAATCAACCTCTTGCCGGCTGTGCCTGGCTCCATCTTAATTTTCCAATTCACGATGGGCTTGCTGTCCAAAGTTCCGCTTTGAAGTTTGCCGAGTCTTGGATCGACGCTGATCGTGTATTCACCAGGCTCAAGCGAGACTGCAAAAGTCCCATCTGCGTCGGCCTTCGCGCTTCCGAAATCCATCGGATTCAACAACCCGGGCCGCCGATTGAAGTAGACCGAGCCGATTTTCGAGTTCTCTATCTGCTGCTCAGTCAGCCCGCGAATTTGCCCCTCCAGCTTTAATCCCGGTTGAAGCAAGATTTCGATTCCGTCCACATCTGAGTCTTTGACGGTCACCGAGGTCGTCCCAAATTGCCGCGTTCGCTCGTCGATGGTGTGAGCCGAAATTGTGTAAGTGCCCGGCCCCACATCGCCGATCGCGAATCTGCCATCCTGGCCGAACCCGTTATGTCCGCCCTCGCCGGTCTGGCTTGCAATCCATAACGTCGCCCGCTCATGTACAACGCCCGACTCCGTTCGAAGCGTACCGCGAACTGTCGCAGGGCGAACATCATTCAACACAAAATCGATGCCCCGATTCACCGAGCCGGAGGTCACGACGATTTCCGCCGGTTTCTCTTTTCCCCCCAGATATGACGTTGCCGTCGTCATCGGCGTAGGATCGAATTCGTCTTCACGGCCTTCGCGATACGTGGCTCGAAGACGATACGTGCCGGGGTCCAATCCGGAGAGCCGATATTCGCCTACATCGTTGGTTTCCGCGTTAGAGACTGCCTGAATCTGCCCATTCGAGTTCCGCGAATCGAGAGCCTCGATCCGCGCACGTTGCAGCGGATGGCCCGATCCGTTCACAACTTTGCCAGTTACGAGGCCCTGCGGGCGTAGTTCAATCGCTAATTCCTTGCCCTCATCGAAATCCGAAAGCTCAACCTTATAAGCCCGGTCCGTGTATCCATCGCGATGGCCGATAAGCGTGTACTCCGCACGAACGAGCTGTGGAAAACGAAATCGACCTTCGCCATCCGTGAATTCGTCCCACTGCTGCTTGGGTGTATAGATCTTGATGATGGCGCGCCGCACAGGCTCGTGCGTCTGCGCGTTTATGGCTCGGCCGAAGATTCCGCTCTCCCCCGCGATCGCCGCGATCGCCGCGACGGAAAACCCCAGAAGCGCACCGTAGATTTTCACGTATTCCAGGATATTTCAAATGAAAGTCCATTACAATCGATGTAATCGTGATCAGCACGAATGGCGTCTAACGAACGCCGGAGGACAAAGTGCCGCGCAAACTGCTTAGTCTGATCGTCGTTTTGTTGCCACTTCGTGTGGGCGCTTTACAAGTCCAAGTTCCGTCCAAATCCGCCTTGGAAAGACGCGGACTCCACCACGCGAACATTCGTGGGCGATTCATTTCCGAAGCCGGCGAACCCGTGCCCCGTGTTCATGTACAGATGAACGCTGGCCGCCCTCGGGCGCTGCCCCTGGTAGACGTCGTATCGGATGCTGACGGAAATTTCGAAGTACACGACGTCAATAGCGAATATATGCCCGACCTCCGGTGGTATCCGCCGGAGCGATGGCTCAGCGGAGCCAGGGCGATTCTCAGCGAAAGCGGCGACAATATCGATGCGGGCACGATCGCCTTACAACCGAATACCGTCATTCGAGTGGAAGTGGAAGTTGTCGGTGGGCCTCCGATCGAGGATCGTGACCGGCGCCCCAACATCATCCTGCAAGGACCGAATCAGTTCCAGCGCATTGTTGCCGAATCCGCCGGCAACCTCCAGGTTCTGCGTCAAATTACGTTCGATAGAAGGAACACTGCAGGTTTCTCTATTTGCGAAATCGCAGATCGGAATCCTTCAGCGTTCCGCTGCGGATCCAGCGTGGACGGCGGGATCAACTCGTGAAATTGCGTCTTCTCCGGGACACCGTGGCGCAGCAAAATCAGTACGCCTGGTCTGGAAAGATGGAGATGGTTGAATCCACGGTTCCGGTGGCGGATGTTGCGAAACAATTCACTGCAGCCGGCCGCGTCGTTGCGCCGGACGGGAGCCCGGTCGAGGGAGCGCTTGTCAATGTGAAGGGTTTGCCTTTTGAGCGCATTGTGGCGCGATGGACGCGTTCCGATGCCCGGGGCAACTTCAGGCTTCCGTATTCTTCTCTCGCTTGCGTGCAACCTACCGTCTCTTACGGGGATAGTGATTACTGGTTCGATCGCGACGCGAACCGAAGCGCTGAACCTTGCGAAGTTCGCTGGCAAAACCCTCGCGACATCGTGATGCCGATGGCGACACGGCTGAACTTGAAGATCACCGGCGCCGATCCAACAGCGGCGCGAGCTTATTGGTGGCATGATTCATTCGGTTGGCAGCGGTTTTCGTCACTGCAGCCGTGGATTTCTCTGGGCGGGTTCACCGGGATCACGATCAAGGTTGAAGCGGATGGATTTGTTCCGCTGATGCAGATTCCCAAGCTCCCTCGGATTGACGCTTCGAAAGGTGAAAAGCCGCCGGATGAAATCCCGATCGAATTTGCATTCAATAACGGCCAGAGGCAACTCAGTATTCGGGGGGATGGAAAAGCATTGGCGGACGTCGCTGTCGACGTGGAGTGGATTGAACATCTAGATAGCGATCACCGCGGGTTGTCTGGCGTATATCGCACCGCCGCGGACGGTCGTGTCGCACTGAAAGGCGGACAGGACCAACTGCTTGAAGTATTCGTCTACGCCGAAGGTTATGAACCGCGCCGCGCAATCTGGAATCCAGGCGCACCGCTGGTGCTCGATCTGGCGCCTAGGAACTCGACGTTTTCATTCGCTCCTACAGGTTCAGCAAGGATTGCGCGAATCCGTGATGTCGCGGTGCCGCAGGCTGTACGCACGCTCCTGTTGAATGCTAACGATAGCCGTTCCTTGAAAACCGCGTCGGGGACATACGATGTGACGCAATACGGCGAGCGCGGAGCCGTTCTCAGCTATCAGCGCATTCAAATTCGGTCGGGTGAGACCAAGGCCGTCGATTCGTCCGCGGATCAACGTCCCCATCTCGCGATTCGCTATCCGGCCGAGGGTTGGCGCGCCATGATTTCGGATTCCAGTCCGCGAGGAAGTGCCGCCGGGTGGGCAGCAATGATCGCTGTGAACGGCTCGCTGGCATTCGCGGATTTGCCCGCAGCAGTGGACCATCAATCAGCCCGCGAGGAATCCTTTTTTCTTTCGGGAGCTGGACGAATGCACGTCGAATTGCGCCGTCCCAACCAGACCCAGAGCCTATGGCGAGATATCGACGTTCGCCCAGGTGAATCGATTACGCTTAATGCTCCGGCTACGGATTCGGTGCTGAAAGGCTCGATCCGAACTTACGACGGTGGCCTCGGGATGTCCATCCACGGCTGGGCCGGGCCGCGGATGCAGCTCATCTCGGATGAGCCAACTGGGTGGTCCGTCACGGAGTATCTCCCTGCACGCGACTCACGCACCGGCGAAGAGAAAGATCGGTTCACCATCCAATCTCTTCCAGCGGGCAATTACCATCTCTATCAACATCTGATCGGAACCCCAACGAATTATACGTACGGCGGCAAAGAAATTCCCTATACCGAACCAATCGCAGCGTGGGGCGGTATTCCTCTGAAGCTCGAATCGGGACATACAACCCTACTGAACGATTTCATCGAGTACGCCTTCGCGGATTTGCAGGTTCGAATGAGGGATCGCGCAGGCCAGCCTATCGAGAATGGGACTCTGCGGATTCGCGATCGAATGTCCGACTCGTGGCGGCAGGTGGAGGAAAATCCGGCACAACTCGAGCAGGCCGCGCATCCGATTCCTTATCCCGCGGCGGTGCGCGTCATTCAAGGCAGGGCCACGTTGCCGCGGGTTCGCGAGGGAGCGCTCGAATTGCTTTTGGAACTCGATACGGGGCAAATCTACAGCTTTATGACATCTGTCGGGTCTTCCCGTGAGCTGTTGCTAGGCGTCCCCGTGAATTAGCTCAACAGGGCTTCCCGAAACAATTTCCAAATTGATCTTCTTCGGGAGGTCGCGGAAAGAGGGCCTGCCAAAATTAGGCAGGCGGTTTTGGTAGCCCCGAATCGGCATCGTCCGTCGTGCGACATACCCGACGCACCGTTGTGACTCCCACGCCGCAAGCGCGCGCAATATCCCGCCATGATCTTCCCGCCCTCCGCAGCTCGACCGCTCGAGCTCGATCAAAAATCACTTTTGGCCTGCCGATGGGATTGCCGCTTCGGGTCCCTTGCGTCCCCGCTCGGCTCAATCCCGCTCGCACGCGCTCGGAAATTCGGATGCGCTCCTGCTTCGCGATCCACGCGGCCATCGCAATCATCAATTCTCCCGCGGGGCCTGTGGTGCGGAACTGAGCTTCGCTGAAGCTGACGAACTGCACCCCATCTGAACTGAGCCGCCGAATTTGGTCGAATGTCTCGCCCACGCCCTCACGTGAGAAGCGGTCAAGCGCCCAGACCACCACAACGTCGAAGCGTCGCTGAGAGGCGGCCGCCATCATCGCGCGGAATTGGGCAAGGTCGGCCTTAGCCCCGGATTCGTGGTCTTCGTATTCGGCGACTATGGGCCATCCCTGCGCTGCAGAGAACCCGCGAAGTTGTCGGATCTGATTGGCGGTTTCCTGGCCCTTGTCACGAGTCGAAACGCGAGTGTAGAGAGCCGCTCTCATCGCAAGCCCCCGGCGAACATGGAGTTACCTGCGCTCGCGGCGAACACTCCAGGCGGACAAATCGCGACAAAAGTTCTAAATGCGTCCAGTGTGGGGAGCCACTCATTTGGTTCGAACCGGCGTCTCCAGAGACGGTGCGATTATGAAGCTTGAACTTCTGCGGTTTCTTCGACGCTCAGACCAGCGTAAATTGGCCGGTCAGTTCCCACCCGCTCAAAAAGGTAGATCCAGGCGAGATTGGGATGACCCGGAAATCAAGTTGATCCCGCGTCCGAGCCCGGACTTACTGGCCAAGGAAGAAGATGCCTACGCAACGGCAACTGACTAATCGGACACATGCTCTCCAAGCCGCCACCCTTGCAGCACCTGTTTTTCCGAAAACTTATTACGGAAAAACTTCCCGTCACCGTATTCCTTGTAAATGGCCTGAAGCTACAGGGCGCGATCACCGAGATCGATAGCTTTTCGATGCTTATTGTCTCGGGGTTCC
>Ga0210400_10002298_pt1 | contig 17945 bp, 13 predicted proteins | sample IncBWH26MmetaG_FD_155456 | JGI IMG/M metagenome (GOLD analysis project Ga0210400, IMG submission 155456) | Forest soil microbial communities from Barre Woods Harvard Forest LTER site, Petersham, Massachusetts, United States - Inc-BW-H-26-M | ecosystem: Environmental > Terrestrial > Soil >...
CTCGAAACCTTGGCGGGCGCCCGTCGCATCCAAGCCGCGTGAACACTCGTTGAAAAAGAGACGCGCCGCCAGGCACCAAAGAACTGCTTAAGCGTCGCCGGTCCATCGGTTTTGTCAATTTTTTCAAGGGCTAATTCTTTCTCCGCACCGGCGGTGGCGCCACCTTTTTCTTTGCGTTCTCCGCATCCTTCATCGCGTCGCGCGTACCCTCAATGGCATCGTCCAAATTCTCCTTGTAGATCTCCCGCTCCGCGCCCTCCGCGGATAATTTCTCCAGGGTCGCCAGAAATTCCTTGGTGCGCGTGACCATCAAGTCGACTCCCTGCCGGATATTCTCCTGTTTTTCGATGCCCAACGTAATCAAGTCCGCCGCGTCATCCACGCAGCCAACATAAGCATTCAACAGTGAATTCAGCATGTCGGAATGCCGGTTCGAAGAAGGATGATTCAGCTCATATTGAAACTTCTTCAAACGGTCTTCCGCAAAGCTGAGGAACAGCTTTATTCGATCGTTGACCGTCTCGGCGTCGCGAATCTTGTCTGCTTCCAGGTTCGAAAGATAGTCCTTCTGCGCCGCCGGCCGTGCTTCTGCAAAGGAGGTTGCCGTCAGTACGCAGCATGCTGCCAGAAACATCTTTGCTGCCGATTTCATGGTTGTTTCTCCGGTGGCGGGGGCGTCGCCTTCTCGTTCAGCGGGCGCAGTGGGAAGAGCAATCGCAGCAGCTCGTCGTCGATGGCGATCAGATCCAGCCGCACGAGCTGCAGCGGCGGCTTGAACTGCTCCGGCGCCACCAACAGGCTTTCCGCTGTCTCGCGAATCCCCTTGCGCACGTGAATCTCCAGCTGGCGATACCCATTCGGCTGCTTTTCCGCGTTGGGGTGTTGTTTCTTCAATGCCTCTATCGCATCGCGAACATTGTCGCGGTACTTTTCCAGCGTCAAGCCCACGGTGCTGTTGTCTCCCGCCTTTTCGGCTCGCCGCGCCTCTTCAAATTGAGCGTCGCCGAGCTTCTCAAGCATCTTGGCCTTGTGAACGGCATTCGGTTCGCGGTCAAACCGTGATTGAAGATCGGCCAGCAGGTTGCCCGCCTGGGGCGGATACCCCAAAACAAAAAGCGCCAGGCTGCAAAGTGCTCCCAGGTTCGTCCCGCGGGCCTTCATGCCGTCACCTTTTTTGCTCCAGCATGCGTCGCAACGCCTTGCTCCGCTCTCGTGCCTGCCACATCTGATCAGGATTCTTCTCCTGATCCAGATCGAGGAATTTCTGGTAAGCCTCCAGCGCGGGCTTCAGCTGTTTCAGCTTATCGTAGCAAAGCGCGCGAATAAACCACGTTCCGGCGGCCGGCTGTTCGACCTTTGCAATCTGGTCAAGCGTCCCGAGGGTGGCAGCATAATTTCCACCCAGGTAGTACGTACTGCTCAGGTCCTTCCAGTACGCTAAATTCTTTCCATCCAGTTGCAAGGCTGTGCGCAACTCTTTTTCGGCGGAGGGAAACTCGTGCTTCTGCATGTACACGCGGCCGAGTCCGCCGTGAAGTTCGGCATCGTCCGGCGCCAAAGCCAAGGCTTGACGGAGCGTCTCGATGGCATCACTCCATTTCTTCTGACCGATCTGGATATCGGCGCGGAGTTTGAGCAATTCCAGTGATGGCTTTCCGCCATTCGTGCGGCCCATCTCTGCATACGCTGCATCGAATTGCTGTTGCTCCAGGAGCAAGTGCACAAGCCGAGCACGCACTGCCGAGTCCGCTGGCTGCGCGGCGAGATACTTCTGGTATGCTTCCACGGCATCCGCTTTTTTCTGAGCATCGAGGCTGCGCGCCAGGCCGAGAAGCGCTCGAGCCTCCTGCGACTGTCGCTCGAGCACGTTCCGAAATCTCGCCTCCGCATTTGTCGGGCGATTCAGCGCGAGGTATGCATTGCCGAGATGCACGAGTGTGTCCAGATCCTGCGGATCAAGCGCCACGGCGTTTTCAAACGCTGCCGCCGCCGCGGCCAGGTCTCCCCTGCGCTCCAAGGCAACTCCCAAGAGAAAATGTGGCCGGCTCTGGGCTGGAAGAAGTGCGGCCGCCTTCGTGAGCGGTGCAACCGCCGCGGCAGGGTCCTTGTCCAGAAGAAGAATCCCCAGGTCCAGATAAGCCTCCGTCATTTTCGGATCGAGAGCAATCGTGCGTTCGTATTCGGAGCGCGCCTCATCGGTCTTTTTCAACGCCGTGTACACAAATGCCAGTTGAAAATGCGCGTAGGCGAAGTCCGGCTGGTCGGCGATCACTTTTTGCAGCGGCGCGATGGCTGCTTCGAATTCGTTTCTGTCGATATCCCGGCGCGCCTCATCCAAAAGGTCGTTCAGGGGATTTGCCACTTTTTGAGACTTGGACGTTACCGCTGATTTTGGTTTGGAAGACTCTTGCGCGCGAGCCGTCATCCGGGAGCTGATCGCCGGCGCAATCGTTTGCGCCAGCACGAGGCTCAGAACGATCCTCGCGCAACGTGGATCGAAGCAGCCAACTGTTCGAACGGCGGAATGCATCATGGTTCAGCTGGAGAAGTCTTGACTCCGTTCGGAATTGTAGCCGATGGGCCTGCTGCTTTGGATGCGCCGTTCCCGGCGCGCTTTGCCTGCCCGTTTCCATTCAAGACACGCGAAAGATAGCGCCCCGTGTATGATTGCGCGTTGCGTGCCACTTGCTCCGGCGTGCCGGTCGCGACAATTTTTCCGCCCTGGTCGCCGCCTTCGGGGCCCAGATCAATCAGCCAGTCCGCCGATTTGATCACGTCAAGATTGTGCTCGATGACGAGCAGTGACGCTCCGCCCTCCAGTAATTTTCGGAACGCGCTCAGCAGCTTGGCAATGTCGTCGAAGTGCAATCCCGTCGTGGGTTCGTCGAGAATGTATAGGATTCCTTCATTGTCCGTGCGCGTCAGATGCGCGGCCAGCTTGAGCCGCTGCGCTTCCCCGCCGGAAAGCGTCGTGGCGGACTGGCCCAGCCGCAAATATCCGAGTCCAATCTCATTCAGAATTCTGAGCTTCGAAACAATCTTCGGCACATTCACAAAGAACGCCAGCGCTTCCCGGACCGTCAGCTGCAGCACCTCATGCACGTTCTTCCCGCGATAACGGACTTCCAGAACTCCGCTCTTGAATCGCGTGCCGCGGCATTCTTCGCAAATTAACTCCACGTCCGCCAGGAACTGCATTTCCACCGTAACCGTGCCGTCGCCTTGGCACGTTTCGCACCGCCCACCCGGCACGTTGAACGAAAAATGCCCGGCGGCATAGCCGCGTCGCTTGGCGTCCGGTGTCTCGGCAAACACTTCCCGGATCGCATCGAAGGCTTTCAGGTACGTCGCCGGATTCGAACGCGGCGTTCGTCCAATCGGCGATTGATCCACGATAATCACTTCGCGAATCTCATCGTCCCCGTCCAAACGATCACAGAACTCTTTCACGCTCCCGCCGGCCCGTTTGGCGGCCAGCGCTTTATATAAAACATCGTGCACCAGCGTGGATTTTCCGGAACCGCTGACGCCCGTAACCACCACCAGCGTACCGAGTGGAATCATCAAATCCAGATTCTGCAGATTGTGCAGACTCGCGCCGAAGAGCCGCAGGACTTTTCCTGCAGGCTTGTGCCGCACGTTAGGCACCGGAATGCGCAGCTCGCCGCTCAAATAGCGCCCCGTTAGCGACTTGTGCTCCTCAAGCATGGCATCGTATGCGCCGGCGAAGAGCAGTTTCCCGCCAAGCTCGCCCGCGCCCGGACCGAGATCGATGACGTAATCCGCAGCGTGGATCGTGTCGGGGTCGTGCTCCACAACCAGAACCGTGTTCCCCAAATCACGCAGCGATTTCAGAATGTCAATCAATCGTTGCGTGTCCCGAGGATGCAGACCGATCGACGGTTCGTCCAGCACGTACAGCGCGCCAACCAAGTGCGAACCGAGCGACGTCGCCAGCTGAATTCGCTGTGACTCCCCGCCGGAAAGCGTCGACGTCAGGCGATTCAACGAAAGGTAATCAAGGCCGACCTCATCCAGGAATTGCAAGCGCGTCCGGATCTCTTCGAGAATCTTGTCCGCGATTTTCAGCTGCTCTTCGGAAAGTTTCATCGACGAGAAAAATACCCGCGCCTCTTTCACCGTCAGCTTGCAAACTTCGGTAATCGATTTCCCCGCCACCCGCACGGCCCGCGCCTCCGCGCGCAAGCGCGTCCCGCCGCAATCCGGGCATGTAGCGTAGCCCCGGAACCGGCTCAGAAAAACGCGCACGTGCAATTTGTATTTTTTGCGTTCCAGCCAGGCAAAAAATCCTTTCACGCCTTGGTAGTCGTTTTCCGGATCGCCCTCGAGTATCAACCCTCGCTGTTCCTCGCTAAGCTGCCGCCACGGCACATTCGTCGGGATGCCCCTTCCGCGCGCCCACTTCTTCGCTTCCTGAAAAAGCGTGCGGTACCGAGGCTTGGTCCACGGCTCGATGGCTCCATCATCAAACGATTTGCTGGGGTCAGGCACCACCAGGTTCAAGTCGAAATCGATGGTGTTGCCAAAACCTTGGCAGCGCGGGCACGCTCCGTACGGATTGTTGAACGAGAAGAGCCGCGGCTCCGGCTCCTGATACAGCGTCCCGTCATTCTTACATTCGAATCGCTCGTTGAACGTCAGCCGCTCGACCGGATTCCCTGCGCCGTCCGCCACAAATTCCAGAATCGCCTCGCCTTGCCCTTCGCGGTAGCAAATCTCGATCGAATCCACGAGCCGCGACCGCGACTCCGGATTTACCGCCAGCCGATCCACGAGAACATATACCGGTTTCGCGAAATCCAAATCCAACAGCGTTTCCGGCGAGGAAAACTCGTGGATGCGTCCTTCCTGGTAAAGCCGGTTGAACCCGCGCTTCTGCAAATCGCTCAGCGCCTGACGAAGAATCTCGGGCGGAGGAGCACCAGCTGTTTTCTTAGCGCTTCGTTTCGAAACGCCCGCCGTCGCGGACGCGCCCAGCCGAAACTGATGCAACACATAAAATCGCCGCCCCGCCCCGAGCCCTAGAATCCGAGTCGCGATTTCGTCCGGACTGTCGCGCCGCACCTGCGCACCGCACTTGATGCAAAAGGTCTGCCCGCATCGCGCAAAAAGCAACCGCAAATAATCGTAAATCTCCGTGGCCGTCGCCACCGTCGAACGTGGATTCCGCGTCGAATTCTTCTGCCGGATGGCCACCGCCGGGGCAATCCCGGAAATCTCATCCACATCCGGTTTTTCCATGCGCTCCAGAAACTGCCGCGCGTACGCCGAGAGCGATTCCACGTACCGCCGCTGCCCTTCCGCATAAATCGTGTCGAACGCCAGGGAAGATTTTCCGGACCCGCTGACACCCGTAACCACGGTGATGGCGTCATGCGGAATATCCACGCTGATGTCTTTTAGATTGTGGACGCGAGCGCCGCGCACACGGATAGATTCCTGCTCCGGCCGGACATCCATGCTTGTGCGGGTAATCTCTTTGGTCGCCAAGGGCAAGCCCAGACAGCGCGTTTCGTACGCACTGCCTAAACTTCTAATTATACGGCTGCCGTCAAGAACGGGCAAACGGCCTCATATGCACTGAGCATGGTGGAAAACTGCTAGATAGGCGGGGGATTGGCTTCCTGGCCGGTCTGGATTCTTTACTATTCTTTACATCTCCTGGGTGAGCACGATTTGCCCGATCCCTCCTTCCACTTTCAGCCGGATTGTCGTCGGAGACTTTCCATACGCGTCGTTGACGTAGGAATCCCCGTCGTGCTTCAACCCGCGCACATCGATCGATCCGATTCCTCCTGAGGCTTGCGCAATAACTCCAACATTTTTCGGAAGCCGGATGTTGGCCTGCCCTACCCCTCCCTCGATGTCCGCGGAAAGATCGGTCTTGCGATCGCCGGTGAGGTCCACGTCCACCTGGCCAGCCCCGATGTTGAGAGCCAGCCGCGTGATAGGCACATCGCGAAGATGCAGATTTCCCTGCCCCGCACCCATGTCGATTTTCAGCTCCAGCGGAATATCTTTGCTGAAGTGCAGATTCCAATCGTTTTGCGAGTGCCCGACATGGATGGATTGAGATTCCTGGGAAATGGTCACGTGGCCCACGCCGTCCGTCACGTTGTAGTTCACGCGCGGTTCTTCAAAGGCATCGGTGAAAGCAAAATCCGCATCCACAAAATGTATCCCGCCGCTGTTGATCGTCAATTGTCCCGCGCTCATTTCCAGATTTGTATAAGCGGACTTTGCACCCTTGAGGTCCACGGTCTGGGAAGTATGCTTCGTATCGGCGAAGGAGCGATGGCCGCGCGAAAGACCATGGCCGTGCCAGAGCAGAAAAACGATCACCATAACAAAGGCTAGAGTGCCGATGGTGGCGCCCACGGAAATTCCTGGAGGCGCATTAGGATTGCGGCTCCTTTGGACGTTGTCCCAAATCATTCCAAGTCCAATGAATACCAGGATCAGTGGCGCGTACTTCCACAGAGTTGGCCACGGATCGAAGGCCGGACGCCAAGTGCGAACCAGAAAGAGTGCGCCGACAGTGATTAGAATGATGGGAAAAACGAGGGAAACTTTCCTCGGACTGTTATCCTGGGTCACCGCACACCTCCACTATCTTCTAGTACGCACGCCGGAGCAAAATAGTTCACCTGCAGTTGGCATACACTGTACAACAACGACGGGCCTGCCAAGAGCGGAGACGGCCGCAGCGAGGCCATTGCCGCAATTCGCCGGACCTACGGCAGGCCGTTGGGGGAGAAAGGATCGTCACAATGCCGGAATTCGAGCGAATCATATGGATTGTCCTGGATAGCGTGGGAATCGGCGAGCTCCCCGATGCCGCCGACTATGATGACGTCGGAAGGAACACCCTCGGCCATATCGCCGAATCCCGGGCGCTGAGAATCGCCAATCTTGTGAAGCTCGGCCTCGCAAATATCGCTCCTCTGAAACACCAAGTCGCGGCCGCCGCACCGCTCGGCGCCTATGGGAAAGGAGCGACGCGTTCTCCGGGAAAAGACACCACCACAGGTCATTGGGAAATGGCCGGCGTCTGGTTGGACCAGGCCTTTCCTGTATATAAGAAGGGATTCCCCAAAGAGTTGATCGAGGAGTTTGAGAAACAAATCGGCCGCAAAACAATTGGAAACAAGCCGGCTTCCGGCACGGAGATCATCAAGGAACTCGGCGAAGAACACGTGCGCACCGGCAAGCCTATCGTCTACACCTCGGGCGACAGCGTCTTTCAAATCGCCACCCATGAAGACATTGTTCCCATTGCTGAGTTGTACCGCATGTGCGAAATCGCCCGAAAACTTCTCGATGGCCCGCATCGAGTCGGGCGGGTGATCGCGCGGCCGTTTACGGGAGGCGCCGGCAATTTCGTGCGCACTACGCGGCGCCATGATTACGCTGTGGATCCGCCAAAGCCCATGCTGATGGACGTCCTCGCCGAGCGCAAAGTGCGCGTCTTCGGCATTGGAAAAATTCACGATATCTACAATGGCCGCGGCGTCGAAGAATATGTCACCACCAAAGGCAACGCCGACGGCATGGAAAAATTAACCGCCGCCCTTAGTGATCTCAAGAGTGGCCTGGTTTTTGCCAATCTGGTCGATTTCGACATGCTTTACGGCCACCGCAAAGATGTCGAAGGCTTCGCCAAATCGCTGGAAGAATTTGATCGCCTTCTCGGCGATTTCTTGCCGCTCCTCGCCCTCTCCGACATGTTGCTGATCACCGCCGATCACGGCTGTGACCCCGATCCACGCTGGCCCACCACGGATCATTCACGCGAATACGTCCCGATTCTGGCCTATTCGCCCGGAACGGGCGCCGGCGTCAACCTCGGCGTTCGCGCCACCCTCGCCGACATGGGCCAGACCATCGCCGAGAATTTCGGAGGTTCCATCTCCCACGGCAAAAGCTTCTTGAGCCAACTGAAGAACGAAAGAAGTAGTGAAGCAGCAACCTAACTGGAAGCGACCAGGAAATTCCTTAGTTGCCCGAGGCGGAAGCGGACGTGGGAGCGCCCGGGGCGTAGTAACCATTGCGCGTGCGGGCGACGAGTTTGCCGCGGCCGCGTGGAGGAATGACTTCGACGCTGACGGCGCGAAAACTGCCGTCGCGGCGGGAGTTGCTGGGGTAGTACGCCAAAATGTACTGGTTGCGGATGTCGTGAGCGACCTGTTCGCAGATGTTGTGGACGTCGTCGACACTTTCCGGAAAATATGCAATGCCGCCGGACGCCGCGGCGATTTCCTGCAAAACCTTCTTAGCGCGCTTTGCGCCTTTTCTGTCTCCTTCGCCGCCGAGCAGGCCGATGGTGTAAATCACCGTGTCGGTTTTCTGGATTTCGCGGAGCGTCTTTTCCAGTGAATTATGGCTGGCGTTGTCCTCGCCGTCGGTGACCACGAGCAAAACTTTTTTGTCCTTCTTGCCTTTCTTGAGATGGTCGAGTGACCCGATGATGGCGTCGCGAAGAGCCGTGCTGCCGCGCGAGTCGATGCGCTCGAGCGCTTCCTTAAGGTCGGAGATGCTGCTGGTGAAATCCTTGTCAAGATCGAGATAGAAGTCGTCATTGAAATTGACGACGAAGGCTTCGTCGCGCGGATTGCTGGCTTCCACGAGAGTGATCGCGGCTTCATTCACGCGCGGGCGCTTCTCGCGCATGCTACCGCTGTTGTCAATGACCAGGCCCATGCTGACCGGGACGTCTTCGCGCTTGAAGACGGACAGTTTTTGCTCGATCTTGTCCTCAAAGACGCGGAAATTTTCCTGCTTGAGGCCGTCGGCAAATCGCTGCCGGTCATCGAGCACGGTGGTGTGAAGAACGACAAGATTCACGTCAACCTTAATGCTGGAACCTTGTTTGTCCGCGCCGGTGGCCTGGCCGGGAGGCGGAGGAGGTGGTGGTGTGGGAACTGGAAGTTGCGCCGAAGCCGAAGATACTAGCAGTACGATCCCGCAAATCAGCAGAGAAAAGAGTAGCAAGCCAGAAATTGCACGGCCACGAAGATCAGTGGCTGGGCGCGTAATAGCCTGTCTTTGAGTAGACGCTGAGGGGTGGGAGTCCCTTGGGCGCGCGCAACTTGATTTTGACCTTGCGCCAGCGCGCGTCGTGGGCTTTGTTGCTTGGTCGATAGCCGAGGACATATTGATTTCGCAGCTCCATGCCGATTTTTGACGCGATGTCTGGAAGCTCTTCCAGCTTCTCGACTCCAAAAACGCGGCCACCCGTCATCTCCGTCACTTCGCTGAGAAGCGAGGGACCGTTGAGTTCTTCCGGCGTGCGATTGCGCTGGCCGAGCGGATCATAGATGCCGATCGCATAGAGCTGGGTATCCGCTTCCTTCACCAATCGCTTGATATCGCTTTCGTTGTACCGACTATGATTATCTCCTCCATCCGATAGGATGAGCAAGGCGCGTTTGGCGTTGTGTGCACCCCTCATCTGACTGAGACCAAGATAGAGAGCGTCGAGAAGCGCGGTACGGCCCTTCGGAGCGGTAAGCATCATACGGCTCTGCAGATCTTCAACACTATTGGTGAAAGAGCTGGTCAATTCGGCACGCTCGTTGAAGCTGACCAGAAAGAATTCATCCTGAGGATTGGCGGTCTTGAAAAACTGGAGGGCCGCTTCGCGCGCCTTGCCTACTTTATTTTGCATGCTTCCGCTGAAATCAAAAATCACGCCGATGGAAATGGGCACATCCTCGGCGGAAAAAGTGAGGACTTCTTGTTCGACATTGTCCTCGAAGACGCGGAAATTGTCGGGCTCCAGTCCAGTGACCAGGCGATTGTAGGGGTCCGTAACCGTAACGTTCATGAGCGCGAGATCCACGTCCATGTGCAGGAGCTTGCCGGCCTTGAAGGGGATGCCCGGAGAATCTTTCCGCACGTCATCTTTTTTGGCGTCGTCCTTCTTGGAATCGTCCTTCTTGGCTTCTTCCTTGGGCTTGTTCTCATCGGAACTGGATTGCGCAGCGGAGGAAAGTGCGGCCTGCAGGGCAAACAGACATACAACCAGCAGGACACGGAAGGAAAGAGCCAGAACTCTCATTTTGCCAAGTCGTGATCTCAAACCGATCAAGCAACCTGGCGACCGAATGACGGCCAAACTGCATGGCGACCGCAAGACGGTCAACTGCTGATCGCGTTCCACGGCACCCCCATCATCCCGGGCCCCCGGGATGGCCGCGCGGTTGGGACTCACGGCGATTCTACCACTCGGTTTTGCGAAAACAAGAACAATTGATTGATGTGCAGTATTGAACAGTGGGATGCAAGCAACGAGTGAAGTAGCGTGTGGTAGCATCGCCGCGCAGGGATTGCCTCACTTGAGTCAGACTGAGTGGGAACATAGATTATTCCCAGTTTGGATGAAGGAGAGGAATGAGCATGTCCAGAGTTGTAGTGGTGATTCCAGCGCGGTACGGGGCCACCCGGCTGCCGGGTAAACCGCTGGTGATGCTGGCTGGGAAACCGATGATCCAGCGTGTGTACGAGCGCGCTAAGCTGGCGCAACGCGCGGACCAGGTGATTGTGGCTACGGACGATGAGCGAATCCTGAAGGCAGTGGAGGGGTTTGGGGGCGAGGCGCGCATGACGCGCACAGATCACCGCACGGGGACGGAGCGCGTGGCGGAGGTGGCGGCACACGTGGCGGGAGACGTTTTCGTAAATGTACAGGGGGATGAGCCGCTGCTGGATCCGGCGGCGGTCGATACGGCGGTCAGTTCCGTTCTGGAAGAGCCACAGGCCCCGATCAGTACCGTGGCAACGCCAGTGAAAACGCCGGGGGACATCATGGATCCGAATGTGGTGAAGACGGTGTTGGATTTCGATGGTAACGCGCTGTATTTTTCGCGGGCGCCGATTCCGTGGGTGCGGGATACGGGAAGCAAGATTCAGGTGCGGCACTTGAAGCATCTGGGGCTTTACGTTTTTCAGCGCGATGCGTTGCTGGAATATCCGACGCTGCCGCAGGGGGAGCTGGAGCGGATCGAACAGCTGGAGCAACTACGATGGATGGAAAACGGATGGAAGATCCGCGTGGCCGAGGTGGAACACGATGCGGTGAGTGTGGATGTGCCGGCGGACGTGGAGCGGGTGGAGAGGCTACTTCGGGAGCGAGGCTGAGAGTCGTATCGAAGGGGTACCCCCTGTTTTTTGTAAGTGCGGATTCTAAAGGAGTTAGCGTTTCTGTAAGTGCTTTAGAATGTGCAGTTACGAGCAATCTTGTAAGTGCGTATTCTAAAGGACTTAGGGTTTAACGTAATTATAGAATCATAGGCCTTGTGCTGAAGTATGGTTAGGCTGGAGACGTTAGGTTAGTAGCCGCTGAAAGAAAAGCGGCGGCTAGCCGCCGCACTCCAAACGGAGTTATCTACAAGGTGAAGTATAGCAAGTGCATCTAGAGTGTCAAGGAATAGTTGGGGCGGTTGAGGGAATCGGATTCAATCGGTATTGGCTTGCGTCAGTGCGAGAACGGCATAGGCGGTGGCGGCGTCGTTCATGAAGCGTACGGTATCGGGGGACATGTGATGCTGGACATTGTTGTTTAGGGAGTAGGACGGCCAGTAGCCTTCTTTTTTGTCCTGATTGGCCACGAGCCACGCAAGCCCTTGCTTTTGTTGGACATTATCCCGGGGGATGCCCGCCTGTTGCAGGGCTAAAGTGATTAGCCCGGTGGCGTAGCCATCGCTTTTCCCTTCCTGAGCGGTGCCATCGTGGCGTTTCCAGTCGCCAATCAGCGAGGACAGACTCCAGCCTCCGTCAGGCTGCTGCTTCGCCAGAACCTCGGTGATAATGGCCTTCTGTAATTGCGGGTCGAGGAGCCCGGGCACTTTCGTTGAGGCCCACAAGAGGACGACGCGATTGATAGTGGGCTGTGCGGAGCTTTCACGGTTCAAGAATTCGCGAAGGAGTTTGAGGTTATTTTGGATTTCAGGTCGTGAGCCATAGCTATCGGGAGCAGTGCCCACGGCGATTGCCGCGAGTGTGGCGCCATAGAAATCCGAGTCGTCTGCTTCCCAGGGTTCATTCGCGAAGCGCAGCCAGACCCACGAGCCCTTCTCCTCTCCCCTGGATAGCTGCTCGGACCACATGTTGTCGAAAGCGGTGCGCGCGTCGCTGCTGAGATGGCCAGTCTGCGCATCCCGGCTTGCGAGGATCAGCGCATTGAGAACGGATTCGGTGCCGCGGGACTCGACGGTCTTGTTGCCGCCGCGATCCTCAGTGCTATAGAAGGGGGCGACTTCTTTCCAGAGGTGGACGCGCTTGGTGACATTGTCGAGGAGCCGGCGCTCGTTGAGAGTAGGAGCGGTTTCGGCAAGCGGCTTCCGAAGGGCCGGGCGGGAGAGGGCGTAGGGGACGGCGGTATGACAGGAGATGCAGAAGGTTTCGTGGTCGCGGGCGGACTTTGGCCATTCGAACCACCAGGCTGCGCGTTGGTCGAGATAAGCGGCTGCCGCTTTTTGATCCCAAGAAGCGGCGGCCTTCTTCTCGGAATGCCAATTTAGCGGGATGACTCCAGCGACGAGAACCGCCGACAATAAACCGATCCGCTGCACGGAGGCATTCACTGAAATCGTCTCACTCCATCCAATGTGAAAAGGTTACCACGAACAGCGGGCAGCTCTCCTTGCGCGTGTGGAATGAGGGCCCCGGGCGCGAGGCCCCGAGCCAAACAACGTCAGGAGCTTCGATTAGCGGCCGGGAATATTCTGCGTGCCCACTTTTTTGATTTGCTCTTTCAAGATTTCGACGGACTTTTCGAGCTGGGCGTCGCGCCCGACGAGGAAATCCGCGGGAGTGTTGTCCACAGAAATGTCCGGCGGGACACCATAATTCTCGAGATTTTGTCCAGCGATGTTCCAGAGGCCGGTGCCGGGAGTGCGGAGCATGCCGCCATCAATCAGACGGAAGGCACCGGTGCCGATGACGGCGCCGTAAGTAGTGACGCCGACGGTGGTGCCGAGCTTGAGGGTGCGGATTCCGTCGGGGAAAACTTCGGCGTCACTGGTGGAGCGTTCATTCTGCATGACCACGATGGGGCCGAAGAAAGCACGCTGCGGACGGGTGACGTAGACGGAATCGCGCGGGCGGACGTATTGGTATTGGCGCTGGGAAAGAATCTCGATCAATTCTTCGTCGATGCCGCCGCCGGGGTTGAAGCGCTGGTCGATGACCAGGGCCTTTTTGAAATGATTGTCGGAGAGGTCGCGCTCGAATTTGCGCAGGGCTTCGCCGTTCATCTGGCGAATGTGCAGGTAGCCGATTTGGCCGTTCGAAAGCTTATCGACCATTTGACGGCGCTCTTCCACCCACTTCTTGTATTGGAGCGTGGCATAGCCGCCGGCGTTGACCGGCTCGACGCGGGTGGTCCAGGCGCTATCGGCGGAAGGCTTGGAATTGACAGTGAAGAGGAATTTGCGGCCGGAAACGAAAGAGTAGAGCTTCCAGTAGTTCTCGCCGGAATGGAGAGGTGTGCCGTTGACGGCGAGAATGAAATCGCCGACATGAATCTTCACGTAATCGTGGTCGGCGGGGCCGTCCTTATAGATGTAGCTCACTTTGTAGAAGCCGGAATCATCGGCAGCGAGTTCGAATCCGGGGTAACGGGTTTGCAGGGCGTTGCGATCGGGTTCGCCACCTCCGCCGACGCCGGTGTGCGAAGAGCTGAGCTCGCCAATCATCTGCATGATGACGTCGTGCAATTCCTCGCGGTCAGCAACGTCGGTGAGCAGGGGCTCGTATTTCTTCTCCATGGCGACCCAATCGACGCCGTTCATGTTGCCGTCGTAGTAGCGGTGCTTGAGGACGCGCCAGGACTCGCGGAAAATCTGGAGATCTTCGGCGCGGTGATCGACTTCGACGCGGACGGTGAAGCTAACGCGACGGCGTCCGGCTGCAGCCTCCGCGCCGCGGGCAACGGGGGGAGGCGCGGCTGATTCCGCAGTTGCGGCGGACGGGCCGAGACCGGCGGCCCAAATGCCAGTGCCTTCGCGGAAGTAGATGGTGCGGCCATCGCGCGAGAATTGGAGAGAGTTGATGTCACCGCCGAGGCCACCACCGCCGCCTTCTTCACCCGGTGGGGGCGGCTGGGCTTGGGTAATCTTGCGCATCTGCTCGCCGTTTTCCTGGATGGTGTAAAGCGAAGAGGAGGGCCTGCCATCGACTTCGGAAACGGCAACGAAGGCATAGACGCGGCTGTCCGGGGAGGGTGCGACGGTGGTGATGTTGTCGGAAAGGCGAGTGACGGGATAGATGCGGCGGGCGAGGCCGTCCCAATCGAGCTTGACGGTGACAGGGGCATGCTCGGCGGGGCCGCGGGGACCGCGTTCCGCAGCGTTGCGTTCGGGAGGTTGCGCTTCAGACTCGTCGTCAACATCCCGGCTCATGGGATTTTTCTCTTCCGCAGCGAGGGTAACGCTATAGAGGCCGGTGACGTTTTGGCGCTGTGCGGCGGAAGCACCTTGCAGGGAGCCGGCGAGAAAGATCAGTTTTTTCCCGTCGGGGGTCCAACGGGCGACGGTGGAGCTGAAGAGGTCGGCGTCGGGAAACTGGCGGTCGTTGCCACCGTCGGCGGAGGCAATGTGGATGTGCGGGCGCAGATCGCGATCGATGGCGACGAAGGAGACCCACTTGCCGTCCGGAGAAGATTCGGGATTTGAGAGATTGGCGACGTCGCTGGAGGCGATGACGCGCGGAGATCCGCCGGAGACATCAGCGCGATAGAGCTTGTGGTCGGAGGCGGTGAAGAGAAGCGATTTCGAATCCGGCAGCCAGGCCAGACCGAGTTTCTCGGAGTCAGCATCAGACAGCTTCCTGGGGTTTTCGCCGTCGGGAGAGGCGATCCAGACTTCATCGCGGCCGGACTGATCGCTGACATAGGCAATCCATTTTCCGTCAGGGGACCAGCGGGGATAGGAGTCGCGCCAGAAACTGTTGGTGACGCGGCCGATGTCGCCGTGATCGGTAGCGATGGTAAAAATCTCTCCGTGAGCGGAAATGGTGGCGCGCTGGGTGGACGGCGAAAGGTTGAAACTATCGGCATCGTCCTTAATGGTTAGAACTTCGAGATTGTTTTCCTTTGAATCCGAAGCGATATCGATTTTCACTTCGGAGGTTTTTCCCGAGGCGGTGTCCAGCTTCCAGATGCCGAAATCGTCTTCGTACATCAGGACCCGGCCGTCGGAAGAGAGCGAGGGAAAGAAGAGCGAACCATCTTTATGGTGGGTGACCTGGACAGGAGCGCCGCCAGCTTCGGGGATTCTCCAAATGTTGGAGATGGAGCTCATGACAGATTTGTCGCCGGCTTTGCCGCGGGTGGCGCGGTCGGAGACGAAATAGATTTCGCCGTTACCGTACTGCGGCCAGAAATTATTGGGCTTTTCCTGGTCGGGCATATCGGCGTCGAGAATTTTGCGGGAGACTTTCGATGAAATATCCATCACCCAGAGATCGGCGGAGTACGTGCCGCGATAGTGCTTGCGGGACCAAACGGCGGGGTGGCGATTGAAGACGAGTTTTTTGCCATCGGGGAGTAACTGGCCCAATAGCCCCAATCGGGGGGCAGGGGCTGTTCGAGGCCGCCATCGATGGAGACCGCATATAGATTGGGAATGCCAGGATAGTTCAGGCCGCGCGCGGATTGAAAAATGATGTGGTGTGAATCGCGGGACCAGCCGACAACGGTATCGTTGGCGCTGTTAAAGGTGAGCTGCTTGGGCTCGCCACCGGTGGCGGGGATGACGAAGACGTCGTAGTTGCCATAGCGATTGGAGGAGAAGGCAATCCACTTGCCGTCGGGGGAAAAGCGGGGAAAGACGTCGCGCGCGACGTTATCGGTGAGGCGGCGTGGGCTGGAGCCGTCTTCGTTCGCCAGCCAGATATCGCCGAGGTAGCTGAAGACGATTTTGCCATCGTGAAAATCCGGATGGCGCGGGATGGAGATGGTTTTGGCCCAGCTAGAACCGGCAAACAAACACACCAACGACAGAAGCATAGCGACACGGAAATTCTTCAAGGCATCCTCCCGGATGGATCCATGAGTTCCCCCTTCACTGGGGCAAAGCAGTGGAGGGTTGGAGATGGCGACGCGCGCAACAGGAACCGCCGACCGCGCCCCGGCACGAAATCGCACTTAGGATGACAGACGTGCGGGAAGGTGGGTAGGTTTCGCCATGAGAACGGGACATGCCTAGCGGAGTCCCGCCGGGCGGTGGCGTTTAATAACCGAAAAAATCGACTGTACTCGAGAGTGCGTTTGGTTGAAACGCCCTTACGCCACGTGGAAGCCCTCCGCTACTGCTGGAGCTTCAGGATTCCGGCGATGACGCGGGGCGTCCCGTTGTTGTCTCGATTGGCGAAGAACGCGAGTTGGGGGTTCACAAAATAAACCACCATGTGAATGGGTGCAGTATTGTTGAGATTGACGGTCATGCCGTTTCGCTGTCCGCTGGTACTGCTTGTGCCGTCGCCGGTGATAGCGATTGAGCCTGCGACACCGAAGTCGAGCTGCGGCGTGAGCGTGGCGGATGTGAACTGGAACATATCCGCTGTACCGCTCAGATTCAGGTTCGAGACGGTCACCTGGGCCAACAGGTCTTCTTCATCTTCGATGGAGAACGAGCCACCAGCCACAACGAGGCCGCTCCAGTTCATGGCATAGGTTCCAGAGATGTTGCTGCTGGTGAACGGGCTCCCGGATTGCGTGATGATTGACCCGTCGGCGACGACCCTGGCGAATCCCATGGTATTCGACGGACTAACATCCTGGATCACGCCGCCACTTGCCGAGCTCAGGTAAAAGACGAAGGAGTAGACCGTGCCGTTGGAATCCTGGAAGGAAAGCAAACCCCGTCCGGTCGTCGCGTCATAGGCGCTGATACTGCCATTGGACAAATTATTGAACTGGATCTCGTTGGTGGCGTCGTTGACGTCCATGAGCATTTGGTTGAGGCTTGCGCCGTTAGCGGTGAGACGGCCGACGCGGGTCAGGCCGCCATTGGGAGAACTGCCGGCAACGATAAACGTAAAACTGCTATTTATGGCGGCCAGGCTAGCTGGAATAGTATTGCTCTGCAGGACGGCATCGCCAGAGAGCATCCCCAAATTGGTACTGAGAAACCTCACGCGGTTCGAGTCCACAATGTAGAAAACGAAGTTCTGACCCGCGATTAGGGCAATCCCGCGACCTGAATTGGTTATCGGCTCTTGAGGATTTAGTGGATCGGTGGACAGCGTCCCGGTAAAGCTGGCGTTGCTGAGTGTTGTATTGTCATTGTCATCGAAAGAGCCAGGGTTGATTACTCCACCGGCGACGCTGAATTGTCCGACAAGGGACTCTGGACATGGGCAACCGATTTGCTGGCTTGCATCCAGTCCTGAAAAGTCGAAAACATAAGGCCCGGCGACAGTCGCGACGGCAAACGAGGCGTTGTTCTGCTTGATGAAGTTACCGCTGCCGGTGGAAGCCTGAGAAGCATTCGATGTCTCGTCGATTAATAGACCGTCGCTCGTCGACGTGAGAGTGATCCCGAAGTCGATCGAAGACTGACCTAACATAAGGTTCATGAAGCCGCGACCGTCGGCGTTGACGGTGTAGGAACCACCGGTGATGGCATTCGCGTTGGAAATTTGACCGTCAGCATTGACATCTTCAACGCCGCCGGTGATATGGCCCTGGCCGTCGGCGGTGAAACTGCCGACGCGGGCAAGGGGGGTTATCACGCCGCCGGCGAAGACTTCCCCAGAGGTAGCGAAGGCGTACTGACCATTCAGACTGGCGCTACTGTATTTTCCTGCGGGGGGCGGGGGCGTTACTGTCGAACCGCCACCGCTGCCGCAGGCGACGGTCCAGAGAGCAGCGACCGAGGCCAAGAGCAAAACGAGGCGCTTCATCGCACACCTCGCAGGGC
>Ga0210400_10002300_pt1 | contig 17931 bp, 19 predicted proteins | sample IncBWH26MmetaG_FD_155456 | JGI IMG/M metagenome (GOLD analysis project Ga0210400, IMG submission 155456) | Forest soil microbial communities from Barre Woods Harvard Forest LTER site, Petersham, Massachusetts, United States - Inc-BW-H-26-M | ecosystem: Environmental > Terrestrial > Soil >...
TTAATTGATCTGAATTGCGGACCCGTAGCTCAGCTGGATAGAGCGCTGCCCTCCGAAGGCAGAGGTCGAAGGTTCGAATCCTTTCGGGTCCGCCAGAATTCCTGGGTTCTCGCGTTTTGAAGTGACGCGATTTGGCCCAACACGACGCGACACCTCGGCGCGGAAGGCGGGGCGAAGCGGCTCATCCGATGATCTACGAGCGGCAGGTTGATCAGGGGCTAGGCGGTCAAGAGATGGCACGCGGCCAGATGACCCGGTGCGAGTTCGCGCAGCGGCGGCTCTTCCCGCGAGCATTGCGCCATCGCGAACGGGCAGCGCGTGTGAAAACGGCAGCCGCTCGGCGGGTTGAGCGGCGACGGCACCTCGCCTGCGAGCACGATCTCCTCCTCCCGGCGATCCGGACGGGGCGGCAAAACGGCCGAGAACAATGCCTTCGTATAGGGATGCGTCACATTGTCGAATAGCGCCTGCGTCGGCCCGTACTCGACGATCTTGCCGAGGTACATGACGGCCGTGTAATCGGCCATATGGCGCACCGTCGCGAGATCGTGCGCGACCAGCAGATAAGCGACATTGCTCCGCGCCTGGATATCCTTCAGAAGGTTCATCATCTGGGCGCGGATCGACACGTCGAGCGCGGAAACCGGCTCGTCGAGGACAATCAGTTGCGGCTGCGAGGCGAGGGCGCTGGCGAGCGCGATGCGCTGGCGCTGGCCGCCGCTGAACTCGTGGGGATATTGCGTGATCTGATCGCGCCGCAGCCCGACCTGATCCAACAATTCGCCGACCCGCTCGGCGATAGCGGCGCGATTGCCCCAGCCGGTGACGATCAGCGACTCGGCGATGGTCCGGCCGATCGTCATGCGCGGGTTCAGCGACGACCACGGATCCTGGAACACCGCCTGAACCCGGGCGCGGTATTCGCGCAGCGCAGCGCCGGCGAGGCCGTGGATCGGCTTGCCGTGCAGCAGCACCCGCCCGTCGCTCGGCTCTTCGAGGTTCAGGATCAGCTTCGAGGTCGTCGTCTTGCCGCAGCCGGATTCACCGACCAGGCCGAGCGTCTCGCCGGCCTCGATCGCGAAGGAAACATCGTCGACCGCCTTCACCTGGCCGAGGGTCTTGGCGAGCAGCACCCCCTTCGTGAAGGGATAGTATTTGCGCAGATGCTCGACCTGCAGAAGGGGCTTGCCGTGAAATTCGCCGCCGCTCATCGGGCGGTCATCCGCCAGCAATCGGCGGTGTGCGCCGCCCCGACCGTGAACGAGGGCGGGTAGGCGCTCTCGCAGCGCTCCTCCGCATGCGGGCAGCGCGCCGCGAAACGGCACCCCACCGGCAGGTCCATCAGCGACGGCGGCTGCCCCTCGATCGTGTAGAGCCGCGCCGTGCTGCCGGTCATCTTCGGCACCGAGGCGATCAGCGCCTGCGTGTAAGGGTGCGACGGGTTGTCGAACACCTCGGCGACCGGGCCGCATTCGACGATGCGCCCGGCATACATGACCGCGACCCGGTCGCACATGCGCGCCACCACGCCGAAATCATGCGTGATGAACAGGATGGCCATCCCGGTTTCCTGCTGCAGCCGCTTCAGCAGCTTGAGGTATTGCAGTTGGATCGTGACATCGAGCGCGGTGGTTGGTTCGTCGGCGATCAACACCTGGGGATGGCCGCTGATCGCGATCGCGCCGACGACGCGCTGCTTCATCCCGCCGCTCATCTGGTGCGGAAACTGGCCGATCCGCTGTTCCGGCGCCGAGATGTCGACGCGGCGCAGCGCGTCGATCGCCTCGCGCATCAGGTCGCGGTGGCGCGCCCTGCTGCGGCGGAAGATCGCCTCGCGCAGCTGATCGCCGATCGTGAACACCGGGTTGAGCGAGGTTTGCGGGTCCTGCAGGATCATCGAGATCTCGCGGCCGCGGATCTCGCGCATCTCTCGCGGCGTCCGGGTCAGGATGTCGTCGCCGTTCAGCAGCACCTGGCCGTGGATCGTGCGGGCGCCACCCTTTGGCAATAGGCGCATCAGCGACAGCGCCGTCAGGCTCTTGCCGCAGCCCGACTCGCCGACCAGGCCCAGCACCTCGCCGCGCCGCAGTGAGAAGCTGACGCCATCGACCGCCTTGACGATGCCGCGCCGCAGAAAGAAATGCGTCTGCAGCTCGCGGACATCGAGGACAATGTCACCGTTGGCGTCGGTCACAGCTGCCGCAGCCTCGGGTCGAGGCGGTCGCGCAGCCAGTCGCCAAACACGTTGACGGACAAAACCAGGAGGGTGATCGCGATGCCGGGGATCAGCGACACCCACCACGCCTCGGCGATGCGGCCGCGGCCATCCGACACCATCAGCCCCCAGGTCGGCGTCGGCGGCGGGATGCCGGCCCCGAGAAAGCTCAGCGACGCCTCGGCGATGATCACGACGCCGATATTCAGCGTGACCAGCACCATGAAGGTGTTCAGCACGTTCGGCAGGATGTGCGTCAGCATGATACGCGCCGAGGAACAGCCGCGCACCTTGGCGAGCGCGACGAAATCGCGCTGCTTCAACGACAGCACCTCGCCGCGGATCACGCGGGCGAAGCTCGCCCACAGCAACAGGCTGATCGCCAGAACCAAGGTGCCGAGGCCCTGACCCATCGTCACCGCCAGCAGCAGCGCGAACAGGATCGCGGGAAAGGTGAAGGCGGCGTCGACCAGCCGCATCAAGGCGTTGTCCACCGCGCCGCCGAAATACCCGGACACGATGCCGATCACCAAACCGACGCCGCCGCCGGCGGTCAGCGCCAACGCCGCGACGATCAGGCTGACCCGCGCGCCGTAGATCAGGCGGCTCAACATGTCGCGCCCGAACGCATCGGTTCCGAGGATGTGGTCGACGCCGCCGCCCGCGACCCAGAACGGGGGGATCAGCTTGTCGCGCAGCGTCTGGTCGATCGGCGAATAGGGCGCGAGGAGCGGCGCGAACAGCGCCATCGACACCATGACCACAATGATGCAGATCGGGATCCACGGCACCCGGCGGCGCCGCGATCGGCCGCGGAGAAGCCGTGGGATCCACGCGAGCGCGGGTATCGCCGGCCTGAGGGTTTCTGTGGCCGGCTTAGGCGAGGCGGATGCGGGGATCGACATAGGCGTACAGGATATCCACGACCAGGTTGATGCTGAGGATCAGGATCGCCTTCAGGATGATGACGGCCTGCAACAGGGGAAAATCGCGAAAAATCACCGCTTCGTACGTCAGGCGGCCGATACCGGGCCAGGCGAACACGGTTTCGGTGACGATGGCGCCGGTGATCAAATTGCCGACGAACACGCCCCACAACGTCAGGACCGGGATCAGCGCGTTGCGCAGGCAGTGCTTCCAAATCACCACGGTCTCGCTGAGCCCCTTAATGCGGGCGAGCTTGACGAACTCGCTCTCCATCACCTCCAGCATGCTGGAGCGCACCAGCCGCATGAAGCCGGCGACCAGGAACGCGCCGAGCGTAATGACCGGCAGCACGTAATGTTCAGGACCGCCCATCCTGCCGGAGGGCAGCCAGCCAAGCTCGACACTGAAGACGTAGATCAACAGGATGCCGAGCCAGAAACTCGGCATTGCGATACCCAGCACGGCAACCGTGCCGGCGGCGCGGTCGATCATGTTGCCGCGATTGAGCGCCGCGATCACCCCAAGCGGAATGCCGACGCACATCGCCAGCAACAAGGCCCACGGAATGATCGCCAGCGTATTCGGCAGGCGGGAGAAGAACGCCTCGACGGCGGGCTGCCGCATGCGGATCGAATCGCCGAGGTCGCCGTGCAAGGCGTTGCCGACGAAAATCGCGAATTGGTGAAACAGCGATCCGTCGAGCCCGAGCGCCTTGATCATCGCCATGCGGTCGGCCGGCGTCGCGTCCTCGGGCAGCATCAGATCGACCGGATTGCCGGTCAGCCGCCCGAGAAAAAAGACGATGGTCGCGACCAGGCAAAGCAGCACGACGCCTTGCAAGAGGCGGTAAACGATATAGCGTTTCATGGATCAGCCCTGCCCGGGCAATACCGGATCGGCGCTACTTCTTCCAGGGTTTTTCGTCGGGACGCGGAATTCGCTCGAACACGTCGCCGAGCTCGTGCCGCCCGGGGATCGCCGCGAACTGCCCGGCTTTGCCGGCATTGACCGCGTAATAGCCCATGCCTTCGAGGATCGGCACGGCGATCCAGGTATTGGCCACCAGCTCGACCATACGGTCGGTCAGCTCGGTGCGCTTGGCCGGATCGCGCTCCGCCAGCAGATCGTTGTAGACCTTGCCGAATTCCTGGCAGATCGCGTCGCAATTGGTCTTGTCGCCAAGCAGGTGATGCTCGCTGGTCGTGGCGAAGCCGCCCTCGTAGCGCCACTGCATGTCGGGCCGGCCGACGGTACGATACATCGAGGAATTGCCGGCCAGTTGCGGCTGGTCGCCGCGCGCCAGCGGCGCGAACGAGCCCCATTCATAGTTTTTGATGTTCACCTTGATGCCGGCCTTGTTCCACATATCGGCGACCGCGGTTCCGACATCGGTCATGAACTGGGTGCCCGGCAATGCCGTGTTGAGGAAGTTCAGCTCGAACCCGTTCGGATAGCCGGCCTCGGCCAGCATCTGCTTCGCCGCCGCCGGATCGTAGCGGTACGCCTCCTCCGACCATTTCTTCCATTTCGGGGCGTTGAAGTATTCGGTGTAGTCGAAGGCGGCGAACGGGTACGGCATGCTGGCCTTGCCGTTCATCACGTGGTCGATGATCTGCTTGCGGTCGATCGCCAGCGACAGCGCTTGCCGAACCCGCGGCTTGGCGATCGGGCTGTCCTTGAATTCGGGACGGTAGGCGCCCCAGAACTGATATGTCGCCTGCATCGTGCCGGGCACCGACAGGACTTCGAGCCCGCCCCGCGCCGCGCTCTGCAGCGATTCCGGCCCTATCGAGGCGATCGCCGCCTCGCCGGTGCGCACCATCGATACCCGCGTGCTCTCCTCTGGCACGAGCAGGATGTGCAATTGCTTGAAATGCGGCGTGCCGCGGAAATGCGGGTAATCGACCGCCTCGAACTCGATCCGGTCGCCGGGGACGCTACGCACGAACTTCCACGGGCCGCTGCCGATCGGCTTCTTGCGGAACTCCTCCTCGCCAACCTTTTCGATATAAGCCTTGGGCATGATCGCCCCTTCGGTCGCCACCGCCCGGCTCAGCGAGGACGGCAGGCTGATCTGCGGGCTGGCCATCTCGATGCGAAGAGTCAGGTCGTCGGCGGCCTCGATGCTCTTGACGATACGGCGCAGCGTCGCCTTGGCGCTGGCCAGCGATTGCTCGCTCATCTGGCGCTCCAGGCTGAACTTCGCGTCCTGCGCGGTCACCGGGTCGCCATTGTGGAATTTCAGGCCTTTCCGCAGGTGGAAGGTCCAGAGCAGCCCGTCGTCCGAGAGTTCCCACCATTCGGCGACGCCGGGGCCGATGCCGCCCTTGTCGACATCGAAACCGACCAATGAATCGTACATCGCGGCCTGATAGATCGCGTTGCCCGGCCGCCCCTCCAGGATCGGGTCCAAGGTTTGGGCGGACAACGACTCGACGGCGAAGACCAGCGTGCCCTTCTGCGTCTGCGCCGCGGCCGGCTGCCAGACCAAAACCGCGATCGCGGCCGCAACCGCCCAGGCTCTAAGGATCTGACGCTGCGCCATCGGCCCCCTCCGGTTGCGACTCGAGCTCTGCCCAGGGACATACGCTGTGCGAGGGGCACGCCGCAAGGTACCCAAAACTCTCATCGGCGCAGCGATTTTGTTCGGCGTCCGCCATCTCGTCCCACCCCTGTCACCGGCGCGAGGCTGCTGTCGAGACCGCCGGGCAACGGGAATTCGCCTCCGCCGCCTGCCGATCCGCCCAGCCGCAGTGCTGGCGGCTGCCGCCGGTTCCGAGATCCGTCCCCGGCAGAAAGCGGGCAGGACACGACGCGGCCGCGGGCTGACGAGGGCCGGCCGGCGCGCGATCGCACCCGCCATCCGCGGGATGACCCGCGAACTATCGGAAATGCGGCATGTTCCATTCAAATCGACACACCGCCACAAGGTTCCCCTCCCTTGCCCAATAATCTGACCGAAGGCTCGCTGACCCGGCCGGAGATCAAAGCTCTGTTGCAACGCGGCAAGACCGAGCTGCTGGCCGCCATGTCGCCAACGCCTCAGCTGCTTCAGCGCGGCGACATCTTGGTGGAGATGGAGGAGCCGCACGAATTCGTTTACGCGATCGAGAGCGGCTGGCTGTCGCGCAGCCGGACCCTTACCGACGGGCGGCGGCAGATCATCGTCCTCTTCCTGCCAAGCGAGGTTTGCGGGATCAAGACGATCTTCATGACGCATCAGCCGGACGCGATCGAGGCGCTCACCCCGGCCTCGACGCGGCGAATTCACTACAAGGAAGCCTGCGACCTGGCCGCCCGGGATTTCGCCGTCGCGATGCATCTGGCGTGGCAGCTCGCGCAGGACGAGCGCCATCTGCACAACTGGAACGTTCGGCTCGGCCGCGCCAACGGCGAAGAACGGTTGGCCGCGTTCCTGCTCGAATTGCGCAACCGGTTGGCCGCCCTCGGGGTGACCAGCGCGGAAAGCCGTTATGGATTGCCGCTGACGCAGCAGCAAATCGCCGACCATATCGGGCTGACGACGGTCCATGTCGGCCGTCTATTGCGTCGGTTTCGCGAGCTGGAAATGGTTGATATCAGAAGTAATGAAGTGGTGTTTCTCGGGAATGTCCGATTGTTAGAAGAGATAGCGCGGCCAATGCAAGATCTGGTCGGAGAATAATAATGAGGGATGGATGGCTGACCGGGACGACGAGATACGCACACTTCTTGGCGAAGGACAGGCCGCTCTGTGGTTAGGCGAGAGCCTGATCCTGGCATTGCTGGAAGCCAACATTCTGGACACGGACACGATCCTCGAAGCGATCGATATCGTCATCGCCGCCAAAAAGGCCAAAGCCGCGGAGGGTTCCCATTCTGACGTCGCCAGCGCAGCGGCGACACAGCTGGCGTCGGTAAGCGCCAGCATCGCCGCCGCGAAAACCGATGCCGCCACGGCCCGAGTAAAACCTGCACGAGGCGCCCGGCAGAAACACTCGACCTAGGACGACATCGGCGCCATTGCCGCATCATCCGTAGAAAAAAATCGGCGCCGCAGAAACAATTCATTCTTCCGGACAACCTATGTTGCCGACAGGCCGCGGCGCACGTCACTACAGTCCTTCCTCATCCGGGATCTGGACAGGCAGGACCTATGCTCAATGTCGCCGAAATCTCGGTCAGTGAAGACGATTTGGACGACAGGATGAACCGCATGCGGGCCTGGCTCGATCACCAGCGGTTCCAGCCAAGCAGCTTTCGACTGCGGCGAGTGGATGATCGGCAAATCGTCCGCGTTCTTTTCAAGACCGAAGACGAGGCGGCGGCGTTCGCCAGCGAATTCGGCGGTTCGCTGCTCTCCTTAGCCGGTACCGACGTGGTGATCGCCTAAATCGGTCGCCGACATACGCCCGCTCGGCAAGCGGCCGAAGCCTTTGCCGGGGCCGCTGCTCCTCGCCGGCACCTTTCTTCGGAAGCTCCATGGAACGGTCCGATAACACGATTCGATTTTTGCGAATGACGGCAGGTCAGCTGCGGCGCCTCGCCGAACGGGTTCCCGAGATCGCCGACGAGCTGCGCGCCATGGCGCAGCAACTGGAAGCCGAGGCGGACGAACTGGACTCGAATTCCAAGCCTTAGATCCCGATCGTCAGCGCGCATCCGGGCGAGAACATAGCCCGAAACCGCGCCCTGTACGCGCATTAAGATCCGCGCCGCCAGCGGCGATGCCTTTCTGCGCAAGCCGATCGCCGGCGCCGAGTTTCTCGCGATCGTCTGCTCCCTGCTGCAGGAGGACCACCCGGCTGTTGATTCCCCCGTTGTTGCCTAACGGCGCGCCCGCAAACTCGCGATGATGCGCTAAGATCCTCCGGGATTGAGCGAGGCAGACCGGATCATGGACGAGATCGACCGCCAGCTGCTGGAGATTTTGCAGCGGGACGCGACCCTGTCGATCGCCCAGATGGCGGAGCGGGTCGGGCTGTCGGCGACGCCGTGCTGGAAACGCATCCAGAAGCTCGAGGCGCAGGGTGTCATCACCCGACGGGTCGCAGTGGTCGACCCCGACAGGATCGGCGTCGGGCTGTCGGTGCTGGTCAGCGTCGAAGCCGGCGAACACACGCCGGAGTGGCTCGCGCGCTTCAGCGCCGGCGTCGCGGCGATGCCGGAGGTCATGGAAGTCTACCGCATGGCTGGCGACGTCGATTATATGCTGCGCGTCGCGGTCGCCGACATGACGGAATACGACGCCTTCTACAAGCGCCTGATCGCGGTGGCGCCGATGAAGAACGTCACTTCGCGCTTCGCGATGGAGCGGATGAAGCACACCACCGCCTATCCGCTGCACCCGCGCGCCTTCCGCGACCGCCGCGCCGCCGACAATGGCGAGGAAGCATAGCCTTCTCTGGTATCGGCCGCCGGCAGCACGTTAAGCTCCGGCGTTGTCAAATAAAGTAATAACATACTATTTGACACTGCGGTATCGCCTGCTCATCTTTCACAGCACGTCACTGCTTTTGCTCATCCAGCGTCTGCTGAAGCAAAAGACGGTGCGCTAAAAAGGTGCAGGCAGTATTTGTCTTCACCGGGCGGCGCGGCTCGAAAGGAGCTGAGAGATGCGCGAGGACCGGCCATCACCGCTGCCGAGCGTCGATCCCGGCCAGATCTGGCTGATCGAACACGACCCCTCCGCCGTGCTTGGTGCGCTCGATCGCGCCGTCCTGAGCCGCGCCAATGTCGTGCTCTACGACCGCGTGTTGGCGGCGCTGGTGTCGCAGGCGCTGCCGATCGGCGCCTATGCCGAGCCATTGCCGGCGACGGTGCCGTTGGCGGGTCCGGCGATCGCGGCGCGCGCGCTCGAGTTCGCGATTGGCGGCTGGAGCGTCGTGCAACTGGTCGCGGCCGGCCCGGCTTGGCGCGCGCGGCTGCCGGTGCTGCCGCCCGCACTGCTCCAGGCGCAGCGCAGCGGGGCTCTGCCGGTTCGGGCAATCGTGAAGACCGCTTCCGATCGCTACCGCGAATTGGATTCGAGCCTGGATGATATTGCCGAACTCGTCCGGGAATCCGGCGATGACGAGCTGTTGACCCTTGCGTTCGGTCCCTTCGTCGCGCGTCAGGCGGCGCAGGCTCACGCCTTCACCGCCAACGGCCTGGCCGGCTGAGCGGCCGCCGAAAGCCGTCAGCATGGCCTCGATCGACACCGTCTCGAAAGCCGAAGCGGTCAAGCAGCAGAGCCGGCAATTGCGCGGCAATCTGGCGCGCGACCTCGCCGACACCGCGACGCCGTTCGACAATACCGGCTACAGCCTCCTCAAATTCCACGGCATCTATCAGGGCTACGACCGCGACAGCGCCACCGAGCGCAAGCAGCGCGGCGACGACAAGGTCTGGCAGTTCATGGTGCGGGTCCGCATCCCGGGCGGACGGCTGACCGCCGACCAGTATCTCGCCCTCGACGAGCTGGCGGACCGTTATGCCAACGGCTCGCTCCGCGTTACCACGCGGCAGAGCATCCAGTTTCACGGTGTGCTGAAGCCAGGGCTCAAGGCGGCAATCGGCTCGATCAATCAGGCATTGCTGACGACATTGGCGGCGTGCGGCGATGTCGTGCGTACGGTCACCACCGTGCCGGTGCCGATCCGGGATGCGGTGCACCGCCGGCTGGAAGACGACACGCGGCGGCTCTCCACCCACCTTCTGCCGCAAACTGGCGCCTATCACGAGATCTGGGTCGACGGCGAGAAGGTGACGGCGGAGGAAGAACCGCCCGATCCGCTGTACGGCGAACGCTACCTGCCGCGCAAATTCAAGCTCGGCGTGGCGATCCCCGAGGACAACACGATCGACGTGTTGACCAACGATCTCGCAATCGTCGCGCTGTTCGACGGTGACGCCCTCGCCGGTTACAATTTCTTTCTCGGCGGCGGCCACGGCATGACGCACAACAAGCCGGGGACCTTTCCCCGGCTCGCGACGCCGGTCGCCTTCATCGAGCCCGATGATCTGCTCGATGCGGCGGCGGCGGTGGTGCGGCTGCACCGCGATTGGGGCGACCGCGGCAACCGCCGCCATGCCCGGCTCAAATACGTGATCGCCGAGCGCGGCGAGGAATGGGCCCGCGAACGGCTGTCGGAGGATCTCGGCAAGCCGCTCGAACCGTGCCGGCCGATGCCCGATTTCGCGGTCCCCGACCATCTCGGCTGGCACGGGCAGGGCGACGGCAAGCTCTATCTCGGCCTGCCGATCGCCAGCGGCCGCATCATCGATGACGAGCGCGCGCGACTGCGCACCGCGTTGCGCGACATCGTCCGCCGGTTCCGCTGCGACCCGATCCTGATGCCGAGCCAGGACATCATTCTCAGCGAGATCGATCCGGTCGACCGCCAGGCGATCACCGATATTCTGCGGGCGCATGGCGTGACGCTCGCCGAGGAATTGCTGCCGGTCGAGCGCTGGGCGTTGGCGTGCCCTGCCTTGCCGAGCTGCGGCCTGGCGCTGACCGAGGCCGAGCGGGTGCGCGACGACATCGTCGGCGCGATCGCCGCCCGGCTGCGGCGCTGGGGCCTCGAACATGAGCGGCTCAGCATCCGCATCACCGGCTGCCCGAATGGCTGCGCCCGGCCCTATACCGGCGATATCGGCATCGTCGGGCGCGTGCCGGGGTATTATTCGCTCTATATCGGCGGCGATTTCGAAGGCACCCGGCTCAACGAGGCGATCGCCGAGCGCCTCGACATCGCCGGCCTGGCCGAGGCGCTCGACCCGCTGTTCGCGCTGTGGGCTGCCTCGCGGGTCGGCGATGAAGGGTTCGGCGATTTCTGCCATCGCATCGGCCTCGACGCGTTGCGGCAGATCATCGAGGGATGCCGGCGCAAAGCCGCCTGACTCCAGTTCTCCCCAACCCCAAATAAATCCCGTGCCCGGCCTTGTGCCGGGCATCCACGTCTGTTTCGCTACAGTCGTGACCGCTTGGAAGACGTGGATGACGGGCCAAGCCCGGTCAAGGGGGCGGTTTTTTGAGCCCAAACCATTGCAAATTCCGGGTCAGAGGGCAAAAGCTGGGTGGGAAATGCCATGATCGAGTTTCTGATGGTCGCCGATGCGCCAAAACCGGTGGCGCCCTTCAGCCATGCGACAGCCGCCGATGGCTGGCTCTTCGTCACCGGCCAGATGCCGACCGATCCGGCCGACGATGGCGCACCCCTGCCGCATGGCATCGAGGCGCAGACCCGCCGGGTCATGGACAATCTGAAACTCGTTCTGGCCGGGACCGGGGGCGGGCTCGATCGGGTGGTGGTCGCGCGCGTCTACCTGACGCATTTCGAGCGCGACTACGCCGCGATGAACCGCGTCTACGAGAGCTATTTTGCGCCAGGCCAACTGCCGGCGCGCACCTGCATCGGCGTCACCGGCCTGGCGCGCGGCGCGCTGGTCGAGATCGACCTGCTGGCGCGCAGAGCCGCGGGAGCAACCTGATGACCGAACATCGCGCCGATCACCGCCCGCCGATCGGAGACCGGTTGAGCCGTCGGAGAGTCCTTCTGGGCGCAGGCGCCGCGGGGCTTGCCTTCAGGGGCGGCGGCCGTCCCGGCCAGGCGCAAACAGCCTCCTCGCAACCGGCCGATCACACAATCCGCATCGCCCCTGTGTCACTGGAGATCGCGCCCGGCAAAATCATCAAAACCACCGGCTATAACGGAACCGTTCCCGGCCCGCTGCTGCGCCTGCGGGAAGGCAAGCCGCTCGCGATCAACGTCGTCAACGATTCCGGCTATCCCAATCTGATCCATTGGCACGGGCTGTTCATTCCCGCGGTCCAGGACGGGGCCGAAGAGGAGGGATCGCCGATCATTCCAACCGGGCGGTCGCTGCTCTACTCGTTTACCCCGAAGCCCGCCGGCACGCGCTGGTACCACAGCCACGCCATGGCGATGACCGATCTGACCCGCAGCACCTACACCGGCGAGTTCGGCTTCGTGATTATCGAGCCGGCGGCGGGCGAGCCCGGCCGATATGACCGCGAGATCATGCTCGCCGCGCGCCATTGGGAGGGCGCGTGGGTGAGCATGCAGGACATCCATAAAGGGCCGCCGCCCGACAACGGATTGGAGGTGATGTACCACGCCGCGACCCTCGGCGACCGGATGCTCGGCCACGGCGAGCCGATCCGGGTCCGTCAGGGAGAACGGGTGCTGTTTCGTCTGTTGAACGCCAGCCCCAGCATGGGTGTCTCGCTGGCATTGGCCGGTCATCGGTTCACCGTCGTTGCGCTGGATGGCAATCCGGTGCCCACGCAAGCGACGGTGGACGTGGTGAAGCTCGACGTGGCCGAGCGGGCCGACGTCATCGTCGAGATGAACAACCCGGGCGTCTGGGTCTTCGGATCGGCTGACGATGGCGACCGCAACATGGGGATGGGTGTCGTCGTCGAGTACCAGGATCGCGGCGGCGAGCCGCAATGGGTCGCGCCACCGAAATCCCGTTGGGACTATACCGCCTTCGGCCGCAGCGGGCCCGTTGCCGCGCCAAACGAGACGATCAACCTGAAGTTCGAGAAGATCCCCGGCGGCCGCGGCGGCTACAACCGCTGGACGATCAACGGCAAGTCCTGGCCCGACACCAACCCGCTGTTCACGGTGCAGCAGGGCCGGCGCTATCGCCTGGTCATGAACAACAACAGCGGCGATGAGCATCCGGTGCACCTGCATCGCCATAGCTTCGAAGTGACCAAGGTCGGCGACAAGCCGACATCCGGCGTCATGAAGGACACGATCAGCATGCCGCGCTACACCACGGCGGAGATCGATTTCGTTGCCGACGACCCAGGCTCGACGTTCTTCCACTGCCATCACCAGGACCACATGGACGAGGGCTTCGCGGGGCTGATCACTTACACGTGAGAACGCCGAGCCAGCCGGGAGAGCAGCGATGACCGAACCGTACCCGCGCGACATGATCGGCTACGGCGCCGAGCCGCCGCACGCACGATGGCCGGGAGAGGCGCGGCTCGCACTGCAATTCGTGATCAATTACGAGGAAGGCGCCGAGAACGCGATCTTTCACGGCGACGCGGCAGCGGAGGCCTTTCTATCCGAATGGATCGGGGCGCAGCCGACCCTCGGCATGCGCAACATGAACATGGAGTCGCTGTACGAATACGGCAGCCGCGCCGGGTTCTGGCGGCTCCATCGCGCCTTCACCGCGCGCGGCTTGCCGGTCACGGTGTACGGCGTCGCGATGGCGCTCGAACGCAACCCGTCGGCCGTCGCCGCGATGCTCGCCGCCGATTGGGAAATCGCGACGCATGGCTACCGCTGGATCGACTACCAGTATGTCGCCGAGGCGGTCGAGCGCGAGCACATCGCCAAGGCAATCGAAGTGCACACAAGGGTCACCGGCTCGCGGCCCCTGGGCTGGTATCAGGGGCGCTGCAGCCCCAACACGCGCCGCCTCGTCGCCGAGGAGGGCGGCTTTCTCTACAACGCCGACAGCTACGCCGACGATCTGCCGTACTGGGACACCTCCTGCGGCAAGCCGCAGCTGATCGTCCCCTACGCGTTCGACTCGAACGACATGCGTTTTGCGACGCCGCAGGGCTTCAATTCGGGCGACCAGTTCTTCGCCTATCTGAAGGATAGCTTCGACGTCTTGTACGGCGAGGGCGAGACGCGGCCGCGCATGATGTCGGTGGGGCTGCATTGCCGGCTCGCCGGGCGTCCGGGACGAACCGCCGCGCTCGAACGCTTTCTCGATTATGCCGTCGGACACGAGCGGGTGTGGATCACCCGGCGCATCGACATCGCGCGCCACTGGATCGCGGCCTATCCGTTCGCCGGGTGAAAGCTCGCTTTATCCGAAAATTGTCACAACTTGCGGGCCGCGCGCCTTGCCAAACTGCCCGCGCTTAACCCGCTGTTAAGCTTGTTATGTCGAGCTGACGGCTATCGAATCTCGCATTGGGGGGAACACAATGCGCTCGATGTTGACCAACGCGGCAATCGCTGTGACCGTCGCGTTCGCGCTGACGACGGCCGCTCCCGCTTTTGCGCGCGGCGGCGGGCCGGGGGAGGCGGAAGCGGCGGGTGGCCAAGGATTTAGCTCTGCCGGCAGCGGCCGGTCCGGCAGCACCGGAATGCCACGCGGCTTCAGCAGCTCCGGTGCGCGTCAGGGCTGGCACAATGCCAGCACCCCGCCCGGCTGGAGCCATGGCAAAAAGACGGGTTGGCACGGCGCGAAAATGCCGCCCGGCCTGAGCCGTCACTGATCAAGGAATTCCGATCGAGGAGGACCGCACGGGTCGGCTCGGCCGTTACGGCGCCGGGCCGACCGCGTCGCGGGGAGTGAAGCACCTTATTCGATCACCTCGATGCCTCATCGCGTGGCCGGTCCCTTTGGCTGCGCGAATTGACAAGGTAGCTTCCAGAGGCCACTTTGCGTCTATGCGCAGCGTCGGCCTCAAGACCCTGAAGAACAAGCTCAGCGAATATGTCCGCCTCGCCGCGGCCGGCGAGACGGTCGTGATTACCGATCGCGACCGCATCGTCGCCGAACTCGTGCCGCCGCGACAGATACCCGATCGCTATAAAGACCATCCGGTGCTCGCGCGCGGCATCCGCGAGGGTTGGATAACGCCCGCGAGCGATCCAGGGGGCGCACCACCGGCGGCTAAGCCCGTGCCGGGGCTCACGTTCGAGCAGCTTATGTCGGACCTGGAGCACGACCGGGAAGATCGGTGATCTACGTCGACAGCTCGATCGCACTTGCCCGACTGTTCTTTGAAGCCCGTACTCCGCCTGACAGGATATGGACGAGGCAGCTGGTTTCGAGCAAGTTGCTCAAGTACGAGATCTGGAATCGGGTACACGCGTACGGCCTGACCGATTCGCATGGCGAGAGTGCTCGCAGCTTACTTGCGCTCGTGGACATGATTGAAATGACCGATTCGGTTTTGGCACGGGCGTTGTCGCCTTTTCCAAACCAAATCCGCACCCTAGATGCCGTACATCTCGCGACCGCCGAATATCTGCACCGGCGGGATGGGGCACTGGAGCTTGCTACTTACGACAAACGCTTAACGGCTGCGGCCGCGGCGCTGGGTATACCCGTTGCGGAAATGTGACGCGGCCCAGGGCCGGACCCGTCGCGTTGATCCGGCGGGGCGGCGTCCTTATGTTCCGGCGGCACCATCGGGAACAGCATGACGACGCCGCTCAGCCATATCCGCAACTTCGCGATCATCGCCCATATCGACCACGGCAAATCGACCCTGGCCGATCGGTTGATCCAGACCTGCGGCGGGCTCGAGGCGCGCGAGATGCGCGAGCAGGTGCTCGACACGATGGAGATCGAGCGCGAGCGCGGCATCACGATCAAGGCGCAGACCGTGCGGCTCGACTACCGCGCGCGCGACGGCGAGAGCTATGTCCTCAACCTGATGGACACGCCGGGCCATGTCGATTTTGCCTATGAGGTGAGCCGCTCCCTGGCGGCCTGCGAAGGCTCGCTGCTCGTCGTCGATGCCAGCCAGGGGGTCGAGGCGCAGACCCTCGCCAATGTCTACCAGGCGGTCGCCGCCGGCCACGAGATCGTGCCGGTGCTGAACAAGATCGACCTGCCCGCCGCCGAGCCCGACCGGGTCAAGGAGCAGATCGAGGATGTGATCGGGCTCGACGCCGAGAATGCGCTGTTGATCTCGGCCAAGACCGGGCTCGGCATCGAGGATGTGCTGGAGGCCCTGGTGCAGCGCCTGCCGGCCCCCGCCGGCGACGCGGCGGCGCCATTGAAGGCCTTGCTGGTCGACAGCTGGTACGATTCCTATCTCGGCGTCGTGATCCTGGTGCGGGTCAAGGACGGCAAGCTGACGACCGGCCAGAAGATCCGGCTGATGGCGACCGGCGCATCGCACAATGTCGAACGGGTCGGCGTGTTCACGCCGAAAGGCGTCGCGGTGCCGGAACTCGGGCCCGGCGAGATCGGCTTCATCACCGCCAGCATCAAGACCGTCGCCGATTGCCGGGTCGGCGACACGATCACCGAGGAGCGCCGTCCCGCGGCCGAACCGTTGCCCGGCTTCAGGCCGGTGCAGCCGGTGGTGTTCTGCGGCCTGTTCCCGACCGACGCGGCCGATTACGAGAGGCTGCGCGACAGCCTCGCCAGGCTGCGCCTCAACGACGCGAGCTTCATCTACGAGCCGGAGACCTCGGCGGCGCTCGGCTTCGGTTTCCGCTGCGGTTTTCTCGGTCTGTTGCACCTCGAGATCATCCAGGAGCGGCTGGAGCGCGAATTCGATCTCGACCTGATCACGACGGCCCCCTCGGTCGTGTACCGGGTCTATCAGAACAACGGCCGCGTGCTCGATTTGCACAACCCGGCCGACATGCCCGACCCGGTCAAGATCGAGCATATCGAGGAGCCGTGGATCAAGGCGACGGTGCTGGTGCCCGACGAATATCTCGGGCCGGTGCTGGCCTTGTGCGAGGAGCGGCGCGGGGCGCAGCAGGACCTGACCTATGCCGGCAACCGCGCGATGGTGGTCTACCGGCTGCCGCTCAACGAGGTCGTCTTCGACTTCTACGACCGGCTCAAATCGGTCAGCCGCGGCTATGCCAGCTTCGATTACCAGATCGAGGCCTATGACACCGGCGACCTCGTCCTGATGAACATCCTGATCAATGGCGAGCCGGTCGACGCGCTGTCATTGATCGTGCACCGCAGCCAGGCCGAGCGGCGCGGCCGGGCGCTGTGCGAGCGGTTGAGGGATCTGATCCCGCGGCAATTGTTCCAAATCGCGATCCAGGCGGCGATCGGCGGCCGCATCATCGCCCGCGAGACGGTCAAGGCCTTGCGCAAGGACGTGCTCGCCAAATGCTATGGCGGCGATGTGAGCCGCAAAAGGAAGCTGCTCGACAAGCAGAAGGAAGGCAAAAAGCGCATGCGCCAGTTCGGCAAGGTCGAGATTCCGCAATCGGCCTTTATCGCCGCGCTCAGGATGGGCGACGCCTGAACCTCCGGCGCTGTGTCTGGCGGCGCCGGCACAGCACGATCAGCGCAATCCCGAGCACGATCAGCGGCGGCGCGACCCAAAACACCAGCACCAGCTCGGGGATTCCGTCGCTCCAGCCGCGCAGATCGCCGATGGCGAGCGGCACCCATCGGCCGGTGTCGAACCAGACCAGCCCGTCGCGCAACAGCGCGCTGAGCCCGGCGATCAGCAACACCCACCCGAAGATGCGGCAGACGATCATGCCGCGAGCATAACCGATGAGCTAACACAGGCAGATACTGTTCTACTCTGTCGTGTCCTGACTCGCGCCGGGACGGCAAATTGTTGGGGTTCCCGTAAATCGACAAAGCCGTGCGATCGCCGGCCCGTCACGCTTCCCGACCCTCCTTCCTTTGGCTAAGGTCGAGGATGGTGGCGTACCCGAACTCGGGGGGAACATTGTGGCAGACGCAGCAGAGATTTTCGATTTCATCGTGACCGGCGCCGGCTCGGCCGGCTGCGCCGTCGCCGGACGGCTCAGCGAATCCGGCAAATACCGCGTCCTGCTGCTGGAGGCGGGCGGCCCCGACCGCAACCCGTGGATCCACATCCCGCTCGGCTACACCAAGACCTACACCGACCCGCGGGTCAATTGGATGTTCGAGACCGAGCCCGAGGCGCAGCTCAACGGCCGCACCTTGTACCAGCCGCGCGGCAAGGTGTTGGGCGGCACCAGCTCGATCAACGGCATGGTCTACATGCGCGGCACGCCGTCGGATTACGACAATTGGCGGCAGCGCGGCTGCGAGGGCTGGGACTGGAGAACGTG
>Ga0210400_10002301_pt1 | contig 17923 bp, 16 predicted proteins | sample IncBWH26MmetaG_FD_155456 | JGI IMG/M metagenome (GOLD analysis project Ga0210400, IMG submission 155456) | Forest soil microbial communities from Barre Woods Harvard Forest LTER site, Petersham, Massachusetts, United States - Inc-BW-H-26-M | ecosystem: Environmental > Terrestrial > Soil >...
GAGCGCGCCGACGGCCAGCACGTAACGCGCAGACGCCCGCCGGCACAACGTCATCAGAACCGCAGCCAGTGCCGCCACTGCCGCGCCTTGCCACAGAAAGTGCAGCAGGGTCCAGCCCAGGGAATGCATCGCGCTCGGGGAAAGCCAATTCGTCAGAGTGGTCATCGCCGGGTCCTTTCCTGTTCGTCATACTGGTTCAGCAAGCGGCGTAGTTCTTCAATTTCCTCGCGCGAAGCTTTGCGGCCGGCCAGGGCATGCATCATGAGCTGGCTGGCGGAGCCTTCAAAGACGCGCTGCAGCATGTCCCCGGCAAGTTGTCGCTTGGTCTGCTCGGCCGGCAGGCATGCTTCATAGACGTGCGCTCTCTGGGTTTCGTTTCGGCGAACCGTGCCTTTCGCCGTCATTATTTGCAGAAACTTCAAGACGCTGGTGTAGCCCGTAGCCCGTTTCTCTTTCAGGGAGTCGTGTACTTCCCGAACGGTAGAGGGGCCCCGGGTCCAGAGAACACGGAGAATTTCCAGTTCCGACGCGGTGGGTTTCTGCGGAGGCTGCTTCATGGGAGAAAACCATACTACGAAGGTATTCGTAGTGTCAACGAAAATCTTCGTAGGATACAGAATTCTTGCTGAACTTCATGAAGCTACTTGCATGATATTCCGGCGGTCGGGAAGGGTTCAGAGGCTAAACCCGAGGCGCGCAGAATAAATTCTCGCGTCTGTTTCGGAGTGACCACCACATCCTGATCGTGTCCGGCGTCAGGGTGAAAGAGAGCCTCCAGGCATTCCTTTGGTTTGTTGGCTTTTTGCCATGCGACAAACAATTCGCGGCCGTTGTGTTCCGGGACCCAATCGTCGTCAATACCGTAGTGAACTTGCGTCAGAGGCAAGCGGTCGGCGAAATACAGCGGCGAACTGGCGATCATGTGCATTTTTAGCTGTTGCAATGACTGAGATCCATCCAATGCAGGTTTGAAAAAAAATCCAACGTACTGTCCACCTGTGCTGCGCTCAGACTTGTGGCGCAGGGCGTCAGCAACAAGTTCCTCCACGCTCCAGCCGTGCTTGCCCATTAACTGGAACCAGTCCGTGGGCGCCGCCCACGTGGCTACACATCTAATTCGCCCATCGCGTATTCCGGCCAATAAAGCCACTGTGCCACCGCGGCTGTGGCCAAAGACACAGATGTGACTCGAATCAGCCTCAGGCAATGTCAATGCTACGTTGAGCATGCCGAGTAAGTCGTCAGTTGCACCGTCAAAAGCGTCCCACGGATCACCCTCGGATTTGTAGGACTTCCCACCCGCAACGACTTCCTCTCCACGATACCCGGGAGCTACAACAATAAATTTACCGAGGTCTTCGCCCATGACGTCTACCAGCGTAAGCCCGTTTGGAACTTCCAGTGGAAAGAAGGACCAAGAGACGCCTTTCGCTTCCATGAGTATGGGAGTCTTCCCTTTGCGTGCGCCTTCGGGAAGCAGGATCACTCCGACATGCTTGACCCCGTGTATTTTGTGAACGACGACTTTCAACTCAAATGACTGTCCGTTAACACTGATCTTTTCAAGGCTCGACACCTGGAGAGAGTCCACCGAAAGATCACGTTTAGCCCATTCATTCACAACTGAATGAATTTCCGCTTGGGACGTAGATTTGAATACATCGTCAAGCCGAAATGGAAGTCGCCATCCCGCGTTTTCGGTCGAAGCTATCTCGCCGAGCATTTCCAAATCACGCATAGCGTCATTTGATTTGGGATCAGCCTCTCGGGCGGCCCGTAAGCTCAACCTAGCGGCCCCCCGGTTCCCCTCCGCTATTTGAGCATCTGCCACGGCTACAAGAACATCGGCATCCCCCGGGAATGCAAGACGCAACGCTTCAAGATAGCTCCTGGCATTCGCTATTTGAGTCGGTATACCCAGCATTTCTCGTCCAATTTCCACGAGCTTTTTTGGGTCTCGGCTTGATTGCCTCAGTAGCTCCGGCATCGCTTCCTGTATTTTCCCTTGCTGCAAAAGTTCCAGAGGAAGCGCGGTCGTCGGACTTACTCTTTGCAGTTGCCCGGGAAAAGGTGTTCCGGTTGTTGAAAGGGCAAACACGCATCCCTCGTCGTCCCGTAAGAAGTGGAATTGTCGTTCCTTGAAATTTTCCAGCTGAAATAAGTCTTGACCAATGGGTACCAGCAAGCGCGCCGGTCGCCAGAAGGGCGGGGCAAACATCAAGCTGCCCTCTCTAATTCGTATGTCAATAAAGCCTTCATTGTTCCATTGTGCAGGTAGATACTTGCCGACGTATTGAGTCAGTCCTGCGGCGTGACAAGCAGTGTCGGTTGCATAACAAGGCTGACTTAATATCAACGCGAGCAGAAACACCAGGCCCAGCACACTGGTGTAGCCCGCAGCCCGTTTCGCTTTCAGCGAGTCGTGTACTTCCCGCACCGTGGACGGGCCGCTGGTCCAGCGAGCGGGGAGCATCTCGAGCTCTGACGAGGTAGGTTTCTGCGGAGGCTGCTTCACGGAACGAAACCATACTACGAAGGCATTCGTAGCGTCAACGAAATCTTCGTAGGCGCCCAATTTATTTTGCCTGGACGGTTTTCTCGCCTTTGAACTGCCCGAAAATCCTCTCCGCGTTCTTGTGGTAGATCTTTTCCAAAACCGCATCCGGCAAATCCAGCCCATAGATCTTCCAGCGGCCCTGCCCGGGATATCCCCAGTAATCGAAATATTCGTCGGCGGTTTCGAGCCAGCGGAAGTGATTCCGGTACATGGCCTCGTCCATGCCGTTGTCGGTGCCGAACATGATGCGATCCTGATATTTGATAAAGAACTCGCGGGCGCGGCGGGGCTGGCGTCCGAGTTCGGCTTCGCGCGCTCCGAATTCGACCATCACGTTGGGAAGCGTATCCAGCAGGTGAGAAACATAGTCGAGGTTCTCGGGCCAGTTCGCCATGTGCAGCGCCACAAAGGTTGTGTGCGGATGCTTGGCGAACATGCGGTCACGCGCCGCCAGAATCGATTCCTTCGTCGGAAACTGTGGGCCGTAAAAACTCCAGTCCGGGTGTTCGGTCAGTTCCTCATAGCGCTCGTTGGTGTTGTCCACGGGATGAAAGAACGCTTCGGGATCAGTGACGTGAATGGAGACCGGGATGCCGAGGCGGCCGCACTCTTCCCAGATGGGATCGAGGCGCGGGTCATCGACCGCGACCAGTTTGCCCGACTTGTCGCGGATACTTAACCCGAGATCCTTGAGCTGCTTCAGGCCGCGAGCGCCGCGCGCGACGGAATCGTCGAGCTGAGCCACCATTTCCTGACTGAAATTGGCGTCATCAATCTTGCTCCAGTCGATCTGCTCAAAGACGATGAAGCGTCCGGGATAGGGCTTGACCATCTCGTCGATGACTTTTTGCAGCTTGTCGCCCCACTTGCCGGTCAGGATGACCACCGTCTTGACGTTAGTTTTGTCCATGATGTCGACCACGCGCGCCGGCGGCATGTGCTCGTCGATCCCCTGAGCGTCATTGACGTGGTTGTGGACGTCGATCACGTAATACTTGGCGCGGTCGACGGTGTGCCCCGGCGCATGCAGCATGGAGCGAGGTTGAAAGTCTTTCAGCAGGAGGGTCTTTTTCTGCTCGGCATCGGCAGCAGACTTGTAGCCGATCTGCTCCTGAGACTTGTCCTGCGTTTGCGGCGAGTTCTGCGGCCACATCGCAACGCCTAGAACCAGAGATAAAGGTAGAGTGAGTTTGATGAGCATATCGGTAATCAGCGGCCAGTGATCAGTGATCAATGATCAGTGGCCAGTCCAAGGGTCGAACGCCTTTTTACTGGCCACCGGTCACTGACCACTGGCCACTGCTTTACGACCGCAACAGGTTGCGTGCGATGAACACCACGTTCGCGGGGCGCTCACCCAGCCGCCTCATGAAATAGGGATACCATTCCGTGCCGAAGGGAATGTAAATACGGAGGCGCCAGCCGTCGCGCACCAGTCGTCGCTGCAAGTCACGGCGGATGCCGTACAGCATCTGGAACTCGAAGGAGTCGCGGGAAAGTCTTTCGCTGGTCGCGAAGGCCTGGGCTTGACGAATGATGCTCTCGTCGTGCGTAGCCAGCCCGTGATAGATGCCGCTCTTCATCAGGATTTTCATCAGCTTGACATAGTTGGCATCCACGTCGGACTTGGCGGCGAAGGCGATCTCCGCCGATTCCTTGTACGCGCCTTTGCAAAGGCGAATACGAATCCCTTCGGCCAGAAGTTTTTCGACATCACTCTCGGAGCGCTTCAGGTACGACTGGATGACCGTGCCCACGGAGTTGGCGTTGCCGGGCATGCGGTGCAGTTCGTGTACGAAATCGAGGGTGCGCTGCGTGTACGGCGAGCCCTCCATGTCGACGCGGACAAAGCCGGGAGGGTTCATGGAAACGGCCTTGGCGACCAGTCCACTGACGATATCCCGGGCCAGGTTCTCGTCCACATCGAGCCCCATATGGGTGAGCTTGAGGCTGATGTTGGCGTTGAGGTCGTGCGCGGCGATGGCGTCAAGAATCTGGCGGTAGAGCTGCGCGCTGTGCCGGGCTTCGTCGGGATTGGTGACGTTTTCGCCGAGGTTGTCGATGGTTACGCTCATGCCGGCGCGGTTGATAGCCTGGGTCGCGCGGACGGCGTCGGAAATCTCAATTCCGGCAACGAAGCGGCCGGAGACGCGGCGGCCGAGCGACGAGCGTTCGGCAAAGTTGCGCAAAGATGGGTTCTCGGAAAGACGAACGAAGAAAGTTCTTAACATGCCGCACCTGGAAAATGATCAGCCGCCGGCGCCGATCGGTGGATGAAGTGGTGGATGAAGATGAAGAGCACAGAAAGTTGTATCACACCGAGGGTGGGCCGGAGCCTGGACGGCGACCACTACGGTCGACAATCAAGGCGAAGGTTTGCAGCCGGGATGGATGACGGAAGTTACGGATTGAATTTCAATTCAATAGTCTCGTGGGTTTCGTGAGCAGCCGGTTCCCACTTCCACTGGCGCAGGGCGTTTTGGGCAGCGTCAGCAAGCACGGGATGGCCACCCTTGACCTCGACGGCCCTTACCGCCCCATTCGGCGCAACCAACACGTCCACTCTTACGTTCCCTTGGATGCTCATGCGGCGCGCTATGTTGGGATATTGCGGAGTCACCCTGGTTACAACCTTGCGGGCTCCTGTAGAAGGTTCCTGGGCGGGAGCATGTTTGGGAGCGAACATCAATATTGGCAAAAGAGCAAATAAAACTACCGCAATCCGGTTCTTCATGGGGGATAAAGTTGTCCGTCTTCAGAATTTGTTCGTGTTTAGAATGCTTGTTCAGGATAAGAGAAATGTAATCTTCGACGGAAGATTACGTCGGTAATGCTACGGGGCAAGTTTTCCACAGATCAGGAGCGGGCAGGGCGGCGCTCTGGGCGCGGCGCGCGGCCTGCTGACGGTTCAGTCGCCGTGCTCTTCCAGGAACTTTTCGACCTCGATGGCGGCCATGCAGCCGGTTCCGGCAGCGGTGATGGCCTGGCGGTAGCGCCGGTCCTGCACATCGCCGCAAGCGTAAACACCATGAACGCGAGTTCGCACGTAGTTGTGCGTCTTAAGATAGCCGTCGGCGTCGGCGTCGAGCTGGCCGGCGAATATCTTCGCGTTGGGTTCGTGGCCGATGCCCAGAAACAGGGCGCTCGTGGGGAAGTCCCAGACTTTGCCGGTTTTCACGTTTCGCAGCTTGAGGCCGGTGACTTCCTGCTTGGCGTGATCGTAGACATCTTCCACGACCGTGTCGGTGAGGAACTCGATCTTCGGGTTGTGCTGGGCGCGTTCCAGCATGATCTTGGAAGCACGAAAACTGCCGCGGCGATGAATGAGCGTCACCTTGGTCGCAAAGCGAGTGAGGAAGATAGCTTCCTCCATGGCGGAATCGCCGCCGCCGATCACCACGATTTCTTTTCCTGAAAAGAAGAAGCCGTCGCAAGTGGCGCAGGAAGACACACCGTGGCCGATGAGCTTCTGCTCGTTGGGCAGACCCAGCCATCGGGCGGAAGCGCCGCTGGCGATGATGAGCGCCTGGGTGTGCACCTGATGGTTCCCCAGATGGAGCAGGAACGGACGCCGGCTGAGGTCGACGCTGGTCAGATGCGCCATGCGGTATTCCGCCCCGAAGCGTTCTGCCTGCTTGCGCATATTCTCGACCAGTTGTGGTCCCATGATTCCTTCGGGAAAGCCGGGAAAGTTCTCCACCAGCGTCGTGAGGGAGAGTTGCCCGCCGGGTTCGTGGCCTTCGACGACAAGAGGTTTCAGATTCGCGCGCGCGGTGTAAAGGGCGGCAGTGTGTCCGGCGCAGCCGGAACCGATGATAACGACGTTGCGGGTTTCGCTCATGAGTTGCTAGCCGTTAGATTGCGCATTTCCGATTTCGATGCAAGCTGCTGCCGCGACTACTACAAACCAAAATCTTAACCACGGAGGACACACAGTACACAGGGTAATTCGTCATCATTTCTTTTCTTCTGGGGGTTTTGTGGCAGCCTTTGCCGATTTCGGCTTTGCGGCTTCTTTCGGACCCGCTCCTGGGATCTGAGCCAATTCCTCTGGCACCGTGCGGCGGACGCCAAGCAGGTTGCGATAGTTGGCTAGCACTTCGGAGGCGCTGCGGAACAGCGGTTCGTAGGCGCTCTGGTTCGGAGCGGGGCCGTTTTCGGTTCCCGCGCAGCGGGCCAGTGCCACCGACGACTTTCCGAAACGCTCGAGCCGGATGCGGCTGGCAGGAGTGTTGGCCGCAACCATGGTTTCGGGGCTGCTGATCGCCGAAGCGCTGTCTTCCATCGAAACCTGGATTAAGTCTTTGGGATCGCGCACGTGCAGCACCAGAGTCTCGATCATGTTCTGACCATCGTTGCTGAAGGAGTACTGCACGCTTGAGAACAAAGCTTGCACGGCAAATTCGCGGCGGATCCGAACGTAGCGGGCGACCGAGGGCTCGTCGGACATTGACGCGCCTTTTCCCGGCTGCAGGAAGTTCGGCGCTTCAGTAAGTGTTGAGCGGCCGTGGGAGATTTCAAAGTCGGGGCCGAACAGCGGCTGTTTGGGGACGCGCGCCAGGGCGGCGGCGATTTCCTTTTGCTCCTCCGCGGACGGCGTGCACACATTCAAGACATTAACTTTTACCGGCGGCTGAGCCGCCGGGGTCTCCGGAGCCTGTTGAGACACCGCGGGCAGACTTACCAGAATGCCAGCCAGAAGCAGAATGAGTTTTGGCATCACGGCAGAATGATAACCCAGTTCTCAGTTCCCAGTTCTCAGTTCTCAGTCAAAACCTTGGGTTCTGAGAGGGAACTGAGAACTGAGAACTGTTTCGGTTAGAATTCACGAATGGCGAATCTGACACTGGTTTACGGCATGCGGCTGCTGCCCTCCGAAGATGTAGCTGAAGTGGGCCAGGCTCCGGTAAAGCTTACCAACGGACATCAGGCGCACGTTACCATGCACGTGCTCGAAGGCAGCAAGGAAGAGATCGAGAAGCAGTTGCGCACCAGCCTGGAAGCGTTCTTCGATCTGTATCCGGAGATCTAGGACTTCCAGCCAGGCGAAATCATGAGGAAGTCTTACTTGAAGCTGCGCGCGAGAATGCTGGCGGCAGGTCTCTGGCCGCAAGGCTGGGTCGCGCGTGGAGCCTGCTATTCATTCGGCTTCGCCATCGGGCTCTTCGCTCTCCAACTGGCATTGAAACTGTTCGCGCCCGCGTCGGCGGAAAGCATTGGGGGTTGGGTTAAGTTTCTTCTTTTCGACGCCGCCTTGCTGTTTTCCATTGTTGCTTTCCGCTGGCTGAAGCGAAAACTTCTGTGGCGTCTGCGCAACCGGCTCATCGTGACCTACGTCTTCATCGGCGTGATTCCCGCCGTGCTGCTGGTAGCGATGGCGTTCATCACACTCTACGGGTTCGCCGGACAGTTCGCCATTTTCGTGGTCACATCGGAAATCAATTCCCAATTGCGCAATATGGAAGCGGTGAACGCCGCCGTCGGCAACGAACTGGCGGCCCGGTTGGAGCACGGCGACTATCTCTCGGTCGAATCGCTGGCTGGACTCAGGAAGCGCGATGCGGCCTGGAGACGGCGCCGGATGTGCGCCTGGCACGGAGATAAGCTTCTGCCCCTCGGTGATGAATCCCCGCGTCCCCCGCTCTCGCTTCCCGCCTTTGCGAAAGGGGGCCTGCGCGAAATCACGCGCGATCAGGATGGACTCCATCTTCGTGTGGTCACCTTGCTTTCCGTAGGATCGAAAACACTCACAGTGGTTACCAGCGAACCTCTGGATCGGGAATTAGTGGGAAAGATTGCGGCGGATATGGGTGAGATCAGCCTGTCGGACGACTCGGGAGGCTCCCCGGAGAACAAGACTGGAGCACAGAATGCAGGAACGCAACCCGGCATCCCAGCGAAAGAGGAACCATACAGAGGCGGCCTCGATCTTCGCGGCGAGAACGGGCAGCCTCTGGAGCCTACCTTTACCGTAGGCACGGTGCCGCCTCCTTCCAACAGCATGGACCGTGAAGTTAAGTTTCCCGGAGCCCTGCCAGTCTTGGATTGGAAGACCGGCAAGCGTGCGCCGGCCGGTTTGGTGATTCGCGTCACGACCCGCCCTTCGGTGCTTTACGCACATCTGTTCGCGGCTCTCGGAGACTTTGCCCGAGGGGTCGAGTACATTCTGCTGGCGGTTGGCGTCTTCTTTGCTTTGATCGAGCTGATCGCTCTGATCATCGGAATGCGCATGACCCGGACGATGACCGGAGCCGTCGCGCAGCTCTATGACGCTACCAAGCACGTAGATCACGGCGACTTCAGCCATCGCATTCCAGTGAAATCCCAGGACCAACTGGCACAACTCTCGCTCTCGTTTAACTCGATGACTGAGTCCATCGAGAAGCTGATTCTGGAACAGAAGGAAAAGCAGCGGCTGGAGGGCGAACTCGCCATTGCGCAGGAAGTGCAGGCGCAACTGTTTCCGCGGCAGGTTACGGAACTGGAGTCGCTCGAAGTGCATGGCTTCTGCCGTCCGGCGCGTACTGTGAGCGGTGACTATTACGACTTCCTCACCGCGAGTTCTCACAAGCTGATTCTGGCGGTTGGCGATATCAGCGGAAAGGGAATTTCGGCGGCGCTGCTGATGGCGACCATCCACTCCGCGGTGCGCGCTTACAGCGTGGAGAGCTTGCCGCAGATGCGCGAGCCCGTGGCAGTGGGCGCGGTGGCGGGCGCGGGCAGGATCATGGCGGCGTGGCCCGAGGGTGTCGAGGTTTCTCCGGGAGCGTTGCTCGGCCTGCTCAATCATCAGCTCTACGAGAGCACCCCGCCGGAAAAGTACGCCACCCTCTTCCTGGGAATCTACGATGGCCGGTCGCACCGGCTCACCTACAGCAACGGGGGACACTTGCCGCCCATTTTGATTGGCGAAGACGGGACGGTGCGCCGCTTGGAAGCCGGCGGGACAGTGATCGGCCTGTTCGATAACATGACCTACGACGAGGGCGCTGTGGAGATGCATCCCGGCGAAATCTTCCTGGCCTACAGCGATGGTGTCACCGAACCGGAGAATGAGTTCGGCGAATTTGGTGAGGAACGGCTGATTGATCTGGTGAGCGCGAACCGGAACTTGCCGCTGGTGCAGATTAGCCAGACCGTTACTTCGGCCGTGGATGACTGGATTGGCGACAACGAGCAGCCCGACGACATCACGCTGGTGCTGGCGCGGGCGCGGTAGCAATTCTCAGTTTTCAGTTGGATCCGGCGATCCTTGACCTCTTCTTCGGGTGGAGAGATTTGGATTTCTTGGCGTGCTCCCGAACTGTCCACCCTAGCTGTTTTGCCCCAGCGCGCACATACGCCTTCTGATTTTTCAGATCCCTCGCCGAATCAGCACGATATCGTTCGATTGGCGTGTCGACCGAATTCGCCTCAACAATCTCGACGCGAATTTTGTCACCAACGCGTAGTTTTTTTTGCTTTATCCAGTTGACGATCTCTCGAGTAGGGCTAATAAGTCCACCCACCTCCAGAAACAGGTCCGCCGCCTTGTATGGTCCGCCGCATACCCAGTTAGTGATCGCGGTCAAAACGCCATCGTCGCCGATGCCGGCTAAACAGAGTTTTTTGCCGTTCAAGTAAACCTTGAATGCACGCATGAAGTAGGATTCTACATCGATTCAGATCTTCTGCTTCTTCCACTTCCCCTGTTTGAACAAGATGGCGCTGACAATCGCCATTGCTGTCTCGGCGATGGCGATGGAAAAAAAAGCTCCATTCGAACGCATGTGCAGAGGAATCGCCAGGCAGTAAGCCAGCGGTATCTCGAACAGCCAGAAACCAAAAAAATTCACGATGGTGGGTGTGATTGTGTCGCCCGCGCCATTGAAAGCCTGCATCATCACCATAAAATAGGCGTATCCCAGGTTGCCGTAGCTGATGATGCGCAGGCAGGCCGCCCCCAGCGGCACCACTTCTGGATCGTGCGTGAACAGCCGCACGATCGGTTCGGAAAAGAATATAAAGATTACTCCGATCAAGCCCAGGAAAATTACGTTGTAAAGTCCCGTGCGCCAGACCGCTTTCTCGGCACGCTCGGGATGTCCTGCGCCCAGGTTCTGTCCCACCAGCGTGGCTGCGGCGTTGCTCAGGCCCCACGAGGGCAGGATTATAAAGATGACGATGCGGATGGCGATCGTGTATCCGGCAAGGGCGGCAGCGCCGAAGATGCTCACGATCCGCACCAGGCCGATCCAACTCGTGTGTGCGATGGCGAACTGGAGGATGCCGGTCAGCGAAACGCGGATCAGACGCAGAAGTACGGTCCACTGCAGCCGAACCTGGCTCTTCAGAATGCGCAGACGTTCGGTCCCGCGCATCAGGCGATAGAACTGGTAAACGACGCCGATGCTGCGTCCGATCAGTGTTGCCAAGGCCGCACCTGTTACGCCCATGCGCGGGAACGGTCCCCAGCCGAATATCAGGCAGGGATCGAGAATCAGGTTGATGATGTTCGACACCCAGAGCAGGCGCATGGCAATGGCGGCATCTCCAGCGCCCCGGAAGATTGCGTTATTGAGAAAGAGCAGGAGCACCGCAAAACTTCCGCCCAGGCAAATCCTGGTGTAGCCGCTGCCGGTCGCGACGATCTCCGGCGATGCGCCCATAAGCCGCAACAGGCTCGGCGCCCACACCCCGCAAGGGATGCCGATTGCCAGGGAAACCATGAGGCCAAGCGCGATCGCCTGCACACCCGCGACCGCTGCGCCTTCAGGATCTTTTTCTCCGATACGCCGCGCCACCATGGCGGTGGTCGACAGGCTCAGCCCAAAGGCGACGGAGAATACCAGGCTCAGCATCGACTCCGTGAGTCCCACCGTAGCAACGGCGTTTGCGCCGAGGCGTCCCACCCAGAAGACGTCAACTACCGCGAACAGCGATTCCAGCACCATCTCCAGCACCATCGGGACGGCTAAAAGTAAGATGGCGCGGTTCAGGCTGCCCGTGGTGTAGTCCTGATGCGAGCCGCGAACCGCTTCCACCAGCGAAGCCCACAGTGTGTGCGGCTTCTCTTTCTCCGTAGTTAGGGCTGTGATTTCCATCGATGGCTGTAAATGTTTTTGAGATCTTGAGGAGTATCGGGCATCGTGGAAAGCTGGTCAAGATCGGGAGAACTGTGGATATCTTCCCGGGACAGGCAAGAAGAAGTAGTTTTTCTGGGCATTAACTTCCGAGTAGCCGACCTTTCGCCAACTGACCTGCCGATTCTGGGGCCATGATCTGGATTTACGCTGAGCAGCCTCTGGAACGACATTTCAAGGGCACACGCACTCGATCAGTCTCATGACGATTTGCGTTTTCCGACGTCAAACGACAAAACAGTCAGTGGGGAGCATTACGCTCTTAGGAGGGCCTTCCGCACATGACTAGCGCTCGAAATCGTTTCCTATACGGCTAGCTGCTCGTTTTTCTCACCCAAGTGGCCGTGAGGGTGTTCAGTTCCACCGCCGACATCACGAAGTCGGACATCGCGGACGAGTCAGTCGACATAAGTCACGATGGGCGCAATGCTAGGCGCCGGCGGGCTGAACATCCCATTCCTTGACGGGGGAAACTCGCTTGTCCCGACGGTTGGGTTCTACGGCCCGAGCGGAAGTTGGATTGTTGAGGGGCACGGAGTTCCTGCTGACGTTGAACTCCTTGATGAACCTGCAGCGATGGCGGATGGTTCAGATCCTCAACTCGATGCCGCGATCAAAGTCATTATGAGCGAGCTCAGTTCGCGGCCGCAGAAACGGATCGTAAGGCCCCCGTTCGGAAGGTCGGAATCTCCAGCGTTTCCAAAATGAGCTGAAACATTGATGCGGAAACAGGAAGTCTATTCTTGACAACAGATGATAGCGGCTCAATGACCCGGAGGGGCTGGTTTCCGATTTCGGTCCGATGACGAGCAAACCGGAACTGATTCTTAAGTTCGCGGCCACCCGATTTCCCTTGACTTCATCCTACAACCAGAACATATTATTTCTTGCAGGAACAGTTCATTGAAAACTGAATATCGTGCGGCTAAGTCCTTCCCGCACAAGATTTTGGCTCCCATTCCGGCTGATTTCAGTCCAGACAGAAATCGCTGCGCTGATTCTATAGGACTTACGTGAGACCTATGCACCTAACTCCTTTGTCCGTTATATTTTGCAGACAAGTTATTTAGAATCAATATTTTACGCAGATCGTCCCATATCGAAACAGCCGTAAGTCGTTGATTCCAGATATTTTAGCAGATTAGATCCCCGATTTTTTCACCGGATCCCTCCCGGCCCTCAAGTGAGCGGCCCGACCGACCCGGGGTCGCCTCCGTCAGTCAGTTTCTACGTATTGGGAATGGAACTGCCCCCTGCCCCCTGCCCACTCACTTCTTCGGCACCGGCGTCACCCGCGCGGTCACGGCCAAATTCTTCACCATCCCTCCCAAGACCAAGGGTCCGATCGGAGTCATCAGAATGCCGCGGCTGTCAGCACGGGGATCGTACGTGTTCTCGCTGATGGTCTCCCACCTGTGACCATGCAGATCGTAGGCAAAAGTGACCGTGGATCCCTCCGTGGGCTGGCCGTCGTACGCGACGCCTTTGAAGTTGTGAGGAGTAGCGGTGCCGCCAGAAAAGAAAACCCTGTGATCGCGGGTGGAGCCGCCACCAGCGATGGCGAAGCGCGCCGGGCCAGGATGGGCCGGGAGCTTACTCCATTCAATCTTGTTTGGATCCCTGCGATCGATCTTGCCCAGCCAGCACTCGTCAGATGCCACGTAACGTGGACCGCCCGCCGCCCCCGCCTTGGCGCCGTCTACGACCACAATCGTGTCGTCGGCCACGCCGCCAGCCAGGCCGAAGACCGGCGTGCCGGGGAACGGAGTGGCTTGGCTCCAGGAGTCCTTTTCGACGTCGTAGACTTGAACATTATTCACTGGGCCATTCGGCGAACGGCCACCGATCAGATAGACGAAGCGATCACGGCTGACGCCATCAACGGCCGTGTCTACCGCGACGGGTATGTCTTTGCCGCGGGACCATTGGCGGCTTTGGGGTTCGTAGACGTTTACGTCCGGAACGGTGACTTCAACACCCTGGCTATCGACCACATAGCCGCCCATGAGGATCACCAACCCTTTGGCTCCGGCAGCGGCAGCGTTCAGACGCCCGACGACTCCGGGCACTTGACGGCCCTCGCTCCACCTCGCCTTGGTGAGATTCATTACGTAGACCTGGTTGGTAACGTCATCCCAGGTCTTCTTTGGGCCGACGCCCATCATGGAAAATAACTCGAGGCCGTCTTTGAGACTGGCCACGGCGTTGCCGGAGACTGCGGCAGGCATGGAAGGAATCTTCTTTTCGTCCGCGCCCAGCAAGGTCGCCGCGCAGAGCACCAGGGTGATGGAAACCGGCAATTTCTTCATCGCAGAGATATTAACCCACATTGCCGCCTTAAGGGTGGGGCGTCAGAACCAGCTCTTCGGCACCAGTCTGTTGGAACCAGGTCTGGCGGCGGTACTCGCGGTAGGCATCGCCAAATGCAGTTTATTCAATCAGGCCCTGGCGCGCGGCGTGGATGAAGTCCGTATAGGCTGGCTGCTCGCCGCCGGCGCGCACCTGGCTGGCGATCTGTCCGCGATGATACGCCGAGTGCAACAAAACGTGGGTCAATACGTCTTCCACGGTGCTGGTCCACGGCTCGCCCTTGGTGTTTTTGTAGACGACCTTCTGCGAGAGTCCTGTGGGCGAGAGCTGGCCGAGAAATTCGCGCCACACCCGGGCAAGGTCGGCGATTTGCGCATCGCATTGGTCGCGGGTGAAGTCGGGCCACACGGGCAGGCTTTGCGGTTGTTTCCGGATGCGCTCCAGCCACAGCCGCTCAGCGGAAAGAATGTGCGCCAGAAGTTGCAGCGGCCTCACGGTGGGGAGTGCACAGGCGTTTAGCGTAGCGAGTACTTCGCGGTTCGCCCACTCATCGTAGACGAACTGACGACGCAAGTGTTCGAGCAGTTCCATGAAGTTGAGAGAAGACTCCGATTCGCAACTATTAGAAGCTGTGGCTATGCGGACGGCGCACCCTCCAGCAATCTCACTCTAAGATGGCGTCCTTGACGAGTGCAACTGGGTATTAATGGTCCTTTCACATTTCTCAAGTAGACTGCCTGCTGACCCGGTAGTGAGATACTGAGTCAGATGTGATGCGGTGATCGCCTCAAATTAAGTGTGCCTTGTTAAACATGCCCCGCAAAGCTGCGACATCGCGGACCGCCGTTGAAGAGCCCGGAGCAGCTGACACCGCCGAAGCGATGCCGGGTCAGAGTCAGGAAGCCGGCAAGAAATCCGCCAGGAAGGGAACGGGATCGCTCGACGATCTGGCGCGCACGGCGCTCAAGGCCTTTCTTATTGCCCGCGACGCGGCTTTCAACGTGCGGGACCTGCTCACTCACTCTTCGCGCATGGCTTTCCTGGCCATCAAGGAATGCGAACAGGAACTTGACATCATCGAACGCTATATCGATGAGCGCCTGCCGGCGGCGATCACGCGAGTGAACGAAGCGCGAGCGCGCCAGTTGCTGACCAGCCTGAAGTGCACTACGAATCTGGAGCGCATTGGCGATCTGATGATGAGTGTGGCCATGCGGACGCAGTCGCGGGCGGCGAAGATGGCGGCTTCCGATGTGCGCCAACTGGTTGAAATGTCGACGATCCTGCGCGAGATGCTCGATCTGGTTTATCGCGGATTCGTCGATCTCGATCTGGAGTGCGCGCGCAAGGTCCTCCAAATGGACAAGGACATCGACCGCGTCTGTCATGCTTTGTTCCAGAAACACCTCACCGAACACGCGTCGGACAACAATCCTTCGAGCTTCGACGTGATTCTAATGGCGCAGGCTCTGGAGCGCGCCGGCGACCACACCACCAATCTCGCCGAAGATCTCTACAGCCTTATCGAAGGCCGCAGCCTGCGGCATGCACCCAAGAAGCGGGCAGCGACTTAAAAGCAGTGGTTAGTGGTCAGTGGCTAATGGTCAGAAAAACCGTACTTCTCGTCGCGTCGCGTCGGAACTGACTGGCCACTGGCCACGGAGGTTTGGTTCTTACTGGCCACTGATCACTGACCACTGCCTTCCGGACCACTGACCACTGCCTTCCGAAATTCATCATTCGTTAACACGCGGGAAACATTCTCGCAACATTTCCAAAATACATTCAATGCAGAACCGGCGTCTACACAGGCTCTGTGCTGGGGCCAAGCCGCCATAAGTGACGATGCACTCTCCCATGGGATCTTACGAACCGCTCGGCAATGCGGGTGTCGCGCCCGTGTCTCGCTGCCTGGTTTTCGTGGTGGAAGACGAAGAAGACATTGCACGGCTGATCTCCCATAACCTGCAGGCGGCGGGTTTTGACGTGCAAAGCTTTGTCAGCGGCGGGTCCGTGGTCTCGGAAGCCTTGCGGGAGATGCCGTCGCTTTTTCTGCTGGACGTGATGCTTCCCGGCGCAGACGGCTTTGACCTCTGCCGCCAGATTCGGCAAACTCCCACTCTATCCTCGACGCCCATCATCTTCCTGACTGCCAAGACGGCCGAGGCCGATCGGGTGAAGGGGCTCGAACTAGGCGGAGACGATTACATCACCAAGCCCTTCAGCCCACGTGAACTGGTTGCCCGGGTTCGCAGCGTGCTTCGTGGGTTGCGCCAACCGCCAGTGACGCCGGAAGTGCTTCGTCTGGGTGAGCTTGAAATCGACGCCTCCTCGATGACCGTGCAGGTGCAGGGGAAAGCGGTTCTTACCACGGTACGAGAATTTCGCTTGCTGGAGTATCTGGCTACCCACTGCGGGCGCGTGCTCACGCGCGACCAGTTGCTGGACGCGGTGTGGAAAGAGACTCCCTTCGTGACCCCCCGCTCGATCGATGTTTACGTACGGCGGTTGCGCGAAAAAATAGAGTCCGACCCTCGCCACCCGAAGTATTTGAAGACGCTGCGCGGTATTGGCTATCGTTTCGAATCGCCGAAGTAACATCGCCGTCGGCCTTGCCTCCCGCCGTATTCTTCTGGCCATGTCGCGCTAATGAAAAGGGCCAGCCCTCGGGCTGGCCCTTTTTCTTTTCCATACCAGGTGATCAGCGGTTGATGTCATCTTTGGCTTGCAAACGCTTTGCATAGTTCTCCAACGTAGATTTGTTGGCCTGATCCACGCCGGCAAGCGCGGACTGCATTTCCTTGGAAGCTTTATCGAAATCGCCCTGGGCGCTATAGACGCGGGCCAGTCCGAGATGTGACGTCCAGAAGTCGGGGAATTTTTTTGCGTTGGAACGGAAAATCGCCAACGCCTCTTCCTGCTTCTTCTCTGCCACCTGCACCTGTCGGCCATAGAAGTAAAGCTGTAGCGCACTGGCTTTATCTAAAGCTTTGTTGCGGAAAGTCGTGGCGTCATCTTTGCGGCCCATGGCGTCGAGAATGCGCGATTTGTTTATCAGGTTGTCGTAACGCTCTTCGGTCTCGATAGAGCGGTCTTCATTCTTCAGCGCTTCATCCAGATTGGTTTTCGCAGTGAGGAAGTAGTTGGCGGCTTCGTCCCAGCCCTCCCAGAAATACTGATTGAGCCCGCGGGTTTGCCGGCGAATGCTGGCTTCAACGATGTCGTTCACTTTGACTTCAACTTTGAAAGGCACCGCGACCTTGTCCCAGCGTAGAGTGACAACGGTGGAATCGGGTTTGACGTCATCAAAGTCGTAGGTCAGCGCGTCGTGGAACTCGGCAGTTTGTGGCTTCACCGTGACTCGCAGTGCGTCCTCATCCTGCTTGTAGGTGAAACTTCCCCATGCGGTAGACATCTTCGAGAAAATCACCGTCCACTGATTTTCGCCGGGGATCATGTGCAGGCCGTAGGTTCCCTTGTCGAGCGACTGGCCCTCAATCGTGACCGGATCGGTGAATGTGACGGTGGTGTTTTCGTTGGCTCCAGCGCGCCAGACCTGTCCATAAGGTACAAGTTTGCCCCAGACTTGACGGCCATTAGCGAGGGGCCGGTGGTAGTTGACGGTGATGTCGGTGATGCCAATGCGCTGCGTGATCACGGCATGCTGGCTCTGCCGGGGCAGATCGAGCATGATGGATTGGGCGTGGCAAAGGCTGGCCACCGACAGAAATCCGGATAACAAAACAAGTAGACGCGTTCTGTGCATGGGAGACTCCTCGTCTTTGTTCTCGTTGGGATCGAACACCCGGTTCAGGCGCAACTCCTAGGATAGATAGTCGATGGAAGGCCTTGCGCCTGACCGCTGTGCTGTTGGGCTTAGACGGGTGGCGGATGCCGAGGTAAGCAATTAGGGGATTCCAGAGGACGGAGGTTT
>Ga0210400_10002302_pt1 | contig 17921 bp, 17 predicted proteins | sample IncBWH26MmetaG_FD_155456 | JGI IMG/M metagenome (GOLD analysis project Ga0210400, IMG submission 155456) | Forest soil microbial communities from Barre Woods Harvard Forest LTER site, Petersham, Massachusetts, United States - Inc-BW-H-26-M | ecosystem: Environmental > Terrestrial > Soil >...
ACGCCCAGATATTGCGACGCTTGCCGGATGTTCATCACTTCTCGCGAGTCGGCCATGATTCCCTTTACCTTTTCCGCCACTCCCGTTTCCGCGCCGGTTCTCTCGGCCCGCGGGCTTTGCTTCGGGATACTGCCCAGCCCTCAACTGCCTGTCCGGGGGCTTTCGGTGTTCCGAGCATATCTCAACCCCAAAAAACCCCGGCTCGGAGCGAATCTCCGCGTTTCATAGGGTTTTTTGCCCATTTTCTGGAATTAGGGGATTTGTGCGTTCGGAGCGAAATCTATATATTGTGGTGTCTTATATTGCAGGTACTATTAGAAGTATTTAGCACCCAGAAGGGGACAGGTCACGCCCTGTCAGGTAACTGAAGTACTAGGCACGGTACGGAGGTACTATGTCGCTCGCTCAACCTGCAGCATTTGCAAGGGTTTAACTGCGAGACTTTCCAGCGGCACTTTGTTACTCCGCGAAGCTTACTGCACCAAAATCACTGCACACCTCACTGCACGTCTCACTGTACATCGGAAACTTTGCCGTTCAGAAACGTGATCTTCACGTCTTTGTAGGTGTAGATCTGCTTGGTGCCCACGTTGAAGATTTTTTCCGGCTTGCCTAAAGCCGCCTGCACCTGGTCCGTCGTCATGCCCAACTGAATCGTTTGCGGCTCTGGTTGTTGTGAGGTTTCGGCGGGCTGCTGCTGGTCGCCAGGCTGTTGCTGGTCCGCATCTCCGCCGCTCTGCGCCTGTTGCTCTTCCTCGGTGGTGATGGTGAACACTTGCCCGATGACATCTTCGATCTGGCTGGCGCTGGCTTGCTCCAAATACCCTTTGGCAAACTCGAACACTACTTCGGCCTTGTGGGGAAACGGCAAATTGGAATGATTGCAGACCTTACAACCGACCACCTGAAACGAAATCTTTTCCTTGCCCACGTTGACATCGATCTTCAACGGGTAGACTTTGGCGCCCTTGGGGAAATGCCCGGCGACATTCTGCATCATGCCCGCGCAGAAACCGGCGGAAAGATGAAGCACGTTGTCCTTGAATTTTGCCGGACACAGCGCCACCGCCTGGAAGGGTACGCCAATGAGTCCGCTATTCTGGATAACCATCAGAGTGCCGGGATCGCCCGCGACTTCTCCATCGGGTCCGATCTTGACGGTCTTGTATTGCGCGCTGAGTTGATCTTGCAGAGTTACGGGAGCCTGGGCATGGGCGATGCCAGACGCGAGAATGGCAGCAATCGCCAGAGCTGCGGAAACAAGTTGCCAGGCCCAACGCATGAGAATCCTCCCTTGTTGCGGACGTCTCCCGGACTCGTCTTGCGATGGCCATGCGTCGCACAAGGACGCATCCCGAACTGCCTACTGCACGTCCTTGTCGGACGGTTCTATTGCACGTCGGAAACTTTCCCGTTCACAAACGTGACCTTGAGGTCCTTATAGACCCAGATCTGCTTCGTTCCGAGGTTGACGATCTTGTCGGGCTTGCCCAGGGAGCCTTGCACCTGATCGGTGGACTGTCCCTTTTCAATGGTCTGCGGCTCGGCCTGCTGCGCGGGTTGTTGCGCCTGCTGTCCACCGCCCTGCTGATCTCCGCCCTGCTGCTGATCCCCACCCTGCTGATCGCCGCCCGAATCCTGCGCGGCATCGCTGATGGAGAGCAGCTGCCCGATCGTGTCCTCAACCTCGCCGGCACTGGCCTTGGCCAGCGATCCCTTGGGGAACACGAACACGATGTTCGCCTTGTTGTAGGTCGGCGGATCGGTCTTGTTGCAAGTGTCGCAAGACACGATGCCCAGCGTCACCGTGTCTTTTTCCACGCTGACGTCAATCTTCGTCGGATATACCTTGTCGCCCTTGGCGAACAATTTCGTGGTCTGCCCCTGCGACGCGGTCTGGGAGAAATGTCCCAGCAGCGCCTTCTTTCCCGACACCATCAGGCCGCTCGGACCGTGCACCACCCCGCCTTCATACTTGTTGACGAGCGAGGCTTTGTCGGAATAAGGCACGCCCAGAACCCCGCCCTTCTGAAGGGCCAGCAGGGTCCCTTCCTCGACAACGGAATACCCGCTCGTGTCCGACCCCATCTTCACGTACTTGTACTGGGCGACAAGCTGCTCCTGCAAGGAAACGGCCTGTGCGCCTGCCTGCGAGAGCGGAAACATCGTGGCGCATAACCCAACCACGATTGCAGGAATCGTTTTTCGGAACTCGTTTCGGAACTCGCTTCCGAACTTGCTTTCAAACTTGTGCTCCATGGCCGGAGTTCTCCTTCTCAATCTCAGTATCTGCAGCTCAGCATCTGCCCGAAGCCGCGCATAAATGTGCAAACCGGATTTCGTTTCAGGAACCAGCACTTCAGAACAAGCCAACTCGGAAATATTTCAGAAACATACCGGGGAGCGTCACCACGCGGATGACGCTCCTCCGGCAATTTTGTTGAACCGCGAGAACCCAACCCGCGGCGAAACTTAGTGCGAGCCGCCGCCGCCCGATCCAGCCTCGGCTTTCACATCCGCTTCGGTCTTGTCGGCCTCCGCGTCCTGATCCTCCAGCGTCTTGCCGGCGGTCTTATCCGGCGGAGGAGGCGGAACATCGGAAGCTACCGTTTTAGTGTCCGGAGCCTTCGGCAAGCCGCCGGTTCCACTCTTGGCGGCCATGGTCTTCATGCCCTCGTCGATCTGCTCCTGGAAATGGTTCTGCATTTCCTGCAGGTCGTCGACCGCAACCGCCACGGTTTTGCCCGCGGCGCAATCGGTCTTCTTGCTGCTGGCGATGCTGACATTCACTTTCTGGTCCGCATCCGGAGTGTCGGTGAGCCGGGTGATTACGTCGCCCTGGGTCAACGAGCATTCCTGACCGTCGGCAACGACGGCCAGATCATCCGAGACGACGAAGGTGCGCCGCGCCGGATCCAGCGCTGGAGGGACTTCGCCGCTGGCCGGTTGACCACCGCCCGCCGAGGCTGATGATGAAGCCGAGCCCGCCTTGGCGGCGTCCGCCTGCGTAGCAGCAATCTGCGCCTTCACTTCATCCGCAATCGCCTGCTTCACTTCCGGTGAAAGCGCTACGGGAGCACTCGGGGCCGCTCCGCCTCCATTGCTCGCCACTTGATTATCCGACGGAGCCGCATTGTTCGCACCCTCCGCCGCTGCATTGGCTTCTGCCTGCGCCGCATAAGCCGCTTGCAGATTCGCCGCGATCAGATAGTCGGTGAGCCAGAATGCGGCTGACGGGTATACCGGATACGGCGCGAAATATCCGCCGTAGTACCCGTACCACGGCGCTCCGCCCCATCCCCATCCGTAGTACACCGGAGCGGCCCATGGGTTATAGGCCCACCCGTAATATCCCACTCCGAAATAATAGGGGTGATAGTAGCCGTAGTAAGGATGTCCACCCCAGTAGTAGCCGCGATAGACGCCGGAGCGGTAGCCGCCGTGATAATAGTATGTCCGCGAATAATAGGAACGTCCGCCGCGCGTCACGTAGGCGCGCTGTACGTAGCCGCCGTGGCGTCCCGTGCTCACGATGCGCGCGCCGTTGTGCTCTCGCACAATCGTGCGCCCGCCGTGCATATTGTGCTCAATGTGCATGCCGTTCCGGTTGACGGACCGGATCTGCCCGTTCGGACGGACGCTGGCCGTCCCGCCGCCCTTCAGCGCAACCGTATGCCCAGGAGCGGTGTGACTGGTCGTCGCCGTGTGGGTGGTCGTGCCGCCCGCATGTGTGGTCGTTCCGGTGTGAGTGGTCGTTCCCGTGTGCGTCGTGGTTGTGCCCGCGTGCGTGGTCGTCCCGGTGTGGGTGGTAGTACCCGTGTGGGTTGTGGTGCCGGTGGCCGTGTGCGTCGTGGTTCCGGTATGCGTGGTCGTCCCGGTGTGAGTCGTTGTAGCCGCGTGCGTCGCCGTGTTGGTGTGGCTGGGCGTCGTCGAATGCTGGGCTGGCGTTGAAGCGTGGCTCGGCGCCGAGGTATGGGCTGGAGCGCTGGCATGGGGCGCCGGAGCGCTATGCGGAGCAGGAGCGGTCTTGTGCTGGCCAATCAAGAACGCGGGAACCAGCAGCACGAGCGCCAGCAAACCATACTTCCTCAGACCACTTTGATTCATCAGGAAACTCATCGCAAAACTCCTAAGCGCATAGATTTCACCCGCCATCGCTTGCAGGCATTGGCGGGCGAGACGGTTCCAATCGCCTTCCAGGGCCCAATTTTACGAGTGAGATTGCCGGCAAGGAGCTCAAGTCAGGCACTTCGAAAAGCGCCCAAGACTGGCAGCCTGTGGCGGGAGCCACGTTATCAAAAATCGGGCGGCGGGCGCAATCGTTTTCTGGGATGGCTGCTTGACTTGCCAGGCACGGCTCTCTGCTGTTATCCACCGCGCTCTGCTGTAATCTATTTCCGATTCGGGAATATTTTTCGGAGGACTACTTGCGCTATCTCGATCGTCTACAGCCTCTCGCCCTTCTTCTGATGCGCCTGGCTCTCGGCGCCATCATGGTCGCTCACGGCTATCACAAGGTTTTTGGAGGCTTGCATCACCATGCGCAGTTCGTCGCCAGCCTTGGCCTGCCAGCCTGGCTGGGCTACGTCTCCTCCTTCACGGAGTTCATTGGCGGATTGCTCATTCTCGCCGGCTTTTTCACCCGCCCGGCCGCCTTCGCCGTTTGCATCGACCTGGCTGTCGCCATCTGGAAAGTGCACTTGCACAATGGACTCATCGGATCCCCCGACCGTCCCGGATATGAGTGCCCCCTGGCCGCCGCGGCCTTGGCCATGGCCCTGATCTTCTTCGGCGGTGGTCCCATCGCCATCGACCACGTCTTACGCGGCGGAGGCAGCGGCGCATCCAAACGATAACTCGCGCTTTTTGTAGCGCCGGCGTCTCGCCGGCTGTCGCGGGGGCGTCCCGCCCGCGCGTCGGCCTGCAACTTATTCCCCGGCGCGGGGTTTGGATCGGCGGAGGCCTTTTGCTTCGCAATCCGGGATGGCAAACTCAGCAACCGTGGCCCGCGCAATTGAATTCTGCCACGGTTGAAATTATGATTAAAAGGTCATCCATGCACCTGCATCCAAATGCTTTGCCGGTGGCATCTTACCGCCATCGAAACGCTTAATTACAGGAGGTTCTCTTGAGAAAGACAACCCTGCTCGCAGTCATGAGTGGATTCTTCTTCCTAACCTGCTTGGCTCAGGCACAACAAGGGGATGCGATGTTCGGCTTTGGAACGATCACGTCGCCGGGGGCCGCGGAGTGCCAGGCATCGAATAATTCGCTCGAAGGCGTTGTCTGCCCCGAAAAGGGTGGACTGTACACGAATATCAGCGCGGACGTAATCTTCCATAAACGTGTTGGCATCGGCTTCGACGCCGCATGGAGGGCCAGCCAAGGAGACTTCGCTGGCTCCGGCCAGCCCTATCGCCCGATTCTGTTCGATTTCAATGGCGTGTACCAGCCGCGCATCAGCAAGAAAATTGGCGCCGACCTCATGGGCGGCATCGGCTGGCAGACCACTCGCTTCTATTTGCCATACTGCACCAACGGTTTCACTTGTAACAACTACAACAGCACCAATCACTTCCTGGTGGATATTGGCGGCGGCATCCGCTACTACGTCTGGGGACACGTCTTTGTCCGCCCAGAAGTTCGCTACTACCACATCCTGAACAATACCGACGTCTACACTTCCAACAACGTGGTCCACGTCGGAGCCTCGATCGGATACACTATCGGTCCTGACTAGATGCTTGTTTGTGCAGGCGGTCGCGAGCTGGGTTTTCAGGGTGCCGGCGATCTGAAGCAGGTCAGTTCCGACTGCCAGGTTTTCCCCTTGGCCCCATTTCGCGACCGCATTGCCAGGCCGGACCCACCAATCTGCTCGCGGCTGCATCCCAGAATCTTGAGCCAATGAAAATGACAAGGGGGCTGTTTTTGAGAAAGTTCGCATTGAGAGAGTTTGCGCCGAGATTATTTGCACCGAGAACGTGCCTGGGAATGCAGTCCGGGTTAATGAAGTCCGTACGAGTGAAATCCGCGTTGCTGTTGACGTTATCGGTGTCCGCGCTCGTTTTGTCCACCGAGTTCGCCCACGCCCAGCAATTTGACGTCGCCGTCGGGGGCGGCACTCTGTTCTCCACGAAAAACACGAACGCTTCCCTCGCCTTCCTGCCGCCTGCGGAGAAGGGCGGACTCTACCCCAACGTCAGCATCGAGCGCACCTACAAGAACCACTTTGGCTACAGCGCCGAACTCGCCTTTCGCTACAAGCGGAGCTTCTACAACGGCTATCAACCCTACCGTCCGATGATCTATGACTTCAACGCGGTTTACGTGCCCCGCATCACCGGAGTGTTTCCGGCCCGCTTCGCCAAGAAGACCCGCGTCGACTTCACGGCCGGTCCAGGCGGTGAGAGCCTGCTTTTCTACACTCAGTACGGCAACTGCAATTTCGCCGGCTGCGCCGCCAGCGTGAACAGCAATCACTTCCTGGTTCATGCCGGTGCCGAGATCCGCTACATGCTGTGGCGGAGACTCTTTGTCCGCCCCGAGGCCAACTTCTACCACATCTTCGATAACTCCGAGTTTCACTCCGACAACGTTCTGCGCCTGGGCGCTTCCATCGGCTTTACTTTCCACCGGGACTAAACTCGACCAGATGGAACGAAATTAGAGACAAAAAAGGCAGCGTCCTTGGACGCTGCCTTTAATTCCTTGTTGCGGAATTGGTTGCCCTATCTGTTGCGGAATCTTTAGCGCATGCCCATGCAGACTTCGGCTTCGTGAATGGCACCGTTCAGGTGCTCAATCGACTTGGCGCGATGCCCGTCGAAATCGTGTTCGGCGATTTCCAGTTCATGTTTGGCGGCCCGCATGTGTTCCAGGGCTTCGTCGATATGCGGATGCCGTTCTGGCACTGGGGCCACGACAGCCGGCGCTGCCGGGGCCACAACCGCGGGCGCGGGAGCCGCCGGTGCTTTCGGTCCGGCTGCCGCCGCCGGGAAGGCCAGCGTAAAGAGAAGTGTTGCCATGATCAGCAGAGTCAAGAACCCAATCTTCTTCATGTATTCCTCCTCGTCCGAATTCCGGCTCGGACGCAACCGGTTTGTTTCATTCCACGCTCGCGGACAATTCTTTACCTCTGGACGTCGAGCCCGCCCGCGAGACCCGGACAGTATAGTCGCTGACGCAAGCCCTCTCCCTGTGCAAAAGGTTACTCGGAAGATGCTCCGTCATTTTCCCGCCGCTTGCGCCACCACAGAAATGCCAACCCCAGCAGCACCGCAATCGCGACTGCCAGGTCGAAGCGTTTAAGATCCCGCTCCAGCCGGTGGAAATGTTGTCCAAATAAATAACCCGCCCCGGAAATCACGGTCACCCACAGTCCCGCGCCCAGGAAGTTGAAGATCCCGAATTTCCGCCACGGCATCCGCAACACACCGGCCAACGGTCCCGCGATGATGCGCAGCCCGAACACAAAGCGCGCAAAAAAGATGGTCAGCGCGCCGTAGCGCGCGAACATGCCTTCGCCGCGAGCGATCGTCGCATCTTTAATTCTGAAAAGCGCCTGATAGCGCGCCAGCACCGGACGCCCGCCGTAGTGGCCCAAGGCAAATCCAAGATTGTCGCCCACCGTGGCCGCGATCGTCGCCACCACAATGATCCACGGAAGCTGCAACTCGTGCTCGGAATAGGCGAGAAAACTCGCCAGCAACAGAACCGTCTCCCCCGGCACGGGCACTCCGGCATTCTCCAGCAACAGCGCCGCCGCCACGGCCCAATAGCCGTAGTGCACCACCGCATTCCGCAGGAAGTCGAGAATGGAGTGGGTCATGATTTCAGTATTTGAAGTTAAGTAGCGCCGGCGTCCCGCCGGCTGTCGCGGGGACGCCTCGTCCCCGCACCCGCCCGCAGGCTTGCTGCCGAGAGTTTATTGTCTCAGAAACCCAATCAGCGCCCGGTTGAACTCCTCTGGACATTCCTCATACGGCAAGTGCCCCACCCTCGGAAACACCACCGTCTGCACCTGCGCAAAATGCCGCGCCAGCGGCTCCATCGACGAAACATACACCGCCGGATCCTGGCTTCCCCACATCAACAGCGTTGGAATCGCCGTCAACTGCGGCAGCAGCGTCTCCAATTCCCGCAGATCGGCACTCCAGGTTCGGACAATGCTCAACCCATGCTCGAACAATCCCGGAATTGCCAGCGGCGCCTTATAGCCTTCGAGAGTCCCGGGAGGAATCTTGTCGCGGTCGCCGTAGAGGCGCCTGTGCCAGTAAGAATACATAAAATCCATGCGGCTGATCCCCATGACGGCGCGAAACATGGTCGAGCCCACGCGAGTGCCGAGAAATGGCGCCAGCCATTTACCGTGCGGAGAGTAAGGATTGACCGGGCACGCCAGCATCAACCGCCGCACCCGTGACACGGAGTTGCTCGCGCTGATGCATTCCGCAGCCATCGACATGGCTACCGCCCCGCCCCGCGAAGTCCCCAGCAAATCGAACGAGGTGAGTCCCAGCTTTTCAACGAACCTTAGAACGCGCAGCGCCGTCCCTCGCATCGAGTGGTCGATTCCGCGCGGCCGGTCCGAAAATCCCGCCCCCAGCATATCCGGTGCATACACGGTCGCATAAGGCGCCAACGCCGGGAGCGTATATCGCCAGGAAAACGAATACCCCAGCAGCCCATGCAACAGAACCAACGCCGGCCCCGACCCCGCCCGCAAATACCGTAGCCGCGCCCCATCCAAATCCATCCAGCACTCTTCCACGCCGACATCCGCGGAAGGAACCGGGTAACGAACAGCGCCCGCCGGAATTTCCTGAATCTCACTCATCGTCATCGCAATCGCAAAAAATCTTCCGGCAATGAGGACAACTCTTTCACCCCAACTAGATTCCTACTTAAGTGAAATAACGCCTCTGTCGCTTCACTTGGGGAGCTTCGGCTCCCCGTTTTTATTTCGGCTTCCGGCTGCCGGCTTCCGGTCCCATAAGTCTGGGGCGTTTGATTTCAACCACAACTCTAACCCACACGCTCGCATCGCACGGAAGCCGGAAGCCGGTCACGCCGCTTTCCTCTTCTTCCCCAACAATTTCTTCAACACGCGAATCCCTTTATCGACGTGCTTCTCCTCCATCAAGAACGGAGGTAGAAATCGCACCACCGTATCCTGCGTGCTGTTAAACAACACACCCTCGGCCAGCGCCGCATCCACAATCGGACGCGCCGGAATCTCCAGCTGAATCCCCTGAATGAATCCCCGCCCGCGGACTCCTGTAGCCGCCGCACGTTTTTCGACCAGCCCCTGCAATTCCTGCTGCAAATACGCGCCGACTTTATTCACGTTCTCCAGCAGCTTTTCTTCTTCGACAATGGCAAGGAATTCCAGCGCGACGCGGCACGCCAGCGGACCTCCGCCAAACGTCGTCCCATGCTGCCCCGGAGAAATCGCCGTCGCAAATTCTTCCCTGGCAATGAACGCCCCGAGCGGCAGCCCCGCCGCAATCGGCTTGGCGATCGCGACAATGTCTGGAGTCACTCCAAAACTCTGAAACGCAAAAATCGTTCCCGTACGCCCCAGCCCGCATTGAATCTCGTCAAAGATCAGCGCCACTTTGTGGCGATCGGCCAGCGCCCGGCACTCGCGCAAAAATTCCACGGAGCATTCATAAATTCCGCCCTCACCAAAAATCGGTTCCAGCACGATCGCGCAGGTATTGTCGTTGATCGCCGCCCGCAAACCTTCCAGATCGTTCTGCTTCACAAACGTGACGTCTTCCAGTAGGGGTTCAAATCCCTTGCGATGCTTGTCCTGCCCGGTGAGAGACAATGCACCGAAAGTCCGCCCGTGATAGGACCCGTCCAGCGCCACCAGTCGGCTTTTTGATTCCCCGCCCGCGCGATGTCCCGCCAGTCGGGCCAGCTTGATCGCGCCCTCGATCGCCTCGGTTCCGCTGTTAGAAAAAAACGCGCGGTTGAGTCCGGACAGTCCGCACAACTTCTCCGCCAGCGGCCCCTGATACTCGTGGTAGTAAAGATTCGACACGTGCACAATCTTCGCCGCCTGCTCGCGAATCGCCTTCACGATCCGCGGATGCGCGTGACCCAGCGCATTCACCCCCAGCCCGGAAACAAAATCCAGGTACTTCTTGTCCTCGATGTCCCAGAGAAACACTCCCTTGCCGCGAGTGAGCACGACCGGATACCGGTTATACGTCTGCAGCAGAAACTGCCGCTCCCGTTCAGCGATTTGTTCAAAGGTATTCATAGGAAGTTCAATTTTACCGGAAGAGGCGCAGGAGGGTGGACCTCGATCGGAGAGAAGCCTCTGTCAGGGCCAACCGCCCGAGAATCCATCTCCGATTGACTGTGCAGGCAGCGCGCCGTTACGATGTTTGGCCACCGCGCAAACTACCCGGTTATGCCCACAATCAATGAATTCTGGAAAGTTGCGGCCCAAGTCGCTGCCGAGCGCGGTGGCTTGGTGGTGGGATTCGCGAAAGACTCCAAGCAACCCGAACTCGGCTCTGCGCTCGACAACGTATTCGGCTTTGCCCCCCAGTCGCCGGTGAGGGTGGTCAGCCTCTCGGATTGGGCGGATTGGGTCGAGCAGGTGGAAGCGTTTTATCGCCTGCGTCCCGGCTGGGGTCGAGGCAAGCGCGGCGACGCCGGGGCCCATTACTATCGCGTGAAGATCGAGGGGAAGCTCGAATCAGGGTTCGAATCAAGGTTCGAAACGAAGTTCGACGAATTCGACGCGCGCACTAGCTCCGCGGCAAGCACCGCCCTCAACGCGAACCCGTCCTCCTCCGCCAGCGCCATCCCATCCTTCGCCGGATATGCCGATCCGCTGACCGGCTTTCAAGGCATGCCGTTCTGGATTCGTCTTGTCGCTCGCCTCATCGATCTGATGGTTCACTATCTCGCTGGGTTCGTGGCCGGAATGCTGTTCGCTTTGCTTTTGGCCCTTGCTGCCGGAGGTCGGCCGCCGGCCTGGGTTCTGCAACGGATCTCGCAACACAGCATGATCGCCACCGCTGCCGCGATCCTGGGCTGGATCGCCTACCATGTCATCTGCACCAGCGTCCACGGAAGCACGCCCGGCAAACTTCTGCTCTCAATGCAGGTCATTCAGGACGACGGCTCGCGGTGCCGCCCGACATCAGCCATCCTGCGGGAACTCTGCTTTTTCGTGGACGCGATGGTTTTCGGACTCGTCGCGTACTTCGTGATGCGCCGCGATCCTCAACAAAAGCGTCTCGGCGACGGCTGGGCCGACACCATCGTTTGCAAACGCGCCGAAGTGCCACCTGCCAGCAAGCAAGCCGGGATGCGATTCGCCCTGTCGCTTGCGCTCGCCATCGCCGCCGACATGGCCTTGCTGATGATCGGCTGGCTGATCCAGATAAATTCGTGAAAGAAGAACGCTGCGTGTGACTGATCGCAAGAAGATCACGAGCTACGATCGCGAATAATCCAAACCTTGATCAGTACAACCTGTTCTCGCCCTCCGGCCGCGTCTTCCACCGCCGGTGCACCCACAGCCACTGCTCCGGATACTTCCTCACATAATCTTCGATCACCTTGGTGAACATCTGCGTGTTGGCGGCGATATCCGCCTCCAGATTGCCGGTGCGAATCAATTCCAGCGCCGGATCCAATCGCAGCCGGTACTTACCCAGCTTCTCATCCCAAATCGTAAACGTCGGCACGACCGCTGCGTCGGTGCGCAGAGCAATCCGCGCCATTCCGCTCGCCGTGCATGCCGGAATGCCAAAGAAGTTCACAAAAATTCCCTGCGGGGGCGTCATGTTCGTGTCGATCAACATGCCTACCACTTCGCCCTTCTTCATGGCCGAGAGCAGCCCGCGCACGAACTCATCTTTGTCGACGGCTTTGTTGCCGTGCATCGTCCGGTAGTAAAGAACCATGCGGTTGAGATACTCGTTGTCCATGCCGCGCATGATCACGTGCATCCAGTGCCCATTCATCGACAGCACGAACGACGAAAGCTCCCAGCCGCCAAAATGTCCCGCAAACAAAAGCACGCCTTTGCCGCGCGCCTTGGCCCGTTCATAATTTTCAAAATTCTCGTAGACCACGACTTGCTCGACGTTCGCCAGCGTGTACTTGGGAAACTGGCACAGTTCGGCGAGCTGCCTGCCCAGGGAGGTGAACTCCGCGCGCAGAATGCGCGTCCGCTCCGCTTTGGTTTTTTCAGGGAACGCCAGTTCCAGATTTCGCATTCCCACGCGCCGCAACCGCCCGTGCAGCAGATAAACCATCTGTGCCAGGCCAATGGCAAACGCTCGCGCCAGGGGGCGCGGCATCAGACCCAGAATTTTAATAAACGGCCAGGCCGCCGCGTATTCAAGTTTCCGCCGCATCGTGGGTCAGGGGGCAGGAATCAGGGGCCAGTGAACAGGGTTCAGTGATCAGGGCTGGACACTAACCCCTGCCTTCTACTTCGCAGCCTCCTGCGCCCACTTCGCCAGCGTTGTCAGAAAGGCATTCGCCGCCGGCGGCGGATCCACCTCGCCGGTCAGCGCCGCTTTCGAACTCATCATGTGCCCGTAGAACTCGCGGGTGCTGTCCTTGTCCTGCTTCACCACCGCGCCGTTCAGGGTCACGCCGGCAAACACTCCCCGGGCGCGCGAATACGTCAGCACCTGGGCGCGCATCTTCCAATCCGTATTGCCCTCGGCATGTCTCCCCACCGGGCCAGCGGCCACCGAGGCGTCCGCACCCAGCGCGAACTGGCTCGACAGCAGATGCTGCATCCCGTCGTTATTCATGATCAGCATCACCAGGTCGACCGCCTGTCCGCCGATCTGAAATCCGACGCTGCCGCCGGTGATGGTAAAAAACGCCGGCGCGCTCCAGCCTTTCGGCGTTCTGCAACTGGCCAGCCCTCGCCCGTACTTCGCGCCCACAATGAACCCGCCCTTCAGCATGGACGGGACCACCGCCACGCACTCCGCTCTCCCCAAAACCTCCTGGGGAATGCCGGAATCCGGCGCCGACTCGATTTCATTCAGCACATCGCTTGCCGCCTGCACGCGATCGGAGGCCTTCGATTCTTTCGGCTGATCGTCAGCTGCAAACGCGAACTTGCAAAGCAACGCCATCAGGGTAAACAGAACGAGTTTTTTCATGCGTCCTCACCACACAAGGATTTGACTGGGGGCCAGTGCCCTAAATTGTAAATGAAGTCCCGCCAGGGATTGAGACACAATCCTCCAAAAGATGGGCAAGGGGGTAAATCTAAGGATGAGAAGGATGGTGGAGACAAAAAAATGCGGGGCTGAAAGTAGTGACCCTAATCGCCACTCTCAACCCCGTCTCCCAGGTTCTGTGGTAGGTGAGGCGAGTATGGAGCACACACTCAAACCCCACAAGATTACGAAGGTAAGTGCCCCCAAGTAACGCAGGGTTGACCCGTTCCGCTAGTCCGTTAGTCCGTTAGGCCTTAGCTAAAAGCCAAGAGCTAAAAGCCAAAAGCTCTCTTACTTCGCCGTCACCAGCGAATGCGTAATGGCATGCACCGACAACGCAATCCGGTTCTGCACGCCCACCTTGCGCATCAGTTTTGCGACGTGCGCTTTCACCGTGCGTTCTTCGATGCCCAACTGACCGCCAATCTCTTTGTTGGATCGTCCCGCCACCAGCATCTCCAACACCTGTTTCTCGCGGTCGGTGAACGTCACCCGGCCCGCCGGAAAAATCCGTCCCGGCGACGACGACACGCGCTCGATGAACATCGACAAAACTTTCCGAGGCGCCCAGACCGATCCCTGATTCACGATGCGAATCGCCTGCGCAAATTCCGCTGGCGTGGCGGCCTCGTCGACGTAACCCTTGGCTCCCGACGCGATCGCCTTCAGAATGGTTTCCTCGTCGATTCCGGAGCCGGTCACGATGATCCGCAAATCCGGCCGCGTCGCCTTCAGGCTCGCCATCACGTCGAACAGGTTTTGTCCGTTGCGGTTGCCGAGCAGGATGAGGTCTACCCCTTGCAACATGCTGATCTCGGGCAGTCCCGCGGAGATGAGTTCGAACTCGGGCTCAGAGTCGAACAACGCGCGGAATCCGACAAAGCGCAATGGATCGCTTTCCACCACCGCGATTTTGATTACTGGTTTTCTGGCAACTGCTGCTTTCATAGTTTTCCCTGTAGGGTTGGATTCTTGTATCCAGCATAGTGATAATTCATCACGTTGCAAAGAGAAGGTGACCGAAGGGAAATTACGGGAGTAACATGGAAAAATTAGCTTAGACTCAGAATTGGCAGTCGAAGTTCCCGCGGATCACGTGGATATTCCCATCACGTCACCGCAGGTAACCTAATCACACCGGAGAAGCCGTTCGCATGTCTACTCGCATCACCACTGGAATGAACACCCGCAGCACCGTTCGCGTATCCACCCGGCAAAAACTATCGACGCATCTCGTGGCGACTCTCGCCGCAATCGTGCTGCTCGCCTGCACATTATCCGCGCAGGACTCCACGCCCCCAGCTGCCGCGCCGCAAGCCGCAACCCCATCGGGTCCGGTCTACCAGCCCAAGTACCACGGCGATAAGGCCCGCTCTGACTCCGAGTTCGCCGCGCTAGCCTACATGCGGGTCGTGATGCGCGCACAGCTGGGGTTCAACAAACAGTACGGCCACTACGCCACTTCGCTCAGTCAGTTGGTTCACAGCGGAACCTTCACCCAGCGCATGGTGAATCCCGATCGCGGCGACTACACGGTCGGATACAAGAGCAAGAAAGATAATTTCGTTCTCACCATGACGCCCAAGATGCTCGACGCACAACATCGCTCCTTCTACGCCGAAAACGATGGCAAGATTCACGCCGAGGAAACCAAAGCCGCCGACATTGATTCTGAGGTGGTGGAAACCCACCACTGGTAGATGGAGAGGATGTAGATCAAGAGAAGTGAACGCGAGAGCAGAAGAAAATGGGATGCCCTATGGTTTTGGTTCTGCGCGAATCTGCTACTAAGTCAGCCGCACATCCAGCAGTGCCAGCCAGTACTGCAGAGACTGCATCGCAAAGCCGCAAAGCATGAGTCCAATGCCGAATACCCCAAGCCGCCTCTCCGGAAGGTTGTCCGCATAGTATTCGATATAAGGGTTGATGGTTACTCCCAAACCAGTGACGATTCCCGTCACCAGCCCCACGCGGATCGCAAAAGACCAGGCATGGTCCACGTGATGAATGAAGGCACTGCAGATCAGAGCGGTGGCAATGTAGCCGACGGTGCGGATGACCGTTCCCCAAAACTGGCGGCGCGTAAGTCGTGGGCGGCGAGACGCCGCATAATCCATGGTAGGACGCATGCCGCGAAGGTAAGCGACGGTTTGTCCGGCCGTGATGAGACCGGCAAATGCGGCTGCGAATCCCCAACCCAAAGTTCGGTACAGTCCCGCTCCGAAGCCGAATCCGCGGATGGCAGAAAACAGCACTTCCAAAGGCAGCGGGTAATGATCGAGCCCACGAGCTGCCCGATTGAACTCAATCGACAAAGTAATCCCGGTCGTAATGCCGGCGGCTAAACCAAAAAAAGGACCAAGGCCAATCCCGTAGCCAATGCCGAAGACAACGGAATACGTTACCGCACGAGTGATGAGCCGCAATGGACCGTGTTGTCCACCCAACAGGTCGTAGGCAAGATAGAGACTGCCCAACAAATCAAAACACGTGCCCGCAATGCTGACGGCCGCGAGGGTATGGTGGTCCATCCCACGATTGTAGAGCGAACCCCGAGTCGATTACGCCGGCACCGCACCTCAGGGTTGTTCTTCCCCTTCCGCAATCACTCCCACCCGGACCGACTTCCGCTCCCCCTCACCCACCCGCAACCCACTTCCCTGCCCCTCATAATTCTTCAAGAATTCCGGATTGTAATAAGCCTCTCCCTCCACGCTCTCCCACGAGAAAAGCGTGTAGTCCCCCGGCTCAATGCCACGCAGCGTAAAACGTCCGCTCTGGTCGCTGACCGTCTTGCGATAGCGCTCCACCCGCGCCCGCAGCCGGATCTCCGGCACCGCGACCACCACCGCATTCGCCACCGGCTCGCCCTTCTGGTCCGTTACCACGCCTTCGACTACGCCGCCATCGCCGCTTACCACCAGGTCCACCAGCACCGCGCCGCCATTTACGCTGATGCCGGCATCGCCAACCTCGCGCCCTCCCGCCAGCACCGACTTCAGAAACAAGTTGCCGTTCGTGTCACTATTCAGGCCGCCTTCGCCCGCGAGCTGCACATAGTAATTTCCTGGCGGAACGCTCTTCCACTCAAATGTCCCGTCCCTCGCCACATGAGCCAGATGCGAAAATCCTTCGCCCATGCTGAACGCGCCCAGCATGTCATCGTCGCCATCGGCCGAGCGCAGTGTGAGAAAAATCTGGTCGGCATCGAGTCGCCCGCCACTCTTACTCTCCAGTCGCAGCCGCCCGTGAATCCATCCGCCGGCCTGCGGCGACAGCCGCACATCGTCGACATTGTTCGAGACGATCTGCAGCGCCTGCCGCGCCATCATCGGCACCGGAGCGTTCTCCACCGTGGCCAGAATCGTGTACGCACCCGGGGCCACGTCGCGAATCACGAAGCTTCCGTCCGCATGCATCTCCGCTCCATTCAACACCAGGTTGAAATCGCGCGACTGCAGCATGATCACCGCCGACGATTTCGCCGGCAGATTCACCACCGCCCCGCGAATGCTCAGGCTCGGACTCAGGGTCAGCGAAAAATTCACCGGAAACTCATCCCCCGCATGCAACTGCACTGGCGCGGCCTGACTGCGATCCGAAGTGCCGGGATAATAAGTTGTCTGGTAGGACGTGGCTGCGGCTTTCTCAGTCGCAGGCCGCGGACCCACGCCCGCTGCCTCAATCAGACTCTTGAAATCCGGCGGTGGAGTCACTGACACGTAATAATTTCCCGCCGCCAGCCCCGCTACGCGATATTCGCCCAAGTCATTCGTACGCTCCGCGCCTGCCTGCTCCCACCGGCTGCGCCCGCCCACAAAGGTCTGCTGCAGTACTGCCACCTGCGCGTTGAGCATCGGGTCGCCATCTTCGTCGGTCACCCGTCCCCGCACCACCGCCGCAGCCTGCAAGGTGATCCGCAGGTCCTTGAGTTCCTGACCCGCACTCAGCGTCAGCACTCGCCCATCACTGGCACTGCGAGCCCGATGCTTGTCGACCTCCAGCAATCCCGTGCGCTCCGCAAAAAGATGGTAGCGCCCCGGCAAAATGCCCTCGATGCGAAACACACCATCCGGCCCGCTGACCGCCGTGTAATCGCCGCCCTCCGCCTGATTCTCCGCGATCAACTCGATCAGCGCCTTCTTCACCGGCTCGCTCCCCGGCTCCCGGGTCACAGTGCCCTCAATCACAGCGCGGCTAGCCGGTTTGGCTGCGGCATTGCCCGCGACCTGCGCCACGGCGCTCCAGCCCAGCAAAACCATCATCAGACACGCTAAATTTCGCATAATCGAAGAACTCGGCTTCCTGGATTCAACTCTGAAAGGCCCGTGCGGAGCGGGCTTCCGGACGAGCCGTGAGGGTCGGCCACCTAAGCCATTCTAGCCCGGCCAAACCTTTGTAGCCCTCGACAAAACAGCAACCTGGATTCTTAACCAGTAGCGAGATACAAGTCGGGCGGTCGCCTTCGTCCGTCCGCCGCGCGGAGTGCGGAAAAGAGGCCAATTTCGTGATATAGTTTCAGCCGGGTCGAGGCGCTATATGACCGCGGAGATCGTTGTCGAGCGCGACGTCGAGCGAGTTTTCCACCTGCAATGTTCCTGCGGCTCCGCCCTTGTCTCCACCGAAAAGAAGATCGCCTGTAACACTTGCGGTAAATCCCTTCAGGTTCGCCGCGTGCGTAAGCGCGGAGCATCCCCAGTCGCC
>Ga0210400_10002304_pt1 | contig 17908 bp, 10 predicted proteins | sample IncBWH26MmetaG_FD_155456 | JGI IMG/M metagenome (GOLD analysis project Ga0210400, IMG submission 155456) | Forest soil microbial communities from Barre Woods Harvard Forest LTER site, Petersham, Massachusetts, United States - Inc-BW-H-26-M | ecosystem: Environmental > Terrestrial > Soil >...
GTCGCGCATGTAAATGGTAGACCCATTCACGGTCTTGACGGGAAGGTCGTTCAACTCCGCCATGGTTTGCGGATTGCCGTTCATCTCGACCTGATACTCCAGCGAACCGATCTTGGTGGTGCCGGCGGGAAGAATCAGGTTCTGCGCGCTGAGCGCATTCACGATGTCGCCGGGCGAAAGGCCGTTGGCCTGCAGCCGCGGCAGGTCGAGATCGACCTGGATCTGGCGGATTTTACCGCCGTAGGGGAACGGGGTCGCGGCGCCCGGCACGGTCGCCAACTGCGTGCGCAGAAAGTTATTGCCGAGATCGAAGAGCTGCTGCTCCGGCAGGGTCTTGCTGCTCAAGCCCAGCTGGACGATCGGAGTCGACGAGGCGGAATAGGTGACAATCAGCGGCGGCACGGTTCCGGGTGGCAATCCGCGGAGGGTGGTCTGCATCATTGCCGTGGTTTGCGCCAATGCGGTCTGGATGTTCGCCGTCGGTTGGAAAAAGACTTTGATTACCCCGATGCCGTTCAGCGACTGGGACTCGATGTGCTCAATATCATTGACGGTGATGGTGAGGCCGCGCTCGGCGTTGGTGACGATGCGGTCGGCCATTTCGTCGGGAGCCATCCCGGCGTAGTTCCACACGACGCTAATTACTGGGATGTTGATGTCCGGCAAAACGTCGACCGGCATTCGCACAATCACCAGCGGCGTCAGAAGGATCAGCACCAACGCCATGACGGTAAAGGTATAAGGGCGTCTAAGGGCTAACGCAACAATCCACATTGGTCTAACAGTTCTCCAGCCTAAGAAGTGCGAAAGGTGTACCTGCGGCGCGGCGCGCCGGTGAAGGCATCAAATTTGGCACGGCGCCATAGGATCAGTATATGAGAAGTGGGCATCTGTTGCCGACAGCAACCGCCGACTGCCGGGTCGAGGAAACGATCTGCCACCGAGGCACACCCCAACGTAATCCAGTGCCGTGTAGAACGAGTTCGTTGCTTCGTATACGACCCCATCGTGATGAGATGAGTGAAGGGAAGTGTAAACTGTCAGTTGAGTGGCATTAAACAACACGAAGGCAAATAGAACTAAGAACACTCAATCGATAGTTTGGAAGCGATAGTCAGCCGGTGCTGGTCCCGGTCTTCAAAACCGGCGGGCGGCGGGCAATCCCGTCACCGGTGGGTTCGACCCCCACTCGCTTCCGCCATCTGAAATCCGAGAGACGATCAGTTTGTTGCGCCTTCAGGCGTGGCCAGGGTGGCGCTCGCTGCAGCGGAGATCTTCAGGAATTCACGGCGATTCACGTCCAATTTTCAACGGGACGACTCCGGTTTTCTTTGGTAGCAGCCGATGTCTATCTTTCCAGATGTAACCCGCCGTGAACCTTCAAAGTCCAGGTCTCCCACCGGAACTCCGTCAGCTGTGCCGGTAGCGATTGCGGGAGAATCGGATCGCAGATGAAAATCCGTGCCGGTGTCAACAAAATGCGGGTCCTGAAAATGGGAATGACGGTCATTCCCGGTTGACTGAAGATAGTTGTCGAATCCTGTCACGATTCCAGAAGAGGCTCCCCAGGTGCTCGCCTTTGATCCGGAAGCACAGAAATAGAGGTTGTGATCGATAGCGACAGGTGGTTGGTTCTTGTCAGCCTGCGATTTGTTTACTGCGATAAGACAGCGAGGCCCCGCGTACACGATGTTGTTCGCAAAAATATTGTCTGCCATGTTCCACTGCATCTGAAACTCTCCGGACCCGGTTCCCGACGTATCGTTGTCGTAGAGCGTGTTGTTGACCACGGTGCAGTGTTCGGTGTGTCCCCGCTCGGGCGCATAACCTCCGATGGATATCCCCGCGGTATGGCCGTGATAGATCAGGTTATTTCGTGCGGTGATGTAACTGGTGGCCCGGTCCTTGTGCTCACTGGCCAGTTCTATTCCAAAGTCCACATCGTGCATGACGTTTTGCTCGATGAGGATCCTGGTGCCGCCGTCTACGTAAATACCATCGGAATTTTCGTCATTCTGGTATGCGGGATTGCCCTTCGAGGTAATGTTGTAAACCAGATTTCCACTTACCAGCCCGTCACGGGCCTGGTCGACGGCGGGGTCCGGCGCCGTGCGCTCGAAACCGATAACGTCAATTCCTATATTGTTGTTGTCGTGGACAACATTGTGCGTGATGCGGAAATTTATAACGTTCCCGTTTACTACCAGCGATTCGCTCGAACCGGTCTTGAGATGATGCACCTCATTGCCGTCGATCACCAGTTCACTGATCGGAGTCTTGACATCGGTACCGTACACCGCAATGCCAAAACCGTTGCCTCCACTTCCGGGAGCATCGCGGCCCGGAAAGGTCTGCTCAATATGATGGACGTTGTTTTTCAGCAGTTCGATGTGCGAGCCGGCTCCCATGACACTGATGCCCAATGGAACGAGCCGATGTTCGGCGGTGCGGAAGTTGCGAATTTCAAAGCCTTCGATCTTTATGTAGCTCTGATTGTGAATGGTTAGCACGGCCTGTCTGCCCGAGGGAGTGAAATGTCCCGCGTCCAGGATCGCCGTCTCGCCGGGATTGCTTCGAAACGTGATGCATCCATCCGTCGCATTGCCGGATGCCTTGATGGTTACGAGCTCTTCATAGACTCCGCCCCCCACGTTGACGGTGCTGCCCGCGCGCGCGGTGTCGGCGGCGTGCTGAACAGTCCGCCAAGGTGCCGCTTGCGTGCCGAGATTCGAATCATTCCCAGTGGTCGACACGTAGAAGGAGGCATTGGTCTGGCCAAAGGCACCAGTGACGCACCCAAACAACATCAGAAGGATTGAAAATCTCAAACTCATCATTGCCTCCGGGATCCGTTCAGTGGTCGGTTGGCTCTACGAAGCGTCGATTGTCGGTAAGGTTCGAGTGCGCTTTTAATTTGCCGGTTACTTTGACGGAGAAATCTTTGTGGGCCGGGACTCCGTCCACGCCGTGTACGGTGAGGCGGATCGTGAACTCCCCTGCCCTCGTGTAGGCATGAGATACCTTCGAGTTATCCGCGCTGGTGCCGTCGCCGAAGTCCCAGTGATAAGCCACTGCGGGCACGCCGCCAGCTTCGGCCTGCGCAGCGAGCGCAATCGTCTGACCGGAGTCGGCCGCTGCGGGCACCTGTACCGTCACGGTTGGAGCAGCCGCGGCAACGCTCTTGTCGATCAGCTTGATCATCCTCACCGACTGCGGTGGCTGATTGGCCAGCCGCACTGCGCCACCCTCGAGCGTAACGGTCTCATTCTGCTTCAGGGCATTTTGACTTAGCAGATCCGTCGCCGCAAACGCGTGGCCGGCAGGGAAGCCTAGGTCAGCCAGTTTTAGCGTGTGCGAGTGCGCCGTGTTCGTCCAGTTGAAGACCGTCAGGATGGCCTGTCGTTGATCTTCCCGGAGGAGGAAAATACTGGGCTGTCCATCCTCCGGATCGTAGGTCATCAGATCTACAGGCGTCGAAGCTCCTCCGATTTTTGGCATATTCAGCAACTCCCGGTTTTCAACCAGCGCCAGCCGATCTTTCTCTGAGCCCAGGACGAGCATGTCGTCGCCAATCTCATACATGCCGCCGGATACTGCGGAGAGCGCGATCGACGCCTCGGCTGCGTCCAGCGAAATCGAAGACTTTTCGTTGGCACGCTCCATGAGATGAGTTGCGGTGACGTTGAAGGCGTCGGGATCATTGACGAAGAAATTATGCTGCATATAGAAGCGGGCCGCGATGCCGGAGGCGGCGTTCTTGGTCCGCTCAAAACTGTGGCCCGTGTCCGCGGAGATCCGGCCCGTATCTACCAGCCCCACCGGATTCAGCATGGGACTTCCGTCTTTATCCAGGATCACCTCGTCGCCCACAGCGTCGCGGATTATCTGGAGGCCGATGCGTTGGGCTTCGAGGGCTGTGGTGTTGGGGCGGTAATGGTAGCCCTCGATCGCGGTGGTATCCATGAAGTCGAGTTTGATGAACCGGACTCCCCATTCGCGGGCGAGTGTTCTGTAAGTGTCGCGCAGATACGCCTGGGCTCCGGGATGGGTTGTGTCGAGCGCATAAAGGATGTCCGTCTTCTGGTTCCAGACGTCGCCGATGGGGATTGGATCGCCCTTGGCGTTGTGCACCAGCCAGTCTTTGTGGTGCTCATAGACCCAAGCCCGTGTTGTCACCTCAAACGGCGCCGTCCATACGCCGAATGTCAGGCCCTTTCCGATCAGGTAATGCCCGACGAACCGCATACCATCCGGAAATTGCGTTGCATTCGGAGTTGTAAATTCTCCGCGGGCATACTGATAACCTTCATCAATCTGGAAATACTTGTAGCCTAGCGACTTCAGATGATCGGCTTGCCAGTCACCGTTGGCCAGAACCTCGCCTTCGTTAATGGCGCCATAGTAGACGGTCCAACTCCACCAACCGATAGGAGTCTCCGTCGAGACGCGAGCATGGTGCAGACGACGAATCGCATCCCCGTAGGCCAGTAGTTGACTGTGGTAATCCGGTCCGGCCTCGAACATCAATCGCTCTGAAGCCATGTCTTCCCCTGGGTTAAGGGGAAGACTCAGCTCGACCTTATCGTCGGCGGGAGAATCCTTCAGATCGAAATCCTTCTGGATTTCCGTGGTTCCGGTGGATTCCACGGTGTAGGACGCGATCTTCGTGTTGGCGCCCGTACCTTCAGCTTTCAGATGCATCAGGGTCAGAAATCTGTCCGAGGTGAGAGCGCCAAGAAATAAACTGTGCTTACTCTCGCGGTTGTAGATGAGTTGGCTTCCTGCGGCGCGATGCATCCCTCCGTTCGCGCCTCCGAGGTCGTAGAGAGCCAGGTCGGGCCAATCTTCGCTGAAGCTGTCGGAGAGAACCCGGTCGGCCGATGGACCGCCACCCAGGTTGAGGATCGGCTCACCGATGGCCTCCACACTCCGGATGGCTTGCACCGTTACTTCCTTTCCCGCGTTGTTTTGCACTTTTACCTGGACGGTGCCGTAAGGGCGCTGATTGTAGAGCTGCAGCACGTAAACCAGATCGGGCTTGCTATCGAGTCCGCTGCAAGTGACGGTGACCTCTCGGCCGGGGCCGAGGGCATCTTCGAAAGCGGATTCCAAAGCCTGGTGCCGCGGGTAATCGCTCGAGCGCAGCCACTGGTGGTCGATCTCTGCCGCCACACGCGACCTGAGCACCGGCCGACCGTCATGCAAGGACAACTGGTACGATCCCTCCTGCGCGTTGACCGTCAGAGATAGCTCGTCGTTTGTTAATCGATCGTTCGTTGGTTGCTGGGCCATAAGTTGCTGGGTCACATATGGCAGCGCGACCATCAGTATGCCAGCGGTCATCGATAGTCGAACTCTGAGAAGCTGCACTCGAACCTGTATGCGAGTTTTTTTCAGCACGGCAACACTCCCTGATGTGTGCATGATCGTCGCAGCATACTACTGCAGTGGGTCATCCTCAGTGAAGCGAATATTCAGCTCGGGTATGGGCTCCGAGAGTGCAAGCCTCGAACTCAACGACCATGCTGATGTAGGACAATGGGACTCGGCACAGCTCTACGCGGCGGTAAACGGTTTAGCGTGACATTAGAAATTCGACTTCCCGTTCGATCTCCGAGATCGCGATTGGAGCGACACCTGCCTCAGACAATTTCTGATTGAGCCGCTGAAGTTTGGTTGTCTTGAACTCGTTCCATTCTGCGATGGCAGCTTTGACGCGCTGGCTGGACTCGTTGTAAACCGCAACCGCCTGCGAAGGCACAGCGCGATCTCCGTTTTCGACCACACGTAGCGCCGCGGCCATATCAGCGAAAGCATCCTGCAGGCCTGAGGGCTCCCCAACGGCTCCTGGCCTGGTTTCTATCTTTGAAATTTCAGTTTGAGCATCCGCGAGCGCCGGCTTAATAGCCGAATCTTTCTCGCCAAACTTCTGCTGCAGATCGGCAAGCTGTTTCCGTAGCGAGGCGATCTCCGCAAGCGCGCGCCGGGCTTCCATGGTTTCGGCGAATATCTGTCGACCGAGTTGCAACTGCTGGTGAAGTATTTCGGGACTGGCGGCGGAACGGGGGTCCATCACGACTTCCAGAGGCTGAGTCTGCGCCTTTCCGTCAACCGTGAGTCTGACTGTATAGATCCCCGGCACGACTGTAGGCCCCCTGGGATTGCGGAATTCCGATTCTTCATCCACGCCCGGTCCTCCGGAGCTGCTCCAACTAAGATCCCAGACAAAGCGCTGCAACCCAGGATTAGTTCGGAGGACTTCCGGCTTGGGGAACCAACGCTCGGCAATGGGAAGCGGTGGGCGTTTTTCCGGATGCTTGTCTTGCGAAGAGAATTTGTGGACGAGATTCTGTTGCGCATCGAAAATCTCCAGCGAGACAGTGCTGGCGGAAGACTTGAGGAAATAGTCAAGGATGGCGCCCGCAGGCGGGTTCTCGGCGGTTGGTTCCTCGGGTGGAAGAGGAGTGCCCGGGAAGGAGTCGTTATCAATGCGATATGCTCGCGCCGGGTGGTAAAGCCAGAATGCATTATCCTTTTCGGCATCGAGCGCCTGGCGAAGCGGCGTGATGTCGTCCAGAATCCAGAAGGAGCGGCCGTGGGTAGCGACTACCAGATCGTCCCCGTGAATTGTAAGATCGCGGACGGAAGTCACCGGCAAATTGAGTTGCAAAGACTGCCAAACGCCGCCGTCATCGAACGATATGTAAATCCCCAATTCAGTTCCGGCAAAGAGCAAACCCTTTCTCTCGGTGTCTTCGCGGATGCCGCGCAGGAAGGCGTTTGCCGCGATGCCGTTGGTAATCAGTTGCCACGTGGCTCCATAGTCGCGGGTTCGATAGGCATAGGGTGTCTGGTCATCCAGCCGGCTGCGATCTACAGCCGCGTAAGCAGCCGCGGGATCAAAATGCGAAGCTTCGATCAAGGAGATCTTGCTCCACGCTGTCAGGCCGGTGGGCGTGACATCTTTCCAGGTTTTCCCACCATCGCGGGTGAGATGAATGAGTCCGGTATCGCTTCCTGCCCAGATCGTGTCGCGGTTTAGTGCCGATGCCGCAATCGTGAAGACGACGCCGTAGCCTCGTTGCTTCGCGTTCTCCCTCGTCGCGACTCCTTCCGCCTTGTCTCCTGGCTGCTGTGTCGATCCGGTGAGATCGGGGCTGATGGTCTGCCAGTGCAGACCACCATCGAGAGTTTTCATCACATATTGCGTTCCCAGGTAGAGCGTCGTGGAATCAGCGGGGGAAAAAATGAGAACTGGGGTCCAAGGGTCCCTGTATTTGCGCTGATTAATCTCGGAACCAAATGTCGGCACCGGCCACGGAGTTACATCCTGGCTGAGTCCAGTTCGCCGGTTGTAACGGCTAACCGAGCCGTAGGTTCCGCTCAGATAGATAATGTTCGGATCCTTGGGATCCGGCGCCATGTACCCACTCTCGCTCCCGCCCGCGGGAAACCAATCGCGCGCGGTGATCTGATTGTGATCGGTACGGCTGGGCACGGCGGCGCTTCCGCTATCTTGTTGCGCGCCGTACACGATGTAGGGAAACTGGTTGTCGGTGATGACATGATAGAGCTGCGCAGTGGGCTGGTTGTACCACGTGCTCCAGGTCTGGCCGCGGTCCAGACTGACGGTAGTGCCCTGATCCGTTCCAAGAACCATGCGGTCGGAATTCCTGGGATCGACCCATATCTGGTGGTAATCGTCGCCGCCAGGCGCGCCGCGGACAATTGAAATTGTTTTTCCTCCATCTTCGGATCGATAAAGAGCGACATTTGGGATGTAAATCACGTCCGCATTTTGTGGGTCGATGGTGATGCTGTTGAAATACCACGCGCGGCCGGTGAGACGCGGGTCTCTGTTTTCAAGAGTCCAGGTGTCGCCTCCGTCGTCGGAGCGATACAAACCTGACTTCTTTGCCTGGATGAGGGCGTAAACCCGTTTACCGTCTGGCGCAACGTCGACTCCGATGCGTCCCCAATCCCCTTCAGGCAGCCCTTGGTTGAGGCGCGACCAAGTCTTGCCCGCATCTTTTGAGCGGAAAAGACCACCGCCGGGTCCATCGATGGGAGCATAAGTGCTCCACGGAGGGCGATGCGTATTCCATGTTCCGGCAAACAATAGCTGCGGATTGCCGGAACAAATCGCCACATCTGAAATGCCGATTTCAGATCCTTCATCCAGAACCTTGGCCCAATGCGTCCCTCCATCGACGGATTTATAAACCCCACGCTGTTCGTTTGGTCCATAGGCATGGCCGAGAACACCTACGTAAACTACATTCGAGTCTCGCGGATCAACCACGATCCGGCTGATTTGGCGCGTGTCCTCCAGGCCCACGTGCGTCCATGTCGAGCCAGCGTCCAAGGATTTGTAAACCCCATTGCCGGAGGACAAGTCGGATCGAATATCCGACTCGCCCGTTCCGACGTAGATTGTCTTTGGGTCCGACGGCGCCACAGCAATGGCGCCGATCGAACCGACAGGCTGGTTATCAAAAATCGGCATCCAAACCGTTCCTGCATCGGATGTTTTCCAAATACCACCGTTTACCGCGCCGAAATAGAAAGTCGCCGAGTCGCCCGGTACGCCGGCAACGGCAACCACTCGACCCCCACGGAATGGTCCAATGAGTCGCCATTTGAGGCCGCTCATTAATTGCGGTGGAACTGATTGGGCAGATGCGGAGCCCACAAGTAAAAGTAGGAATACTCTGATGAAACTCCGGTGCAAACACGACCTTAGTTTGTGCAAGTGGCAATCCCTCGTTCGCCAACCAGATTACTGGAAATGCAGTATTACATTCGGCCGGGAACGGAGATCAAGGAAGCTGACCGGATTGGTACCGTGAAATCGGCATGGTATCGTGAGGCTCCCCTTGGTTGCTGTTTCGTGGCACAGCTTACCACTCGATCCCCGCGGTCCTCGCGCCGCAAGACTAAAGCTGTCCGGAAACTGTGCTAAAACTGTGCTAGCCATCGGCGGAAGTTAAGTTTTGGTCGGAAGGCAGAGTTGATTGCAAAGGATTTCCTTTGTTATCGATGTCTTCACCCGTTTGACCCCCACTCGCTTCCGCCATTTTTGAGAGCGTGGGATTTCATGAGCAACGTTGAGCGGCGGTTGAGGATGGCGCAGTGGGACGTTTTTTCCTCGCGGGCGCTTGAGGGAAATTCGCTGGCGGTGTTCTTCGATGGGCGCGGGCTGAGCGACGCGGAGATGCAGGCCATTGCGAAGGAGATGAACCTGTCGGAGACGACGTTCATTCTTCCGCGCGATGCGGCGACGGAGCGCGAGCGCGGGGTGCGGGTTCGAATTTTCACGGTGCAGGAAGAGTTGCCGTTTGCGGGGCATCCCACGCTGGGCACGGCGTTTGCGTTGCGTGGGGATTCTGGTGCGAAGGAGATTGTGCTGGAACTGAATGTGGGGAAAGTCCCGGTGCGATTCGAGGAGGCTGCGGGCGTGCCGGTGTTTGGAGAGATGACGCAGGTCGATCCGGTGTTTGGTATGCAGCACGATCGCGAGGCAGTGGCGCGAGCTACTGGACTGAGCGTGGAGGATTTCGACGCTTCGCTGCCGATTGAGACGGTGTCGACGGGGCTGGCTTACACCGTGGTGCTGCTGAAGTCGTTGGCCGTCATCCAGAATTTGCGGGTCGATTTGAACCGCGCCAGCGAGTATTTGGAGAAGGCGGGTGGGAAGTTTCTGTATTTCGTGGCGCGGGAAACGGTTGATCGGGCAGCCCGTTTGCACGCGCGGATGCTGTTCTATAACGGCGAGGATCCGGCCACGGGCTCGGCGGCGGGGTGCGCGGCGGCGTGGATGGTGGCGCATGGTGTTGCGGCATCCGACGAGCGCGTGCAGATCGAACAAGGCATTGAGATGCGGCGTCCGAGCCGGATATTTGTGCGCGCGGCGCTCCGAAATGAAGACGGCGATAACCGGGTAGTTAACGTGCGCGTTGGGGGCAACGCCGTTGAAGTGATGCGTGCGGAAGTCTTTCTCTAGCGCAAGCGGTGCAAGGTGCGGCAAACACAGCGGCGCACTGACGCAGAAAAAAATCAATGGCCAGAAAGTCCCATTGGCATGGACGCTACTTTACAGTGGGCGTTCTTCCCGTTAGCATTCATTTCGCTCCGACATTCTTCATATAGAGAAAAACTTCTGTTGGTTCCGCGACTGGCTGTGCCCAGCGCGCCAATGGAATCCGGAAGGCTGATGAAACCGAAGCGCACGATTCTGTGTGTCGATGACAACGAGCAGTCTCTTTCCCACCGAAAAATCATGCTGGAAACGCGCGGGTACCGCGTGGCCAGTTTTTCCCGCGGCGAAGATGCGCTGGCGCGCTTCGTGGAAGGCGGAGTCGACCTGGTGATTGCCGACATGGCGATGCCGGGGCTGGATGGCCCGCAGCTGATCGCCAGGATCAAGGATTTGTCGCCGCATACGCCGGCCATTCTGATTTCTAGCAAGGTCCGGATCTATGATCACGATTCGCAGGCCGACGTTTTTCTGACCAAGGGGATGTACGCGCCGGTCGATCTGCTGGAACGCGTCCGGCTTCTGCTGGTCCGCAAGCGCGGGCCCAAGCGACTGCTGCAGCGTCCTCCGCAAATTTCGCGGCACATTGGCGCGGCGTGAGTTAGCTTCTAGCTCCTAGCTCCTAGCTCCTAGCTATTCCAGACTCTCGGGTTCTTTTCGCGCGCCTGTGCCTAGAACCTGCCCGCCGGACACACTTTGATAAGTGACACAGAGCGGGCCAGCGTTGGGCGTGCGTCATCGTGTAAGATTCTTGACACGCATGGGCTCAACATCAACTCTCAACGAAGCGGCATTCATCGAAGCAAAAGACCTGCGGAAGACTTATCACGTGGGGAAGATCGAGGATGAGGCGATGCGCGGGATTTCCTTCAGCGTGCAGAAGGGCGAATTCGTCAGCGTGGTCGGCCCCTCGGGCAGCGGGAAATCGACTCTCTTCTATCTGCTGGGCGGGTTGACGCGGGCCGACGGAGGCAGCGTGGTGCTCGATGGCGACGACCTGGCCAAACTCTCTGACGCCGAGCGCACGCGCATGCGGAAAAAGAAGATCGGCTTCGTATTCCAGAAGTTCAACCTGTTGCCTACGCTGGACGCGCGGTCGAACATCGCGATGGCGCAGGAAATCTCCGGCAACGGCAATGGTGACCCGGCGCACTTCAATCGCATCACTGACCTGCTCGGCCTGAGCAAGCGGCTGATGCATCGACCGTCGGAACTTTCCGGAGGGGAGCAGCAGCGCGTGGCGCTGGCGCGGGCGCTCATCAACAAGCCCGCGGTGGTGCTGGCCGACGAGCCTACGGGCAATCTGGATTCGAAGAATTCTGATGTCGTGCTCGGCATGTTGCGGCTGTCGAACCAGGAACTCGGGCAGACCGTGCTGATGATCACGCACAATCCGGCAGCGGCGGAGTACGGCAACCGCATCATCCATATGCGCGACGGCGAGATCGTGAAGCCGGAAGATGATCCGCAGTGGGCGCGGCACTAGAGGGCGGAGTTGGTGCAGCAGGCCTCATTGCGGCAAATGCATCCGCCGTATGAGTTCCTGAAACCGAGAATCAGATCGAATCGTGTCGAACTCAGGGGCCACATTTACAAAGATCATGGAGCCCTCATGATTCTCGTAAGTCGCTTGCAGAGATTCTATCGCCAAGTCTCGCTCACCCAGCATCGCGTAGAGTTGCGCACGGTAGTACCCATCGGTGCCAGACGCCTTCGGAAGGCCTGCTAGATCCCGGCGGCGCACCGCCGTTATGCCCCGGTTTCGATAGATGCGAGCGAGTTCCTCTACTTCGTGAGGACTAGCTCCTGACAGGCCCAACACTTTCTGGCGAACTGCCATCGAGCGGTCATAGTCACCCAATAAGTTGTAATTGACTGATAGGTCCCAGTAAGCACGCAAGAATTCAGGATCAATCTTCAGGATTTCTTCGTATTCCCTGATGGCGCTCTGAAACTGGTGGGCGAGTCCATACTGCTGTGCAAGGCCGACTCGCACTGTAAGATCAAGCGGGGCCACATCCACCGCTCGCTTGCCTTCCGCGATGGCTTCCTGGTGCTGCCCCAGCGCGGTCAGGAGAAAAGCGTGCCCCAAATATGCCCACGGATCGTTGGCGTTGAGCTCATTCGCTCGTTTGAATTCTTGCTCCGCATTCGACCAGTCCCAATCATAAAAGCAGGCGACCCAGCCGAGTACCGAGTGGGCTAGAGCAAGATTGGAGTCGATTTGCAAAGCTTTCAAGGCGGCTTCCTTGGCTTTGGGCATCCCTTCTCTGGCTGGCAACACTCCAAGGGGCTGAGCTAACAGCCAATAAGTGAACCCTGCTTCTGCATACGCGGAAGCAAAGTTGGGGTCAAGCCGCACCGCGGTCTGGAACTCGTCAAGAGCTTTCTTCACCGCCGCTGGAGTGAACTTCGCCCGGTAGTACTGCCCGCGTAGGCACGCTTCATAGGCTTCGGTATTTTCGGTGTACCGTTTAGCCAGAGCTTCCTGTTGCGACTCGGTCAGCCGGGAGCGCAATTTCCCGCTTATCGCCTTCGAAATCTCAGCCTGAAGTCCCAACAGATTCGAGAATTTATCGTCGTACTGCTTTCCCCAAAGCAGGCTACTGTCACTGGTGTCGACCAACTCAACTTGAACGGTGACGCCGTCGTCATGCTTCGCCAAACTTCCTGTCACCACCGCCGCCACATCGAGTTCCTGTCCAACACTGTGTGGCTGCTCCTGTTTTCCTTTGTATCGCAGCACCGAACTGCCTGAGATCACTTTTAAGTCAGGCAGCTCAGACAGGCGATAGCGAATACTATTGGCGATGCCGTCGCCAAGATATTCATCCGCGGCTTCATTGGTCGCAAACGGCAAAACGGCTATTGAGCTAATCGACTTTGCACTATGCGAACGGTGCAACCACTCGCGCCCCCCTCCTATGTATGCGGACACCGACATCAAACAGAAGATCAGCACAGCGGCTCCAATTGCTCGCCTATATCTTCTAACCCGGATACCAGTGCCCTCGGCGACCACGTGATTTTCTGAGAGAGATTCCCCCTTCCCCGACTCGGAATCCCGCTTCAGGCGTTGGAGATCGGTACGGATGTCGGAAGCGTGCTGGTAGCGGAGGTTGCGATCCTTCTCCAGACACTTGGAAATGCTTCGTTCCAGTTCGACCGGCAGATCAGGATTCAGGCGCACGGCGGAGGTTGGGGTTCCATCGAGGATGGCTTTGAAGATCACGCCCGACGTTTCGCCACGAAAGGGCAGCGTGCCAGTGCACATTTCGTAGAGCACCACGCCGAACGAGAATAGGTCGGTGCGAGGGTCGAGTTCCTTGCCGCGTACCTGCTCCGGGGACATGTAGGCGACGGTGCCGAGAGCGCTGCCGGGGCTGGTCAGATGATCTTCGGACTCGATGGTCGGGGAGTCAACGGTGGCGGCGCTCTGGCCAATGTTTTCTGGCTTGAGCGTGACTTTCGCCAGGCCGAAATCGAGAATCTTCGCTTGACCTCGATTCGTGACGAAGATGTTCGCGGGCTTGATGTCGCGGTGAATGATTCCTTTCGCGTGTGCGGCGTCGAGCGCGTCGGCGATCTGGATGCCGAGATCGAGCACCGCCTCGATCTCCATCGGCTTGCCGGCGATGCGGTGGCGGAGGGTCTGGCCCTCCAGCAACTCCATGGCGATGAAGCTTCGGCCATCGGCCTCGTCGATCTCGTAAATCGTACAGATGTTGGGGTGGTTCAGAGACGATGCGGCTTTAGCCTCCCGCTGAAAACGGCTGAGGGCTTGGGCGTCATGGGCGAGGTCGTCGGGAAGGAACTTGAGGGCGACATGGCGGCCGAGTTTGAGATCTTCCGCTTCGTAGACCACGCCCATCCCGCCGCCGCCGATCTTACTGAGGATGCGGTAGTGGGAAATCGTCTGTCCGACGGGTTGGGAGGGCGTGGACACTGAGCGGGAATGTTAGTGGCGCGTCGAGCAAAGGTCAATCGGCCAGGCAATTACGGGCACGGTAGATCGCCCGCAGCCGGCAAGGTCAGTGATATCCTTATGAATTATCCTGCGATGAGGTCCTAAAGCTTTTCATGTCTAATCCAGAAACTCCAGAAACCCAGCCTGCCGTCGAGAGCACCGAATCGTTCGGCGACATTCTCTCGCAATATCAGAAGAGCCATTCCCGCAAGACCGAGGGCAGCCGGCAGCTGCAGGGCACGGTGATTGCGGTGAATGCCGAGGCGGTGTTCTTCGATATTGGATATAAGTCGGAGGGAATGCTTCCGCTGGCCGCGCTGCAGGGCGAAACTCTGAAACCGGGGGACAAGGCGCTGGTGACGGTGAAGGGGCGCGACCTGGACGGATATTACGAGCTGTCGCGCTTCAAGGTGGAGCGACCGATGGATTGGTCGGCGCTGGAAAAGGCGTTTGCGGACAAGACGACCGTCCTGGGTACGGTGACGGGCGTGATCAAGGGCGGGTTCAGCGTCGATGTCGGGGTGCGGGCGTTTATGCCGGCCTCGCGCGGAGGCGTGCGCGACGCGGCCGATATGGAAAAGCTGGTGGGGCAGGAGATTCGCTGCCGCATCATCAAGCTCGATGTGACGGATGAAGATGTGGTGGTTGATCGCAGGGCGGTGGCGGAGGAAGAAGAACGCTCGGCGAAAGATAAGTTTTTCTCGCAGATTAAAGAAGGCGAGACCGTCAGCGGGAACGTGCGCAGTCTTACGGATTACGGTGCATTTGTCGATCTCGGCGGAGTGGATGCTCTCCTGCATGTGAGCGACATCGCATGGGGACGGGTGAACAAGCCGGCGGACGTGCTCACGGTTGGGCAAGCAGTCGAAGTGAAGGTGCTCAAGGTTGGGTCAGATTCCGACCGGGGCGAGAAGAAACGGATTTCTGTGGGGCTGAAGCAGTTGCAACCGCATCCTTGGGACGGCGTTGCCGAGAAATTTAAAGCGGGCGAGCGAGTGCGCGGGACCGTTACTCGCTTGATGGAGTTTGGAGCGTTCGTCGAACTGGAGCCCGGCATCGAGGGCTTGATTCATATTTCGGAAATGTCGTGGTCAAAGGGCAAAATCAGGAAGGCCAGCGACGTGGTGAAGCCGGGTGAGACGGTCGAGGTGGTCATCCTGCAAGTCAATGCTGCCGAGCATCGCCTATCGCTGGGGCTGAAGCAGGCGTTGGGCGATCCTTGGGCGGAAGTTACGCAGCGCTTCGCGCTCGGATCGGCAGTCGAGGGACCGGTCACCAACCTGACCAAGTTCGGCGCGTTCGTCCAGTTGTCGGAAGGAGTCGAAGGCATGGTGCATGTGAGCGACATCACGGCGGAGAAGCGCATCAACTCGCCGCACGACATGTTGCGGGTCGGGCAGGTGGTGAAGGCGCAGGTACTGGCCATCGATCTTGAGAAGCGGCAGATGCGCCTGGGCATGAAGCAACTGGTCCCCACGGGGCTGGATGAATACATCGCCGAGCACAGCGAGGGCGACGTGGTCACGGGGAGAACGATGGAAGAATCTGGCGGGTCGGCTCGGGTAGAGTTGGGCGAAGGCATTCATGCGACCTGCAGAACGACGGCTGCCGCGGCGGCGCCAGCGAAAAGCGAAGCGCCGAAGGAATCGAAGGCGGATCTGTCATCGTTGAGTTCCATGCTACAGGCGCGATGGAAGAGCGGAGCGGGCGCGACGCCTAAGGCAGAGCCGGTCCGCGCCGGGCAGGTTCGCAGTTTTCGCATCGTGAAGCTGGACCAAGCCACGAAGAAGATTGAAGTGGAGTTTGCCTAATTCTTTGGCGAGAGTTTCTTGAGCAGAACGCTCGAGACGAAAGTCGTACCGCAGAGAACCTCGGCCTTCCGAACGTCCTAGGATACTTTTGTCGGGCACATGAAATAACCAACGTTATCGCGATCGCTTGGGCTCCAAACCTCTCCCACGGACAGGTCCCCTTGGCTTTGCGCCGCACCAAGGCTCCCGCACCAGCACAACGGGTATTTGCCATGGTAAGGATCGCCATCGACAATGATCACGACATGACCGTTGTTTCTCGGCCGCGAGTGGTCGGCGGCCTTCAACCCGGCGGCCACCAGAAAGCCGAGCCGTACTTTTTGCAGGGCTTCGACGCCGGTCTTCAGCTTCGTCCAGCCCTCCTGCATATAGTCAACCAGTCCGTCGGCTTGGGCTTCTGGCACTCCCGCTATATGCAGGTTCTTTGCAACGGACTTAAAGAAACCTGAGCAATTATCGCTATTAAGTTTTCCCTTCACCCATGACTCGTCCCAGCTCTTCTTGCATGCATCCACAATCAACGTATCTTTGTCGCTCATTGATAGCTCCCCTGAGAGTTAGGAACCGCAAAACTTAGTCACGGGAAAAACTCTTTTCTTCTTACAGCTGGTGATGTCCCTGCTCGTGCATCCAGTGCCCAGCGTAATCTTACTTCCGTTCACACTCCACCGCCCATCCGAAACGTCAATGTCTCCCTGCCTCTTGCAGGTACCTGTGTTGTAGGCCAGCAGGTGATTGGACTCACCGCTGAACTCCAGCACCACCAGAAGTTTTTCGTCCTCACTGAGAAACACAGAGTCTCGAACCCAGATGCCGCCATTGATATCGCAGCTCTTGTTTGTATCCAACTGGTGAATTGTCATCGGGGGTTCGGGGAAGACTCTCACCGGGTCCCGGTCGGAGTCGTTCCGAAATTCCACGCGCACGGTATGACCCACACCTGCAAAAATGTCCCTGCGCCCTGGCTCAATAGGATCAATTGAGAGATTATGCAATGCACAATGGTTGGAAGTGGCATGTTCAGAAGTGGCAGCGTCAGAAGTGCCAGGAATCTGTGCGCCAATGGCCAACGCACCGTAGAGCACCGCCCGGAAGAGAACTGCCATGAACACCTCCGCAAAGTCCGCAAGTCGATCGGGCTATTTGCTGATTTCGAACTCCTCGCGCTAGCGAAACCCAGTCGGTGACCCTGGGTGAAGTCCGCACTATACCACCGAACTCATCCCTGTTCGGCGTACTGCCCAGCTATGGCATCGTTTGCGGACATCTTTCGGGCGGGCCTGGCTGAAGCCGTCTATTCAATGCACCCTCTTCGGCACGAGTGGAACTCGATCCCTTCCCGCGAATTGTCAGCCAATACGCGAGTGCTATAGAATCAGAGGACGAGCGGGAGTAGCTCAGTGGTAGAGCGCGACCTTGCCAAGGTCGATGTCGCGGGTTCGACCCCCGTCTCCCGCTCCAGGTTTTTTTTGTGCCCAGGCTGCTCTCCGCAGATGGACTTTTTTCGGCCGGAACGCTAACGTATGGTGCAGGGGCGCGGTACCCAAGTGGTAAGGGAGAGGTCTGCAAAACCTTTACGCGTCGGTTCGATTCCGACCCGCGCCTCCAAACTTTTCTTGTAGGTCGTTGAGTCTTACCTGGGATTACCGCCTCGCCTTCGCTTGACCTCATCTGTTTCCATGCGTCCACGGAATTACTCATGGCGGGTACCGCACACGTTCTTCGTGTGCCTTCTGTTTTTGGGTTGTGATTTCTCGATGGCGCAAACGGCTGCGCAACCGGTAGCTCCGTTGCCGGACGCTCCGCAGGCGGGCTCCGTCGAGGGAAAAGATTTCTATGCCCGCTGGGCGGAATTTTACCGGCAGGACTGGGCGGGGACTGCAACTTCCTCGCCGGCGCCGCTGCGGCGGGGAGTTCCTTCGCCTCTGGATTCGCCTCCATTTCCGAATTCGGATTGGTCCTATGGCGGATCACCGGTGATTGGGGAGGCGGATACGAACAGTTATCCGCTGATGACGGCCATCAACGGGGCCCGCAGCCGGACCAAGATTTTTGGATGGATCGATCCCACGCTGAACTTCGGCAACTCTTCCA
>Ga0210400_10002305_pt1 | contig 17907 bp, 21 predicted proteins | sample IncBWH26MmetaG_FD_155456 | JGI IMG/M metagenome (GOLD analysis project Ga0210400, IMG submission 155456) | Forest soil microbial communities from Barre Woods Harvard Forest LTER site, Petersham, Massachusetts, United States - Inc-BW-H-26-M | ecosystem: Environmental > Terrestrial > Soil >...
TCGTCGCAACTCCGCTCCCAAAGGAATTCCAGCTGCTCGGCTTCTTCAACGCCGCCGGCTACCACGCGAAGATTCATTCGATGGCCGAAGCTGATTATCGAACTGACGTTGGATCGGCCTTCGGAACCATTTGTGATCTTCCCAACAAAGGAGCGATCGATCTTCAGGGCATCCAGGGGTAGCTTTTGGAATGAGCCGAAGCTTGTGTGGCTCGTCCCCATGTTGTCGACTGATATCTGCACACCCTTGTTCTTAACAGCCTTGAGGGTCCGCGTGATCCGTTCATGCTCCCTCAGCAGAATATTCGCGCTTATATCAAGTTCCAAAGACTACTCCTTTTGGGAACGAGCTGAGTACTCGGATCGACCGCCAGCACTTAAAGGCGTCCTGGCGGAGATTCATTCGATCGAAATGTCAGTTCCACTAAGGTTAGGGAGGCAACAAAGCGCGCGCTGATGGCAGGTAACTTCCAGAGGTAGTTTCCTGCTTTTTGTGGTTACAGAGGTTACTAATAAGTCTCTGAGAGTTCTGTCGCCTGTCGAACCCTCACGAAAGAATCTTCAAAAGTCCGGCGGGCCGGTTATGCGAAGTGAGGGTATGCCCAAACCAGAAGAAGGCGATTCCGATCTTCCTCGACCCGGACACCTGTAATAGAAGCTTTACAGATTGATCAGGTGAGATACGCGGCTAGAACCCGGGCGTAGGTGCGGCCCGCACGGGGCCACCAGCCATTGGAGAACGGAGCCGAACTAGTCCTTACACGATGAAAGGAATGGCATCATGCGGCACGGCGTCTTTCGGCACACTTCGACTTAGCATCGAGGACGACAGAGGCAGGACAAGGGATGAATGTATCGAAACTGTTCAGCACTTGGTTGGCGGTGTCGGGGATGCGAGTATGGGGCCGGTGCATTACGCGTATGGCCTTGATCGCCAATTGACACAATTGATAACGATTGGGAATGTGAGAAACTGCCTCGAATACCAGATGAGAACGCATTGCTATCCTCTCCTTTGGCGTTCCGTTTTAGACAGTGGCTTACCTGCGCTACCCCTCCAGGACGTGCAGCTGCACAGTTTAGCGAAGAAAATAACGATAGTTGGTTGCAGGGTCTGTCGCTTGTCGAACCCTCAAGAATTAATCCTGAAGAAAACTTATGGCTCCGAATCTTACCAATCGGGGGTATGATCGTGATGCGTCTCCTACGCAACCCAGTTACCTTTCGCTAGAACGGTTCTGGTGTTTGTTCCTTTGCGCATCCAGATGTGGGCCTTTGCCCGTGATGTGGGCCTTTGCCCGTGCGTCGCAAAGGAGCATTAGGTGCAAACCGGTCTAAAGCTTAAGTCCTATTCCAACCGCGTATTGGCCTCATTGCCGATACTCGAAATGGGGCAGCTGGCACCGTATTTATTACCGGTTGATTTGCCCCGGCACCTTACCCTCCACGAACCAGGTCAGGACGTCGATACCGTATTTTTCCCCGAAGCAGGAATCTGCTCAATTGTCGCGGCGATGGAAGATGGAATCACCATCGAGGTGGGCATCATTGGGCGTGATGGGTTTGTAGGCACACCAGCCATTTTGGGCGCTGATCACTCACCGAACCGATGTTTTATGCAAATACCGGGTCACGGTTTCAAGATGAAAGCCAAGATTCTCATTGAGCAAGCTGGGGCGTCTGGTCCACTTCGGCTGTCGTTGCTGCGAAGCGTGCAGGCATTGATTGTACAGACTGCGCAAACTGCTGCGTGCAACCGTGTTCATGAACTGCATGAACGTCTAGCCCGTTGGCTCTTGATGTGCAGTGACAGGGTTCAGAGTGATCGTTTGTCCATAACGCACGAGTCTCTGGCCACCATGCTGGGCACCCGCCGAAGTTCCGTTACCGTCGCTGCAGCCACATTGCAGAAGACAGGACTCATCTCCCACGCACGAGGGCATGTAACCATCGAGAATCGTGCGGGACTCGTGGATGCCGCTTGCGAGTGCTATACGGTCGTCCACAAAGAATATGTTCGCCTGGGACTTCTTTAAATCGTCTGCGACCTGCACATCTTTCAAAGTGGTGATCCTGACCTTGAGCTGCAAACCAAAGATCCGCCGAAGCCATTCAAGTTTCTGAACGCATTTCTGTGGAATACTGACGACAAACAGACATGTCTTCGGGCGCAATCTCATGAATCGGGCGATTTTCGCATTTGCTGGCCTAATGTGGACCTGCTGCGTGGTTCTCGCTCAAGACGAGCGGCCATCAGTGACCGTGGTCAAATTGGGCGATTCGATATACCCGCCTATGGCTCTTGCAGCGAGGGTGTCAGGCGAAGTAAAGCTTAATGTCACAATCACCCCAGACGGAAGTGCAATCGCAGTTACAGTGCAGAGCGGACCAGCAATGCTGAGGCAGGCCGCAGTGGATAGTGCAACCCGCGCTGTATTCCGTGCGAATGGTAATGCGCCCGGAGGCACGTATCCTGTCACCTGCAGATTTGTCTTGGAGGATGCCACCAAGTGCGGAGATGAGCGAGACAGCTCGTATCCTCATATCGGTTTCGATCAGAACGTCGTGACCATTACGGAGCAGCCTGCTCTAATCTGTGACCCTGCCGGCACAGTCGCAACTGTTCGCTTTCGCAGCATCAGGTGCCTGTACCTATGGAGATGCGGCTACAAAACGCCATAGTCGTTGTGTGGTCGGTCACTCGGAATCTGTGGGTTCTTCAAGGTCTTCGAGGCAGTGCACCGTCTGGATCTTGTTAAAGCCTCCGGGGCGGCAAGACAGATACTCCCGACCGACCTACCGTGGATCCCCAGTCATGAATTTTCAGGAATCGTCGAGCCAGTGACGTTGCGGCAATTCGAGAAGATCCTGGGAGAGAAGGTCGATTTGGTTTTCGACTTGATCGGTGGCGATACGCAGAGGCGGTCGTTCCGCGTCCTGAAGGAAGGCGGCCATCTTGTCTCTGCCACCGAGCCTGTACTCCATCGCAGCGGATCATGAGGTTAATGGGTCTGTGGAACAACTGTGTCTGCTAATACCTGCTGCATTTCAGTTGAGCCGGTAGGCGGTTTTTCGGTCATCGGTCAAACGCCCACGGATTCCTCCGGATCGGCGCGGTCCCTGGACGTTTATTCGAAGGCGAGCTGCTCTCTGGCGAAGTGGTCAGCGGCAAACGACTGGCAACCTGCATACACCGATTCTTGCATCAAACTCGATGTTCGACTCTTGCTGAAAACGACGGACGGCGCACTGGATCGTGATGACGTATTGGCAGGCCGAGGTCTCGAGCTAACAGCCTGTATCGCGATCAACGATTCGCAAGCGAGGACAAACCCTTGTGTTCGGTGTGTTTAGCAACTGCATTGATGACTACTGGCAGCGTCGCCTCTACGGGCGGACTGGCGGCAATCGTGATCAAGAGATTCGGCGTGAAGAACGCCGGAGAAAATCACCCTACTCCAATCCCATCCAAGGAGGATCATCATGGTTAGCAGTACTACAGAAACGAGCAACGAAAGAGACGGGGAACACGAGAAAGGGCACCTCGCGATGAACACCTCCCCGATCGTGTCGCAGCAGGAGTGGGAGGCTGCTCGGCAGCAGTTGCTGGTGAAAGAGAAGGCCCTGATGCACGCGCGTGACGCGATGGCCGCCGAACGCCGACGGATGCCGTGGATGGCTGTCGAGAAGAAGTACGAGTTCGACGGACCCAACGGCAAGGTAAGCCTGCTGGATCTGTTCGAGGGGCGCCGCCAGTTGATCGTCTACCGCGCCTTCTTCGAGCCAGGGGTTTTCGGCTGGCCCGACCATGCATGCCGTGGCTGCTCGCTGGGCGCAGATCAGGTCTCTCATTTGTCGCATCTGAATGCCCGCGACACTACGCTCGCGTGGGCCTCGCGTGCGCCGCAGGCGGACATCGCGCGCCTGAAAGCGCGCATGGGCTGGGAGATGCCCTGGTACACCATGACCGACGGCTTCGACGTGGACTTTGGCGTGGACCAGTGGCACGGCCACAATGCATTCATCCGCGACGGCGACAAAGTGTACCGCACTTACCTCATCAACAGCCGCGGCGACGAAGCGATGGGGACCACCTGGAGCTACCTCGATATGACGGCGCTCGGCCGCCAAGAGACGTGGGAGGATTCGCCAGAGGGCTACCCGCAGACTCCGCCGTACAAGTGGTGGAACTGGCATGACAACTACGACGCCGAGACCGCGCCTCATCCGCTGTGGGTCGATGTCATCACCGACCCTGCAGGAGCTGCCATCCGAAGGAGCGAGGCAGAGGCCAAAGCATGTAACTGCGAATGAGCACGCGTGGCAACGAAAAGCCTTTGTAGCGGGGCCGTTGTCGATGGCGAAGTTTCTAGCGCCATCGTTTGAAGGTAATGGATTTTTGTTGTCTTCTATCACGGGTGGTCATACCAACCCGTGATTCGTCAGGCAATCTCACGATTCGAGCATTGTCTTGAGGTTCGAGATGATCTCACGAGCACGATCCTGATTCATCTTCTCGAATACGGGCCGTGACGCGAACCGGGCGACCACATTGCCCGGAATCTCATACTGCACATCGAGTGTCACTTGCGCGTTCGCCCCATCGGGTTCGATCTTATAAGTCCACGTGCTCGGATTGCCGGTAATCGTTTGAAATTCGAATACCTTCGGACGCTCGCTTCGAGTGCACTTCGAATTGCCCGAGACGACCAGACCAAACCAGTCGAATTCGTACTCCCATGTCTGACCAGGTTGCGCCGTAGCGGGTTGCACGTTGTGGATACGCGAAAGCCCCGGGATGAAGCTTGTTGCTCGGCTTGCTTCGGCGACGAAATCGAAGACCTTTTGCGGCGGGGCGGAAATGGTTGCTGAGTGGGTTGCTTTTCCGGTGGGCATTATTCCTCCTCAAGCAAGTGAAAGCGAGCGGCCTTCAGCAGCGTGGTCGCGACCAGAGATTGTTTGGCCGCCGAAAACCCCCGCAGTCGAATTGTAATCCTCGTCACCCAGCGGCGTTCGTGCCATGTAATAAACCCGCGCTCATCGTTCAGCTGAATATGCCCGGGCTGGGGCGTGTGCGATAACCATATCAAATCGAGGGTTGAACAGAAGATCTTTTCCCAGTGGGGAGGAACGCGCCGGAACGCGACCCATCTTTCTTCCAGCCCATCGTCACACCGCGTCGACATTCGCCAAACGTGCCTGCCCGGATGGAAGAATCGTAGCCTGATCATTTCGTGGCCTTGAGAAAACCCTGAATCCCCTGCCGATCCGTAGATGTTGCGAGTCTGAGAAAGCCCGCGCGTCGAGCCATGGCTGCGAGGTCGTCGGCCGAGCGGTACCGCACATGCAACTCCGCCAACCGCAAAAGATAATCCGAGAAACGAAGGCAGCGCATCGCGCTCGTCACCATGACGCCTCCAGGCCGCAGAATACGATGGAAAGCTGCGTACAATGTGGCCAGCTGTTCGTCATCTAGAAACTCTCCCAACCCCGTCGACGTGATGAAATCAAACTCGCCCCCATAAGTACTCATGTCCAAGGCATCGCCATGATGTGCGATGAGGGGAATGCCGTGTCGGCCGGTAAAAGTCTCAGCTTGGCGCAGGACATCATCGTCCAGGTCCAACACATGGAATCGTATTCCGGTTGTCACTCCTCCAGCTTTTCGGAACTGTTCCACTGCGGCGACAAACTCGCGAGGAATGCCACATGGAACACTTAGTACGTCCAAAGATGCGTGGCCCTTCGAACGCTCCTGAAGGAAGTTGCACAGCTCATCGCGAGCCATGAGGAAGCGACTGCGAAAGGATTCAACTGCTCGCATCCTCAGAATCCGCTGATCTAACCAGCGCCCTATTCCGTACGAGCCTGAAGGTTGGCCTCGATAAATATGGTCTGCGAAACGGTAGCTGCCGGAATTCTCGAAGCCTTCCCGAGCGAGATCGGAAGTCCGCAGCAGCCAGTAGACTGGCAACTCCAGCAGTCGCCCACTGCGCAATAGTTTGCCGGTAATCGAGGAGGATCGTCGGGTTCGGTTATGGAATTCAGCCATAGGGACCGTTCTACACCCGCATGAAGGCGGCGATCATTTCCCTGATGACCTCCGGCGTCCCGGCCGCGATGGTGAGTGCCCGCGCATCGCGATAGAAGCGGCTTGTCCAATGATCATCCCTGTAGCCGAGGCCGCCATGAATCTGCAGACACTGCGTGATGACCTGTTGCGCCACCTGGTAGCTGAACAGCTTCACCATGCAGATCTGGCGAGTAACGGACTCTCCTGCAATCCAACGAGAAAAAGTAAGGTAATTGAGTGAGCGGGCAGCTTCCAGTTGAGTGGCCATGTCCGCAAATTCGTGCCGTATAACCTGGAACTGGTTGATGGTGTTTCCAAAAACACTTCTCTCGCGCGCAAACGCAAGCGTTTTCTGCATGGCATAGTCAGCCCAGGCAACACAGGCAAGACCGCCAAAAAGCCGCTCGCGGTTGAGAGCCCGCTGGACCTGTCCGAAGCCTTCGCCCGCGGAGCCGAGCACTTGACCGCGCTTTACCACGCAGCCGTCGAAGCGAATGCGACCTGTTCCTGAAGCGGACAGTCCCAAGGTTCGCAGCCGCTCAATCGTAACGCCGTTGCTTTGCGCCGATACCAGGATTAGGGTCAACCCTTCTTCAGTCAATTCAGGGATTCGCGCTGCGACAATCAGAAAGTCGGCAAAGGCGGCATTCGTGATGTACGTCTTTTCTCCGTGCAGGATCAAGTTGTCGCCCGAAATGTCAGCCCTGCACTGCAAGGCAGCAAAATCGGATCCGCATGCAGGTTCCGTAATCGCCATAGCGCCCATCATCTTGCCACTGCTCACTGCGGGAACGTACGTAGCCCTCTGCTCATCGGTGCCGAAGTCTTCGAGCAATGGAACGATGAGGTTCGACTGGACGAGAAAACTTAAGGCGAATCCTAGCGACTCACAACGCGGCAACTCCTCGGCAACGATCCCATTCAGCCACGGATCGGACTGGAACAATCCCTGTTGCGCACATTCCAGAAGGACGGATCTCGGGAACTCTCCCCCCTCCTCCCAAGCTGTCGAGCGAGGCCGAAGTTGCTGGTCGATATACGCGCGCACTTTTTCGCGAAATTGTGCGTGCTCGGCAGAGAAGAAGTTAGTCATCATTAAAAGTTCATGCAGGAGAGGGCATGACCCGGCGGAAGGCGTCGATCACATCTTGTACAGTCTTTAACCGCCACAGATCGTCTTCCTTAATCTCGATCTTAAACGCGTCTTCGAGCGACATTACGCACTCGAGCTTTTCAAGCGACTCCATGTCGAGATCCGAGAGCTTTGCTTCAGGCTTGATTTCGGCAACTGGCACGCCTGAAGCCCGACTGATGAGTTCCGTTACTTTGTCTTCAACGTTCAAGGAGCGCACCTTTCTCAGGAAAATCGGTAGCCAGCCGCGAATGCAGCTGTTCGGCCACCTTTTCATCTATATCGCGCCACTTTGCTCGCGTCGCGGCAACTTGCTCTGGTGGCATGCCGGCAATGAACTGCTCCGCCCAGCCGTTTTCACCGCTGTGTGCCTCCTCATCGTGAATAATCCGCTGCAAGGTCCGTCTGACGTTCGGGTGAACGTCAGAGCGCTGCAAGTGCTCGCGATAGCTCATCAGCACGCGTGCTTCGAGAATCTCGGAAAGAACGAGCAAATCAACCATGTTTTTGGGGATGCCACCGTCCTGAGAGTAATGCATCTGGATCGTCTCGATTGAGGGATCGATCGCACCACCGAGCTTCGCGATCACTTCGGTGAGAAGAGCGGCGTGGTGTGCTTCTGTAGCGCAATGACGAGTTGCTCCTATCAGCACATCTGGGCTTGTGACACTTCGAGCCAGACGGCCCATCAAGAGCGCTCCATGCAGTTCGCTGTTTCGATACAAGTTCAACAACCAGAGTTCACGTTTAATAAGCGGCATGTATTCCCGCCTTGGCGAAGTCTGAGAGTCCAATTCCGCAGAGCCGATGCATTTTCTGATCCAGCGTCAAGATGGCTTGCAAATCGTTCTTCTCTGAAATAGGCGTGCTGGCTACGACGTCGGTCCCGATGTGACGAAAATTCATGCCGGCATTGAGACAGCGGTCACGCGCACCGGAGTTAGTCCGTACCCGCGGGTCCAGGAGATCAAAGGCGAACTGCGCATGACGGAATTCATCCTTGGCGATGAAAGCACAGATCTGCGCCAAAACCGGCTCCTTTGCCTGGCGCGAGACGCGCAGAAAAAAATAAGCCGCGAAGTGCTCGCTGATCATGTAGCGGGTGAGTTCCGCGAGTGGGTCCGCAATTAGGTTTCCCAGGTTTCGCTGGCGCACAGCGACGAGTTCCTCGTCGCTTACTGGCCGGTAGCCCACCAGATTCAAATACCGGTTTAGCACATAAAAATGCTTGTAAGACTCGTAGAGCTGCACGGAAAACACCGATGTCACATCGAGTTGGTCCCACATGCACCGCATCAGGCCAGACGTGTAAATGGGAAAGTAGGACTCGATTAGTGCCGAGTCGCGAATCTGGTCGAGCAAGGCAGGCTGACTCAAGGCTCGTTCGCGATCGATCTTATTCCACGCAACGTCGATTTCAAGGATCCAGCGCTGTAGTTCCGCTGTTGTCAAATAATCATCGTAGATCATCTCTGCTCCTGCTCGGCCAGCCTGAACGCCTCGTCCGGCCCGAGTGTTACTGCCAAGGCTAGAGCCCATCGCTCCAGTCCAAAGGCAACGCACCCGGAATACGCATCCGTGCCGTCCTCCAGGCTAAATCCGAAGCGGCGCGAAAAGAACGTTTCGTGAAGATTAAAGGAAGAGATTGCGAGCGGTGTTCCTTCCGCATCCATCTGCGCTCGCAGTTCGAATTTCAGGCCCTTGATCTGCTGCAGCAGCTTTCTGCCCCGAGCTTCATCGCCAGCGAAGAACGAATCAGTCGCCACGTCGAGTTGAACGGCTAGCTGAAGCGATTGGGCGAACGCGAATACGAGATCCATCCATTCCTGTCGCCGCTCCCGTACCCAGGCGCCAGACCCGATGAACACAATCTCCCTCATCGTAAATGTCCGCAAGCGGCCCGGCTCCTCGTTGGCCTCGTTGCGGCGGCAGAGCGCGACACACGTCCAAAGCCTGGGCTCTTGGAGAGAAGACGCGGCGAGCTTCGCGTAGCAGTGATAGCAGACTGCCGGTGGCATGCAGCTCCCCTCCGGCTGCTCCACTGTACTACCAGGAAAAGATTCAACGTAACCTGCGCGTTCCAGAATTGAGCGCTCGATCAAGGATGGCACGGGGAACTCGTGCGCGCCTGCTTTGATCGCGAGCTCAACGACTTTCGAATCGACCCAGTCGACAAGTGCCGACATATGAGGACCCAACACGGCCTCGCGGCCAGAGGGCACCCACTCTTGCATGCGCGCCAGATGCATCATCGGATTCTCAATGCTGATTTCTCTCGTCATCATTATTTAGACACGAAGTGCTCAACGATCATCGTCACGGTTCGAAAGTTCTTCATCACGATCTCTTCATCCGGGATGTTACGGCCGATCATCAGTTCCACAAAGGCGATCAGTTTCAAGATATTCAACGAGTCGATCCAACCATCTTCGAATAACGGCGTATCAGGGGCGGCTCGACGCGCGGGATCCATCAACAATTCACCGTTGATATAGTCGAGCAACTTGTCGAGCGTATCTCTCACGTCCCAGCCCCTCCTGCCAGGGGCTTGTGATCACCCCAGCCACTCTCCACCAGCCAGCGGACGACCTGCGGGTAAAACTCCAGGACGCTGGGCTTGAGAACCCCCTTCATTTGCAACGAGCGAGCGCATTCGACATCGCTGAAAACTTTTGAATACACAAGCTGAGGAACGAAGTGTTTGATGATCGCAACGCTGCTCCGCAGGATATCATCGCCAACTTCTTCTACGGAGCGAGCAAACAAGTCAAAGGTTGGCAGGTCGACAATGGCGGGCATCTCAATAGCGCGTTTTCTCCACGAGGGCCGATAAAGTAGAAAGGCCTCGCGAGTCAATTCGAGAAGGCGAGCAAGCGTCAGAGCGTTTTCGCTGCCACAGATGTGGAAGGTTCGGCCCGCCATGAAGTCCTCCACTGCAAAATGCTCGACAACCGCGGCTGCATAATCCACCGCAATCAGGTCCACTAAACTATCCGGCTGCCCTGGGATCATGGGCGCTAGCGAATTGTAGTACAGCCTCAGGGCATGATGGATCGCCGCCATCCGCCTGATTTCACCGGTTGTCGAACCGAGAACCGTGCTTAGCCGCAGGACTGAGATAGGCAACGCGCTCATGCTTTCGCGCAACAGGAGTTCCGCCTCATACTTGGACCGCTCATACGAATTTACAAACCCCGAGGTATGGTCCAGTTCTTCTTCGCGAATTAAGCCCGTGCGCTTGCCGGCAACATGGACTGTGCTTAAGGCCGCGAATGCCTTGAGCCGTTGGCAACGCGACGCAAACGCAAGCAGGTTATTCGTGCCTTCGAGGTTAACGGTACGCGCCTCATCGAGCGAAGCGGAAAACCGCGTGTTGGCAGCGGCGTGTACGATCACATTGGTACGATCTAGAATTTCCCGACTGGATTCTGGTGCCATCCCCAGATCTGGACCCGCGGTGACATCGCCGCGTACTGGCGTCACCTTGCAGAGCGAGCCCGTATACTCGCTCGTGTGGGTGAGCGCGAAGATCGCCCTGACGTCATTCCGACGGGCTAGTAGCGGAACGAGTGCTTCCCCAATCATGCCCGTTGCACCCGTGACGAAGACCGTGTGTGCCATCAATGTTCCAAAACCATGCAGGCCCAGTTTGCCCCGAACCCGAATGTGAAAAGAAGCAGTTTGTCACCGTGACGCAGTCTTCCAGACTCAGCAGCGTCTCGCAAATTGATCCAATTGTCGGCAGCGATCACATGCGCAATTTTGGCTATATTCTCGGCGAACAACTTTTCGCGATCAATGTGGATCAGACCGAGAAGTATCTCCCAGCTACGCAACGACACGTTGTGTGGAAGGATGCATGAAATACCTGCGGCATCCAGGCTTGCATCCTCGAGAGTGTCACGAACGATGTTCCGCGCAGTCGGAAAATAAGCTGCGGTGATCTCGTTTTTTTGCGCAATCGAGTTCCAGTAGTATCCTTTGGTGACTTGCCGATATGCGAGGATGCGGTTGTGATCGCATTCTTTCTCCAGAAGAACGGCGCAAGCCCCATCAGAAATCAGGTTATAGATCATTTCCCGCTTACAGCCTGCAGGCAACACGTCAGCACTCACGCAAAGGGCGCGGCTGGCACTCCTGCTGGAAAGCAAAAAGTCCTTGGCAAGTTTTACCGAGGCCATCAAGCCGAGACACCCTGCTTGGCTCACTCCGAAGGCAGTTGCGTGGGTCAGCTCCAGCTCGTACTGCATTTGCGCAGCGGGGTAGTTGAAAGCTGAAAGCGGATCGGGAGTCTCGACTGCATGGCAGCCAGGTGTTGCCCCGGCATAAAAGAGCGCACCTATGGTGGCGCGATCTACACCTGTGGTGCACAGTAGCTTGTTGGTGGCAGCGGTCGCGAGAGCGTACGACGATTCGCGGCTCAGTCGTGCGCGGCTAAAGCCAAATTCAGACAACCTGGCCGCGGGGCTGTCGAGCAAACCTCGCGCTTCCAGTTCGTCTACAGATATCGTGTCCGAACCCAAAACATACTCGATCGCCGAAATGCCAACTTGCATCAATTCACTCCCTTGCTCTGAATTCGAACCCTCACAACAACGCCCTCCTAAACTTGATCGAACTATAGTGCATTGAATAGGAACTGCTGGAAACCCTTGTGACACTTCTCGAAGTGTGAAGCTTTTTGAGGTGAAAGCAGGCGTCCTGAAGTTGAACTGCGCTGGGTTTGACACTCAGCTCGTCACAGATTTTGCTCGGCGTTCGACAAGGCAACTTCCTCATTGGAGATGGTTTCCGGGACGAATGCGGGATAGGTAATAGAAAAGGCCCTGGGGTTCGCTGACTCCAAGAGGAGAATCCGGACAGATGGACAAGTGGCGGTTGGCTCACTTCCGCAGAGATGCCAAAGCGCTTATTGAGAGGAGATCGAGCGTCGTTGCGAGGATTATTACCTTGACCAGGCCGGTATTTAAGAATGGGCGAGTGCGAACGTTAGACCGGATATGAGTGGGTCAACTTCTCTTGCCCTTTCGAACAGCTGGTGCCCAGTTAAAGCTTGAAGAAGGCTGGAGCTTAGACGAATTGACGGATTGTTTTTGTTCCTGGGGTTTCAGCCCACCTTCAACCCATCCGTGAAACTCTTCCAATCTCGTGAAGACTGCTGTCGATTACTGATACTGATGGCGTACTGATACTGATGGCGACCAACCATGCATCATAACTCTATGATATTCATACATTTAATAACTCATAACCCAAAGGTCGCTGGTTCAAATCCAGCCCCCGCAGACATGGGTTTTGCAGATTCTAAGCGGTGCCCGGATGCGACTCGGGGCCACATTCAGGTTTGACCGAGAATTATGCAAATCTGGGGCGGGAATTCCTTTTCAGAAACGCTCTAATCTCGTTCAGACATAGCGACGAGAACACGTACCCAGGCCCACGGTCCCGTTGCCGGCGTGCTCTTTGAGGTTGGTGCCGGGAACCAAGGCTACTGGAAAACATCGCTTGCCGAAATCCGCCGGTTTTGCGATGATGATGCACCGGTTTGCTTGGCGTCTTTTACGCTGCCTGGAGGCCCGGAAGAGCGTCGCAATTCTCAGCTTCCGGATCGGATTCTCTGCGGAAACTTCCCACGAACCTGCCGTAGCGGGTCTGGATCAAGAAGGTCGTTGGTCTCGCAACAATCGAAATCACGGTATTCGGTCAACCGTCAGATAACCCGCCTTCCCGTTCCGCCTCCGAGGGGCTTCCGCCCGATGCTGGCCAACGCCACTGAGTTGGGGGTACTCGGTTGGTTGAAGGGGTGAACCTTCATGAATGTCCCTCATCCTTTGCGGTCCATATGCGTAGCCCTCTTCCTATCTTTTCAATGCTGCTTTCTCGCTTCGGGCGGCGTACTGCAAAACAACGTTTCGCGATCTCCCGGCGTAAATCAAGACGACTCTGCCGGTCAGTTGTCGCCCACCCTCCCGGTTGAAACAGTGGTGATTCCTGGCCCCCTGCGATCATTTCTTCGCATGGCCGGCATCAGCCAGAAGATTTCTCTCGACGAAGTGATGCCGATGCTGGCGCACGGCATTTCTTTGCAAGGATACAAAGGCGGAAGTGAAACCGAGTTCCTTCGACTATTGGACCGGTATGTTCAGCTCGCACGACAGGTGCGGTCCTTCTCGGACGCGAACGGCACAATCCATATTGCGGGGTGTGCCGACGCGAGCCGGCTCATCGAGGTTCTCGGTTACAAGTCCAGGGGGACCTGCGGACAGCGCGATTTTGCTTTCGTGACTGCAGATGCGGAACGAGCATTCCTGACAATCGACTCTGGGTTCCCTCTTACCGCGCTTGAGGAAGCGCTGCAGAAGTCCCAACCGTTTGACTATCAGTTCCCGGCTTCCCGGGTCCCGATCTTCTATACAAACAAGGATTGGCTGGCGCTCGCGGCGTCGACAAAGAAGCCCAGCTCGGATCTGCTTGACATGCTGCTGCAGGATCGCACGGTGGATCGCCTCTATTGGGCCCTGGCAAAATGCGACGAAGAAACAAGGGTCGCGCTGAAGCAGTCACTGGGTCTTAAGAAATTGCTGACCCTCGCCCCGGATTTTGAGATGTACGGAGGCGAGATCCGCATCCATTCAGGAATGATCGATATGCCTGCTGGATCCGAGAAGAGCTGGCAGGACCTCGTGGGAGAGAGTCCAAGCTCCCCAGGCTCCTTCGTGACCCACCTGTTGACACGAGATCACGGCTGGCTGGCAGCCTATTTTGATGTTGTGTCTCGCTTGAATCAAATACAACAAACGCATATCACAGAAGATTCTCGTCTCGAGCGTCTATATTCGGCTTATCGATCAACAGCGAACAGAGACGCGGCGTACGGAGTCTTTCCGCGGAATGGCAATCTGCTGATATTGCTGACCTCTCTGAGGTGGAACGCCGACGGCGGACCCGTGATTCCCGGGACTCCAGAGTTTTGGCAGGAAGTCTTTCGAAAAAATATTGATGACCATCAGCGTGCAAAGCTAATCCATTGTTGCGACACCCCCGAGCGGACACTCGAAGCGTTGGTTGCTACCTGTCGATCCGAGTTCGATAGCGGTCCGACCGGGATTTTTCTTACGATGAGCGCAGTGGATGCCGCACGACCACCCGAACGGCGGTTGTCGCAGGAATCCCAGCAGCTGATCGCCAGCAAATTCTCTCAATATAACCGTTGGTTTCCGATCTTCGTCGAGTTTCCATCATTGGACGATATGGCCATAAAGCAGTTTGTGATTGCGGCCGACCGAATCGGTGCAATTCCAAATTCAGCTCTGCGCGCAAATGCGCTTGGCACATTTCAAGCGGAGGTCGGCGTCTGGCAGATTCTCGCTCGGCAAGGCGAGATCCCCGTCGAGAAACAGAATTCATCGTGGCAAGGCACCATTCAACCCTTCATCGGGGTTTCGAATTCGCTGCAATTGTTCGACGCATCCCGGATGGCTTTGCAATCAGTTCTCGCTGCATCCACTGGAAGGACGGACCTCTCCCAGGATGAGGTTATCGACGCTCTCGCTGGCCCGACTCAGGAGACTTCGGATGGCCAGCGCGTACACCGGGAGCTGGCTGAAAGAATTCGCGCCGTCATGGACGACCAGCGCCTGGTGTCTCTCGACACTCTATTCGGACTCTATGACGGATTGACGCAGATGGCGCACGGCTCCCATAACAGCGACCGCTTGCTTTCTCTTGCCGGCAACTTGAGGGAGTTTGAGATGCCACGCCCCATCTTTACGGGGAGCGAACGGAGCGACTGGTCTCCCTTGGTCTACACAAGCCGGCATGCCGAATTGCAGATTCGGACTGACCTGACAAAGATTATCCAGTCGGCGCACACGCCATCGCAGCTCGAATCCGCCCGCGGCCAGCTAACCCCATTCTTGAGGGACACGCTAGTTGGCTTGAATTATGCCTACTATGAGCCGCCGGGAGCCGCGGTTCTGCATTCCAATCCGCTCTTCGTGCGCTCCCATGACTTTTCAGCCGTCTCCATCCAGGGCATCGGAAACGTCTGGGGCGATTCAATATTGATCGGTGTGGGCGCCACGGCTGGAGGCGGCGCTTATCTAGTGGGTTCGCTCGCGAATTTGCCTTACGCTCTCGCGGCCACCGAAGGCGAATTGATTTCACCCAAAAATGTCCAGGCGTTGATCTGGAAGGAAGCCGTCCCAGACCTTCTCCTGGATGCCATCCTGCCGCGCTGGTGGACGTCCAGCCAGACCGAATTGCACGCTGCAGCGCTGTATCAGCGTGCCGGGGAAGAATTGTTTACTGCGGCGGCATCGAATCCTCGATTGCGATCGAGGGTAATCGGAATTCTTGCGGACCAAATGACACCGGATCGACTTGAATGGATAGATCGGAGCCTTGAAAGCCCGGAAACTGCCTCTTCGGCAGCGTTCAGGATGCTTCCATCTGAGACGTATTACCTGTCTGTCGAGTTCCGGAAGCAGTATCCGAACCAAACTTCTGATTTGGGAAAAGCGAACCGGGAGTTGAGCGATCTCTCTCAAGAGAGTCCGACTGACATCAGCCCGAAGCGTCTCTCAGCGGATTTTGGTGTGCCGCATTCCGTGTTGCTCGTAAGTAATTCCCGCATGCTCCTCAGCATGAAGCCTCCTCCTGCGTTTGCCGGGGACGCCAGTAGACTCCTGGCGCAATCTTGGGAATCCAACAATCTCTATTGGGCTCGACTTGCGGATGAGAAGGGTTATTCGCCGGTGATGCTGAATGTTCTGGTTCCCGCACTCACTCGCCGCATGGTTGTCAACATTTTCGCAAGCAGTATTGATGATTGGCCGGCGTTATTTCGGGCTATGCAGGAAACCGGGGACGAGTTTCGGAAGGGCAAGATCACAGTCGTCGGAGCAACTACGGTTGCTCTCAAGTAGTTCTCAAAACTGCACACTGGATTTGTTATGACAAAAAAATCTTTCGCGGTATTCGGAAGTCTCTCCTGTTTGATTTACATGGGAGTTGGTTCAACTCAGTTGGCGCCTCAAGACGACCCGATGCGCCTCCGCATGAATGTCGTTCTTGTACAGCTCAACGTGGCCGTAACCGACAGTCATGGGAACTACGTGACCGGCCTTCGCCCGGAAGACTTCTCTGTAGTTGAGGACAACATTCCTCAGAATGTCTCGACATTCGATGAGAGCCACGAATCTGGTCGCGGCACGATGGAGACAGCTCGTCGCGGAGTGGACGATAAACCGAAAGAATCGGGCGATACTCTCGCGTCGCCTGCTGCGAAGGCACTCGAAAGCGCTATTCCGAAAACCACCGAAGCGAGCTTGTTCATTCTCTTCGACACTAGCAATTACATGTACCGGAGCTTTGTCTTCGCCCAGGATGCAATCGCCGATTTTATCCGCTCCATGGACGGATCAAGCAAGGTTGCCTTCTATTCCTACAGCCGCAATCTTCTCCGCGCAACGGCGCTCACTCCCGACTCGTTCCAAGTGATCAACGGTGTCCGCAGTTCGGTAGCTGGCGATGATGCCGCACTATACAACAGCCTCTTGCTTACTGTGAAGGATGCGGCGCCGCTGAAGGGACGAAAGGCCATCGTGGTTTTTTCCAACGGACCGGATAATGCCAGCTCGGTTCCCCCGGAAGATGTGGCGGAACTGGCCGAATCGACCGGAACGATTATTTACATCCTCAGTACGCGTCAGGCACAGGAAGATCCAGCATCGGCCGCGGCATTCGAGAGGGTCAGCAAGGTTTCCGGCGGCAAAGCCTATTTTGCCAAAGATTGGCGACAAGAGAAAAAGGCTTTCGCTTCGATCCGGGAAGACTTATCCCACCTCTACACATTGAGCTATTATCCGCAAGCCAACCCCAACCGTGGATGGCGCTCCATAAAGGTGAGGTTGGTAGGCAAGGACCTGCAGAAGTATCACATTCGAACTCGGGACGGCTACAGGCTATTGCCCGGCGCCGCCCGGTCTCCGGATGATTCGGCCACAGCAGATTCAGAACCAGATCCAAATTAGGCCGGTCGTCCAACGACGGGCGTTTCGATGGGCACGCCATTCAAACTGGGTAAGGCATGGGGAGTTGGCGCAACAGACATTGCTACGAACAGATCCATTCGCCCATCCCAACTATCATGAGAAGAGCTTGCGAAGTTTCCCCAGAGATGACTCCCACAAACCCTGATGCCACTTCTGCCTGGGGATGGCCAGGCCGACATGCGTTACAACGACGGTTGTACGCCCGAAGTCGCCGAGCAATCGGATTTTCACCACGCTCGACGATGCTTCTGAAAGCGCATTGTGCTCCCAGGTGAAGAGGAGTTTACTTCTACGGCAAACCCTGTATGAGCAGCGAATCCTAGACCGTTCACCCTGCAAGCACAAGTAGCTGATCGAAAGAAAGCCTGCCCCAGCAAATACTTCCGTGCTGCCTTCGATTGTGTCGGGCGCTGAAAACCATGCTTCGATGTATTCCGGGACTGTGAGCGCCTGAAATATTCTGTGGCGATCAGCTTTCACACTCGCCATTGCGGAAATGCTGAGAGGCTGTATGGTCGGCGCGTACCTCTTCCACTCTCGTACGATGTGCACAGGGATTCGGGGGAATGCATTTGTGCTCATATTCGGACGACCTCAATTCAGTTGGCTGCATGCTTGCTGCCACAGGACGCCGAATCGACTATTTGT
>Ga0210400_10002306_pt1 | contig 17895 bp, 13 predicted proteins | sample IncBWH26MmetaG_FD_155456 | JGI IMG/M metagenome (GOLD analysis project Ga0210400, IMG submission 155456) | Forest soil microbial communities from Barre Woods Harvard Forest LTER site, Petersham, Massachusetts, United States - Inc-BW-H-26-M | ecosystem: Environmental > Terrestrial > Soil >...
CGCCTTGGTAATTGGCCTGGCCTCCCCCAAAACCCTGTTGCTCATTGCCACGATCACCCTTCTGTACTTATATCCCCTGCATCGGCTCATGCGGGCTGTTGAAATTCGTGGTTGGTCCAAAACGATATCCCGCTCACTGTTGTGGCTTGGTATTGCAGGGCTGGTGGCGTTTCTTGTTGTTTTTAAAGTGCAACGATTTTTTACTGTACCCTGGCTAGGCGGCCCTCGGATCAGTAACAGCATTCTTGCCCTGGTCGGATTCTCCTATTTTATGTTCAGGGCTATCAGCTTTCTGAATATCCAGGCCATTATTAAATTCGATGAACATGCCCCCTGGGCACTTCTGGCTTACACGTTATTTCCCCCGACAATTTCCAGTGGGCCCATTCAGAAATACCAGGATTTCCGAAAAGAACTGGCCGACCCGGCGCCGTTGTCGACCGCGCTCGTTCTTGCGGCTAGCTATCGGATTACCCGAGGCTATTTTCGCAAAGTAGTTTTAGCTTTCGTTCTTAACGAGGCCATTAGCAAGGTTTTCTCCCACACATCTCTGACAGTCCTAACGAGCACATTGGTGGTCGCGTTGCTGTATTTGTACTATTACTTCGATTTCGCTGGCTACTCGGACATTGCTATTGGTTTCGGGCTCCTTATGGGAATACGTGTCCCAGAGAATTTTCGGAAGCCCTTTTTGGCCACCACCGTTTCAGAATTCTGGCGGAACTGGCATATTACCTTAGTGGACTGGTTCCGCGATCACGTCTTTATTCCGCTCGGAGGAATGCAGTCCTCGCGAATACGAGCTGGGCTGCTAGCTTGCTTTACAATGGTACTGTGCGGAGCATGGCATGGGCTGGCGCTTAGTTTTCTGGTTTGGGGTATCTGGCATGGCTTAGGGCTTTTCTTAGAAGCCATCTCCAAAACAAGGCCAATCCCGCCGGCCCACCGTCATGGGATAGGTTACTGGACCAGAGTATTGCGGACAAATGCATGGGTTGCGGTTGGATGTATTTTATTTCTGCCAGATACAGGTAGCATCCTGAAGGTACTTAACGGATTTTCCAAGTGGTGAGGGTTAGTATGTCTAATTCAGTTCCTCTTAGCCGGTCCCACGTTTGGGCGGTTGTGAAATGGTCACTAATGTCATCCGCCGTCTTTTGGATGATAATCTACCGCCTTTCCCAGCTAGCCGTGCGAATGCCAGAGTTTGTGTATGTCAACTTCTAAGTACGCGACAGCGGGGCTATTCTTCTGTGTTCTCGCGGGGTGTTGGTTGGCATCGATCCCAATCGCGGAAGTGGTGTTTCGCCTGCTCGGAGATACTCCATCCCCGGATATGCAAGGCCTTTTCGTACCTTTTGCCAAAGGTAGCTATAAGCTGGGCGCTCTTGTCGATACTCAAGCTTTCTATGCTTCAGGACCCAAAACCATACACACTGATGGATTGGGCCTTCGTTGTGATGGGGAACGCCGTTTCGCCGCCAAACCAGGCGATGCGGTCGATGTGCTTGTGTTGGGCGATTCTCAGGGGTTTGGGAACGGCGTTAATTTCGAAGAAAGTATCGGCGGCACTCTGGCCGAAATTGAAGCGAAAGGAGGCTACCGTGTTTCCAATGCGTCCGTTGGCGGTCATAACCTACCCAGCCAGTATGAACTGGCTCGGTGGCTGGTGGATCAGCGGGGACTTAAGGTCGCGAAGTTTGTGGTATTTATCACACCCGCTATGATCAATAGCGGTAACAGGCAGGAGCAGGTAACGGTCGGCGACGATGGACGGCTCTACGGAGGAGGCGTCGGCTCGGCCACGCTAATAACACTCTGGATTAAAACACATCTAGTCATTTATTCACGCGTGCGTGATGCTGTTCGGAACAGCGGCATTGGGGTTAACCCAGCAAAAGCATCTTCCACCGTCTTTGAGTTTTACCAGGTTGGAAAGCCGACGGACGCCATTCGGTCCGATCTTCTGGCCGGTGTAAAGAAATTGCAGGGATTTGCCTCTGAACATGGAGCGAACATCTACCTTGTTTATGTTCCCCTGACTGTGGAAGCGGATTTCGGTCCGTTGAAGCAAGCCGCTGCCAAAAGCGGAATGGATTTGGATCCGAATGTTCCACTGCGCATAACTTCTTGGGTGGCTGAGCGGTTACACGTTCCGCTATACAACCTGAAACCGGTGCTGGAAAAGATTCGTGCGGAGGGCCGTCAGTTGAATGTTACCGGCGATTTCCACTATTCCCCAATTCTTTCCAAGGCCTGCGGCTCAAGCCTCGCGGCAGAACTAAAATTGCCCTTGAAAGAAACTCAACTGGCCAGGATCGATACGAGGAGATGATATGGAACAAGACGACATAATGCGCGAACTGCGAACCTTTATCCAAGAACGATTCAACGTTCCAGGAAATGATCCGGACTTTAACGATGATGTGAACCTATTTGATTATGGATATGTCGATTCATTTGGTGCCGTTGAACTAACTTCTTTCGTGAAGAAAAAATATTCAGTCGAAATTACTGGGTCAGACCTTGTAGCGTTTCCCTTAAACACGGTTAGGGAAATCGCAACTTTCACAGTCAACCGCCGACACGGAGGGATCTAGCGTGCCCAAAATAAACATTCCAATTGAAGGGATCAAAAAGGAAGATCTTCCTCAGCTCGAGTACGCCCTAACCTTCGCTTCCGAAGACATCATCGCTGCCCAGATCAATGAAAGGGATTCGATCGTTGAAGCGGAGGTTAAGACCGAAGCGGCCGCTGGACTCGTGTCCCAGAAAATCCGGGAACTCGTGCAACGCTATTCTCGAAGCGAGGTCGAGTTGCCCCAGGCCGTACATTTTCAACAGAACCGCGATCTTCCGATGATTGACGCCTGGTCTGGGCTACTACAACGCCGCTGGCTTACGCAGGTGGGACAAGGCCAAGTGATCTTACGGGGCCCGGCTGCACAACTAATGAGTCTCATCGACAGCAAGGTCGAGAGACAGTTTGCCAGGCAGTTTACGGCGGAATTGGAAATTTATCCGTCGACCATAGAGAGTAAGACTCTAGACCGGTGTGCGCACTTCACCTCCTTCCCGGAACACATGGACTTCGTGACTCACTTGAAACAGGATCTGGATGTACTAAACGGTTTTTCTGATGATTGTCGCGAGAAAGGCTGGTCATCGGACCTTCATGAAGGACGAATGGCTGCAAGTGAACTGGCTATCAGTCCCTCTTGTTGCTACCATTGTTACGAAGGCATGGAGGGATGGCAGGTGCAACCTCCTGGTCGATGTGCCACCGCCACCCTATCTTGCCATCGCTATGAAGGAGCCAATCATCGATCATTGAGCCGACTACGGGCATTCACTATGCGCGAGGTCATTTTTGTTGGTCAGCCCCGCTATGTCATCGAAGCCAGGGCCAAGGCCGAGGAAATGATCATTGAGTGGGCCAAACAGTGGGAGTTGGACTGCTCGTTCGAGACTGCCAATGACATGTTCTTCACCCAGGACTTTTCGGTCAAGGCATCTTTCCAACGCTTGCACGAGGGTAAGAAGGAACTGAGGCTGCGGCTTCCATGGGAAAAGCAGTCACTGAGCGTTTTCTCCTCAAATTTTCATGCCGCTACCTTTGGCAAGGCATTTAACATTACTGTGAGCGGTCGCCCAGTGACAACGGGCTGTGTCGCTTGGGGATATGAGCGTTGGGTCTACGCGATTTTCAGTCAATTTGGCTTCGACGTCAAGCAATGGCCCGAGGAGTTGAGAGAGGAATTTGAGAATCATCAAGCCAGACCGTGCCTGTGAAATGACTACTCTGGAAAGTCTGGATGTACAGCATTTCGACCAAGTAGCCCACTGGCTTTCCAGGCCGGGAATCAATCGCTGGTTGACACAGGAATGGCGCCACAACGAGACTAGCGCGAGTATTGTTGCCATTGCAGTGCGCAACCGCCGCAACCGCCTTTTCCTAGTCCGGCATGACGATGAGCCATGCGGGCTGGTAGGATTGGCGGATATCGAGATTGTGGACCGAACCGCGATGGTCTGGTATTTCTTGGGCGACGACAAATTGTCGGGACAGGGGATCATATCCGAAGCGGTGCGCGAGTTAGCTCGCGTGGCTTTTGGACAGCTCGCGCTGGCATCCCTATATGCTTGGGCAATGGAGGACAACGTTGCTTCACAAAGGGTCTTGCAGCATGTAGGCTTTCGGAAGGTTGGGCGAATTCGCCAGTCGGCCTGTTTGGCTGACCGTCAGGTCGATCGGCTATATTTTGATCTGATCCCGGGTGAAATAAGCGTTAGGCATGAGGCCGACGCAGGACCTGAACGGAAGCAACCAAGGCAAGGAAGCTAGCTCGCGTTACAGGACCCCCCATCATCAACGAAACCACCCTGACGTGCATACCCATAAGTACAGCGAGAACTCAATGCACTGAGCGGCGAATCGACTGTACTAAGGAGACCTTCCTCCCTAGTTCCAAAACCTGCATCATGCCAGATGAGATGGCTAACTTTGTGCCCGATTCTGGTGGTCGTGCATTCCGGTAGCCATGGTGGGGCAGTCGACTCGGTACAGTAGCTTTGGCACGGGGTGAAGATGAAAAAGTTAGTAATTCTCTGCTTGTTACTTGCTGCCTCTCATGTGTGGGCGCAATGTTCGGGGTCTGGCGTAGCATGGTCCTGCGCAGCGGGAAGTACCTCAGCGCAGATCCAGGGCGCAATTAACTCCTCTATGGATGGGGCGGTTATCACCCTGGCGGCAGGTTCCTACACGGTTTCAGTTGGCGGAGTAAATTTCTCAAACTCCCACGGGGCAACACTTATTTGCGCGACCCCCCCGCAAACAGTTGGTGCGGCCACCGTTAATCCCTGCACCTTCTACACCTCCGGCACCATTACCGCGATTGGCGGCGGGGGATACTTTGGCGGCACGAATCCTTACGTCTACCGGGTTTCTGGTTTCACCTTCGATGGCAGTGGTAGTGGTAATGGTCACGTCCTCAACTGGGACAACTACAACGGAACAAACGGTCCTCTGACTATGTACGGTCCCAATAATCTTGGCGGAATCCGCGTAGACCACAACACTTTTCAAAATTTCCTCGGCGCTGCCGAAGTGATTTTCTTCGGTCATATCGGTCTTCAGTCGAGTGGCACGGACGGGATAGGGCAATATGCTGGAGTGGTCGATCACAACCTGTTTACCGGAGCAGATCAGTACAATGCCCTATTCTGGGCGAACAATCCTAGCTCATCGCCGCCATCGGTTCAGCTCGGTTCATGGAACAACATTTTCTTTGAAGACAATAATATCGATTTCAGCGCAATGACAGATGCGTCAAATGCCGGATGCACTGATGGATGGGGTGGAGCAGCATTCGTTATCCGCCATAACGCATCCAGAGATTGCTTGTGGGCTATGCATGGGTCCACCCATGCGGGCGGTCCTGCGAATTACGAGTTTTATAACAATTCGGTCACGCTGGACCTCAATGCTACGGGAGATGAGGACGGAGGCGGGCCTACAACCATTGATTGCATCCGCTGCGTCCACCTTCAGGGTTCTGGAACATCGATCGCATTTAACAATACCTTCACAGTTGCAGCCGGCAATTCGAAAAGTGGCTCTCCTGTAGTTCAGCAGGATTACCGCTCCTATGCCTTCGGCCCTTCCGAAGACACCGGCGTGGTGGCCTGTGATGGCACGGTCTTAAGTTACTCCTGGGAGGATATCGTGTTCTCCGATGGCAATCGCACCCCATCAGGTAGCAATTACGGATATCCATGTTGGCATCAGCCGGGGCGCGATTTTTATGGCAATTACTATCCGATCTACTCGTGGAATAACTACTGGTCAGACACACTCACTCTCATCAATTGGGTTATGGCTGATACCGGCGGCGTAGTCCCTAACGGTTCATTTCCTCCAAATAATTGCAATCCGACGGCTACCGGCAACTGCGATTACTTCACCTTCCACATGAAGGCAAATCGGGAGTGGTTTAATGCGGTTTCAGCGTCTGGACAAAGTTCGCCGACATCGCCGTTCAACGGTACAACGGGGATGGGTTTCGGAACGGTCGCCAACCGTCCCACTACTTGTACGACTAGCACCGAAACCGCCTTTGGGGCCGGCGCGGCGGGAGTTGGCTATTTCGCTACGGACGTTGGCAGTCAGGGCACCCTTTACACCTGCTCCGCGACCAACACATGGACCGTCTACTACACCCCCTATACTTATCCACACCCATTGGTCGCGGGAGAGCAGCCTCCACAACCACCAACAGGCCTCCAAGCCCTTGTTAACTGATTTCCGATGGACAACCCAAGTAGCTCCTGTCGAAGAATTCTTTACGGAAGATTGAACCGGAACACGTGGACACCGGCTTTTGCTGAGTCGCTGCAGGAGATGCTAAGATCGGCCCAGCTATGACACCGTCGGCGACGCTCGACGCCATCAATCAACTGCCCAAGAACTGGCACGGCTCAGGCTCCCTCGACGCGCGAGTGTTAAACGCTATCGCGAAACATGTGCCATCGGTCAATTGCTCCGCTGAAACAGGTACTGGCAAGAGCACGTTGCTGTTTTCTCACCTGAGCCAGCATCATACAGTCTTCACTTTTGATGATGCCGGCCACGGAGACTCTCTTCGCGCCGTGCAGGAAAGCCCGCTCTTGAACGGGAACCATGTACATTTTGTCTTAGGCCCCACACAACGTACATTGCCTGCTCATGAGTTCAAGGGCATGCTTGACGCCGTTCTGATTGATGGTCCACATGGCTATCCGTTCCCGGAACTCGAGTACTACTTTTTCTATCCGCATATTCGTTCCGGGGGGCTGCTCGTTATAGATGATGTGAACATTCCGACGATCAGCCACTTGGTTGATGTCATCCGCCAGGAAGACATGTTCGAAATGGTCAACACCGTGCAGTGTACTGCCTTTTTCAGCAGAACAGATTCGCCACCACGGGATCCTTTTGGGGACAACTGGTGGCTGCAAGCGTACAACTCGAAACACTATCCGGACCACCGATTCTGCCGGATGACGTTGTTGGAGCGTCTGAAAGCACGCATCCCATCACAAATCAAACAAGGAATTAAGAAGCATTTTGGTTTTCATCGCCATGCCTAATGCCTCTTAAGGCAATAAGTCTGATCAAGGTGCTTCTCATTGCTAGTGATCCCCCCGAAGACGTTAATGAGCATTTCCAAAGTTAAGACATTTCGCAACGTGATCTACATGTCCCTTACTAAGGGCGCCACAGTGACTTGCCAAGTCGCGGCGAGCTTAGTGGTAGCCAGGAATCTGACACCCTCTGATTATGGAGTCGTCGGATTCGCCTTCATCATTATCGGTTTTTTGTCTCGCTTTAGCGACGTGGGATTGGGTACCGCAGTTATTCGGCGCCCCCAGCTTGATCAGAGTAATCTTTGGACTGCGTTCACGCTGAAGACCATTCTCAGTACCGGCGCTTTTCTTCTCGCTCTCTTAATCGCTCCGTTCGCGCACCATTTTTTCGAGCACCCGGCGACCGGCAATGTGATCCGGTTGATGGCTGTGGACTTCCTGATAAGCACAATTGGATTTCTACCGCAGACTACCCTAGAGCGAGAAATGAATTATCGAGCCTTGGTCATTCCAGGAATCGTGGGTGCGGTCGTTCGTTGCCTGCTGATCATTGTATTGATTCTGCACGGGTGGAAATATTGGGCAATTGTTCTTGCCGCCCTTGGCGCAAATCTGGCGGTCGGAATTGCAACTCAAATCGTAAGGTGGGTGCCTGTCCGCCTCCATTTCGATTGGGTCGACGCCCAAAAATATCTTCGTTTTGGCCTGCCCTTGTTTGGCAGCGGCGTTGCGGTGTTTGTGATATTTAACGTGGATAATTTCCTGGTTGGAACGGCCATGGGAAGTAAGCAACTTGGTTATTACGCGCTGGCATTTACCTGGGCTAGCTTCATCTGTGCACTCCTCAGCGACACCGTTAACAGCGTGTTGCTTCCCACACTTTCCGCGATCCAGAATGACATTAACGCAATGCGCCGATGGTATCTCAAAACCATTGATTTAGCGGCTTTCGTTGCAGTTGTCTGCAACGGTGCTCTGCTTGTAAACGCACACTCCTTCTTAACATTCTTGGGCAAGGGTACCGACAAATGGGCACCGGCCGAGATCTCCCTAAGAATTCTCTGCGTTTATGGGATTCTGCGGGCAGTGACCGAGCCTCTGAGCCCATGCCTTCTGGCGCGGGGACGAACCAAGCTGATCTGGCACTCCAACGTTTTGGCCGGGACGATCGAGGTACTGTTGCTTTTGTTGGTGCTGAGGTCAGATAGAATTGAATTGGTTGCGGTCGTCGTACTTTTCGCATACTTGAGCCAAGCCATCGTCTATCTTCCCTATTTGCGTGAGGATATGTCCATAGGTTTCGGGGATCTCGTCGCCCAATTGTGGCCAACAATACCGGCAATAACTGCGGGTTACCTGCTCACGTCGTTACTGCCCTTAACTGTGGAAGGACCGCTCTTTACACTAGTAGTCAGAGGATTGTTCACGGCCTTGGTCATTGCAGTTACGCACGGCCTTTTCAGTCGATTTCGCTGCTTCCAAGAAGCGGGCGGGATGATCTTGCAAAACTTCGCCCGTAACGCCGGATGACCTCCAACAACAAACGGCAAGCCGCGCTGACCGGAGGGTTCGCATTCTATAGGAACCACGACAGTCAGCAAGTCGAACTGCGAGGTTAATGGAGCAGGTTGTTTTGAAGAGATAAACGAAATGCTCGCCCTTCATATTCGACATTCATCCCTAAAATGACTTCGGCCGTCAAACAAGCTGCGTTTACGAGGTAATAAAAAATGGCTCGTACCACTGATCATCTCTCGTTGAATCCCAATGTGGTTCTAAGACGATTAAGATGGCTGTCAAATTGGCACATTCCCCCCTTTTTTCAACGGGCCCTGCCCCGCCCGGTCACGAATGGATTCCGCGAACTTAAGGGGCGAATCTTAACACGTAACTTCCACCGCCACATTGAATTTGAACAGTCCATTGAGGACGTGTTGGCGAGTGCATCCGTGTCCGTAGTTGTGCCGGTTCATGATGCACCGACGGTCACGAGACGCTGCTTAGCTAGCCTGGAACAATATGCTCCGAACGCGGAAGTTATAGTTGTCAATGACGGGTCCAGTCTTGCGGCGACCAGGGACATGATCGAGGATTTCAGGAGCCGCAACGGATGGAAGATTGTTAATCACGAGAAACCTGTTGGTCATAGCGCGGCGTGCGGAGCGGGAGCCGGTCTGGCCACCCGGCCGTACCTTTGCCTTTTAAACTCTGACACAGTGGTCACACCCTGGTGCTGGAGGCTAGCCAAGCAAGTGTTTGATGATGATCAAGACATCGCCGTAGCTGGGCCTTCCACGAGTAATTCCGGGAATACCCAAACTTTGCCTTTAGCGGCCGAGTTACGTTCCTATTGGAATAATAGCCAAATATGTGATTTTGCGAAGTGTTTGTTTGGCGAAAGCGAAGGTCCCATTGTTGCGGATCTACCTTGGGCTTCGGGATTCGCCTTTTTCATAAGACGTAGTCTGTGGGAACGGCTTGGCGGATTCGATCGAAACCTTCCCGATTATGGCAATGAAGTTGAGCTGTGCAAACGTGTCGCGGAGAAGGGTTACCGCACGGTATGGATTCGCAACGCTTATATTCATCACCTCGGCCAACAGAGCTACAAGGAAACGATTGGCCGTGGTGGCATCCTCGCACGAATCCGAGCCGCTCAGATCTATACGAAACAAAAAGGACATACGTTGGACCTGTAAACCAGATGTACACACCGAGCACCGCACGTGCGTGATCGTGTGCCGTACGGATTCTTTTTACCAAATCGAGACTAAATTCAGTGAAGGTTTCAGCCATCATTCCCACTTTCAATCGACGTGACTACGTCACCCGCGCCGTTGACAGCGTGCTTGCTCAAACGGTTCCCGTGGATGAGATCATCGTCGTGGATGACGGTTCTACCGATGGTACGATACAAACAATTCGCAGCCGTTATGGATCACGCGTGGCAGTCCTTCGGCAGGAAAATGCGGGAGCTTCGGCAGCCAGGAATCGGGGGTTGCGGGAAGCGCGTGGCGAATGGATTGCTTTCTTAGATAGCGACGACGTCTGGTCTCCGACCAAGATCGAGCGCCAACTGGAAGCTTTGGCCACGCTAGGAGATGGCTTTGGTGCATGCTTTACAGATTGCAAGTACATGGGTAGCTCCACCTCAGGCCGCTCCGCGTTTGAACGGGCAGGGCTTGAGACTAATTCAGATTTCGGTGAACTTAGCAATCCAATGAAGTACATCACGGGAATGTATCCTGTTATCTACATGCAGAGCCTGATGGTTTCGCGTTCTCTGCATGACGAGGTCAACTGGTTTGACGAAGCCCTCGTCGTCGAAGAAGACGTAGACTTGAATTTCAGGCTTGCTTTCAGAACTAAGTTTTGTTTTGTGTCGGAGCCGCTTGTCACGATTGACGATACTCGTTCTCGTGATCGCCTGACAGGACTGTATGCTGGTAGGACCGACCGAGTATTTGCTTGCATCGAGCATCGACATCAGAAGTGGCTAGCTTTTCCTTCCGTGGACGCTGACACGCGTCAAATGTTGCACCAGAGTTTGCGCCACCTATACTACACATGGGCCATTTCCCGCCTTTATCAGTTTAGGATATGTGCAGCAGTTGAACGGCTCTCGAAGGCACGAGCAATGGGCGACAGCTATCTCGCAATCTGTTCTATGCTGGCCTCACGTACCACTGCAAAACTGCTTAGTGCTGTGCGCGGACGATAGAAATGGCCCTCCACATGGAGACCGGTGGAAAAAGCACATCGCGGATCTCGCAACCTGGTGGCTCAGTGCCATCACCTGCAGCACAGACTACCCGGGGCAAAGGTGCATCTTCATCGTTCCCCACCACCACGCCGTACCGAATCCCCAAGCGGATCATCCAGACCGGAAAGCAGGTTCAACAGCCCTTGCAGAACCGAGCCATGATGGCGAATATCAGGCTGCTAAACCCGGATTACGAATATCTATTCTTTGACGATGAGGGAGTCAGAAGATTTATCGCGCAAGAAGTTCCGCAGTACCGGGAGGTGTTTGATTCCTTTCGCTTTCTCATTCAGCGATACGATTTCTTTCGATACTTGGCAGTTTATCGCTACGGTGGGTTCTATCTTGACTTGGACGTGATGCTTGCCTCTGGCCTTTCCGGCCTCTCGGAGTGTGGCTGCGTGTTTCCCTTTGAAGGACTCACCTTGAGTCCGTTTTTGCGCAATCACTACCAGATGGATTGGGAAATCGGGAATTACGCATTTGGGGCTGCACCTCGACATCCGTTTCTTGAGGCAGTAATCGAAAACTGTGTGAGAGCGCAAAAGGAACCGGGTTGGGTCAAACCGATGATGCGTGGGTTACCGTTCCTGTTCAGGGACGAATTTATGGTTTTAAATACGACGGGACCCGGATTGATTTCCCGAACTTTAGCCGAGAACCAGGAGATAGCCAGAACAGTTACAGTTCTTTTCCCCGACGATGTGTGTGCCGCCAGCAACTCCAACCGATTTGGTGATCTGGGCGTTCATTTAATGGAAGGTTCCTGGCGGACGCGAGGTAGCCGGACACGCAGGCGGCTGGCGCAGCGCTGGGAAAGCTGGAAAATGCAGGGACTCTTGAAGCAGAGCCGCAGGCTCGGAAAAACAAGAAGTCACTTACCAATACCCGAGGCCGGCGTGGAGCATCGGGAAACCAGCTCTACAAAGGTTTGCTCTATTAAGACGGACAGGTCAGGGTTGGGTATTTCTCAGTTCGCTAGAAGAGTCCAAGGCCGATATCAGCGGGCCACGGCTCAACACTTTTGCCAGCGGCCATTTGCGGTCAATCCTGATATTCCTATTATTTCATTCACTTTCGATGATTTTCCCAGGTCAGCCTTGTTGACAGGTGGTTCCATTCTGCAGTCTTTTGGCCTGGGGGGTACCTATTATGCATCGCTCGGCCTCATCGGCCAGCAAACGGCAACGGGAAACATGTTCGTCGCGGAAGATCTGAAAACTGTGGTGGAACAAGGGCACGAGTTAGGATGCCACACCTTCAGCCACTGCCACGCCTGGGATACAAGCCCGCGTGCGTTCGAGAATTCAATTATTGAGAACCGGCAAGCTCTGAAAGGATTTCTTCCCGGGGCTTCTTTTGAAACCTTGTCCTACCCGATAAGCGTGCCGCGGGCTAGAACGAAGCGGAAAGTATCCAAATACTTCGCGTGCTGCCGATGTGGAGGCCAGACCTTCAATGTGGGAGTGGTGGATCTCAATTACCTTTCCGCTTTCTTCCTGGAACAGAGCAGAGACAACCCTGAGGAAATAAGAGACCTTATTGACCAGAATTGCCGGGCTGGAGGATGGCTTATTTTTGCGACTCACGATGTCTCTAATGACCATACTCGCTGGGGATGCACTCCTGATTTCTTTGAAGATATTGTGCAATATTCCGTAAATTCGGGCGCTCGGATCTTGCCGGTTTTTCAAGCCTACAAAGCCCTCCGGGCTAGATCGTCATTGTGATGAGTAGAGACATCAACAGAAATAGATAATATGTCGAGAAATTTACTGGCTCCCTGGCCTAACCTCCAGAGGAAATTCGAACGCGACTTGGGCAAACTGACTGGATGACACGAAAAAGACAAGAAATGCGCGTTCTGATGATATTGGAGAACTGCCCATACTTGCGTGACGCGCGAGTGCAGAAAGAAGCGGCAGCCTTGGTGGCTGCGGGTTATGGGGTATCGGTTATTTGCCCTGCTCATCATAATGAGCGAACGCGCGAGGTATTAGATGACGTCTGTATTTACCGATTTCGGTTGTGGTGGGCGAGTCGGGGTATCGCGGGTTATCTAGCCGAATTTGTTTACGCAACGCTGGCAATCGTAACGCTGACCATATTCGTTTTACTTCGCGAAGGGTTCGACATCCTTCACGTCGCAAATCCGCCGGACTGTATGGTTCCTGTACTCAGCATTTACAAGCTGATGGGAAAGTTGATCATTTACGACCAGCACGATCTGTGTCCGGAGCTTTATGCGGCAAAGTTTGAGCGGCCGAACCGATTCGTTTTGAAAGTGTTGAAATGGCTGGAACGATCCTCTTATGCACTTGCAGACCATGTGATCGTTACAAATGAATCGTATAAAGAAGTCGCCATGAAGCGAGGTCTTTTGGCAGAATCAAGAATTACGGTAGTACGGAATGGGCCTACATTATGGAATCTGGGCGTCAATGACATAGACCCGCAGCTCCGAAACAAATCGGCGAATATTATTGCGTTTGCCGGCGTCACAGGATCTCAGGACCACCTAGACCACTTGTGCCACGCCTTATTTGATTTGCGCCATCGATTGGATCGCGAAGACTTTTATTGTATTGTGGTGGGAGATGGGGATGCTTTACCCGAGACCAAGATGCTTGCCCGAAAATTGGGCTTGGAGGACAAGATCTGGTTTACTGGCTGGGTGAGCGACCCAAAACTGTATGCACGATATATATTCACCGCTGACATATGCGTGGTTCCCGACCCGTCTAATAACTACAACGACCGGTCGACATTCGTGAAGGTCATGGAATACATGGCTGCCGGTAAACCGATCGTCGCGTATGATCTTCGCGAAACCCGGCGCACCGCTGAAGGAGCTGCCCAGTATGCGCGGCCTAATGACGTGCAGGATTTTGCCATAAAAGTCGCCAGCTTGATGGATGCCACGGCTCTTCGAAGGTCGATGGGGGGAATAGGACTACGGCGAGTTCAACAAAAGCTGGCTTGGCATCACTCTGTACCCAATCTGCTTCACGTGTACAACGAGATCCTCAAGCCACGAGCGCATTCTCTCGTGCCTTCCGTTGACAGAAACGAGTGCCGAACAATGTGACCCATCTGGGTTTTCATCTAAGAAGTCTTAGTGGATCATCCAGGTAACTTGAAATACGTTCCTCTCTCATGGAATCAGCGTTGAAATGGAATGGTTATCAAGTTACTGGAGCCACTTCACAGTGGTTCAGGGCTGCTAAGGGTCCCAAAAGCTCGCTCAAAGGTTGTGGTAAATGACATTCCTTTAATCCTAAGAAAGGTTTCTTCTTGGCATATTAACGGTTTTCACAATGTTTCTGAATAGAGCCTATTACCTCTTCAAGCCGATCATGCCCTGGCGCCTGCGCTTGGCGCTGCGGCGATGGCGTGCTGACCGTCGGCGTCGGGCCTTCGCAAATGTGTGGCCGATCGACCCTAGGGCGGGGGGTACGCCTCCTAGGTGGCCGGGATGGCCGGACGGCAAGCGCTTCGCGCTGGTGCTCACGCATGACGTCGAGGGCAGCAAGGGAGTATCGCGCGTCGAGCAGCTAATGAAGCTTGAACAAACGCACGGATTCCGGTCGTGCTTCAACTTTGTTCCAGAAGATGAGTACCGTGTTCCCGACGCCGTGCGAGAAACCCTGGACCGCTCTGGATTCGAAGTCGGCGTACACGGCTTGGAGCATGACGGCAAACTCTACAGCTCCAAAGCAACATTCGCAGCCAAGGCTCCGCGGATCAAGGAATATCTCCAGCACTGGAATTCCTCCGGGTTTCGTTCACCTTTAATGCAACATAGGCTGGAATGGCTCCACGCATTGGACGTAGAGTATGACGCCTCCACCTTCGATACGGACCCATTCGAACCTGAGCCGGACGGTGTCAGCACCATCTTTCCGTTTTGGGTTCCAGGTCGGAACGGAGGAGGTTATGTAGAACTTCCATATACGCTCGTTCAGGATTTCACTCTTTTTGGGGTCCTTCGCGAACAAAGCATAGACATTTGGAAACGCAAACTTGATTGGATTGTCGAGCATGGTGGAATGGCATTGCTGAACACTCACCCGGACTATATGTGTTTTGAAGGTCAGCCGAACCGGGATGAATATGCGGTCTCGTACTATGAGGAACTTTTGCGCTATGCGCGCGAAAAGTATCAGGGATCCTATTGGCCTGTTTTACCCCGGGAAGTTGCTCAGTATTATCGTGCTCAAGTCGCGCTTCCTTCGCGGAATACACGCAAGAAAATATGCATGGTGGCGTACACCCCATACGAGGCTGATAATCGCGTCCGGCGCTATGCTGAAACACTGGCAAAACGCGGAGATCTCGTGGATGTGATCGCCTTAAGTGGGACTGACTTCGGAGAACCTCAGAAAGAGATCAACGGTGTCACGGTTTATCGAGTTCAACACCGGGAACACAATGAACGTAGCAAGTGGACTTATGCGTGGCGCTTGGTACGCTTCCTTATGAGATCCTCGGGTACGCTAACAAAATTGCATAGGCGGAACCGCTATGACGTGATTCACATCCACAACATGCCCGATTTCCTGGTTTTTGCAGCATGGTATCCGAAATTGACCGGCGCAAAGCTAATCCTCGATATTCATGACGTCGTCCCTGAGCTGTTCGCAAACAAGTTTTCTACGAAGCTCAAATCAGTCTATGTCGGTTTTCTGAAGGCAACCGAAAAGATGTCGGCCAGGTTTGTTGATCATGTTATTGTATCGAATCACCTTTGGCATAAAACTGTTACCGCGCGCTCAGTATCAGAACAAAAGTGTTCGGTTGTTATTAATCATGTTGACCCCGAAATGTTTTCTCGACACGTCAGAGCCAGGAATGACGGGAAGTTCATCGTTTTGTTCCCAGGTAGCCTTCAGTGGCACCAGGGACTTGACATTGCAATTGAAGCCTTTGTTCACTTCAAGGAAAAGGTGCCAAACGCGGAGTTCCATATCTACTGTGGGGCGGGCGGCGACAGGCAAGACGAGCTAAGACGGCTCACGCAAAAGCTTAGCCTTGAGGACAGTGTTAAGTTTAAAGGCGGTGTTGCGCTCGATGAGATGGCACAAGTAATCGCCAACGCCGATCTTGGCGTAGTCCCCAAACGGGCTGACTCATTTGGAAACGAGGCTTACAGCACCAAGATCATGGAGTTTATGTCCCAAGGCGTGCCGGTAGTGGTTTCTCGAACCAAGATTGACACTTTTTACTTCGAAGAAGGAGTTGTTCATTTCTTTCCTTCTGGCGACAGCCATGCCATGGCGGAGGCTATGCTAGACGTGATCAATAATCAGGAATTACGTCAGTCTCTCGTTGCCCGTGGTTATGAGTACGTCGAGCGCAACAGTTGGGATCGAAAAAAGAAGGAATATTTGGACCTGATAGACTCCCTCTCAGCTGAATGCTTTGATGACGTTCAACCGGTTCTCGACTCAGCCTCGATGACACCACCGCGTGACCAAACCACGCCCACTGTAGATCCTTTAGAGGACGTAGCGCGCTTGGCGCTCGAGCTAAATGAAACTTCGTCCGTATCCTCACTGAAAAGCAGGTAAGCTCCGACGGGAAAAAGCCTGCACAACGCCGGAGATCGCGGTAAGAAAAACATCGAGCGTGATTGTGAGCGGATCAAGAACTAGTCACCTTCGAACCTATCAGAGATTGGCTATGCTGTATGGTTCGCGAGGGAAACCGGGTATTGCGTAGCCGTAATAACTCGCAAGAAAGGAGTATCTGCCGGTCGTGAAAGCAAATAGCGTTCTCACGCGTTCTGCGCAATCTCATAGTGGTCCGTGTTCCGCGGACTGTGATGTTGTGGTTGTTGGTGCCGGCCCCTATGGCCTTTCCGCTGGCGTTCACCTCAAGGCGAAAGGCATTGCGGTGCGTGTTTTTGGGGAACCGATGGAGTTCTGGGCTAGCAAGATGCCAGAGGGAATGCTTCTACGCTCGCCTCGAGTGGCGTCCAGTCTATCCGACCCTGATCGAGCGTTCACCTTGGAAGCCTATGAGACCGCGTCAAAGAAGGAACCCTGTGCACCGGTCCCTCTGGAGACGTTTGTTGAATATGGCAGATGGTTCCGCCACCAATTAGGCTCGGACCTGGACCGCAGAACGGTTCTCCGTATCGACCGTGATGAGCCCGGATTCAGGCTTACTCTGCAGGACGGAGAAGAAATTCGCTCGAGGTTTGTAGTGATTGCCGCAGGAATCGGTCCCTTTAAGAAAAAGCCCGCGGTATTCCAGAGCCTGCCTCCGCAGCAGGCGATTCATTGCTATGAGGGCAGGGATGTCAAAAAGTTTGCTGGGAAGAGAGTCGCAGTCATCGGAGCGGGGCAGAGCGCGTTAGAATCCGGAGCGCTCCTGCATGAAGCGAATGCGCAGGTCGAAGTGATTGTCCGAGAATCCCACCTGCGGTGGATCGGCCAGCATTCATGGCTGCACCACATGGGACCGATTTCTACGCTCCTTTACTCTCCGCACGATGTCGGTCCGCTGGGAATCAGCCGCTTGGTGGCATACCCAAAGATTGTGTCCCATGTACCGTTAAAACTACGCGACAAGATACGCACGCGAGCTGTCCGACCTGCGGGATCTCGATGGCTGCCTGAGCGATTGGCAGCGGTCAGGATCACGACTGGACGCTGTGTGTCGCAGGCCAGTACTGTTGGCGATGAGGTCGCTCTCAAATTTGATGATGGCAGCGAACGACGCGTAGATCACGTCCTGCTTGGAACCGGGTATCAGGTAGATATATCGCGATACGACTTTCTTCCGCAGGATCTGACACAGGATATAAGTCAATTTGACGGCTATCCCAAGCTTGCTAGCGGTTTCCGTAGCTCCGTACCTGGCCTCCACTTCATCGGTGCTACCGCGGCTCGCAGCTTCGGGCCCTTGCTGTATTTTGTTGCAGGCACCGAGTTCGCATCCCGAGAGCTAGTGTCTCACCTCTCGAAAAGTCGCTGACGGTTCGAACGTGTGCCATGAAAATC
>Ga0210400_10002309_pt1 | contig 17887 bp, 14 predicted proteins | sample IncBWH26MmetaG_FD_155456 | JGI IMG/M metagenome (GOLD analysis project Ga0210400, IMG submission 155456) | Forest soil microbial communities from Barre Woods Harvard Forest LTER site, Petersham, Massachusetts, United States - Inc-BW-H-26-M | ecosystem: Environmental > Terrestrial > Soil >...
CGCCGATATTGCGGACTTCGATGAGGTCACCGCTGTAGTTGAGGAAACTCCAGCTCGTCGGATATTTGGCGGGCAGTGTATCGACTTTCGGAATGGTCTCCGCCGGCAGCGGGTTGGGGAAATCCGCGCTGGCCGCCGTTGCGTTGACCGCCGCAGCGCACGTTGCGGCCCCGCCGATCGCCATGGCAAGCGCGCGCAGCCACCCGCGGCTCTGTGCCGCCATTCCAAAGTCTGCTCTCGGTTCGTTAGGACTCACGGCACCCTCGGTTGCGACCATTGCTCGCGCAAAATGGAATTTTTTGAAGCTGGTCATCTTCTTGCGATCCAGTGTACGTGAAGCGCCGTAAACTGAATACTGTTACCCGTTACCCGATATTTAGCCTGCATCAACAGGTATATTGTCCCGCATGAATGCCGCGCTACTTGCTTTTTATGTGGCCCTGGGCCTGGTCGGCGTGGCTTTCATCGTTGGTGCACTTCGCGCGGCGCGGCGCAGCACGACAGTGCGTTGGCCGACGCCCGTCGAGCTCCTTATCGGTCTGGTCACCGATTTTTTCGACACCCTCGGGATCGGCTCATTTGCACCCACCACGGCGATCTACAAATTGCGCCGGATCGTGCCGGATGAATTGATTCCGGGCACGCTCAATGTCGGCCATACCCCGGCCGCCATCGCCGAAACCCTCATTTTCGTGACCGCCATTCTGGTCGATCCGGTGTTGCTCGTGACCATGGTCTGCAGCGCGGCCGTAGGCGCATGGCTCGGTGCCAGTGTGGTGGCGCGCTTGCCGCGCCGCGCGATCCAAATCACGATGGGTGTTGCCTTGATCATCGCCGGCATCGCCTTCACTGCGAAAAATTTGGGCGCATTCCCGGGCGGCGGTACGGCCATGAGCCTTGCCGGATGGAAGTTCGGGCTGGCCGTGGGTATTAATTTCGTCCTGGGTGCTCTGATGAGCGCCGGCATCGGACTGTATGCTCCATGCATGGTCACCCTGGCGCTCCTCGGAATGCATCCGCTCGCCGCCTTCCCGATCATGATGGGGGCGTGTGCGCTGTTGCAGCCCGTGGCCAGCCTGCGCTTCTTTCAAACCGGTAAATTCGCGTGGGGCCCGTCCCTTGGTCTCGCGTTCGGCGGGGTCGTCGGCGTGCTCATCGCCGCTTACATCGTGAAGTCGTTGCCGTTGATCTGGCTTCGCTGGCTGGTCATCGTCGTCATTACCTACACGGCCTTTGCCATGCTGCGCTCGGCAGCCCGCGCGGAGAAGTAGATTCGGTGGCCATCATCCTGCGCATCGCCACTCTCGAGGACGTCCCGCAGATCGAAGCGCTGATTGCCCGCTCCGCCCGGGGCTTGAGCACGGCAGACTACCGGCCCTCGCAAGTCGAAGGCGCGCTGCGCGGCGCCTTCGGCGTCGATACGCAGTTGCTCGCCGATCAGACTTATTTCGTTGCCGAAGAGGACGGTCGACTGATCGGATGCGGCGGTTGGAGCTACCGCTCCACCTTGTTCGGCAGCGACGCGCGCGCCGGTCGCGATTCTTCGACGCTCGATCCGCGCACCCAGGCGGCCAAGATCCGCGCCTTCTTTGTCGATCCCGGCAATGCCCGTCGCGGGATCGGATCGCAGTTGCTGGAACGCTGCGAGCAAGAAGCGCGTGCCCACGGCTTTTGCCGCGTGGAACTCATGGCGACGCTCCCGGGCGTGAGGCTCTATGCCGCGCGCGGCTACGTCGGCGCCGACATGGTGCGCTTCGACGTCGGGTGCGAAGAAAGCATCGAATTCATCCCCATGCAGAAAACCCTAGTCGCGCCATAGACGCTGCCAACCCTCGTGGCCCAGACCGCGCAGGGTGCGGATGTTCCTACGGTAGATCTCCTCGATATCCGGCACGGCGGCGATGGCCCGCTCGATGCTCGCTTCGCGCAACAGGTGCAGCATGGGATAAGGAGAGCGGTTGGTGTAATTTTCGATGTCCGTGGGCATGGTGCCCTCGAACCGGTAGCGCGGATGAAAGCTCGCCACCTGCAACTCCCCTTCGAGACCCAGTTCGAGGATTGCCGCCTCGCACACTTCGAGGAAATCGTTGTATTCGATGAAATCCGCCAGAACCCATGGATGGATCAACAGAGTCGTCTCGCACTGCAGCGGGTCCGCGGCGTGCAGTTCGGTCAACTCTGAGCGCAGCTCGGCGAGCAGTCCGGATGCCGATCGGCTGTCGCTGACCCGCATGCGCACCCGGCCGCCGCGATAAGCACCCTCGGCGAACGGACACAGGTTGAGGCCGATGACCGACCTCTCCAACCAGCGGCGTGTCGCTGCAATGATTTCCTCGTCGGCCATGCACGGTCCTCCGCAACTCGGTCAAGTCTAACGGCAGCCACTTCGAGTATCCTAATCACTCGCTTCACCCTCGAGAGCCAAGGTAGATGCCGCAAACAATTCCAGCCACATTGATTCCCGGCGACGGGATCGGCCCTGAAATCGTCGATTCCACCCTCACCGTACTGCGGGCGCTCGGTGCGCCGTTCGAATGGGACATGCAGATCGCCGGGCTGGAGGGCGTCAAGACCGCGGGCGATCCTCTTCCGCCAAAGACGATCGACAGCATCAAACGAACGCGCCTGGCCTTGAAGGGCCCGCTCGAGACTCCGTCCGGGGGCGGCTACCGCTCCTCGAATGTGCGCCTGAGGGAGGAGTTCAAGCTCTACGCAAATCTGCGCCCCGCGCGCACCTTGATCCCCGGCGGCCGTTTCGACAAGATCGATCTGGTGGTCGTACGCGAGAACCTGGAAGGTCTGTACATCGGTCACGAGCATTACATCCAGATCGACGATGATCCGCACGCGGTCGCGATGGCGACCGGCGTCAACACACGCCAGGGTAGCCGCCGTCTGTTGGAGTTCGCCTTCGAACACGCCGTGGCCACCGGCCGCAAGAAGGTCGCCATCGTGCACAAGGCCAACATCATGAAGGCCTTGACAGGAATTTTCCTCGAGACGGGACTGGAACTGTACGAGCGCAAGTACCGAGGGCGCTTTGCCTTGGAAACCGTCATCATCGACGCCTGTGCCATGAAACTCGTGCTGAATCCCTGGCAGTTCGACGTGTTGGTAACCACCAACCTGTTCGGCGATATCTTGTCCGACTTGGTCGCCGGCCTAGTCGGCGGTTTGGGAATGACGCCCGGCGCCAACATCGGAGCCAACGCGGCCATCTTCGAAGCGGTGCACGGTTCGGCCCCCGACATTGCCGGCAAGGGGGTGGCGAATCCGACCGCACTGATGCTCGCCGCCGCGATGATGCTGGAACATTGCCATTTGCCTCACATGGCGGCGCGCCTGCGTAACGCGCTCGAACAAACGCTCAATGCCGACAATGTGCGGACCGGCGACCTCGGCGGCCATGCCGGCACGGCCGATTTTACTCGAGCCCTGGTCAATCGCATTGTCAATGCGTGACGTTTCGCCGGCCCGCGAGGTCGCCATGAAGCCGGTCATCTCCATCCAGAACGTCGTGAAGTCCTATGCATCGGGCCTACAGGCCCTGCAGCCCATCAATCTGCAGATCGACAAGGGAGAAATCTTCGCCCTGCTCGGCCCGAACGGCGCCGGCAAGACCACGCTGATCAACATCATCTGCGGGATCGTCACCGCAAGCGGCGGTACGGTGCTTGCCGACGGCCACGACATCGTGCGCGACTATCGGGCGGCGCGCACCCTCATCGGCTTGGTGCCGCAGGAATTGAGCACCGATGCGTTCGAGACGGTCTGGGCGACGGTGTGCTTCAGTCGCGGCCTGTACGGCCGGGCGCCCAATCCCGCCTTCATCGAGGGATTGCTGCGCGATCTGTCGCTGTCGGACAAGCGCAACAACAAGATCATGACCCTGTCCGGCGGCATGAAGCGGCGCGTGATGATCGCCAAGGCACTGTCCCACGAGCCGGAGATTTTGTTCCTCGATGAGCCCACCGCGGGCGTGGATGTGGAGCTGCGGCGCGACATGTGGGCCTTGGTGCGAAGTCTGCGCGACAAAGGTGTGACCATCATCCTGACCACGCACTACATCGAGGAAGCGGAGGAGATGGCGGATAGAATCGGCGTCATCAACAAGGGTGCTCTGATCCTGGTGGAGGAGAAAAAAGAGCTGATGAAAAAACTCGGCAAGAAGCAGCTCACCTTGCATTTGAAGGAGCCGCTGCGGCAAATCCCGATCGAACTCGCCGCCTGGGGTCTCGAGCTGAAGGCCGACGGCCATGATCTCGTGTACACGGTGGACGGCGGAAACAACATCGATATCTCCTCGTTGCTCAAGCGCATGAGCGAACTTCTGATCGTGATCAAGGATCTGCAAACGCACCAGAGCTCGCTCGAGGACATTTTCGTCGAGCTGGTGAGCGTGCGCCCATGACTCAGCCCGCGCGCTTCGTATTCAATCGGCATGGCGTATGGGCGATCTACAAGTTCGAGATCGCGCGCTCGCTGCGCACGCTGGTTCAGAGCCTGCTGACTCCCGTGCTCACCACGTCCCTGTACTTCGTGGTGTTTGGTGCGGCCATCGGCTCGCGGCTGACCACGGCGGGCGGCGTCAGTTATGGCGCGTTCATCGTCCCGGGGCTCATCATGCTCGCGCTGTTCACCGAGAGTCTGTCCAATGCATCATTCGGCATCTACTTCCCGAAATTCACCGGAACGATTTACGAACTGCTGTCTGCGCCCATTTCCTACGTCGAAATCGTGATCGCCTACGTCGGCGCGGCGGCCACCAAGTCGGTGGTGCTCGGCGCGACCATTCTGATCACGGCATCGACGTTCGTACCGATCAGGATCCTGCATCCGGCCTGGATGATCGCGTTTTTGCTGCTGACCGCGTTCACCTTCAGCTTGTTCGGATTCATCATCGGCATCATGGCCAAGGGATTCGAGCAGCTGCAATTCATTCCCATGCTGGTCGTGACTCCGCTCACTTTCCTCGGGGGAGCCTTCTATTCGATCGACATGTTGCCGCCGGCGTGGCGAACCTTCAGCCTGTTCAATCCGATCGTGTACCTGATCAGCGGCTTCCGCTGGAGTTTCTATGGCACCGCCGACGTCAGCGTCGGCATCAGCATGGGCATGACCGTAGGGTTTCTGATCGTTTGCCTGGGCGTCGTCGCCTGGGTGTTCAAGACCGGATTCCGGCTGAAAAACTAAGCGCGTCCGGCGGCAGATGAATCAGAGCGACAACAACCCCGCCTCCTACGCCCGCCGGCCGTGTGGCGCCGTCCTACTCCTTGCCTGGATGATCGCGGGCTGCGCGATCACCGCGCCGATCTGCCGTGCCGCGCCGCCACCGGTCCCGCGGCCACCACCGCCGCCGCTCAAGATCGACCTCGACGCCTTCGACGCGAGTAAAAAATCGCTGGCGCTGCCGAACGGCGTATCCCTGGCGTACATCGACCGGGGCGAGCAATCCGCTCCCGCCGTGGTGTTGATTCATGGCTACAGCGACAGCGCGCGCGATTGGGCGCCGTTGGTGCCTTACCTATCGAAGCGCTTCCGGCTGCTACTGGTCGACATCCGGGGACACGGTCAGTCGAGCAAGCCGGAGTGTTGCTACACTCGCCTCGATTTTGCCTATGACATCAAGCTGCTGCTGGACGCCCTGGGCGTGGCGAAGGCGGACGTCGTCGGACATTCCCTCGGCAGCATCATCGCCCAAACGTTTGCAGAATTTTGGCCGGAGCGAACGTCGCAGGTGGTGCTGATTTCCTCGACCGGCGGTGCGCCTCCCAGCCGTACCACACCGCTGCGGTTCGATTACGCCGCGGAGATTCGCAAGCTCCAGGAGCCGATCGAGGCGGACTCGCCATTCATGATTGCCTGGTGGGACTCACCGACGCCGGTGGATCCGGACTTCATCCGCCGGGAACGCAAGGATGCCGCCGGCATCCCACTGCGCGTTTGGCTCACAGTTCTGGATCAGGCACTGAATGCCGATGATCTCTACGCAAACCTGCAAAGCACCTTGCCCCGCCTCAAAGCGCCGACGCTGCTCATTTGGGGCAGCCAGGACCCGATCATGGAGGAAGACATGCGTCAATCGCTACGCCACGCCTTGCCGCATTCTCAAGTGAAGATCTTCAACGGCCTCGGTCACAACCCGTTCTGGGAGGATCCGCGCGGCGTGGCCGATGTCATCAACGCATTTCTGAGCGGTCGCTGAGCGGCTGGGCGCGCTGCTTAAGCGGCATCCGGGTCTAGGCCGACGTCCGCAGCATGGCATCGCTGCCGGTCCGCCGCGACATCGAGCGAGCGGCACGCCGCGATATACACGAAGGCGGATACCGGCAGCCCAATGAGCATCGCAATGTCCGCGCCGCCTAGCGCCCTCGCCACCGGCCCCTTGAAATGCTCGGTGCTGAAGAACGGAATCATGGCGACGAAGCCGATGCCGTAGGCCCACAACCCGCGCCAGTTCCAGCGACCGTACATGCCGCGCGCGTTGAATATTTCACGCACGGAATAATGGCCTTTCCTGATCAGGTAGAAATCCACCAGGTTGATTGCCGTCCAGGGAGTGAAGAGATACAGGAGGACAGCGAGGAACTCGCTGAATTTCTCGACGAAATTTTGCGATGACGCCAGCGCCAGCGCAGTGGCGACCACGGTTGAGGCGAGCAGCGTCAGCAATCGCTTGGCAAGCGTCGGAGGGCTCGGCTTGATCGAGTCCATGACGCTCAAAAGGGTCAACGACGCGCCGTAATAGTTGAGCGAGGTAATCGTCACGAGCCCCAGCAGCGAGCACAGCAACAGCGGCTTGCCGAACCCCGGCAGCACCGCGTCGGTCAGCGTGCGCAGTGCCGTAGCCACTTCCATGGTTGGATACAGCGCCGCCGACAACGTCCCGAGCAGCATCATCCAGGTCCCGCCGACGAAGGCGCCGAGATAGGTCCACCAAAATGAGGCGGCCACGCCGACGTCGCGCGGCAGATAGCGCGAATAATCCGACACGTAAATGGACCAGGCGATCTGGTAGGAAGCGGCCGCGAAGAATTGCGCCAGAAACGGCACCATTCGAAAGTCCCGCAGCGCGATGTCCTGCGCCGGCAGCTGCACCCGCGCGAGCACGGCCACCGTGAATACCAGCAGCGCCGCGATCAACAGGTATGCCACCCAGCGCTGCGCAAGATGGATCAGATCGTAGCCGATCACGGCCAGGGATACCGACAGAACCGTGAACACCAGCATCGTCACGGTCGAATCGCCGCCGTACAGCGACAGCACGGTCTGCGCTGCCAGAATTTGATTGAAGGCGTTGAAGCCGATATAGGCAATGAGCGCCACACCCCACACCAACAGCGCGCCGACATAGCCGAACTGCGGCCGCGATTGGATCATCTGCGGCAATCCAAGCTGCGGGCCCTGAGTCGAGTGAAAGGCCATGAAAAACGTGCCGAATGCGCAACCCAGCAGCACCGCGAGCGCCATCCACAGCAGGTGACCGCCGAGCGCAACCCCTACCACGCCGGTCGCCACCGTCGCCAGGTGCGCATCGCCGGAAAACCAGACCGGCCACAGATGCCACACCTTGCCATGCCGCTCGGCGATCGGCACGTAATCGATGGATCGCTTTTCGATCATCAAGTCGCCGAATTTTGCCGCCATATCGCTTCGTCGGTTGTGGATGACGGCGAAAATACTATCACCCGGCCGCGCGCAGCGCGGCGGGATTACTCAGCAGCGGCGCGGTGACGCGCGCGGCCGCTCAAAGTCCCAGCACCACCACCTTGCCGTTGACTTTTGGCGTCGGCCAAATCGGCGACGTCATGCCCGCGGCAACCGCGATCTTTTGTCCCTGACCGCTGTCGTAGGTGATGACGCCGCCGGCGATTGCTCCGCCGAGATCGGCCGACCACAGTTTCTTGCCGCTCACCGCTTCGAAGGCATAGAAAGTGCCGCCCATGTCGCCGAACAACAGCAATCCGCCGTTGGTCGGCGTCACACCCCCCGTGAGGGGAAAAGGTGCATGGAATTGCCATTTACGTTCGCCGGAAACGGCATCCGTGGCGGTCATCCAACCGCTCCAGCGCTTCGGGTCATCCTGCTCACCGAACCCCTTGGTGGCGCCGCTCCAGGGCTGGCCCGGCGGCACGCTCGCCAACGCGGCGGCCGGCACCATCCGTACCGTCGTGCACCAGTCCACCTCGCCGGTGAATAGGAGGTTATTGCCGGGATCGAATGCCGCCCCATTCCACTCCGCGCCGCCCTGTGAGCCCGGACAGAACCGCGTCCCCTGGCTCGTCATGGGCGAGTCGGCATTCGCCACGGTGGTGACGGGTTTGTTGTACACCAAGTGACCATCGTTGAGGTCGAACAGGTACAAGTGGCCATCTTTGGGCGCTTCGGCCAGCATCCGGTGCCCTACCCTGTTCAGGAACAAAACCGGGGCGCTCGACACGTCCCAGTCGTGGAAATCCCGCTTCACCAATTGAAAATGCTTTTGATAGGCACCCGTCTTGGCGTCCAGGACCACGATCGAACTGGCGAACAAATTGTCGCCTTCGCGCGATCCAGCGGCGAAATCCGGCGCGGGATTGCCGCCCGGCACATAGAGGAGTCCCTTGCCAGGGTCCAGCGAATACGAAGTCCACGTCGCCCCGCCGGTGATCGGGATGCCCTTGGCGTTCTTCCACGTGCCCTTGTTCGGTGCCGCACCCGCGGCCGCCGGCCCTCGCGCGACATCGCCCGGGGCTTTCGGCACCATATAGAATTCCCACACGATGTGACCCGTGACGGCGTCCAAGGCGTACATCCGCCCCTTCACGCCCTTGTTGTCCCCGCCCGCGTTGCCGATGAACACCAAGCCGTTCCAGGCGATGGGCGCCGCCGGAACCGACTCGCCTTTGGCAGGATCGGCGATCACGGTCGACCAGAGGGGCTTGCCGTTCTTCGCCGAGTAGGCGATGACGCGCCCATCGACGGTGCCGCGAAATAGGCGGCCGTCAAGCGAGGCCAGCCCGCGATTGACCTTGAGCACTCCGGACGCGAATTCGGCGTGGGCGCGCCAGTTCTGCTTGCAGTTGTTGGCATCGATGGAGATCGTATCGTGCTCGGTGGTCGCGAAGAGCGCACCGTCGACTTCGAGCAGGCCGGTCTGAAAAGAGGTCTGCTCGCCGGTATCGAAGCTGCAGAGCACTTTGAGTCCAGCCACGTTCTTCGAATCGATGGCATCGAGTGTGGAGTAGCGCTCCGAGGTCACCGTATTGTTGTAGCTGGGCCAATCCTTGAGAGCGGAAGCCGCCTGGGTGACTGCCGGCAGGGCGAGGATGCCGGCGGTAGCGAATGCGGAGAATGGCCATTGCATGACCGGGAGTATTCCACTGCCCCTTCGCCGACGTCCAGCGCGCCAGGGCACGCCTCGTGTCAGCATGCGCCTACACCAGGTCCCACGATCGCCTCACAGTCGAACTCTCGTCACGGGGGCATGGTCTGTAGCGCCATGGAGCAACAGCCAACACCGGCGCCCGAAGCCGCGAACTTGTCGTCCTCGGCGAAGGGCAACCTGGAACTGCTGACGCAGATCAAGGACCACGAAGACGCCCAGATCTCCGGTATGCAGTTGCTGATCGAGCGCATCAGCGGGTTTTTCGGCAGTCCGGCCTATTTCGCTTTCGCGATCGGCTTCATCGTCATCTGGATGCTGGTCAACGGCTGGGGAGCGCACGTCGGATGGCGCCACGTCGATGCACCGCCCTACTCCTGGTTGCAGGGTTTGGTGAGTTCGAACGCTCTGTTGCTGACGATCGCCGTGCTGATCCGCCAAAACCGCATGTCGAAAGTCGCCGAACACCACTCGCACCTCGATCTGCAGATCAATCTTTTGAGCGAACAGAAGGTCACCAAGATCCTGCAGATCGTCGACGAGTTGCAGCGCGAGCTCACTGCGTTGCGCGGCCAGCCGGACTCCGATGTGGCCGAGATGACCAAGCCAGCGGACGCCCACGCGCTGATGCATGCCATCAAAAAAACGCAGACCGAGCGCTAAGGGGCCTGTCGGGCAGCGTCCCTCAGGGATACAGGTGGCGTCGCGTCAGCGGCAATGGCTGACTGCCTGCGGCGCGGCGGCTCGCCAGGACCTGATAGATACCGACGCCGCCAGCTTCAAATTCCAGCGCACAGGCGGCCATGTACAGCCGCCAAACTCGGAAAGTCGCTTCATTGACGTACTGCAACGCGCGCCCGTGATTGCGCTCCAGTCTCGACACCCAATGACGCAGCGTCAGCGCATAATGCGGGCGCAGCGCCTCGACATCGGCGATTTCGAACCGGGCGCGCTCCATGGCGCGCTGGATGTTGCTGATGTTGTCGAGTTGACCGTCGGGAAACACGTACCGATTGATGAATTCGGTCGACACGGATTTCTCCCAGCCCTCCGAGTCATGAGTGATCCCATGATTCAGGAACAAACCGTGCGGCTTGAGCAGACGATGGACCGTGGAGAAATACACCGGCAGATTCTTCAAGCCCACATGCTCGAACATTCCGATGCTGGCGACTTTATCGTAGACCGCCTCGGCCGGAAGGTCGCGGTAATCGCGCAATTCGACGCTCACTCGGTCCGCCAGACCCGCCTCATCGATGCGCTGCTGCGCCACCAGCAGTTGCTGCGGACTCAAGGTAACGCCATGCGCCCGCACTCCGTAATGCTGTGCGGCATGAATGATCAGCGCCCCCCAGCCGCAACCGATGTCCAGGAAATTCTCGCCGGCCTGCAGGCACAGCTTGCGGCAAACATGATCCAATTTGGCCTGTTGTGCGGCATCCAAATCGACATCCGCCGATTCGAAATAGGCGCACGAGTACACCATGGCGCGGTCCAGCCACAGCGCGTAGAACTCGTTCGACACGTCGTAATGAAACTCGATGGACTCGCGATTCTCCGTCCTCGAATGCGCCTTGACCGCGCGTCCATGCGAAGGCGCCCATCGCAGCTGCGCAGCTTTTCGATCCGCATTCAACGCCCTCAAGCGCAGCGCGCTGGCGGCCGCTCCGATCTGTTCGCCGACCGACAATTGCATCGCCAGCAATTGATCTTTGAGGGCGAGAGCGGCGAAAAAATCACCCTCGATATCCAGATCGCCGCGAAAATAGGCTTCGGCCAACCGCAGTGGATCGCGTCCGAGCACGGCCGAGCACACCACTTCGGGATTGCGAAACACCAGCGCGAAACGCGACACTTCGGCATCCGGTCCGGCCGCGCCCACCCGCACGGCGACGTCATTCCACAGGCGCAGGGTAAGACCGAAAGGGAGCCGGTGAAACAGCCGCGTCAGTAAATCCGCCGCCAGCTCGGCGCCGCGATACGCCCCAGCTGAAGCGGCGGGCCCAGCTGAAGCGGCGGGGACCGCTTCGGCAACCGACATCCGATTGCGTGTCGCCGATGCGGAACGCAGTGCCGATTCCGTGTGTATCTGATTCTCCATTGGGCACTCCAATTGCGAGCTGTCACGGTACCGTCACAATTATACGTAGGTGGATTCAGTTTGGAATGGCCGCGCGGAAACCTTTGGCGAATTGCGCCCGACCTTGGAAAGGATCAGGGTGCGGGGGCGTGCACCGTTGAATTTTTTACATGCCGCCTCTCAGTATTCGATCTGATATACGAGACCAACGCTGCTGCCGGGATCGTTTTCGGGAGTGGCTCCCTGCACCGACGCCGTTCCATTGCCCAAGCGAGTCTGCAGCTTCAAGTGCTTGGTCAAATCCACATCCGTTTCGAGCTGGCTGGTGCCGAGCGTGGTTTGCTTCGCCTCGACGTAGACGCGCTTGCTGATGTAGCGGCCCGCCGCGATGCTGGCACCGGTATTCTCCGTCCCCGAGCCGGTATTGGTGCTGGCACCCGGACCGAGCGTCAGCCGGTCGAGCCCCAGGCTGCGCTGCAGTTTGACGAGCGGATTCAAACCGCCGTCGCCACCCACACCGCTCAGGGACGCGAGCGTCACGCCGATCTGCGCCGCCTGGAATGCCGACAGCGACGCCGCGCCCTGGCCAAACAGCAGGCGCGCCATGATTTCATCCTGCGGCATCGACGGGCTGCTGGTGAATTCGAACTTGGGGGCGTCGGCGAGACCGGAGATGCTCAGCGTTACGGTCGCGTCCGGCACGGTCGCCTCGGCCTTGAAATCCAAGGTGGGGTCGATCTTGTTCTGCAGGCCGGCTCCGTTGAAGCTGACACTGCTCTCGGGCGAGAAGTTGAGCTTGTTGCTCGAGAGTGAAAAATTTCCGCGCAGCAGGCCGAGCCTGCCGTTTACCAGGGGAGCATCCACAGTTCCGCCGACGTGCAGGTCGCCGCCCATTTCCGCATCGAGTCCACGCCCCTGCACGAGAAACTCCTGCGGCGCCTCCACCGCAACGTCGAGACCGATGACCAATTGCCGCTCGGGTGCCACCTTGGGCTTGCCGCGCCGGCGCACGTCGAGTACCGCCACATTCGGGGGCAGGCTGTTTGGAACTCCGATGAGCGTGCGATTCAAATGCACTTTTCCTGCGATATCCAGATGCTCGCGCGCGGTTCCGCTCACGTGCAGCTCCGCGTTGAGATTCGCCGTCACCAGTTTGCTCACCAGGGGTTGCGCATTGTCTGCCTTGATGGCGAGATCGATGGGCACGCCGGCCTGCAGCACGCCGATCTTGCCCGTCATCGTGACCGTTCCGGGGGCCGCCGAGGCGGTCAGACTCTTGATCTGCAAGGTACCCTCGCTGCCGACGATGGCGGCCGTGATATCCGTGAGTCCGAGACCGCGTGCATAGTCGCGCACGCTGCCCTTGCTCAAATTGACGGTGCCTTCGATTTGAGGTGCCGCGACGCTGCCGCCGACCGTCGCATCGACCACGAGATTGCCGGCCGCGTGCTGACCGCGTGCCTCCAGGATGGGATTGATCATCCCGACATCCAGGCTGCCGCTGATTTTAAAATTCCATTCGCCATCGGCATCGAGCGGCGCCTTGCCGACGAGCTCGAGCTTCGACGCCGTGCCGGCCACCAGCCGCGCATCGATCTCTGCGCTATCTCCCATCAACTGCGCCTTCGATTGCAAGTCGAGCGGCGGCAGACCGAGAGCAGCGTCGTCGGCCGCCGCCAGTCCGGTCGCCGTGAGCCGGACTTGACCCGTGGGCGACGCCAGGCTGCCTTTCAGTTGCGCCTCTGCCTCGATGGTGCCCGCCGCCAACAATCCAGGCACGAATACATTGACGAGGCCGGGCTCGACCCGGCGCAAGGATGCACGCACGTCGAGCTCCGGCGAAATTTCCCCCTCGAGCTGGAACACCGCCTGCTGTGCGCCGATTTTGATCATGTCGACGGCGACACCGTTTGCCAATGCGATTTGCGCCGGCGACAGCAAATGCAATTCCTGTCCGCGATAGTTTGCAGCGGCGCTCGCCAGCATGATCTTTCGCGCATCGATGTCCACCGATCCGCCGGCGGATAGGTCCGCCTTGGCGCCGCGCCAATTCGGCAATTGCGCATCGAGCTTGAAAGTCAGCGCGTCGGTGCGGCCCTCGGCGCTCAGCTGCGCATTGCCCGCAAACTGTCCGGCCGCGAGGTCGCGCGCATCGACATGCACTTCGGCGTGCGGATGTCCTTGATCAGAATGCAATACGACAGTTCCCGCCATGCTGCCTGCGATATTCGTGCCGAGCAGGTCGCGCAAATCCGCCAGTTGCCCCACGCCCAGGCGCAATTCACCATGGGTTTGCGCGGCGGCCGGCGGCACGGTGATGTCGCCATCCGCGTGCAGGCTCTTCCAATCACCGCGCCGTACCACGGCGTGCAACGCCCCGCTTTGCGCTCGCTCCAGGGCCACATCGACCTGCACCGGCGATCCGTCCAGCATGCCCTGCGCCGAGATCGTGCCGTTTGGACTCGACGGCAGACCGCGCATTTTGAGCGCCGCGGATATCGTGCCGCTGGGCGAGCCGCGCACCGCGAGGGTTGAGGTCAACTGCGCCTCGCCGGCGAACGCCGTCAGGGGCCCGTCCAGCGCTCCGGAGGCTTTCAAGGTGCCGGCGAGCGCCGGCGACACGTCCTTGAGAGCCGCGGCATCGAGATCCCAGCGCGCATGCAGGATCGGGTCCTGACCCGCCGGCGCTCTCGACAGGTTGCCGCTGGCCGTCAGCGACACAGAGCGGCCGCCGAATTTCATATTCTCGACAGTGATGGCCTGCTCCGTCAGCGTGCCCGACAATTGCAAAACCGGGTTCTCGCCGACCGCGCCCGACCAGATCTCCGTGCCGGCGCGCAGCGCGGCGTTGGCATCGAGCGTCAATTGCGTGGCCGCGCCGTCATCCTTGAGCTGCGCCTTGACGAGCGCGCTGCCGCGTACGTTCTGTCCGGCAAGCGCCGCGAGTTCGGTCAGATTCGGCAGCTTGAGCTCCAGCGCCAGGCTGCGCCGGCCGGCAATCAACGCAGTGGCCTCGGCAGTTGCGTGCAGCGCGAACAATCGATGGGAAGCTGACAGATCGAGGGGCCGTGCGGAATCATCCAGCCGCACCGAGGCATCGATCGTCACCGGGGAATCCTCCAGCAGCCGCGGTTGCGCTCCCGGAATCCGTAGTCCGCCGACGCTCAGGTGCAATGCGGCCCGGCCGGAGTCGGCCTTGAAATCGCCGTCGAGGGTGGCGACCCGCGCAGCTTGGGGCAGCCGCAATTGAGCGATTTCAATATGCCCGTCCGCCTGCGGCGCCTTGATGCTGCCATGCCAGTGGCCGTGCACGCTGGCGCGATCCCACGCCAGATCGGGCCGCGGTGCGAGCGCCGGCGAGTCGAACGCAAAATCGAGATCGGCCGACAGCTCGTTGAGATTGAACGTGCCCTGAGCGCGCCCGCGCAAGGTGCCGGCGTCGACGGACAGTTCGAGTCGCTCAGCCGTTCGGGGTCCGGTCAAGTGCAGCGTTGCCGCCAATGCACCAAGGCCGGGCAACTGCAGCAGATTCTCGAGCGGTCCGCCGGCAGGCTCGTGCAGATTCACCGCCGCGTCCATCCGCTGCGGATCGAATTTTAGCTGCACTTGATAGTCCCCATCGCCGCCGATGCGATGTGCAGTCGCATCGATGATCATGTCCCGCACGGAGCGCAAATGAGCATTGCCGCGCAGGACCAGCGATGCCGGCGTGCCGGCGAGCGCTGCGCCGAGTTTCACCTCATCGACCGACAATCCGGCGACATCGATGCGAGGAATGGAAACGCTGCCGCTCGGCGCCTTGGACGATGACTCGGGCAGACGTTCCATATCCACCGCCGCCGCGTGCAATGCGTCGATCTGCAGGCGGCGCGCCAGCAACGCCGACGGCGACCACTCGAGGGACACGCGCTGCGCGGTGAGCCACACCCCGCGATCATCGCTGAGCTGCAGGTGCTCGATGAACAGCGCCTGCGGAAACGAGCCCGTCAGCCCCGTGAGCGACACATGGCCGGAGGTCAGGCGCTGCGTCAATCTTTCGACCAGCGCACGGCCGGCGTCGGAATTGCCGGCAACGAGCAGGACGCCACCGAGCACCAGGATCAGCAGTGCCGATCCGCCCACCGCCCACGCGGAAATTTTCAAAGCCCGGCGCATCAGAAAGCCTGGCCCAGTCCGATGTAGACTTCGAAGGCATCGTCGCCCGGACGCCGCGGCATGGGCACTGCGACATCCAGCCGAATGGGCCCGATCGGCGTGTAGTAACGGATGCCGGCACCGGTGCCAATGCGGAATTCGCCGGGCACCGCTCTGAGACTGGCGCTGACCTGACCGGCATCGACGAAAAAGGCGGCGCCGAAATTGGTACCGAAACGCTGCCGCAACTCCAAATTCCCGGCCTCCATCGCGGTACCGCCGATGGGTAAACCCACGGCAGGCCCCTGCGTGAACAGCGGTCCGACCGACTGGTACCGATAACCCCGAATGGTGCCGCTGCCGCCGGCGTAGAAGCGCTGATCCGGCGGCAGGCTGAGTTCCGCCGCTCCCTCGGCGACGCCCGCGCGCGCCAGGGCGGCGAGCACCGTGCGGCCGGGATCGGTCGGCAGCAGGTGAGTCATGTCGAAGTAGCCCGCCACCTTGATCTCGCTGATGATGAACCTGGCATCGGGATGTCCGAGCGCCAGCGTGGGCTTCACGGTCAGGGAAGCGCGCAGTCCGCGCCGCGGATCATCGAGCAGCGAGGCCACGCGAGTTGAATCGAAGGCCACATTCAACGGCAATGCCAGCAGCGTGTAATTGGAAGTGATGAGATTTTGAACGACCTGCTCGTCGGTCGTCAGGCCGCCGATGCTCGCGCTCCACTCGCTGGAGAGCTTGCGAGTCAAGGTCACGCCGGATGTGCGTTCCGTCTGGTCATAGGCCTGCAGCGATTGCTTGAGCGCACCGACCGTGAATTGCAGCGCTTGGTCGCGTCGGCCGAAGTCCGGCATGACGAACGTTGCGCCCGTGTTGTAGCCCACTCCCGTCGTATCGCTGCCACCCAGATCGATCACGTTCGCTTTGAGGCTCAATTGCTCCGCATTGCCGAACACGTTGCGATCGGTCCACGTCACGCCGCCGCTGCCGCCGAGATCGCTGGAATATGCCGCAGAGACGGAAATCGCATGGCGCGGTCGCTCATGCACTTTGAAGGTGATGGGCACGCCGCCGGAATCATCGGCGGTGGTGCCGATGTCGAGACTGACTTGATTGAACACGCCCATGCCGAGCAGATCGTGGCGGGCGCGTTCGATCGCCGACGGACTGTACGGATCGCCGGTGTGCAGCAGTAGGCGCGCTCGCAACAACGACTCGTGCACTCGCTTCAAGCCTTCGATGCGGATTGCACCGATGTTCACCTTGGGTCCGAGGACGACATGAAACCGCAAGTCGAGCACCGGCGAATCCGCGGCTTCGAAGGCGGCCGGCGGGTCCACTTTCGCGAAACCGTAACCGCGCTCCTGCAGCGAAGTCTGCAGGCGCGAGCCGGCCTCCAAGATCACGGCCGCCACCGCGGGTTGCCCGGTGGCGAGGCCGAGAGCGCTGCGCGACTCGCCAGGCAAATCACCGTCGATGTCGATGCTTCCCAGGTGGTACAGCGGCCCCAAGCTGAAGCTGACGGCGACCTGCGCGTCCTTGCCCTTCGGCAGCGCACTCAAGGCGTCACCGAGACCCGGATTGCTGACCATCATGCCGTTGATCTTGATCGTGACGGTACCCTCGTAATAGCCAAAGCTCTCCAGCGCCGTCTTCAGCCGGTCGACATCGCTTCGCGCCCGCGCTATCAAGCCGAAGGGACTGACCGGCGCCGTACTGCGCAGCGATTGCAAATCCGACGTGGCCTTGAGCGTCGCGTCGATGTTGGCGTCGCCGACCGAGGCAAGATCCACCCGGTAAGGCTGAGGATCGGCTGCATGCGCCAAGGAACCGCAGGCCGCTACGGCAAACAGCAGTGCGAGTACGGTCTGCTTCATTCGCTTCGCAGGATACACCGATGCACCCGTCGCATTTTGTCGGCCAACGCCTACAAACCATGGCCCTCGCCCACTGATAGGCGCGGTATGGGGTGCGGCATAGGCTGTGAGAGTCAAATTTCCTCACGGAGTCACGCATGGGCAACTCAAAAATCGATGACGATGCGACGGCCGACGCGGGCGAGCAAACGCTGCGGGGCGACGCATTGGACGGCCCCGAGCAGAAACGGGCGGCCGACCATACGGCTTACCAGGGCAAGCGCAAACCGGATCGCGTGGTGCGCACCGACGGGGAACCAGACACCTTGTATCAGGACGGCTTGGACCTGGAAGCCGACGATTCGCCGCCGATGGGTACTTCTTCGAGCCCCTGAGCGACGCGGTGATCGGTGCCAAAGGACGCTGAAAGACCGGCTGCCGGCTGTGAGGCGT